>SDBT01000603.1_pt1 | contig 57836 bp, 77 predicted proteins | sample 2277101 | NCBI WGS metagenome assembly SDBT01 (sample SAMN10404973, study PRJNA504765) | marine sediment metagenome | isolation source: marine sediment core GS10_PC15, 103 cmbsf | place: Arctic Ocean: Southern Knipovich Ridge | collected 2010 | reverse complement strand
TCTGATTAAAAAGTACACATTCCATAACCACAAGTTGGCGACAGAAGAGGTTATGGAGGAACTGGGTGACCTTTTCTTTTACTTTACGTTGATGATGCACACGCTCGAAACCAACCTAGAAACAATTATGCAGATGAACATGGAGAAACTGGAAGCCCGTTACCCCGAGGGGTTCGAGACGGAAAGGAGTATGAACAGGACGTAGACGCAATGGACTGGATTGGGGCAGTGCTAAACGTTACTGGCCTTTTCCTTCTGGCGAACCACCGCCTCAAGGCTATGTACGTTTACCTACTCTCCAGTGTCGCCTTCTTAATTTGGGGAACACTGAACGAGATATGGGCGATAGTTGCGCTCCAGGCCGTCTTGCTCGTCTTAAACATAAGAGTTATTGTAAAATGGAGGAACAACAATGGCACCACATGATGTAAGCACATTGGCAGACACTCTCAAGAAAATATTCGGAGAGGAAATATGGGACGACAGTGCACAACGCACTGCTGAGCGGGTTATGGCTTACTGGGATGAGTATAAACCCAGAAAAGACATCGATTTTGATTTGACCACATTCCAAACAAAAGTCAACCAGCTCATTGTTGTGAACAATATTGAGTTCAGTTCGATATGTGCACACCACTTGCTCCCGTTTTGGGGAATTGCACACGTCGGTTACATCCCAAATCAGTACGCTATTGGGTTGTCTAAGATACCACGTGTGATAGACCACTTTGCGAAACAGCCACAAATGCAGGAGAGGCTGACAGCCGACATTGCTACATTCCTTAAAAGAAGGCTTCACCCTCAAGGTGTGGCGGTCATCATGATCGCTAAGCACACCTGTATGGCTTGCAGAGGAGTTCGGAAACATAATGGGCACATGACGACCGCAGAGATGCGTGGAGTGTTCCTCACAGCGTCAACTGCCCGTTTAGAATTCCTTCAGTTAATAAACACCAAGGTTACATTATAAAGCAAAGGTCGTGTGGTAATTCGCCGTCAACTAGCGTTACAGCTAGTACAATCACATAGTTGAAAGCACACCTATTTTACTAACCTAGGTAATGCGCTGTAACAGCTTTCAATTGAGAATAGAATGTGTGGTACCTCCAATACCCATATGTAGTATCTAAAGAGACGCGCCGCAAGGCAGCAACGACGGAGAGGTTGCACACGGCCTTTGTTTATATAAGGAGAACACAATGAAAGAAGAAGACCTGAAAGCCTACGACAACGCGAGGGTAACGGACCTTTTCTCCATACGGGTTAAGGTAGAAAAGGAGTTACACATCCAAGCCATAGAAATGGACGGACAGTATAGAACAAGAGTCTACGACGACGGTACTCTCGTTCACGAAGCCCGCTACGACGACAAGGAAAGGGCTCGCGAGGGGGCAATGGACTGGATACTAGAACACTACACAGTTATATCAGGAGGGTGATATGAAGTTAGCAGTTATAGCACCACCACATTACATAGGAATTATTCGTGATATGGAGTTAGGTTATCACTTCACCTTAGGCCAGGAGCTGGTCAGAGACGCCGGTTACCGAGCGCTGTACGGAAAGATTGCAGCCGCAGGTAACTTTATCATCGTTGACAACGGTGCAGCTGAGCCTGAAGAGGAACGGCTGCCTTTCCAAGAGATAGCAGCAGCAGCTGAGTTGCTAAAGGCTGACGAGATAATCCTTCCTGATAAGTTAAGGGACTCCGCCTACACCATGGAGCACTCCACTTCTGACTTCATTATGGACAACATACCCCGACGTAAAAGGTTTATTGTGCCACAGGGCAGAGATTGGGTCGAGTGGAAACAGTGTCTTCACGAACTCGTATTATTACTACACCCGGCCACTATTGGGTTACCAAAGTGGTTAGAGGAACTGGAAGGCGGCCGTCCGTATGCAATGAGGCTAATTATGAAACATGGGTACCACGAACGGTTTAACATTCACATGCTTGGTATCTACGCCAAGCCGATCGAAGAGGCCCGTGAGGTGGCCAAAGTGTTTCCGGAAGTCAGAGGTATTGATACCGGAGCTCCAATCGCTTATGCCCAGAACAGTAAGACAATCGCTGACGACGAACACTTCTCGTTAGATTGGCGTAGGACCGCACCTGTATCATATGTGAAAGCAAACATCCGTGTTTACAACGAGCTGTTAATGTACATGGGGAATGACAATGCCAACTAAAACCGAAGAAGAAATGCACCGAGCGTTTAGGCCAGACTCGGTGTGGTTGCATCTTGACAAAGGAGACCCAAAAGAAACCGCTAGAGGTATTCTTAGTCTTATGGGTAAAAGGTATGCACTAGAATTAGGTATGTGTCTGACTTTTATAGCACCAAACGGGCCAGAGATACTAGACGATATGAAGTTTAGTTGGTCGGAGGTCGATGATGGCTGAGGAAGGAGTTAGTGATATTCGGTACGGTAAGTTCTTTAGCGAACGTATTGAGAAAATCGCCGTACATGCTCAACAGAGGACCGATAATCTGCAGCTCCTGGTTATACGGTTAGAGCATGATGTGTATCGTCTCCAAAGGAAGGTTAACAAACTAGAGAACCAAATGATTAAAGTTCAAGGGAGGAACAATGGCAACTAAAACACAAGACCTACGACAACTACTGAAGGAAGGTAAGTTTACCGACATCGAAAAATCAGACTTGATATCAATAGGGTTGGGAAAACCAGCAACAGGGCAGAATCTTTATGCTCTTAACGGTGCCGACCCTGAAATCATAGACGATATCCTTCTTATGCTGTGTTTATCAGGGAAGGTAGGGTTGGACAATGGAACCTAAGATACCGTTGGCGTTGTGTAGTGAGTGTACGTTACAGAAGAGACCCTTCGTGCCGCCATATACCCCCCACAATGCGAAGGTGTTTGTAATAGGAGAAGGACCTGGTGCTTATGAAGTGAAGGAAGGCAAACCTTTCGTCGGGCAGTCAGGTAAGCTGCTGGAAGCAGTTATGGCTGAATACGGAGTAGATTTCGAGGAGGTAGGACGGTCTAATGTTGTGTGCTGTCGACCACCGAACAACCGCGAACCCACAGCTAAGGAGATTAGATGTTGTAAGACTAGGCTAGTTGCCGAACTAGACGCTTTCGAAGGCGATGTGATCATACCTGTTGGTAAGACTGCAGGAGATGCCATCGTCGGACCGGATATGAAGATATCAGAGCGACGCGGTCATTGGTTTGATTGGGACGGCAAGAAGGTAATGCCAACTTGGCACCCTGCGTACATCCTGAGGCGGCCTTCTGTGGCAAGAGAGTTCTTTGGAGATATCAAACGCGCACTAACACAAAAAAATAGGGGACCACACTTCCTGACAAACCAACCGCACGTTACACACATCCTCACCCCAGGACAGTTACGCCAGGCGTTGGGGGAAGCGGAGGCCACGACTGTTGCTTTTGATTTAGAGACCGACCAGGTGGTTTGGTACGACACCCCTGATGGTAAAGCAGATGAGATATTGATGATGGGCATCGCTTGGGAAAAAGACCACGGCATTGTTATCCCTGGGGAGATGTTACGTTACGATGATGAAACGAAGGAGATACTAAATGGCTTCTTCGCGCGCGAGGACCTTGTGTTCATTGCGCACAACGGCAAGTTCGACACCATCTTTTTGCGTACACACGACATACATGCCAGGGTCGACTTCGATACAATGTTGGCACATTATGCCTTGTGGGAAGAGACAGGAGGTCACGGCCTTAAACAGTTGGCTTTGGAGTATTACGGGCTGGAAGACTATGAACAAGGACTAGTACAGCTGTATTTGAAAAGTCGAAATGACCGTTACTCCAAAGTGCCGTATGAAGATCTAGCCGCGTATTGCATGTGGGACGTTTGTGTTACCCGCCAGCTAGGTTTCGATTTGAAAGAAGAGATGGAGCGGGAAGACGTCATAGAGATGTTCAACGAGCTGTTAATGCCCATGCAAGCCGCCCTTACAGAAGTAGAGTGGCGAGGTATACCTATTAGTCGCGAGCATGTAGAACAGTGGCAAGAGAAACTATTTGACCACTGTGATGTGCTTGAGGATGAAATGGGACAAATTGCTGGTGAGCCGGGACTTAACCCCCGCTCTCCGATGCAAGTGTCGAACGTCATTTACAACGTAAGAGGATTACCGAGACCAAGGGTTAGAGGAGTTAAACCTAGCTCCACAGCTAAGAAAGCGTTAATGCACATTAAACCTGGTCAGGATGAGTTCATAGATAAGCTCAGGGAGTACCGTCGTGTGCACAAGATCAACCGTTCCTACCTAAAAAACATCCTCTTGTTCGCGGACGAGAACGATAGAGTTCACCCCTCTGCCTTAATTCATGGGACAGAGGTTGGTCGGCTTTCGTTTCGCAACCCTGCGATCCAAACCATCCCAAGACCCTACGAGGATATGTACGGCGCGATTGTAAGGAGCTCGTTCGTAGCACCTTTCGGCTACTTGTTTATAACGGCCGACTACTCACAAGCCGAACTAAGGGTGGCCGCAATCCTTTCAGGTGACCCTTTTCTGCTTTCTGTGTACCGCGAAGGAAGAGACTTGCACACCGAAGTGGCTATTGCCATGTACGGAGAAGACTGGACTCCTGCACAACGGGTTCTGACGAAAATGTTTAACTTCTCGTACCTGTATGGTGGCAGTGAATATTCTTTCGCAGAAGACGCAGGATTACCAATTGACGTAGCAAAGCGCTTTGTTGGCGATTACAACGCAATTATGCCTATTTTAAGCGAGTATAGAGCAAGTCAACTTGCTTTAGCGAGATACCAAGGGTATGTGACAGGTCCCTTTGGACGCAAGAGAAGGTTCCCCCTTATTACAGGGCAGAATCTTTCAGACGTTCGCAAGGCGGCTGTACACGCTCCTGTAGCTGGGGCGTCAAGCGACCTAACACAGCTGTCTCTTATCGAAGCGGTCAAGCAAGGTCACGAGGTTGTGTTGACCATCCACGACAGTATTGGTGAAATAGCGAAAGAACAGGAAGCGGACTACATGGCGCAACAGCTACAGCGAATAATGGTAGATACTGCTACAAAACACTTCCCACAAGTACCTTGGATAGTAGATGTCGATATTAGTGACAGGTGGTGTCCCTTACCGGAGGAAATACATGGAGAATCAGTACGGACGACGTTTGGGTAAAACCGTAGACATGCTCGAACAAATCGAACAGGAAATGGCAGAGGCCGACATCGGCACCGCAACGGTCGTTTACGACACAAAGATCGTAAAGAGGCTTGACGGGTACTTTGCTAGCTTTATTCCACTCCCAGATCTCAATGTTGTGGGGGGTGGTGTCGTGGACGTACTAAACAAACTTTCCAAGCTCCAGGACGCTACTCTTACCGTTGCTGAGAGAGGCAGAGCATACACAACAAAGGACGGCCGGGTTACTGTCCAAGTTTGGGCAAAGGACCCACTGAAATTAGAGGCTGTAAAAGAAGTGTACGGAGGCAACCACTACAAACATGGAAGTGGGTCTGTGTGGATACTTTCCAAACAATCTGCCCTGATGGATATGTGGGTGAAGGTAAGACACTATCTTGTAAGAGGCAACCTACTAATACTGGAGGTAGCATATGAAGTTTTTCGTCAATCTGAACATGAAGCCCCGATTCACCCGTCCGGAGCTGCTACACCATCCAATGATTCCGGCACCGATGCACGGCGTGAACCCAAGGACGATAATGGGGAAGGCAAGGTGGGACGAGGTTCGGGTCAGGGCGTACAACAAGAATAACGACTGCTGTTGGGCATGCGGAGTACACCGTTCCAAAGCTCCTGTACGTAAGTGGTTAGAGGCCCACGAGCTGTACGACATTAACTATAAGAAGGGACGGATGAAGCTTAGGGAAATCGTAGCTCTGTGTCGGCTGTGTCACTCTTATGTCCACCAGAGGAGGGTGGCGGCCCTAGTAGGCAAGAAGAAGATCCAGCCCAAGTTTCAAAACCGTGTGCTGACTCACGGGGATCTTATTTTAGCCCGTACCAAAGCCAGGCCCTGGTTTAATGTGAAGAAGATACAGAGAGACATGGCTAGTAGTAAAGTGAAATGGGAAAAGTGGCACCTTATTTTCGAAGGGAAAAAGTACTATTCTAACTTCAGAGGTGCTACGGACTGGCAAAATTACTATGGAAAACTCGATGGAGGAAGATAATGGAACACGAACCTGTAGAAGAACTAGCTGATAAGATGCATGAGATATGGACCCGTTGGATGGCATTCATGTTCTCCAAAAATCCCCCTAACGAAGATGGAACGTGGACAATGCCTTCGTCTTCCGCTCAGAGATGGCTAAGACAAATGAATACGTCATATTCAGAACTAACTGAGGAGGAGAAGGAGTCTGATCGGGCGTTGGCTTTAGAGATACTGGACCTATTAAAGGAGGTAAACGATGGATGAAGTCGATGTTAAAACCCAGATGGTACTTTCGTACCTGCAAGAGTTCGACAAGTTACTAGAGGTTGTGACCCAAGCACCTGTACCCCCGTATCACTTTACTCAAAGGTCTGCAATATCAACCTGGCTAGCAGACTATGGGACATGGTACCGTGAACTGAATGCACTATTGGCAAACCTTGGTAAGGAGGAAGATGATGAGTAGTTTAGAAGAGACAAGAAAGGTGATGGACGAAGTTGAGGAAATCGCGATGACGGTTTCTATAGAAGACATCGTAGCTCTGATACAGGAGTTCAAGAAGATAGACGCTACGCAACCAATTTTTTTCAACCTGGGAAGCAGAGATGCGATCGCGAGAGCCTTCCTGACGTACAGGACTGATCTAGCGAGAGTAAAATGACCTTACTCGCGCTATTCTGGCTTTTTCTAGTGCCTGTTTGCGAGTCTGGCGCAAACAACCTAAGACCGTGTCTGCCAGACGTTCATCGAGAAGAGAAGAAACTCTCGGATTATCCGGCACTAATGACTATCTACGATCCATCGCTTGGCGGGATTAACTGCGATGATGATTGCACTACCGTGGCTACGGGACCACTCACTGAAGATATGTGGTTCACGAGCGGAGCCTGCCATCCTGATTTACTTGGTGCAATCGTTTACTTCCCAGGCATCGACTTTGAAATGCGCTGCGTGGACACTGGCCCAATGATAGGCGTTAGATATAACAAGTATTACGGTGAGACAGTGCTTTACTTTGATGTGATGTGGGACTCAACCGATCTACCACCTTGGGTACAGTGGAATGTCGGGAGGTGGTATATTAGTGGCTGGTGGTGATAAGGGTTAAAAGTATGGGTAATTAGTGTGAGTATTGCGTGCTGGAGGAGAGACTAAGAAAAACCGCAGGCTCGACTAATTACCCATACTTATTTAGCTGCCGTTACGTAACTTGTTTATACCTTGGTACGCGAGAGTTGCAAACCCTGCACCTACAATGGCTGTAAACAAAACTTGTGCAACGGGCCCTATTTCTGGGAACAAGGTCACCGCAGCCCAAACGGCAGCTCCGATAATTGCGGAAACAAAAACTGCAATGCGTGTCTCGGTTTCGGTACGTAGTATATTGGACCACTTCAGGGCCTGAACAACTACGAAAACGAAGACGGCGACAGGAATGCCTCCTACGAATAAATCAACTGCATCGTACTCCATAACAAACCTCCTAAGGTCCAACAATAGAAACGAATATTGGGCCCACGTCGTAAGATATGAACCTTTCCTTCAACGGATTAACTGGGTATGTAATTGTATTACCTAACATATATTCCTCTGGCGGCAGTCCGGTCGGAACGTCTAAAACGACTAATTGTTTCCCACACCCCGGTTCAAGTACAGCCGGTGCTTCATCATGGCCATCCTGTTCTTCGTGACCATCTACAGCGTGATAAACCAAGTCGTTCATCCACGTCCTTCGGATAGTGGCTGAAGCGGTCGTAAACTTACAAAAGTCAACGCTAAATGCTATCTGCCCGCCTGGTTTAACCACAATCTCGCTTACTATTTCTCCTCCCACCTCGCTATATAAGACAATATTTTCAACACTCGCTGGGGGATTGTCGTCGACTTCCAGCCAATACACAGCAAGTACAAGTACTGGGCAAGCTACTAATAGGAGGGCAGCTATAGTCAGTGCTATAATCACCTTAAAAAGGTCGATACCCCCATTCGGCTTGCTTACGCTCTTCATAACTGCTGAGTCTGTCACCTTATCATTCATATTCATATCCCCAGCAACTGCCGCATTACGAGAATAAAAGTGGCCAGGCTAATAATACTTGACACGCCAAACAGACTCGCCACCCACTTAACTCGTCCTTCAAACAATAGTATTCTATCCATCTTCTCGTTCAATTCCCTCAGTTCATCTCTAAGTGGTTTTACGCCCAAGGCCTCGGAGCCGTAGACAATAGACTTTAGGCCCGGAGTCCCTTTATCTCTATCCCCTCTAACCAAGCCATTTAATATCTCTAAAATTTCATGTTCGTGTTCGATCTCACGTAGCCTCTCCAGTATGTCCTCTATAGATTCTTCAGTCTTATCTTTATCCATAACTTAAAAACCACAAGGGTGTTCTTGCCGTGAATTATTTGCTTGCTGTCCCAAAGGTATCAGTTCGGTAATGTGGGACTTCCTACCGTCTCGCGCGAGCCACTGGACGAGTCCTAAACCCTCTGCATACCAATACTCCTCTTCAATCACCCCATTTATCTTCCATAGGAATCGAGCGACATTGGAAAGAGTAAAACCGTTAATAACCTTACTGTTAAAGTGGTCAGCAAAGATAATGTCGCTGGCCGAGGTGTAGCTTGCCACCAAGTTACAAGTAAACTGATATACCGACACGTTTTCAACCCGTGAGAACGTTTCACCGGGCATCATCATCCTCGGAAGCCAGTTACCTTGAACAGTATAGAACTCTCCACCCCCTCGGCTTATATCCAACACTAAGTTAATGAAGTTGGGGGTAATGTGACGTAACTCCCACAGTTGGTTTTTGGTTACATAAGAGGCGTTACCAACCCTTTGTAACTGCTGACGCTCGTCACCTTGACCCCAGCTGTTTGCTAAGATCACGATGTCACCGTAGTTGCCAGTTCTTGGAAAGAAGTAAGTTGCCAAGTCTTTCAGACTAGGTGGCGTTGGTATCAACGACATATACTTGTGGGGGTTAACAGTATCTGGGATAACGAAACGAGGGTCGTTTGATCCGAGTCCAGGCACCTGCATGTTAATATGAACATGCTCACTCCAGGAACCACCTGTGTCTCCAAGCTCACCTAGGTGATCGCCCCTCTTTACCTGATCACCAACACTAACATAACTACTGTCCTTGTGTGCATACCATAGGAAGATTTGGTGCCTATTATGGCTGGTCTCTATGATCGTTCTCCAGCCGTATGCGCCGGGAGAAAATCCGGTAGCCTTTACTACCCCATCTACACCACAGATCACCGGCTCTTTGGAATCTAATACTCCGCCAATAATATCGTAGTCAGCCCCTTCGTGTAGATCGTCGAACACTCCATCTCCATCGTAGTCTCTCGGAACGGCATATCCTGATGTAAGGATGAAGGGGACTCTGAAGGGGGCACCAATTTGAAAGCCTGCTAACGGATCCGTCGGGGTCGGGTTGGGCTCGTAGAAAGACCAAATCGGCTGGCTTGGTCGCCATACGTATACCTTCCTTGGGGCTGAGCCGTCGAGCCGTTCGCCTGCTTGTATTGTATACCCTTCACCATCGTACACCGGCGTGATCTCCCTGTGCACCACGTTCCTGTCTTCCTCTGCAATCTCCTGTTGGAGAGCAGCGGCAGGGTTGAGGGGAATGCCTCGGGCTATCTGTTCCTTCACGGACTCGTCCCACAGGAACTCACTTCGAGACTTGTTTCCTGGAGGCGTGCCAGGTTGCCACGAAGGCGTTGGGTTGTCGTACATCCAATCATCCAACTGAGGGATTAGGTGATCCCAGTTGGCATCGAACTCTGTGGTACCCAACTCCCAGATACAGAACCCTATGATGTTTCCGTAAGGCCGGTAGTCTTGATCTTGTTGCTTGATTTGATCAACGTTGTGAATCTGTCCATAGCCACCATCGAAGCCCCACTCAGTAACGGCGAGTCCACCATAACCGAGACCAGCGTTCTCGAGATAGTCCGCTTCTTGAGCGACCCTGTTCCAGTTGTCTTCATAAGCATGTCGACCATAGATGTTGCCTCCTTCGAAAGCTTCTCTAATAAATGGGACAAACTCGTCCTCCCACACTTGAATCGGGTCAGGACTACCACCCGCCAGGTTGAGAATGCACACGCTTAAACCGTCCTGATTAGCGAGCCTCATGACCTCTCTCTCATAAGCCACAAGGTTTCGCATGGCTTGAAGGTCGTCCCCGCCTCCGCCTTGTTCGTTCGTAATTGTATAGTAATCAGCAGGGTTTAACACCCACTTCGCTTTGAGTTGTGGGTACCAATACTCTGCCATTTGCTTGTACGTTCCGGGAGGGTTATTTATATCGCCCGGGGCTTCTAGATACACAGAGGTATCACGGAAGATAGTAATGGTGTGCTCCTCGCTCCACATTTTTGCTTCCTGAAGAGCACCTCCATCATCTAACGATATAATTACAGCCGGCTTGGCCGGGCAGAACATCCCATAGTGGTCACGAGGATGTCCCGTAACATGCGCACCTATCTTGGTCATACGAGCCTCCTAGGGCGTTATTTTTCGCCGTACAAAGGGAACCACGCTATACAGTCTTGCCCGGCCACAGTAAATCCAACCTCCACTCGATATCTCTCGCCGATCACGGCGCTTGATATCTCAGGGCAGTTGACGATGTTCCCACCGCCAGACGAGGGTACACCGCCACCAACGAGGTCAGTCTTTCGATCTACCCCAGCGGAATCGGTAATTGCTAGGGTGAGAGCAGTGGGGGTGTCGCCCCACTTAGTGGTGTCTATGCTATAAGCAATAGACTCGCCAGTGCCGATGTACTGAATTCCTTCAACAACTTGGCGCGTTATTCGGTCAGCCATTATGAGCCTGCAGGGAATGTAATCTCGTAAGTGAACTCAATCGAATCGCCGTTGTCAACGTTGATAGCTGCAAAGACGGTTCTGTCCATCATTGTCCCAGCAGTCACGATGCTGAACACACCATGCTCCCGGATGATCTTGGTGGTAGTGTAGGCTATTGTACCGACACTTCTGTAGATGTTAGCTGACGCTCCATCGACTTGAGTTCCAGAAACTCTGGCTTCACCATCGGTGGTTTCTATATCTGTATCGCCTATAGCTTCAGCAGTGGATCCTACACCTGAATCGTGAAACTTAAAGTCTCCCCACTCCGCTGACTCCACCTGCATGTTGTCAACCAGGAACTCTACAAAAGCAGTGGTTACCTGCTTGTACCCGAGAACTCCATAGTTGATAACCGAACCATCAGCCTTAATGAGTCGGGCTGAAAGCTTAGCGCGGATTGGCTGGACACCAATGGTTTTTTGGAGAAGTCCTCCAAGGGAGTACGCCAACCTACCTTCAATAAACCCCATTCGGGTCATGTTTCTGACCCTCCAGGATAGAGGTGCTTTTGGAGCAGGAATCTTCCTGACCTTTAGTGAACCTCTCGGACTAAGTGACCTCTGAATACTAGTCATTTGAAACTCCTTTTACTCCCGATCTTTTAATGTAAGTAAGTAATCACGGGCTTTGAGGGTCAGACCCATTGTCCGACTCTTTAGAGTGAATATAAACGTCCTCCCCGTTCTCAGAGTTAGCTCAATTGTCTGAAAGATGGGATTGAGGACTGATGTAACTACACCACTACTTGTTAGGCCTCCTGCGAAGCTAAGGAAGGTTTTCTTTACTAAAGATCCAGATGCTGTTAAGGTCCCTCCTAAGACCTTCGTCATAGATTTTATAATGCTTCCTACAGGGGTCAAAGACCCGACAAGAATAGTGCGAGTTTTTCTAATTAAGCTGCCGGATGGCGTGATAGTTCCTACTACAGTCTGAAAGAATAGAGTACCTCCAGCGATGAAATTAGTAGCTAGAGCACCAGCAGATGTCAACGAGCCCGCTAGAACCTTTAGCGTCTTCCGGATAAGGGCACCGGAACTGGTTACTGACCCTGTGAATGCTGTGAGGATCGTCTTTCTAACCAACGCCCCAGCAGCGGTAAGGCTTCCGGCGTAAGATAGAAATGTCTTTCTAATTAGAGCACCAGCTGGTGTTATTGAACCAGCATACGATAGAAAGGTTTTCCTCACCAAAGTACCGCTGGCGGTAAGGCTTCCAGCTATGGCTTGTGTGAAAACAATAATAGCATCTAACGTTCCAGAGGCTGTTAAGCTGCCGGCGAAGCTCAGGAGAGTCTTCTTAACTAATGCTCCAGTACTAGTGATACTTCCGGCATAAGATAGAAATGTCTTCTTGACTAATGTTCCAGCAGGGGTGATAGATCCTACCACCAACTTCAAAGGCTTCGTAACTAGAATACCAGAAGCTGTAAGGCTTCCAGCTACAGCTTGAGTGAAGACAATGATAGCAGCTAACGTCCCGGAAGCTGTTATACTCCCAGCAAAGGCTAGAAGGGTCTTCCTGACCAACGTCCCCGTGGCTGTGAGACTCCCGGTATACGATAAGAACGTCTTCTTTATCAAAGATCCAGATGGGGTAAGAGATCCCAAGACTGATTTCAAAGGCTTCGCAACTAATGCCCCACTTGCCGTAAGACTTCCTGAGACCGAGTGGAAGAAGAGTTTAATCCTAGTTAGAGTTCCCGAAGCAGTTATCGATCCTGCGAAGGATAGAAGAGTTTTCCTGACTAAAGCTCCGGTAGCCGTCATACTCCCGGCATAGAAGAGGAAAGTCTTCTTTACCAAAGCACCTGCTGGAGTTAACGAACCAGCTATAGCCTGAACGATAGTGAGAGCAGTTGTAAGAGCTCCTGTAGCTGTAAGAGATCCAGCATATGACAGAAGAGTCTTTCTTACCAGAGCTCCCGTAGAGGTGATAGATCCAGCATAAGAGAGAAAAGTCTTCTTTACTAAGGCTCCGGTTGGAGTTATACTGCCTAGTCGAGAGACAGCTGTCTTTCTAATAAGACTCCCCGCTGCGGTCAACGATCCAGCAACCGATTGTAGAGTCAGTCCAGCTACAGCTACCTCTATCACATAGTACGTGGTCGATATATATCGACCTGTCTGAATCCTTCTCATGACCACAGCAGCCGCTGCTCCTCCGGCGGAAAATACGGTAGATAGAGCACCGGTGGAAGTGAGACTCCCTGCGTAGCTGAGAAGAGTCTTCTTGATTAGAACCCCCGCTGCAGTCATTGATCCACTTAGAGAGGTGGCTGTCTTCCTAGTTAGAGTACCGGTCGCAGTAATACTTCCTGCCACACTTAGAAAGAAAAGCTTGATGGTAGATAGAGCTCCAGTCGAGGTGATGCTCCCTGCTACTTGTTTCAAAGACTTACGTACTAGAGCTCCAGCCCCTGTTATTGATCCGCTGTAGGAGAGAAGTGTCTTCTTGGTTAGAGTACCAGTTGCGGTAAGACTTCCCGTTACAGTGGCAAAGAAAAGCTTAATAGTAGATAGGGCACCTGTTGGGGTAAGACTGCCTGCATAGCTCAGAAAAGTCTTTCTAACTAAAGCTCCAGTAGGAGTAATACTCCCAGTATAGGCCAGCAAAGTCTTTCTAGCTAAAGAGCCTGTAGTAGTAATACTACCGACTACGATCTTCAGTGCTTTCGGTACTACATCTCCAGAAGAGGTTAGACTTCCCGCAGTAGTAGCAAACTGCTTCTTGTAAGCTATGCCTGTCGGAGTCAGCGATCCTGCATATGAGAGGAGTGTCTTCCTGAAGAGTGCCCCTGTAGAGGTCAGCGTTCCGCTTATAGAGATAAGGGTCAGCGAACTCTTTATCACCGTAACTTTTGGCGTGTTTGTGTACGTGTCCAAAGCGCTCGAACCCCGCCGTACTCGAAGATCGAACGTGTCGTCATTGTTTACGTTAGCGGCAGTAAACTCGAAACAGAATTCAACTTCGCCTTCTGCCCCAGTGGTAATATTAACTACGCCAGTATTGTTATCAGTTGTTCCGTCACAGTAGCCATCGCTGTTATTGCCTGTATAAGTTCCATCACCAATATCTTGAACCGTAACGGAATTATCTGCGATACTATTTGCGTCATCGATCAATCGTATGCCATCGACTAGGGGATCGCCTGCTTGTAAGGCCGCATAAGTGCCACCGTTTTTGCTGTAAAACAACTCAAAGTTCTGGGTCCCAGCATCCATGCCTCCAACCTGAACTACGAATCGCCAGCGAAATGGCGTGTCAACATCGATTGATTGATTTTCATTATTACCACTGCCCATATAGGTCGCGGTGACAATGGTCCCGTCATCGTTGCGCCCCCTGGTATCTTCCTGAGTATAAGTAGTTGCGCCCATCTAATCGCTCCACTCTTCGCCGGGGAGCCAGCCATTCTTTTCAGAATCAATACGACGATAAAGCGTGTTCCAATCTTCTCGAGGCATAAGACGTCCGAACAAAACATGAGCGCAGGTCGTATGCGCTAGGTAGTCGTGTAAAGACAACCTATCTACCGTTTGCCACATATCGTATCGCCAAATGTAATAATCTTTGCCATAGACAATCTCCACTCCGACTTCCAGGTGATCTTGTAAAATAGCTTGCACTCCGAAGGCATGAGGACTCCCTTGGTTGGTATAGTTATCCCAATCCTTTCTCTGGTCATGCACGTCATAAACCACCCGGTAATGAATCGTCTTATCCACTAATTTCCTCATAGGTTAGACTCTAGCTTCCAGGACGGGAAATTGCTGCATGGGACGTTTCATTTCCAATGAACCCGGAGGGGCTTCTGGGGCGTCTCCTGTATCCTCTTCAAAAACTAAAATAAAACCTTTCATGGATGGTTCGGAAACGTCAGAATAATTAAGTGTTAAGCCGTCGCTGTCAAAGCTAGAAAATGAGGCTATGGATGCTTGAGAACCATTATGGTCCGAATAGTAGATAGCTGTATCGTCTGATCTAGAATGTGTGTTGCTGTTCTCGCCAGCATCTTTGGAAACGTTTTCATTAGCGTACTGGTCAGTGTCATCTATGGCAGAAATCAGGATGCTAAAAATAGATGCGTTGTATCTGGTATCATATGCTGCTGCATCATCACCAACCCCGACAATGGCCGCCTGTGGTTTGAATCCCGCCCCCGTTATCGCATCATCCCCTGTGGAACTAGCGGTAGTATAGGGGATAATTTCCGCACTGAACGCACCGTTGAATTCCATAAGTAAATAGCTGAACAACGATCCGGTTAATGTAAATCCGTTGGACGTAAATCCAGTTATAACCGAGGGGGTGAAAGTCGAGGTCTTAAAGATATTTTCGATGATCGCGTCATCAGAAACTAACAAAGCATTTTCACCAACTGTTGTACCGTCTGCTCCCGAGGTATTAATACTGTACTGGGTTTCCGCTCCATCGTTAACGCATACCCCGAAGGACATCGCCTGATTAGTAGAAAGACTATCTGCCCATCCAGCTCTATGCGATACCCCAATGCACACGTCGGGAGTAAATCCACAACCAAGTGCCGAGCCACCACCATCATCAACATAGGCTGTTAGGTCACTACCAGCAAAAAACATGACAGTAAGCAAAAACGCCGAAGGGGGTGTAACTCCCCAGACAATATCCATACCATCCGCAACCCAAGTACTAAAATTAGCTTCACACTCGACATCATCGTTAATTGGGTCGAGAATCAAAACCACTTCATCGTTTGTTGCCCATCTGGCATTGCTGGCGTTTGCCTGATTGTGCTCATCCATAGTCGAAACAACGGCATGATTAGTCCCATCGGTCAACCCAATGGAGAGAGAACCATGGTCGGTATCCGTCCCATCTGCTGTAGCCCAGGTAGCGATTAAGATAGCCGCTTTAGGAGTCAGTCCACCCAATTTGCTGGTCGTAATAGTTTGAGTTCCGCCACCCGTAGCCGCAGCCACTCTAATCGTCGCAACTTTGAAGCTCATTTATGCGATCCCTAGGTCAGCTTTTACCGTCGTTTTATCAACCGTTGGCGGATCGCCTGCGGTCACGTACTCGGGATCGTGGCCGTCCAACAACATGGAGATGGCATCAACCAAAAGGACGTATCGCATCTTATCAACAGCCCCAGTTTCAGCGTCAATGTTGTCTGCCAGGAGACCAGCCTGAGTAGACTCGGCTCCTTGTAAATCCCAGGCAGTTACAATGTTAGCTCTAGTCCTTAATCCTTCCGCATACAATCTAAGCCAGCCATTGAAGGAATGATTGTTGAGCTTAGGTCTACTCGTGATGCTCTCGTCGAATGTTATTCTATCTATCAGGTCTGCCATTACTCCTCTCCTTCCAGATTGATACCAACTGTTACAGCTTCGTCAGCAGTACAGCGAATGCCGAAGAAGTCTCCACCGGGAACTTCGAGGGGGTGATTGAATGGTAGAACAACCTCTATTCCTGTCTGTGGGTGAACATACCATGTTTTCAGTACCGTGATCCCTGCTGGTTCACCTGAATTATTGGTTACAAAGTCGATCTGAAGAGTCTCGGGGTCATCGGGCATCTTCTTTACAGGAGCTGCCGCGCTCCCTGTCCCTGCACTGGTACATCGAATCAGATCTATAGTGACAGGTTCGTTCCCTGCTGTCTTCCCTTTGAAGAAGATCCCGATGGTATCAATTAAGGCACGATGATTAGCTGCCACAGTTACGGCAATGACGGTTTTAGCCGTAGCAGCTACCAAGCTAACCTCACCTGTCGTCATGTAAAATCCTACTGCTGACATATTAGTCCTCCAGCAACCAATCTAAGGGTGCGAGTGTATTAGGAGCTATCTCGATGCTCCCGAGCTTCTTAACTGAAATCTTAACAGCTCCGTTAAGAGAAACCGTCTCTTCTAGAACCGGCTTCAACTCTTCTGAGAATGCTAGCTCTGCTTCCCTCTGCTCTTCAGGGTCTTCTGAGAAGATGATGCGATTCCCTTGTTGACTACCCTTGTACTTCTCTATCAGCTTCTTATGAGTGTCATAGAATGGCTCAAGTCCTCGTGTGGCGGCATTCAGGGCTTTAGATATCCGATAAGAGAGCTGTGCCTTCATCGGCTTACCTCCCAAATCGTTGAGAGCAGGGATGCTATCTGTGAGTTGCTTAACTGTTACTTCCATAATTTCCTCCTTCTAATTGAGGGATCTCAATCCCGTGATCTAATAAAGCAGCTTCCAATTGGTCTATTCTCGACATCGTTCTAAAGTACGACTGCCTAATAGCATCGTTGTGGAGTTTTAACATTCCTTGAACACTCATGAAGATCGAGCCGTCTGTGTCGTTACCATATTGGCCATCATTCACCGTTAGAACACCTGCTCTCTCAAGTACCGGCCGAGCATACCCTATAAAATCTGAGAACCTCTCCTGGAGGTATGTCTCTTCGGGATTCAAAAGAACTCTAGCCCCTGCTAGCAGCTTGATGTCATCGTAGTCATCATACACGTTTACTTGAGCGGCTGAGGCTACACCTGTAGTATCAACCCAAAGAGTGCCGTTACCAGTTACGATGAGCCTTGAGCTACTGTTGTTCCTGACGGCAAAGATGTTTGTGGTATTTCCAGCAGCAGCCACTCCTGTGCCGCCCCCACTCCTTATAGCAGCATTTGCTTCGATAGTCGCTGTACTCCCAGCACTCTGGCTAGTAACTCCTGTAACGGCATATCCATATATGAGATGAGCCCTGCTGGACTCTGTAAACGCCCAAGCAACCACCCCGCCGACATTTACCGAGAGTTCTCGAAGCATATAATACGTATCTGTCAGCGTGGGGGCCATATTGTGGACTACCCCATTCTCTCTCAGAGTGATAGCCTCTTGATTAGGTCCACCCGTTTCTTGGAAAATGGTCAAGCCCCAATCCTGGTTTGAATTAGCACCAGTATTCATGAGAAGTTGGCATCGACCACCAGATCCCTCGAAGAAGATATCACCAGCCCTAATGAATATCTTCCCGTCGTCATCAGGATCATCCGCGTCTTCCATAATTTGGATAAACGATACGGTAGGATTAGTATTGATGCCCGTCGAAACTCCTAGCCTAAGTATCGCAGTAGTATGACTAGCAGTCGGTACTACAAAGATGTCAATCTGTGGAGTGACTGTACCATCTCCGTCTGCAGTACAAAAGATTCCCACCTCAGCCGTCGAACTATTCAAGTGCGCCCGGACTCCCCCAACTTGGTTAGACCCACTCCTGAACTCGTAGGAGCGTAGACCACTCCAAGAAGTGGTCGCCTCGATTTCAATCCCGCCCGAGTCAAGAGTAACAACACCAGTACCAGCAGTAATTACTCCAGGAGAATCCACATTGAGAGTCCCAAGGATCTGCGCGTCCCCAGAAGTAGGAACCTTTAGGACGACCACATTAGATGCATTGATGATGCGAAGTCCGTTTGTTGTATTCCATTCAATTCGTTCATCGTTATCTGAGGTACCAAATCTAAAAGAGGTACCCGTGATAACCCCAACAAGATTGTTATCAACCCTAAAGTCAATACTACCCGCATCGATCTGAATATAATCATTTCCCGTTATTCGCCCCAGTTTAATAACTCCGGCAGTAATAGAAGTCATCTTCGTACCAGCAGTATCGAAAAACGACATCTCGGTTCCAGTAAGAGTCATATATGCGTCAGTCGTCCTTCCCAATCTTATGGTTCCAGTAGTCCAATCTGCTACGGATATATTACTGACAAAGAAGTTAATATTGTCACTGTCGATTCTCATGTATTCGCCACTTGGTATATGTCCGATTCGTATGATCCCAGCCTCCATCTGGAGCAGATTATTGCCGGCAGTGTCGAACATCTTCAACCAAGTTCCATCAAGGGTCATATATGCATCTGACGTTCGCCCGAGAGTTAGAGTCGTCCCCTTTAACTTCGCATAGGTTGTCGTGCCGAGCCGCCAATTAGTAGATCCGTCCGAGTAATCGAAGAAGATGCTTGGTTTACCGGAGACTTGACTCCCTATATAGATATCCCCCGAGCCTATAGTAGTAGCAGTGTTAAGCGTTAAATTATCTGTCCCGGCATTGATAATAACCATACCCTTAGTATTATTGATAATATTCTGTGCCCCATTCGTACTAGCATAGACTATAAATCCAATCCCATCCGTCCCTGTAGTATTGCTCCCAATTAGAAGAGCGTTGCGATTAGCTGCTCCAAAGACAATATCAAACTCCATCATTGTCGTAGTACCGGAGCGGAAATGAAAGGCGCCATCACCCTTATTCCAAAGAAGATTTGCTACGCCCGACGAGTTATCTCCGATAAGAATATTCCCACTCCCAATTGTTTCACCATTATAAGATCCTCCTGTTGTAAAAATAGCAAACCCAACACCAGGTCCAGGATTATCAACATTAGTCCCCACATAAACATTTCCAACGTTATCTAAAGCAATATGCGTTGTCCCACCATCATTTAAGTCAATAGAACTGGAAGTCAAAACAGTATGGGGCCCAGACACATTCCCGAGGGTGATTGTCTCATTTATCCAAGTGGCGACTTGCGTTGTCTTGTCGGTAAAGAACTTTATGCTATTACCGGTAATGATCATGTGGTTGCTATCAGTGGCATATTCTCCGAACGCTGCTCCATAGACGGCACCTTGACCATAGATTCCATTCAAACTACCGATTGCCCAATGCTCCGCCCAATCATTAAACGTTGTAGTCTGACGAATATTCCCTACAATCGTCGGTCCAGTTGTGATAGCTGGATCTGCATTAACTGAGAAGAGGCTGTATAAATCCATCCAGCCGTCTCCGACATTTCCGGTATTGAAGACCGCATCTCCTGCTTCCCAATCATTGGCGCCTGTACCGTCTAAGTTACGAGTAACTGTATAATTGAACTCAGCTACAACCAGCATACTCTCTACTATAGGATCGCCGCCGTATACAACTAACCCATCAAACCAACAAGTCCCGGTATCGTTAGCGTTACACTGGAGTCTAATCCTTACAGAGACACAATCGTTGGGAGTTGTGAAGTAAACTGCTTTCCGACCATAGGTAGACGTAGCATTCGCAGTTGATCTAAGGTCGAGAATATCTAGCCCATTAGTTAGATCATGAACACTAAAACGGCCACCGTTTGTCCCACCACCTCTTGTCCAGAACACCAACTTATATCGCGTATTCGCTACCGTAGTTGCGTTTTGCTCAATATATGTATCTGTAGACGGACCAGCCTGCATCTTTACTGCATCCGATCCCGCCTTAACTAGCGAAGTCTCATTAGTTAGAGTTCCATCGCCAGCGTTTTCAGTCCAGTTTGCCCATATATCCGCACCGCCGCCACCAGCCGTTTCAAAACCATCGTTTGATAAAAGAGATAAGCCTTCAGTAGCTCCGCTAGTAACAGCCATGAACTCGACACGGAATTCCTTCTCCATGTAGACCGTGTCACCAGAAGCCATCTGATTATGTTTAACCCAGATATTTGTATCAGTATCAGTTAATTCTCGAGATAGAACAGTAGTTGGCCCAACTAATATCCTTCCCCCAATCGTTGCGATGGTTTCGTTAGCAACTAGGGTATCGGCCCACAATTCAGCCACATGTAGCTGTAAATACTTCTTATTGATCAGTCCTAAAGAAACCTCGTAAGAATCTACTGGAACTACCAGAGTACTTCCAGGGTCTACAAATATATTCCCTGTCGGTTCCAGTCGAACACTGAAGTTCCCTTGCGGGGCTAAAGTTACATTCCCAGCTACAGGATCAATAGTAATAAAAGTCCCTGGAGTTATCCCAATTGAAGCTGATGGGTCAATGTTTATATCGTTAGCGGTAACCAGCAGATCATCAACTACCGTTATCGTCATGTCCGCATCAAAACCGGTATTGGAAATAGTTAAGTGACCATCAGAAGCTACAGACAGAGTGGCGAAATTCGAACTATCATATTCTAACTGAAACTGTGGAGCAGCAATATCACGAATATGAACCGCATGAGCAGCAAGAACACCTAAGCCTATTCGAAGAAGTTGTAAATACCCGCTAGTATTGGTTTTCAAAATACTTGTAGTAGCCCCAGGATCGAACGAACTCGTTATTGCATGAGTATGACTACTGGCTGTAACAGCATTGGTAGTTGAAACGTGTAATGTAGACGGCACCCCTAAAGCGATATTATTAGTTGCTTCTTCAACAATGCCGGCGCCTATTAAATCCGTTACATCAACCTCAACCGAATTAGTTAAAACGTTGATCCCGTCCCCAGCCCCGACAGCAATATCATTAGTTGCTTCCTCAATAATTCCAGAGCCTATTAAATCAGTTACATCGACTTCAACCGAAGCTGCCAAGACGTTTATTCCATCACCAGCACCGACAGCGATATGATTAGTCGCTTCTTCAACAATACCAGCACCTATCAAATCAGTAACATCAACTTCAACTGAGTCTGCTAAAACGTTGATCCCGTCTCCAGCACCAACATTCAAGGTCCGATCAGCTATTAGGAATCCTCCTCCTGTTAAGCCGGTCCCTGCAATCACATTTATATTTAACTCATCAGCCTTCAACCCGACGACTAATTGGCTCCGAGCATTCGTCCCAAGGACCCAAGGGGGCTGCGCACTACCAGGGACGAAGGAGTGCTGGGCTGTTATCGTTCGTGCAGCCGACATGTGGACGTATTGAAGGTGGTCGTCGTCGCCTCGACCGACGAGAGCTCCATGATCTCCGCCAGCACCGCCCCCACCTGAGGTTTGCATACCAGCTCTGAACCTTTCTAGATCTCTCTGGAAAGATTGTTTTCCTGCAACGCCTGTTCTACGTATGTTTTTGGGCATATTTATTTCTTCGGCTTCTCAAAAGAAAAGGTTCTAAGAGCCTCTTCGTCTTCGTAAACACCTAGTCTCGGTACTAACTGACCTTCTGCATCGACCTCTATTGTCTCCAGGAGGAAGTCTTGGGGACTCTCAAAGAAAGACCCCGATACCGCGGGTGTAGGATATGAAGAGGTGAGGCCGGTATCTCGGTAAATTCCGGGCCTAACCAGACGCGGCCTCTCCTCCATATTGCCAAAGTTCACCGTAGTCAATGCTCCGTTCCAATAGTAGCCTATGGGATCAGGCAGCCAGATATCGTAATTGATACGTCTATCTGGCCCGATTGTGAGGTTGTAGTGTTCGTCGCTTGGGCCTCTCATTGTTAAGAGATTTTCTAACAAGTCCCAGGCCCTCATCCGCTCACCAAGGCTCTGGAAAATAGGCCGAGTATTTAGAACAGATCTAAATTTGGAGAGGAACTGTAAATCAGTATCGAGAATGTCTTCGACCCAAGTCCCTACATCCTGGTTAGTATCGTCTATAGTATTAGTAAACTGGAACTGTGCTGTAGCTACATACCCTGCTGCAGTAATCTCAAGGAACGGTTCTTCAACATTCTCTTCTAACGCTATCAACTGAGGATCGGGGTGGGCATGCATAGCAAGGAACTCTTCAGCTACAGTATCTGCTATCCCTTGTTCCACATCCCTGTAAATAACTTCTTCCTTTATACCATACAAGCCTTGGCTAACCAAGTCGTCGAACCACGCAGTTTCTCCTTGACTTTGATCAGTAGGGTCACTGAAGGCAACCAAAACTCTGTTAAACATGTTCTCTAAGGTTCGACGTCGGCGGCGGCCCCTTTTAGTAAACCTAGTCCAGTGAAGCTTATCGAAGTCTACGAAGTCGATCTCCCAAATTAGTCCTTCCCAAGTAACCTCTCCAAAACTTTGCTCTACTACATGATATCCCAAGAACTCGTAGAACCACTGTTCGAGAATGTCTCTTTCCCCAAACACCTTAAAGGTACCATTCCACGGCCCGCCTGTAAAGGTAGTCGACCGAGACCAGTCTTCTATAATGTTAGTAACCTCCATAATAGGAGCAGCTCCTTGAAGAGCACGCTTGTGGATCCGAATCGTATAGTCTTTGCCCATTATACTTCGAAAGGGAATCCTGAAACAGGTTGTGGATAGAAAGTAAAGGTTAGCGTGTCTCCAGGATTGGGAGATTCAAAGAATCCACCAATCTCACTTTCCGCAACCAGTACGACTTCGCTATCTCCTACGGGCATGGACCAATTCTGAAACGACTGCGCCATATTGCCAATGGCATTAGTCGAAGTCAAATTAACTCCATAAGCGAATTGATGCCAATCCTCTCTCGTCATGATATCGAGCCCGAAGGGGTTTGCCGACCCTGCGGAATTATCAACTCGCATTGTGAAGAGGTGGTCTGTGGGCATGAAGACTATAGCATCCATGAGCAAGTCTCCCGGGGTCGTACCAATTCTCTCAGCCCAAAAAGTTAGCGTTTGATTAGTAAGGTCATCTTTAACATTCTGTGCTAAAGGCCACGGGGGATACTGAGTATATCCCAAGGGAATCACTTGCCACCTATCATCATTATAACCAACTTCTACTTCAACGTTTTCATTGAGAACATTCCCAAACCCCCATCTCACTTGTAAGCCCCACTTGACTCCAGTAGCATCCGTCTTACACCTACATAGAATAAGATACTTCCCATTGATCTGTTCGGGGTTAGTAAGAGCTCCCCAAGAATGGCCAGCCCTCCTAACCATGTCATTTGTACTCGAAGTCTTGACAATGTTGGTACCATAGCTGGTACTGTCACCTGCAATTTTTACAGAATTAGTGAGGGAAAAGTTGTCGAACAAGGCACGAGCAGTAAAGTCCGTCAGGCCTTGACGCTTGTCTCTAAGACCTAGCCAGACGCTCCCGTATATGTCTATAGTGGGAGTCGCTATTACTCTGCCAAGTCGAGCCGGTCGGGTTCCATTGTTGTTGGTTAGAGTTGTTTGCCCCCCAAACTTATCCAACGCTCCTGTTCCCTTGGTGAGCTCAGGAGATTCCCACCCGGGAACAACTTCTAGCCTCAAGTCGAATCTAAACAGGTTTCGACCAGTTGTTTTGTCCAAGAACTTATCATGCGCTGTTAATGTAACGGGAATGATCGTTCCCCCAACAATGGTTCTGTATACCTCTTTACCCCCTGCCGCCTCAAGGTAATTCATCCGTATATAATCTGCCCGTGACTTATCAGTCCTCCAAAGGGTGGCCTTCTCGAGGATGCGTTCGAGATCTCGAAGTATGTTACGAACCTCGGCGTTAGTGCCTACTGCGAGCATCGGGATAGTGTCTACAATAAATCCTCCCTCCTCTGTATAGGCAACGGGACTCCAATCATCATCTACCCTCAGGTTATCATCGGTATTAAGACCTATGAGGTCTATAACCGACGAAGCTTCGACGTCTTCTATTTCTACACCAAAGGCCATCTAGTTACCTTCCCATAAACTCACTGAACCGTTTCAGTTTCTGTTCTCTTAACTGGTGTACCACAAATCTCCCTAAAGACTCACTATCAACGATGAAATTGTTTTCGTCTCCTTCAAAGACCACATTTCCTACACCGGCGCCAGCGGTGCCTGCTCCGAACATTAAGGGAGATTGGATGGGCATACTACTTCCCTTAAAAAGGTTGCTTCTTCGAAACGCGGCATCTGCCTCGCCGATTGCCCTTGCCGTTTGCTCGAAGACATCCACAATGGGGATGGGGGAGTTCTTTATTGCCCAGTCTGGCAACTCACTATCTTCAAGATGGCCAGCCAGTTTGTCAAAAAGACCGACCACTATACGCAATATGTTCTCGACTCCTATAAGAGCACCCTCCAAAACAGGGAATAGTGTATACCCAAGAATTTGCAGCCACCCAACTAGAACATTCCCAATGAGGAAACCGGCGATCCTAACCCAGGCAACAAAATCTTCCCAAGCCTTGTTAAGGAAGAACTTCATAAATTTCCACATGGTTTCCATTCTCGGCATTACTATGTTTACCCAAAGTCCTCCCCAGACCCGAGCAAGAACTTCCCCTATAGAAACTAGGAGACGGAAGAAGGACCTAAAAACCGGGGCGATATGGTCTCCAAACCAAAAGAACATACCCTCCAGCATGGGGAGAACAGCGTTCTCCCAAGCCCTATCAACGAAGGTAGTTAGAATCGTCAGGAGTTCCCAAAACTTGAACCCAAAACGCCTAAGAGTCGGCAGGACGTCCTCTTTAATTACTTTTCCTAAATTCCTAAATGTGGGTTGGGCGACCCTAACAAGAACTCCGCCAATGTCTTCCGTCGCCTCGTAGGCCATGACACCAGCTACGAACGCGAACTCGCCTAGCTTCTTGGAGACTCTTTCTACGGCCCTACCTGTCTCTGGTAAGAGGTTTATAGTTAAGTTCCGGAGGGGTTGGGTAAGAATGTCAATTGCTCGCCAGGCATCGGTCCCCATCTTAACGGCAAATTCCTTTACAGCAGGGATGACGTCATTTTCAAGCTTTAACCAAAGGTCATTAAACCTAGGAAGTAATTCAGTCTCAACCTTATCTGAAACCATTGCGACGGCTTCTAGGACGTCTTCCTGTAATACGTCGGCCATCGCTCTCAGTACGGGAAGGAGCTCGATATCGATAGTACGCTTAGTGTTCACCCAAAGATCCCAAACGTCCCGTTTCCAATTCTTATGAAAGTTCTCCAGGACAGGAACGATATCTGACTCGAGCCACTTCTGAATATCTGTGAAGGCTGGCTCGATGTAGTTTTCCCACGCGTCTGCAGTTATGTCTCTAATACCGAGGAAGTTTCCTGCCCATAGACCACCAGCGATTCCAACGGCAAGGCCAACACCCCCTACAGCAGCAATGACCCACCCTGCGGCACCTGCTATCGCAGCAAGTATCGCGGGTATCACTGTTGATAGCACTCTAAAACCTGCTAAGGCACCAAGCGCAGTTGTCACGCCACCAAGGATGTTCTCGGGCTCCTCAAAACCTAGATTCGTCCCGGGGGGATCAAGATTCTTTATGAAGTTACTGACATTTCCAGCTTCATCAATAGCTCTGACTATGTCCTCTTGCAAGGCCGCGTCCCAATCTTCCGGAATAATCTCGATAGCTACTACCCAAGGGTCGTCGAAAAACTTTTTTAGGGTCTTTACCGATTCATTAAGCGTCACTACCGAGGCCCAGGCACCAAGAACGGCGTCTCGGAAGTCTTCTCCCCAGCCGGTTACTATATCTCGATTCTCCTGTGACGACAATCTGTCGTACAGCAGTAGGAGCTCTGGTGCTATTACATCCTTGAGCGGCAGGAAGAAGTTTCTCAACAACACCCGCTTCAATTCGGTAAAGTTAGCTTGGAGTCCTGGTAGTGTTCTTGAGACCCTCTCGGCTGCGCCCGCCAAATCGTTTTCTAATAGCTCAACAAGTTTTGGAAGGAAGTCTTCCGCCAGGATCTTACCTTCCCTCTGCAGGTTTTGGAACTCATCAACCGTTAGACCCATTGCTAACGCCATGATGTCTAAACCAACGCCAGCGTTAACCATCTGTCTAACTTCCTGACCTAGAAGTCTACCGTGTGCTCTAACCTGCCCAAGTGCAAGGGTGATCCGGCCAAGGTTCTCAGCTGGAAGACCAATAGCTGCAATCAAGTCGAGGAGGGATATTGTTAGTCTCTGAGCAGTAACAACTCCCTCTTCTTGAGCAAGTGCAAGGCGCTCCGATTCTGTAACGGCCTCGCCCCCAAATTGCGTAATAAATCCGTAACCAGCTGCAACACGTAGGGTGTTGACAATGTCTTTCTCTTCGTAGGGGGAAATCAGAGCGAGCTCTGTTACCCACTTTACCAACTGCTCCGCAGGTTCTCTCGCTACCTCGAGCGCTTCGGCAAGAGATATCTGGCCGACACGAACCTGCTCGAAGACAGTAATGACTCCAGAACCTTGCCTTTGGAGGCTTTCTAAGTTGTCAGTTGTTTCAGATAGCGCGTTCTGAACCTCTCGCATTGCGATGGACGCCTCAAGCGTCTCTATCGCGGACAGACCTTCAGCCTCTACTAAATCGTTGTACGCAGTGGTAGCTTCTTCTAACTCTCCTGTAAGCTCGTGCCTTCTAACAATGAGTTTATCGATCGAAAGTATTTGAGCGTCGGAGAGGCTCAGCTCACGTAAAACAGAGTTTTCGACTATGGTTCCACGAGCCACCTCCCTTGCAACAAGGGATTGTAAACCAACCTGCATTAGCTCAAGTTGGCCAATAGCGTCAAACGCTGTAGCACCTAACCCCCCAATTGCCTGCGTAATACCACGGATAGTCCCCGCAATGAGGATACCCGCAGCAATCTGACCGACTCTCCGCAGAGCTCGGCCAAAACCTCTAACGCGAGGGGTGCCACGGTCAGTACCAGTAATTAGAATGTCGAGTCTATAAGTTGGCATTTCGCCTACCCATTGGGTCTTCCTTCGCCTTACGGACCTTTTCTTCTACAGACCACATAACTAGGAACTTCATTACAAGGTCCGGATCAGCGTCATAGAGCTCATCGGGTGTCCAACCGAATCGCTCGCATAGCAAGAGGTCTAGGTAATCTGTTGGAATAGGCCCATCCGTCCAGAGGTGGTTCCACATCTCCTGGCGGAGGGCTGTTAGTTTCCCTGGGATTCGTCTCCGTCTTCGTCATTAGACATCATGTACAAAGACTGAACCGCCTTGAAAATGTCCTGGACTTCATCACCGTACAAATCATCGACTGACATCTCCGGCAGATCCGCTAAGGGCCCACCTTCGTCGTCAACCCAATTCCATTTCTCAAACTTCTCGCTTGCAAGATCCCAGAGCGCTTCTGTGAGCGTTTCCTCAACCTCGGTTGCTTTGTCACCAACAGGGCGCTTTTCGCCTGTTGCTACTGCAACTGTTGCCGAAATGTAATCCTTTGTCTTCGCGCGTACGCTTTCTACCGTTACGCGGATTTCACCCCACGTAGGTTTCTGAAACGTAACGTACGCGCGCGGACCTTGTACGGGTGTCATGAATTTACGAACGCTTTGACGTTTGCCTCCGCTTTGCCTCTTAGCCATGCGAGCCTCCTATAACTCATTACTATGGAACTAGATCGTCGGCCTCGTCTTCACCAACTAAGACGAACTCGAGTGCCATGGGATCACCAGCGCCTGCATCACCTACTGGAGGGGGACAGGAAGCTATGAATCCGGGACCGATTGTCATCCTTTTCTGACCACTAGCACCGCCTTCTGGCGAGTACCGAAGGTACGTAACGGTTTTACCTAAATACCTTGCACGTGCATCGACGTAAAAGTCCGCACCAGCTGTGGTATAGAGCACACGCACTGTGTACTCCATTGGGGAACGCTTTCCTTGTGTTACGAAAGGAACGTCGCGCCCTGCAACATATGCTTCACCACGAGCTCGTTCGCCACCACCAGGGGTTACCGAAACGGCTTGTGCGTCGTATGTAGTATAGGATATGTCATCAGTCCCCATCTCAACTTGAAAATCACTTTGGGGAAATGGACCAGCCATATTAACCTCCTAATAAGCCTGTATCTCTAATGGGATAGCCTCAACGAGGTACCCCTGATTATCTAACGGCACAATTTCTGCTTGACTATATTCAGCCCAGTTTATACTGTTCCAGTAGCCATCAGCTCGGTTAGAAGCTTTGAGGGTTTCTGCGACAGCCTTTTCTACTTGCGACAACGTCGACCACGAAGCTCGTTCCGACACTATCTGGTCACCCGTTGAGTAGAGAACGTAGATGTAAACAACAATGAGAAACAAACCCTGTTTCATATCTCCGCTTCGATTACTGCCCAGTGGTGCGACGGCGAGAAAAGGTGAAATGCCCTCGGGATTTGCTGGGATGTAGTCAAAAACATCAACTACAAGGTTGGTAGGGCCTTTTAACGAAGTAGTTAGCAAGACAGCTAACCGCTTAACTATCTGGTCTCGATCTACATTATCGTTTATCATCGAGTTGTAGCACCGAGGAAGGTACGGCCCTTTGGTAGGGACCTACGTATCTCTAGTAAAGCTAATGCGGCAGCCGCATTACCTCGTTCGTCAAGCGTCCTCTTATAGAACATATGAGAACCACGTCTCGCGTGTTCCACAGGACCGTACTCTGCTGGTCTGTCTCCCGTAACAGGGTTACGAGCGCTAGGGTTGATATAAATCCTCCCCTTCGCTTTACTTACGATTATGTTACCAAAGCGGTACGTTCCTACTCCACCACTACCGAAGTTAACAATATGAGATCCCCGGAGAGTGCCTGTTTTCACGTGAGTAATGGCAATAGCATACTTGTGAAGATCCAACGTCGCAACTTTAACTCCGCGACCTAGACCACCTCGAGGGTTAATAGCCTCTAGCAGTTGTCGATTAGCGCGCTGGATCCTTTCCAACCCGCGTAGCTTGAAACTGATCCAAGGTCTAAGTAAACTCATACCTGATACTGCCTCAACGTAATGTGCAAAACGTCACCAGAACCTCCTGGCCACTTAGTCACTTCTACTGCTACGTACTCACTGCTTTCAACCGTAATACGGTCTTCAGCCAGTATATCGACGACATCACAAAAAATTTGAAAGTCGACTGAGATCCCTCTAGCAACCATCTCTTGTAGGGCGGTAGAGTCTAAAGGGATGACCCTACTACTCCTAACGCCAGATAGATACGCAACGGGAGTCGTCCTTCGCGTTCCCACGGCCGTCGCACGTTTAGTCGTAAGCGTCTCAGAGAACAGCCGGTTATGCTTGATGAAAGCCATTAGCTAGTCGGTTGTTCTTGGACCGTGATAATCCTAAGGGTGCCCACATCGAGGGTAGATGCGCCCCAACCATAATTAGCCATTAACCGAGTCTCCAGATCTTTTAGGTGCTGCTGCATCTGCTTAGCGAATTGACTGAGCCACTGACCCGAAGGCCCGAGTTTCTCGTCAGTATCGTCTAAGTTTCCGATGATAGTAACAACTAGCCGCCACTCGCTCAAGTCGAGGAACTGGGATATATCCGTATCCAAGACCTGAACGAGGTCGGCATCAACAGGATCGATTAAGCTAGTAGGAGCCGTGTAGCCCATCTCAAGAAGAGTCCATGTAAGGGTGTCTCCCAAGTAAGCGTTGTGGCCGTCATGATCAGTATCCATGTCGGCTCGACTCATCGCAGGCCCAAGGCGTCTGAACAAAATTCCTTCGGCTGCTGGTCTAGTCAGGGCCATCGTTACCTCCTAAGGATTAAGCGTACGCTGTTGGAACGGTGTAGGTACCACCGGATGCTACTTCGATGATACATCCGTTCAGACGATTTGCTACACCCAAACCGAAGCGCCACCGCCAAGTGGACTTAGTGAGGGGGTAGATGTCGTCAGTGGCCACCAACGTTAAACCGGTTGGGAGACCTGTGTCGGCCTCGTCAATCCGTTCCATCAAAGGCGGTTCTTCCATTAAGTGCATGAAGACTATATAAGTTGCTGGCAACCAACGCCATTCTGCAACCCACACACCACTGTGTCGACCTCGAATCCTGCCAGGGATGCTGGGGAGACCTTCTGGTACGTCAGTGTTGTCTCCAACACGAACGAACTGATCTGGTACCGCAACAAATCCTGTTAGGGTATCAGCGATCTTGTCGGACACGTCCTTAGCACAAAGGGCAACAATGTTCTCGCCGCCTGCACTAGCTCCGAAGTGTTCCTCCAGTTCATCACGTCCTGTAACGAGAGGATTATTGGCATCGCTTATCGCGGAGACCAAATAACCGCTCTCCAGGTAGTGATCTTCTACAGCTTCTGCTTCGGCGCCAAGTATTGGGGGATAAACAACTGCGTCACCATTTGCTAACGGTTCAATAAGTAGAGAACCCTTTCGTTCATCGATAAAAGTGTCCTGACCGTTGTTAAGTAAGGCCTTTAACATCTCAAAGCGGTAGGTGTTGGTTGCCCGAAGGAAGATGGTGCTCAAATGACGGTTGAGGTCTCCGGCTGTCATGTATGCCATGTCAACCTCGTTGTGACCCAGTGCATCACTGAACTCTTCTAACGGAAACGCAACATCCCATTCACCAAACACTTTCACGACACCAGGGCCGCTCTGTGAATTGGTACGCTGCATGTGCCCACCACCGGGCAGCTTGAAGCGCATTTTGAAATCCGACGTCTGGCCCGTAATGAAAACGGCTGTGGCCGCTCGCATGTCCGCATTCCAGCGGTCCGCAAGCTCTTGAATCGCGTCATAGACGATCGATTGACCAACTACGTTAACAAATTCGCGGTCAGAGTCGAAGAGAGTAAGTAAACCATAGCGGCTTGCCATACTAAATACCTCCTAACTCGATAATGTATATTCCAATAAACGTCTGAGGCTACCAGGTGAAATCGACATAAAGGACCTTTGTCCGATCCTTGTCCGTCATCGCGGCAACACGTCCAGCGTGTATACTAACAGTACCTGCAGCATCTGCAAGGTCGCCTGCTGTATCACTTAAGAACAGTTCTGCACCGTACGCTTGTGAAAGCGTAAAGCCGGCAACTTGTCCCCTTTTCAGGATGTTAATTGCCTGCGCGGCACCGACAGTCTCCAAAGCAATCGCAGGGTTAACGGTTGTGCCTGCAACAGACGCATCAGCCAAAATTACGTCTCCGTTGGCATCTATAGTTACCGCTTGACCCGCTGTAATTGCTGCACCTGCAATTCCAGTATGAATTTCCGCCTTAAGCGGGAAGACCACTGCAACTTGCCCTGCAACGAATACTAAGTCAGCCATATTTACCTCCTTGCGACGCCTATTGCTGAGTTAGGCGTCAGAATCGTACCAATGGACCTTCTGGCTCCGTTTGCTTGCGCTTCGGTGCTGGGCTACCACTTCCCCTTGGAGGAGGAGTACCTGGGTGTTGCTTTTGCTCAACCCAGTGTGGGCGCATCTCAGCTACCTTCTTCACAATGTCGTTCGCACCCTCGACCTTCTCTCCGTTTACAGACAACTTAGATGAAAGGTCTTCAGTAGTGCTAACCAGGAGCCAAACGTCCTCTAAGGACTCCTTTAAGAAATCCGCGTCCCTAGCTGCGGATATAACGGACGATCGAAGCATGTACATCTTTGCGCGGTCTTTTTCCTTCTCAAGCTCGCCCTCGAGCTCTGCAGCGCGCGTTGTTGTAGTATCCAGGTCTCCCTGTATCTTTTCGAGCTCTGTCTTCTGGTCATCTTTAATTTGTGTCCATTCAGTTAAAGCTGTTTTCAGGCCATCAATGTCTTCCAGCTCTACTTCTGCAAGCAGGCCGGAGACGGCAGAATTCTTTGCTCTGTCCACTCTGTCCTTGATTATATTATCCAAGGCTTCTTGTGTCATCGAAACTTGCTTCTGTTGCCCTTTTGGGTCGCCACCGTCGCCGTTCCCGTTCCCGTCGCCGCTGTCGCCCTTTTTCTTTTTCTTGTCCGGGTCTGCCATTATCTACCTCCAACTGTTTACCGCCGTTGTGGGCGTGGTTAAATTACTAGAAAAGTTTTTGCAATCGAATCACCGCAACGGTAACGCTCGTGACCCCAGAGTACGTTACTCCTACTCCTGTACCATCAGCTGCGTTGAAAAGTGTCGGGTTAAAGGGCCCGATAACTTCTTCCTCAGCATTTACCACAGTAGTCGGCGGATCTTCGATTCCAACTCCAGCTTGCGCGCTATACGGAGTTGCGATCGTTACTGTTATGGGCGATCCACCACCGTTTTTAACATAGAGCATGCTACGCCCATCATTGATGAACGTATCACCTCCGCCTGCCGCGGCCACGAACGTTGGTTTTAGGCTGTTTGCGCCTACTCCCGTGTTCTCTACCGTTAAAGCTGCCATACATTACCTCCTTCGGAGTTGCTGGTGGAGTGACCTCCACCCATTGGCCTGAAATAAGTAGCTCTGTCTTTAATGTATCATGCCGGATCACCCGGTATGCTGTTACTTTCATTAGCCTGCTGTCTTTTTCCGTGTGGATACGTTGAAGTCGGTACCACCGGAGATCGGTCCTCTACCGCTTGTGTCTCCTTCATCGCCGCCATCTTCATCGTCGTCTCCCTCACCACCTTCTGAACCCGGAGCGGCAACGACAGGTATAGCACCTTCCAAAGTTGCCAAATAAATCTGGTACGTTTCTGAGTTAAGGATTTCAGTAATCCGTGCATCTTCCCACTCGTTATCCTCCAGAAAGACTTGTAGTGGAACGCCGACCTTCGAAGCCAGATGAGCGTTTGTCCACAACTGGCGGTCTTGATCAAGAGTTTCCGTGGGATGGGGCCGAAACACAGGTCTGAGCGCCTTAATCCGGTGATCAGTACCTTCCCCATCCCACTCCTCTAAAGAGAAGTCTGAGAAACCATCATAATTGGCCTCACCAGCGATACTCATCGCCATCCTGTGAATCTTTACCAACTTCTCATCGTAATTTACACGACGTTGCTCTACTTTGTCTTCTGCCTCTCCTCTAGCGATTAAAAGTGCACGTCCTGAAGCGGCTTCTTGGCCTTGGCCCCTCCCTGAACTCGTTCTGAGTTCGGGATATGAACGCTCAACCTCGGCGGCTATCTCCCTAACATGGCCAAGCGCAGCCTCAATGTCTAACTCGGAGACTAGAGGGAACGCACGTGCGCCAGTCTCGTGTGCATAAAGAATCGGTGTCTCGTCCCTCTCAACTTCTTTCTTCGTAGGGTTCTCTGTGCCCAACCCTTCAATCGTAAGTACTCCTCCAGTCTTACCGGGCTTCACTCCGGTGAACAACCATGGGGAGTCAACCATCTTACGAACCTGATCACCAAGCTTCGAAGCCTGGTCGTCTAGTTCACGGAAAGTACTTAGTTTCGGGAATAGCTCCGACCATCCCCAATCGAGCCCAACATCGTTGTGTTTGATGTGAACCATTGGGATGAATGGGTAAGGAACTGTCCACTCTTCTTGTTGGCCGTTCCAAGCATACGGCCTGTTAGTCTTAAACGTTTGGTATGTAACTCCAGCGTCGGTCAGTTCGGCAATCTCAGTGTAGACAACAGACTTATCAGGGTTCTCCGGATCTCTTCGAGTGTACGACATTTCGTAGTATTCAATCTCGTCCAGAATGTTCTTTCTCAGTTCCGTAATCCAAGCGGGGTGGATCCTTTCTAAGAAAACTAACTCCCGGTCAGGTATGTCTGAAACTCGAACAAACACATCTCCAAAGACGGAGCCATAAAGAGTTACGATATCCTTCGTAACCTGCCATCGGGAGTCAACCCAGAGCTGAGCGATGGCATCCCGTACAGAATCGTTCTTCGCGTCTTCAATGGGGAGGGCGCTAGGAATTTCACTAGCATCACCTGCTCCCACGTCGAGATGACCTCCCCAAATGTGAGTCTGATGGAAGTTACAAATTCTATTCGCGGGGTTATAGATGTCACGGATATGTATATACAGTCCATAATCAGCCTTTAACTTTGTAGACCACTTGTGTAGATCCCGATACACATTACCTTGATAGTAGGCCCATAAAACATCGTATCGCGTTGCTCTCGCATCCGCACCTTCGAAATCGTAGATAGTAGAGAATGCAGGGTCGTTGAACCCTTCCATACCGGCGGTTAAATACGCTTCTCTAAACGCTCTCATTCCAGCCACGAACTTACCTACTAAACTCATCCACGGTATCCCGCTAGCGGGCTCACTCTTTGCATGCCAAAATCAAATGCCTCTTCCGTCGCCCTCTGTGCTAACGCAAAAGCCCAGAACTTGTCAGCGTGGTGCTTTTCGTTTGCTGCCGTATCAAATACGAGACGTTTGGAAGGGGTAACTGTACGTTTGATGGAGTGTATCTGGTAGGCTAGGTCTCTCTCGAGAGGAATGGGGGTTTGCAGGTTCTGCATCCGCACCTTAACTAGCACAGCCATTTCTTGCTTACTGTCGTTCGTAAAGGATAGGCCCTCACAAACGGTGGGGTAAAGACTTTCTAGCTTCTCTCCCATGTACATACCAATCCCCATGTCGTCAATGAGAAATCGATCAACTGGGAGGGTCTCCATGATCTTGATACAAATACCCAGCTGTTCGTCGAACTCCATCCTATCTAGACTAAGTCCTAAACGGTAGGAGTAGATCTCCTTATCGTCGTCCTTTCCAACAAGGATTATCTCTGTTAGATTCTTCCGTCGGCCAATGTCCATTCCCCCTGCTAACGTGCCCTCGATCTTGTCGTTAGCGACAAGCCGGACAACTTTGTCAATTGCATCGTAGGCGTCAAGTATAGTGTCTTCGTCGGAGTAGGCGTAAGCATGGTCGAGCAGCTCAAATTGCGCGTCGACCTGATTCCTTTTAATCTCGTCCCAAGTAATCCAGGCGACCGATTCGTCTGTCCAATCACACTCGTACTCCTGCTGGAAGTCCTCTAGTGGCATGTTCTCAAAGATCTGAGTCAAACGGTCCGTTCCAAATGTACTCACACGGTCGAACGTACGCATCCTAGGCCCTTCTATCTTGGCTTCCTTAAGGTCCGAACAGAGGTGAGCCACAGCCCACCAAGGAATGCTCATCCTTTCGTAGCCAGGATAGGCTTGCAGTGCCTCAGTCATTATCTCCCAAAACTTTCCTGATGCCCCTAGAGGGGAGGATCCCATTCTGATGACGCCTCCTCGGGTGATGATGGGTACGGCGGCGGTATAAATTTCCTCATCACGAGGATAGTGTGCGATTTCGTCGAGATACACTCGTGCTCGTGCCTTACCTCTGGGGGGACGACACGGATGTGATATGATTCGAGAACCGTTTGTAAACTCGATCTCAGTTCTGTTATCGATAAGTTTAGTCGGACGGACCTCTTTGTCGAGTGCGTCAATACAGTAGTTCGCGTATCTCACCTTCTCGGATGCCTCAACCTGAGTTACCGAGACGAAAATGTTCGTAGACCTTGGGACGAGTGCTGACTCAGCAACAGCCTCGGCTGCAGCAATGAAACTCCATCCCACTTGTCTTGATTTATTATCACAGGTTAGTATCGCTCTGTTATTTAGAAACTGTAACTGGTACCACTCCCAAACGGCGTTCGGGTCGCCAGTAGCCTCGGGTAAATCGAGGTACTCTATTAAGAAGACGAGGCGGTCAGTTAGCTGATTCGTCAGGGGTTTCACCTAATTCCTCAGGAGGCTCGTCGACTACCCCGTCCTCAATGATTTCGATCTCGCCGTCTAAGATCTGCTGTAGTTGGGGCAGTGCGGAGTCCCACCGCTTTTTACGTGTTTCCTCCACCTTTACCTGGACGTTGACCGCTACTTGCTCGGTAGCCATTCCAGTTGCTAATCTTCCTAGTTTTGACCCCAGTTCCGCAAACCGAGCTGCGTCCTGGTTTTTCACTCGCACGCGTGGCAATTGCACACGGCCAGGGGTACCTGCTGGAATATCTGGCTGAGCCTGCGAGCTTCTGATCTTCGTGATGTGGTCCTCAGCCACAGTTAACAATTCCGAGGACATGTGCCATTCTTTTTCCCTGAGCTCGGCTCGGCGTGCCTCCCACCTAAGGTGGTCCTTCAGCCTCGCGTATTCATCGTATGCTTCCGCCCTAACCTGCCAGTTCCATTGGTACGCCATTTGGTTCCAGAAGGGTGTAGCCTGTGTGCGATCCTTGGGCTCTGACTCCTTGTTAGAACGTCTGCAGGCTTCGACAATGTTCCTCTTCCCTTCCACTTGCTTGAGGTAGTGTCTAAAGAATCTGTCGTACCACAAGTTAGGCTCCCCTGGTTGTCTTTCCCAAGGGTGTTCGCTTGTGTCTTGCATTTTCATGAGGTCGAGGGTCATCCCATCCTCATCCAGCTGTCCTCGCTGAGTTGCTTCTATAACCTTGTTCATGTCAACTGAGTCGTCGTTCATTTTTGAGTCACCTGCCTACTATCTTAATTATAGCCTAAAGTAGGCGTCGAGCACACGGGTAACCTGTCTAAAATGTGAGAGGGAACATCCAACAAGAAACTCCTTCTATTATTCTTCTTCTTCTATTTATATATACACCTTAATTTAACTATAGATAATATGAAGTTTGTCTAAGATTCACGTTTTATATCATTACCTCTATATATAGCGTTGCAGTTTGATAAGAAGAAGAATAGGAGGGATGGTTGCTTGTTGGATGATCTATGGGGGTTACTTCTCTCCGTTGGATTGATCACGTGTCAAAAATAGAAAATGCTATATAATTTATTATAATGGTTCTTTGGGTTTTCCCCTTTAGTCAGGAGGTATGTTATGGGACGCGGTGCGTTATCAGATGACAAGAAGGCAGATGTTGTACAAATGATTCAAGCGGGTATGGGAGCGAAGGCTGTTGCGGTTGAGCTCGAACTGGCAGTCTCCACTGTTTATAAGGTCCTTACCGAATCGGGAGTATCTTTAGTGAAACAGTATGCGCCAACGTCGTTCAAGAAACTATCGGACGAAGAGATTTCGGAGTTTGTTGGGAGGTACTTGGAGATGGAGCCAATTATGAAGCTCCTTGACGCGTACAACTTGACGCATACACAGATGTATCAGCTTTTAGCCCATTTGGGTGTTGAGCCTCGTACCAAACAGTCGGGGCACGTCTCTGCTAGGATGAAGGCAAGAGATCATGCAGTTGACCTGTACGCCAACACTGACCTTACGTTGGTCGAGATCTTTGCCGAAACAGGAGTTCATCAACCGACCCTCAATCGAGAGATAAGGCTCCGAGGTGTTCCCTTGAGGAAGCCCAGACTCGACTACAGTTCGCTTGTAACGCCTGATCCTGAGTGACCCTGCTCTGACCTTTTTCCTTAGTCCTTTGGGTAGTGGGTTAGTCTCTGATTAGCCTCCTGCCCTTTCTTTTTGTCTCCTGATTCTAGGTCCCCGTAACTTGAAAAGTTTGGTATTGGGTCTATCCCGGTATTTACATAGATTTATCGTCAATCAAGGGGGGTTCACTTAATTCATCGATATATTTAATTATATATTTTCATACATGGAAATGTTTAATTTTATTTATTGAAATTATTTATTTTATTTATTTAATTATTTATTTCCACACATTTAAATATATATCTTCATTCATTTAATTATATGTTTATATTAACGAAAGAATATATTTATATATAACAAACTAATATACTTAGGACTCGAAATGATTCGTACTCGAAATGATTAGGACACGGAACTATTAGGACACGACATAGTTAGGACACGACACAATCTATTATACGAATTACAACGGAACGACTCTACAACGGATCGTCAACAAAACTCACAAGACACTCACAAACGTAACTAAACAACGAAACACAAGAAAGACACGTAAACTCATTAAACTCTCACAAACCCACACAAAACTAAATTAACGAATAAAATCACTTAAACTCATGAAACTCTCACTAACTCACAACCGTCCGTGACGAAACACCGAAACACAAGAAAGACAACAAAACTTACCAAACTCTCATATTTGTGGGACGCCTGGATTCTCATTAAACTCTCACAAACAAAATTCACGTGACCCTCACAAACGTAAATTCACAAAAACACAAAAAGACAACAAAACTTACGAAACACTCACAAAACTTCCCACCGTTTCGAACTTAACAAACTCACACTACACTCATCTTAAACTCATATTACATTTACCTTATAATTGTATAATGTATTCAATTGAGAAGAAAAACAGGAGAAATAAAAATAAAACAAATAAAAATAAAATTTCCGCCCCGAATTCCTTACATAACCAGGCACCATATACATTTAACAAACGGAGAAACCATGGCAGCAAAAACAGTTAAGGAATACACTCTAAAAGAAGCAGCAGCTTACCTCAACGTCGGAGTATTCAACATGCGACGTTTAATGAGAGAGGAAATCGTAAAAGGAGAAAAACGACAGACAGGAAACTTAACCAAAGGGCACCCCGGAAAATGGTTCATTCCGAAAACGGAGCTCGACAAATATGCAAAGAATCGAAAAAGAATAAATGACGGAAAACGAGTTTTTCAAATGAGACTTTCACCAACTCAACTCGTAATCGCGACCAAAATTCTAAAAGAAATCGATATCGAGATTTCACCTCGCTACACTCGTAAATCGTAAATTGAGACGGAGGATTTCTTCAAAACGAGGAAATCCTCCAAATCACAAACAAACGGAAATCGGCAAAGGGTAATTTCAAAACCCGAAAAGAAAAGGGTCCCACCTGTCTTCATTACACACACCCGCACCATGTAAAATCCCTTAAATTACAACATCTGCCGACGTCCACGAAAGTACCCTATCAACAGGGCACACTTACGGGTTCGATCGCGCGCGCTTACGGGTTGCGGTCGCTTAACTATAGAACACCGCTTACCCTCCCCTCCGCGTACGTTTAGTAAGTACGGAGTCTCGGTTACTATCCGGTAATACTGACAGCCGCTATCTGAGCGCTGAGGTACCCTGTCAACAGGTTGCATTTACGGTTTACGATCCTCACTCATAGGTAAGTCGTTCAACCCACCCTCAAGGACCCCTGTCCCCTTACCCCCTATAGTACTGTCCCCATAGTTTCACCCCCATCACGTACGCACCCTGTACTTCTTATTTCTCAAGATCGCTGGTAAAGGATATTTCGCTTAGCCGTCTGTTCACGCGTCACGCAAATGTACCCTATCGTCGGTTTCTACGATATAACATATACAATCTTCACAACAGGGCATAGAGTGAACCCTTAAATAGGAGGTATCAGATGTCAGTATTAACGATACGTACCATCGTCGTCTTTTATCCTGGGTATTCTATAACCGTCTTACCTTACGATCGAGGTATCTTTGAAACGAACGGTACGGTTACGGTTGGGAGTAAAACAAACGACTACATAAAATAAAATAAGTACCGTACACAATAATAAATAAGTTAACATGTTGAGTTGACGTTCACGAAGAAATGATGTATAATTGTATCATATGAAAAGATGTTTACACGGTAATACTATTAAGGAATACACCCTACCGTGCTTCAGAGTACAGGAGTAAAATGAAACGAACTTACACTTCTACAATCTTAACTAACACACAGGATAAAATAATGAATGACACCACCCCTACTAATGAATTAAGAGCACGTGTTACAGTTAGATTAGAGTACGACCTTGACAATGACAATAGATGGACTGTTGCAATGGAAAATCAGGAAACAGTTAATAGTTTAGATTGGGTCAGTGAACTCGCTGTTCAGGTTTACGAGTTAGTTGAGGAAGGATTAAACCAGTCCGATCATCCGCAGGAACTCGGAGACTTAGAAGACTTTCAACAGTGTTTAGAGAGTTTCGTAGACACCATGCCAAATGTAATCAATGGCAACAGTTAATACTTTAAGGAGAAACAAGTACAATGGATAACAAAGAACAGAGATTGTTCAATAACTTTGGATACAGTGTCATGGAAGAAGAAGTAGCCCGTATACTTCAAGCTAAAGAAGAACTAGATTACCACCGTCAAGAAGAAAACGGTGAAGAGGAAATACAGTTCTGGGTTACTGAGGTAAATAGATTGTCGGATCGTTTGATAACATGTTTACGCGGTTACATGAAAAACGATTGGGAAGTGTTCCTTGATACATTCAATAATCGTAATGAAAGTAACTACACTAAACTTGGTTACTTCGCAAAGATGTACAAGTTTATGTTCAATAAGACATTACCATTTGACAACGATTAACTAAAGGAGACAGGTACAATGGATAACAAATCATACGAGTTATATGTGAACTTCAGTGAGAATGTACTTAAGTACAAACTAGACACGTTAATTGAGTGCAAGAGAGAACTCGGTTACCAATGTAACGCAGATAACCCTGATTACAAGTTACTAGAAGAACAGTTTGCCACATGCAAGTTCTTACAGAGTGATCTCGTAGATTCACTTCACCGGTTTACAATGAATACTGATTGGAAACCGTTACTCGCTGATTTCAAAGACACAATAGCTTCTTCACTAATAGAACTGGAGTATCATAAACTATTTCACCAATACCTGTATAACGAAGAGTTACCGATTAACCTTGGGTAACGAAATAACACATTACATAATAAACGAAGTAACAGGTTGCAGTTATAAATATTGCAATCTGTTGCTTTGTTCATTATATTCGAACCGGGTCGCAAGTTTCGAACGGCCCCTATCAATAAGGAGAAGTGTAACATGTTGTTAAATGTAAGACGCGAAACGTATCAAACAATCGTTCAAACACCTGTGAGTAGGTTAAATAATTCACGGTATTTGAATATTGATTTGAAGAACACGCGTCAGATAGATGAAGACTTACAGTACATCGTTATCATCGAGGAACAGGAGTGGAAAGATTTTCTAGATGACCCCTATAGTGTAGCAAGTCTTTACAGAGTACAACGAAGTTTCTTAGAGAACAGTGTGTTTAAGTTTAGCAACGCAGAGGTTACAGCAAAACTTCTAATCCCGGCAGAAGTTTTCGAAGAAGCCGGTCTCTAGACGTTAAGATAGTAAAGGAACGAGGTGAAAAAATGACAGTTAAGAACCATCACTTATTCGTTAAGGATAACTTCCGTCATGTCACATTCACGAACAATGACGAAGTAACCTTATGCACAGATTGCCTTCGTGCACTACAAACAAGTGTACTGATTGCAATCATCGCCAGTGAGTACGAAGAAGTTCAGTGCGAGATGTGCTCTTGTATGAATTCAGTACTCGCGTACGAAGAGGAAATTCAAATAGGTGTTATCCTCGAAAAGCAGTTACACCTGAGACGTAGGGTAGAACGAAACAGGTAAATCAATTAGTAAAAGAACAAGGAGATAAAAGAAATGCCTTACTGGGGTAAAACAGAAACAGAGGTAGACGATCACGGTGGCATAAGTGTAAAGGTGTGCTATCCTCAAGATAGTAACCCGATTACCATAGCGTTAAACTTAGACGGGTTGTATATCGTTCTTCACAACGAACGTCTTTATTTCGCTGAAGGTAAGATTTCTCTCTGTCATACAGTAGAAGGGTTACCACAATCACAAGGTACAGGTTTCGCACAAAACGAAATAGACGTACTGGCTGCTTTAGATAAGTACATGTTAAGGAGGCGAGAATGAAGTATACAACCCATGACGTTGATAGTTACTTTAGACGAGTACGAAGAGAGAAGATGATAGCCAGAGGTATAGTTCTTGCCATCGTCATACTCTTTTGTATGTCACTACTAACAAACGTTACTTTATTCGAAGACGGCAGCGTTCAGTTCTACAATAGAGCAGGCTGGGGCTTCTGTCTATATAGCAGCTGGGGCTGTGGTTAACAAAGGAAGGAGACGAACACAATGAAAGAACACACAGAAGTCATACCTAATGAGAAGGGTGTCTGGATTGACTTAACGATACAGGTACACTTCACAATGGACGACGCACTAAACGAAACTTGGCACGTTGACGATGATGAGATGATGGATACAGTGAGAAACGTAGTTCAACATGAACTGGGTAAAACAGATTACTGCGACCAGTACATGATTAACGAAGTGCACATGGAAGATTATAGTATTCTTCGACCAGTGCCTAAGAAACCAACGAAGATGATGATCTATGATCTCTTCGAAGCCCACGCCAACGAGTTACTAAACAACCCCTCAACATACAAACTAGATAAACTGGATGCCGCGAAACTATTGAGAGATAGCGCTCTTGAAGGTTGGTACGAGGATCTTAAGGCAGCGAAGGCACAAGGTGACGAAGGTTGGCAGGAAGTATGTGAAGCTGAAATACTTGACTGGGAAAACACAGTAACGTACGACGAGGTTAAAAATACATACTTTGAATACGTTGCCAATTGGGATCCGAACCCATATGACCTTCTTAAAGAGTTGCTACACGTGCTAGTTGAAAAGTAGCCCCCTACACATAGAAACGAAAGGAACAACGTCCACAATAACGTGCGGCGTTGTTTCTTGTTGTCTATGCACCCGCTGGCGTGCCAGTTACTAAGGATTGCTATATAATATAGATAGAGAGAACAGCGGTGTATCATGTACTATAGTACAAATGACGTCTATCAAACGGCATCAAACACACCCTGATAGTAAAAATCTAAGGAGAGTGCAATGAGCAAAGAGCAAACAGTATCAAACACAGTATCAGAAACCGCTATGATCGGCGTTACCAAGGACGACTACATCCTGTTCGTAGTTTACAAACTTCAAAATGAAGAACTTTTAGAGAGCATCTCGTGGCCGTCAGATGAAGTCGAACTCGAGTGTGGAGTAAATGCTGACACTTGGCTCAACTTCCTCTTGAACGACGCCGATGCAGTCGAACAGCTCCGCGAGCAAATGGCAGCTAACGTAAGGAGTATCTCGCATCACCTAGACCACAAGGTCTTAGCTGTAATGAAGGACACTGTAATCAACTTGTTAGCGGAAGAGATCGAGCACAACGAAGAAGAGATTCGTGACATTAGACGCAAACAGTTAGACGTGGAAGTAGCGACCAGAATCGACAAGGTAGTTCCTATGCTCGTCTCAGCACTAGGTCTCTACAATTACAGCACCGAGGACGCAATTAAGAAAGCACTTTATCACTTACACCCTGGTTTACTTGAACGGTAAACCGACGGTGAGCCAGACGGTAAAACGGAGAACACAATGAACAACAGAGAACCGACCTGGTCAACCACAACGAGACGTGACGGCAAAGAACAGATCACCTGTACTTGCCTCGGTTACGACTTCCCACACAGGATAGGTGGAGGGGAGTGCGATTATAACGACGACCAAGTGTACTGTGGTAGCTGTGACTCAGGGTTCTGTGAGTATCACGGAATGTATGAACACATCCTACACGAGAGCATGTCAGCAGCAGAGCGTAACGTAGTCTAACAAGGAGAAAGTAACAATGGCAAACACTGACGAAACCACACACCCAACCAAGACAAGGATTACCCTCGTGATCAGTGGCATCGATCCCGAAACTAAGGGTTGGGAGTTCATGGAACAGACAATCGAAGACGCGATCGAAAGTTACGGCGGCGAGGTTGTAGAGTACGAATGCTTCCCGCAGCAGTGAGCAAAGTACGGGACATAACCAACACGTTGTGTCTCGTGCTTTACCCACATTAGTTGCAACCCCATAGGAGGTGCACAATGGACGATGAAAGAACAACTACCACTGTAGGCAGCTTTAAGGAAGCTGCGCCCATCGTATCTTGGAAGAACTCGATATTCCGAATTCAGGCAAGGTACGATGGTGAAGGCATTCAGTTGCACGTCGGTCTGTACGACAAGGACGACAACCGAATCGAGGTCCACCGCCCGAATCTCGGAATGCCTCAGCTGTTCCACTACCTTCCTTTACCCACGTGGAACGATCAACAGAAGGCACTTGGTTTTATGCGTCGCGTAGCCAAAAGGAGACAGAATGAACGACAAGGACAATAAATCCGAAGTCGCCATTACCATGTCCGAAAAGGAATGGGAACAAGTGTTCTACGCTCTCCTTACCTATGAGGGTTTTGCAAAGGTCGCCAGAATTAAAGTACCAGAAAAGCGTCAGGCTGCACTACCAGACATATGGTGGAGAACGCAATTACTGCTCAAGGTCCTTTACAAACCCAGCATCGTAAAACTCGTAACACGAAAGATCGGCAGTACTATTGGGGATGATTGGCCCCAAGGAGACAAGAATGAAGTACACAGATGATAGCCCGTCCATGCTCCCAGAGATTACTCCATCCGCTCCAAGCCTAGGACCGATATTCCTAAGCTTGCATAGCCGATACGGCTTTAACGTACGGCACTTTTATCAGCACTGGCAGTCCGGCGACTGGAAGGCTACGAAGAAAGGGATCTCCGTTATCCCAGCGGACGCTTTGCCCTTAGTAGAGGCAATGGTCGGGTTCATCAACGAGAACGAGATCTACCCTGGCCGTAAGTTCCGTGTAATCGAATACACTGAAGAGGTTACCGACCTCGACGAACCACTGTAGGAAGGAGGTGAAACACAATGATCCATCCAATATGCGTAAAGGACCAGATAGCCTACAAGCCACATAAGAACGGAGTATACGTGTTCGAGTTAGCCAGTATACTACCCGCGCCATCTATCTACAAGATATGGCACGCGGACACAAAGATCTGTCCCATATGTAGACACGTAATAGTCGTAGGATTTAGCGCCGGGCCACTAGCAGAGCACTTCCAAGAAGGCTTTGCAGAGAAGGTCGCACAGATCGAAGCCCATGAAGCCGTCATTCGATGCTATGAGTACCCGGAGGAGGTTACTGATGAACAAGATAACTAGCGTTGCGTTTACAGCGTTCATGACATTTGCTGTACTTTGGTGCGTCATACTAATGGTGTGGTTCCTACTGCTCGTCTTCGGCGTGGTTGACTTACCGCCAAGCATGGCACACGGAGGCCACTAATGAGTAACGAAGAGGTAGAGCAAGCAATAGAGGAGATGGAATCGGTCTTTACCGAAGCGCACGAGGATGACATATACACTGCATACGCAGTACGTGCTCTGGTGTATCAGGCACAAGCTCTTGTAGAGATACTGGCACACATCCACGACCGCCTAGAGGAGGCAGGGAGGATAACATGAACAAGATAATCGGATTTGTGGTAAACCCGGCTAGTGCTGGACCGTGGGTAGTCGCTGTCCGTCAGTCGAAGAAGGGTAAGGGATATACTCATGTGCGATACTCCAAGCCGACCCAGGCAACACTAGGAAGACTCTCGACCCTGACTTACCAAAAAGAGTACCGGATGACAATGACGCCAATGGTGTCGTTTCATATCTCGAGAAACTTCCTTCTTCCGCTCTACTCTTAATCAGCCTGAGCAGGTGATCAGCCCGGACCTTGTAAGGTTAATGGAAAGTGAGAAACACCCTATGGGGTGCGGGCCTTTCCTCTGGATCTAGGCTATAATTAAGTAAATATCTTATTGTTCCCATATACGCGTGCATGGAGGTGCATAATGGCAAAAGCTACAGAACAACCCCAAGACGATGGTCTCATGAATTTACGCGAGGCCGCAGCTTACCTAGGCATCACGGATCAGCGTGTCCGTACTGTCCTTCGCGAAGGTCGTGTCGAAGCGACTAAAAACGAAAAAGGGTATTGGAGAGTTACGCAAGAGGCGCTGGATGCATATAATACAAGCAAAGGTCAGCGCGTTTCGGGAGAAAAATCGTACGTTGTCCGTTTAGACCCTGAACAGAAAGCGTGGCTCGAACTGGCGTTAGCTGACGAGGGATTGGAGATAGAAATCACCCCTCGTTATAACTACGACCCCGAAAAAGCGAAAGCTTACCGTCTGGCTCGTCAAGCGAAGCTCGCCGCCGAAGCTGAAGCAGAGGCCGAAGAGGCTGACGCTAGCTAAAGTCGCCGCTTATGCCGTCACGTAAGCACACAGAGAGCTCAGTCCGCAAAGGACTGGGCTCTTTTTCTTTGCCAGCTGTCTGTTCATTCAAACAAAGATCGAACCAGATAGGGCGGGCATTTTGTAAATTTTGCGCTATAATTAAGTTAGACATTTAATGCTTTCTGTAGGAGGCCCCATGGTACTAATTTACTTATCAGACAAGTCAGTAGAAGTAGTTAAGAAGAACGATCCTCCCGAAACTGGAAGGTGGCTAGGGAAGAAGTGGCTCCCAGTCCTGAGGGACGTTTGCCAGTGGCGAGTTATTTCGTTTCCGAACCAACTTGCTCTCCGAACGAATATCAATGACATACGGGAGCTGGATAGACACATGGGCCACCTTAAAGGGAATAGCCCCACATACACCTTTGTGAACAACGTCCTGGTCTCCCTTAAAAACGAGATCGGTAACGTAGAGATCGTAGAGGTACCAGTCGACGGAGAGGGGGAAGAGGAAGCAGCAGTGGCTGCAGGAATAGCGGACGCAGCTCTAGAAGTGGCGGACGCAGCGGCTGAGAAAGCGGTAGCTGCAGCACTCGACGAAGAAGAGTGATCTCAGTAGTCTCGTTTGACCCCGGCAAAACAACGGGGTTTGCAGCCGGCGAGTGGTCCGGAGGTAAAGGCTTCGGTCTTACGGAGGTAGCCATAATTGGATGGGACGACAGGTTCCTCCAAGTTAAGGATCTCCTCAAGTCCCACGTACCCGACTACATCGTAGTCGAGGCCTTCCGGCTGTACCCTCATCGCGCAAATAGCCAAATAGGGAAGACGTTTCCGTCTTCACAGATGATCGGAATCATAGAAACATTCGCGTATTTACAGGGTCGTCTTGACCGCGTCGTCATACAGCCGGCTAGTAACCGGTCCAGCGTCAAGATACCCGATGAACATTTGTTGATGGTGGGGTCCTCAGCGCACGTACAAGACGCGTACAGGCACTTGAGGTACTTTGTCATTGTCAATCTCCTTAGAAAGGGGGTCCCTACAACTTAGGGGCCCTCTTTCACATTCCAGGAGGCTCGTGTGCTTAAACCTTTCCCGTATCAACGGGTAGCTATTAGTATGGGTGTCAAGAACAATCTTTTATGTGCCGACGCCTGTGGTCTTGGTAAGACACTGATAGGAATAGAAACTGCTCGCACCATTCAAGAAGCCCACAAACACCCTATCCTTGTGGTGTGTAAGAAAGGTGCTAAGCTTCAGTGGGAGTATGCAATAGAAGAGCAGGTATCAAACGTCTCTATCAAACGGCTCGACGCAGTTAAAAATTTCGACCACGATGAACGAAGGTTAGCACACAACAGCACGACTTGGTATATTATACACTTCGCCGCGCTTAGGAAGCTAACCACGAAGCACCCGTTAGCTAGCATCTACTTCTCTACTATCATCGTAGATGAAGCACACCGCATTAAGAACCGCAAGGCACAGCAGACAGTAGGAACCAAGAAGCTCGTGAGCTACCGTAAACTAGCATTGACAGCTACAGAGATGGAGAGCTCGCCGGCCGACATGTGGTCGTTACTAAACTTCCTGAAGCCCAGTAAGTATAGTGGCTATCATGGCTTCTGCGCGAGGTATGTGAAGTACGAGATACACCCCTATTTCAAGTGGAAGAAGGCAATTGGCCCAAAGAACCTAGACAAGTTAGCTAGAGAGCTAGACGGCACTTACATCAAGAGGTCTAAAGAGGAAGTTAGGCCCGACCTGCCCCCTCTCCGAGAACAGAGAGTTCCTCTAGAACCAAACCTTGCTTTACAAAGGGCGTATCGTAGGATTGAAACGGCCGGTGATATTGTCGTAGAGCTGGAGGAAGATTGGGAACTTATCGTTCCTAACGTCCTAGCAAAGATAATGGCCCTACGCCAGCTGACGAGCAACGGCTTAGACCGATATCCGTCGGACAAGATGGATTACGTCATAAACTACGTGGAAGACAACCCGGACGCTAGCATCGTTATCTTTTCAGTATTCCGCAAAACAGCACAGTACTTAGCCAAGAAGCTAGGCACACTGCTGGTTATCGGAGGTGAAGAGGCACCTGATATACAAAAGTTACGCCCCAAAACCTTAGTAGGCACTATCGGAGCGTTAGGTGAGTCTCATGACTTACCGTGGATGGACGTTGCTATCTTCGTTGATGTAGATTGGTCCAGCACAGCGATGCAGCAAGCTAGAGACAGGATACACAGGATTACAATTACCACCCCAAAACTTGCACTCTACCTGTACCACCCAGGTACAGTTGATAACCTTATATTCGACGCCTTGGACAAGAAGTGGAGTGACATCAGGATTGTCCAGGAATACCTCAAGCTACACGCTTGAAAGGAGGTACCCATGTGTCAAATGTGTGAATACAAACGTGACGTAAAGGTGATGTCTACCGTACTAGAGCTCCTCGATACCGTAGACTTCGACAACTTCTTTTACATGTCCCAACTTTCGGAAAGCATGATTTACACCATCGATCATAACAAAGACCTTGATATTGACATGCTAAACCTGTTGGAAGTTCCCGAAGACGTTGACAACAAAGCGATTGAAGCTTTACGAGGGTTTACAGAGATTGCGAGACTCCTTCAAGTAGCTTTCCTCCACAACAGTTTTGTGGGGTCAGTTACAGCCGAGGAGTTAAAGGCAACCTTAGCAGGCCTTGCCGTCGCTGAAGACGACGAGCTTGGCTCGCCGCCGTCTGCGTTTTCAGAGTTCTTCAAAGGAGATGACCACGATGAGTGACTTGATGGAAACTAGGCAGGAACTAGCTAAGGTGAAAGCTCAGCGCGACGAGGCGGTCGCGGTATGTGAAGCACTACACAGGAACAAGAACCCGTTCGATTACGAAACAGGAGTCTACCCAATGGGGGAGATTTATGCAATGGCGGAGTTTGTTATTGCTACCACAAAGGAGGATAGTAATGGCCAAGTATGAAGTACATATCAGTGACTTACGCACCTTTAAGGCGTGTAGGCGACAATGGAATTGGTCGAGCCCTCTCGGCCACAACTTAGAACCAGACAAACCGTACGCACCGTTCTTCCTGGGCAGAGTAATTCACACCGCCTTGGAACTGTATTATCGAAGTGACAACCAGATGAACCTGTATGACGCTACCGACATCTCCCTTACAATTGAAAGAGAGAAGATGGAAGCAGCTGGTACTCTTTGGGAAACTGAAGAGGAGATGCTTACCGAGAACACGGATCTAGCTTTCGGGCTAATGGAGCACTATCAGATATGGGTCGAGAGTAAAGAACAAGCAGACAATCCGTGGGGCGACCGGAACTTGGAGTTCTTAGACCTGGAAACAGTTTTTGACGTTCCTATTCTAACCGAGTCCGGCAACCCAAGTAGCAGAGTATGGCTTGGAGGTAGGTTCGATGGCATTGTACGAAGGAGAGACGATGGATCGCTATGGTTGTTTGAAAGTAAGACCTCGCGGTCGATCCTTGAACTCCAGAAGACACTAGCCTTCGATGAGCAAGCAGGTGGTTATATCTACGCCGCCCAGCTGCTGCTCGGAGAGCAAGTCTACGGAGTTGTTTACAACATCATGCGGAAGAAGATACCGACCCGCCCTAGACTCCTAAACAACGGGCTACTATCGACAAACAAGAGCATCGACACAACGTTTGCTTATTACTGGTCATGTATTGAGGATGAGCACCCCGACTTAACTAAGGAAGAGAGGCTAGCGATGTACGGGGATATTATGAAACACCTACACGAGAAGGGGAACACTTTCTTTTCCCGAACAATAATCAGACGAACCGAATCAGAGATCAAAGAGTTGGCGAAGAACTTAAGGGTTACCGCACTTGAGATGGTACGCCCTAGCACAGTTCTTTATCCAGCACCGAGCTGGACCAACTGTACGTTCTGCAGGTTCACAGCGCCATGCCTGGCAATGAATTCCGGGCATGACTACGAGATGATTCTCGAACACGAGTATAGAAAGAGAACGGATCGAGAGCTCCGACCTCATCTGCTCTACGGGTTTCACTTCGTCCCAATTACTAACAACTCCGTCTCCGTATGGTATTACGAAGAACGGATTGTTAAAGATGCTCCAAACCTACTTCACGCTTTGGCGGAGTCCACTGAGTGGATTCTAGGACAGGAGCAAAGTGACAATGGATACGTCGGCCCAAGTGGAACCGACCTTATACGGGGAGCAAAGGAGTTAGGTTTATGGCAAGCAGAGTAGACATCCAAGAAAGTCCGTTTCTGCGCATTCTCTTATACGGGATACCTGGGAGTACGAAGACCCGGACTGCCGCTACAGCCGCGTTGGATGAGAGGTTAGCTCCCACTCTCCTCCTTAACGCTGCTGGTAATCCAGTCGCAATTCGCGACTATGATCCACCGCCTGACGTCATCGAGATCGAAGAATTGAAGGACGTCAATGCGCCGTATGATTGGATTATGCGCGGACAGCCCGAGGAACACCCGTTTTGTAAGGAGTTCGAGTTAAACCCCCCTTACAAGACCCTGATCGTGGATCAACTGACCGATGTGCAGAGAATGTCGTTCGCACTGGTTACAGGCAACACCAATCTCGCACCCGGTAACATCCCGACACGAGCAGGTTTTCAGCAGTTCGGCGCGGTGCTAGGACAGATGGTCAACTTCGCTAAGCTGTACTTCAGTCTACCAATCCACACCGTTATGACATGTCTCGAACAAGCAAAGGTTAATGATGCAACCGGCGCCATAAATTACTCTCCTCTACTGTGGGGTCAATCCAACGTAGAGGTTCCAGGGTATGCATATGTGGTAGCTCGTCTAGTTCATCGTTCCCGGCTTAAGAAGAACGTCTTAAAGGTGATGGAGGACGCAGACGCGAGTACAACTTCGGTTGCCTTCTTCGTTCCAAGCGGTTCCTATATCGCCAAGGATCAATACGGAGCATTGGGTCAATGGATGGTTGATCCGAGTATTCCAAAAATGTTCGACAAAATTTACCCTAACCATACACCTAACCAAAAGGAAAAGTAAACCCAAAATGGCAAACATTGATATGACCGAAGGCGGATTTTCCGTCGATTTCTCCGAGATCGCAGATCTTGGACCGATTCCTGGTGGCATTTACGAAGCTTCAATCGTTTCAGCCAAACCGGGACAAAGCCAGAGCGGCTACCCGAAGATTGATACTGCGTGGAAAGTGGAAGAAGGTGACTTCGAAGGCCGTCAGGTTTTCGATACGCTAGCGTTCCACCCAAACGCCTTACCGATGACCAAGAGAAAACTGCTAAACCTGGGTTTTCCCGAGGACTTCACCGGCGAGATCGATCCAGAGGATCTGATCGGCGTTACCGCTACACTTACTGTGACGAAGGAACAGTCAACCCAGATCAACCCTGAAACTGGTGAACCCTACCCCGTAAGGAATCGGGTAAGCCGGATCAGTGGTGGTGAAGTTGACATCGCCTCGTTAGTCTAACAACCACGAGTAGGAGAAAATGTGAAGGACTTTCTTGAACACTTTATGTTTAAGGGCGGGAAGATTGGTCTCGCAATAGGCCACCCTTCTCGCCTTACCCTTCACTCGTCCCTACCAACAACACTCGACATGAACACCGACGTTTACTTTACTCCGGCATTGCGTAACGGAGGAGAGGACAGTATGGGGAAGGCAGGAGTCATCGGTACCCGCGTAGTGTGGGCTGATGTAGATGATGAACGCCTTCCTCGTACAACGTTCCCTCCTTCCATCGTTGTACACTCCGGACATGGTCATCACCTTTACTGGTCGTTAAATAAGGTCCTAACGAGTCCTGATGCCATTGAAGCAATCAACAAGGCGCTTATCAGTGACATACCGACAGCAGACAAGGCTTCCTGGAATGTAAACAGGGTACTTCGAGTACCAGGAACAATTAACTCCAAGAAGCCCTTGTCTGATGTCAAGCTGTTAAGAACCAACAGTGACATTCATTACACCATACAGGACTTTAACGTGCTCGCCGCCCTTGATAGGAAGGCGCGTCATAAGATCAAAACAGGAGACCGTCGTGGATACAAATCAAGAAGTGAAAGAGACTGGGCAGTCGTTACAGCTCTTGTTCAGGCAGGTGCGAGTGATGAGCTCATCGGACTCCTCTTCCTTACCCAACCCGTTGGAGATAAGGTTAGAGATTCTTCGACACATGAAAACTACTTCAGAATCACACTCGAAAGAGCTCGAAGTTCGAATGCAGTTAAGATCAGTCAACAAGACTTTGTTGAAGACGACGACGGATATTACGTTCACACTCGACGAGGAAAACGCAGAGTCTCTACTTTTATCATTACTCCTAAACTCCTTCTTGATGGATCCGGGTTTGGCGCAGAAGACGCGATCGTCGGAGACGTTACAGCCAGTGAGTACGTATGGGAAAACATTACATTCAGCAGAGGAGCATTTACAAGCGTCCGAAAGATGGATGCAGAAGCCCCTGTTGCAGCTTGGCAATGGTTAGGTAATGATACCGACGTACGTAAGCTACTTCCTTTTCTTATGGAAGACCTAGTTGGTAATGGCTTACCCAGAGTAGCAGCATCACCAGTAATAGGGTTACACTTTATTAAGGACAAACCCTATTTCGTCGGACACGACCAAACACTTACAGACGACCAACTATGGAATGGTTACGGAGGCCCTATAGCATGGTTACCAAACAGACGAGAACACCCGAAGCTCCAGTTGAGCCCAAGGAAACCCACGAAAAAGCAACTGGCAACTATTGGATCATCCATACCCGCCTTGAACCATTCACAATCTATCTGGCCGATGGTTGGATGGTACGCCTCAGCGAGTTTGAAGCCGTGGTTGGAGACGGAAGGGTATCGCTTTCCTACACTGAACGTGACGGGTTCGCGGGGTTCTGGGAAAACGACCTTGATTCAGAGGGTGATGATGCCCCTGTTCGGACAGGTGGACCCGAAGAGCTACGACGCTGGTACAACGAGATTTGTAACACTATCTCTATTGGGATCCAGCAACGCAGTGCCAATCGCGTTCTCAGAGTTCCGATACGAATCGGTGGAGAGGTTCTTGAGATTCGTTCTGCTGAGCTACGATACTGGGCACGACCCTCGTGGACGCCCGGATCAGACGACAGTAGACTACCCTCTGATGGCACCATTCAGCTTGGATGGGGAAGACATCATTACCGATCCGGCAGCGAGACAACGGATAGTGGTGGTTCTACTAACAACGAAGACCATTGATGAAGGTAGCGATGCCTATCGCGCGTACAAAGCGTTGAAGATCCCGCCCAGTTTTGGTGGATACTATATGCAATCCGTCCTCCAGAGGCTCGTAAAGGGTGAACTCAGGCGTGTGCTATCTTCTGCGCGCAAAGCGATGTTCGAGGCGTTCCCTTCTAAACTCCCAGATAGGGTTAGGAACAACCACATAGTGGCCTACTTCGGAGTTAAGTTGTGGTGCGACGTAGTTGGTATGGATCCCCCGCCGGCTAGCGTCATGGAACGTTCTATTACAACCGTTTACAACACGGAGGTAGGACGCGGTCGGATGTTGGTTGATGATCTTGTTGAAGATGTGGTTAATGGTGCGGCGGCCTCGGAACATAGGTTCAAGTGGGACTATGACGAAGGTAGTAACATCCTTTACTTCCAGATGGCAACGGCGCACGCTTGGTGGGTTGAGAAACGTAGGCGGCAGGGACGAGGTTCTCTCGAGCGAGATTCTTTACGACAGCAAATGAAGGAAGTAAGTTTCGCTAGGAAACCAAGTATTCGGAAAGGTGTATGGATGTTCGGTGTTCATCTCCCTTCCGCGTTAGAAGCAGACCTTGATGTACCGAAACGCATCAACGTCAAAGAGATAACAGTGAGGTTTTAACATGGTAAAGTTTATAGAAGTAGATCCAAATGAGGTTAGTGATGCGTCTTGGACGCATCGCGGAAGAGTATCTTATCCGATTTTGAAAGGGTTTTTAGAAACAGGGTATTACGTGGTTATGATAGACCGGACCGGAATGCAGCAGTCCACACAGGCACTACAGGGTGCCCTCCGATCCTACACCATCAGCCACAAGATGCCCATTAAAGTATTCACTCGAAAGGGGCAAATTTACCTGATGAGACTAGACATTGATAGAGACGGTAACGAGGTAGAGAACTGGCAAGTGATGGGCAAAGGCCCCCTTGCAGAGCTCGAGCCTAAAAAGATTACTCCTAACGAAGTAGCCGCACGCTTCGATGAGGAGAAAAATCAAACAACTAAATGAAAGTACTGGTTGTCTGTGCCCAACGTTATAATGGGCACGAGTTGTGGACGTTCCTCGGTGTCCTTCAGGAAGCCGGAATTGAATTCGAAATTGTTTCGACCGCTACGTTAATAGAGGACGAGATAACGTACCAGCCCAACATCATTGGAAAAACGCTCGATGACGTTAAAAACATCGACGACTTTGATGGTTTGGCGTTCATATCCGGTAATATGAAGGACACTGAGAAGTATTGGGATCATCCCCAAACCTTAGACTACGTGCGGCAGGCTAAGGGACGGGACATACCAATAGCAGCTATTTGCTGTTCTGTGCCAACTGTGAGGCATGCGGCTTTAGGAAAGAAGGTTTCGTACTTCCCCCTTATGCGATCAACCGAGAGGTTGGTAAAGGCTGGTGCTATTCCCCAAACGGTTTCGATCACTGTAGACGGCAATCTCGTTACAGCCGAGAACCAAATGGGTACGCAGATGTGGGCAGAAGCGTTTGTACATGTTCTTAATGGCGAAGAAGTCGACCTCGGTCTAGTGGATACACACTGGATGCCTGGCGGTAGAGACAAAAGGCCAGATCCTGATCTCCAACGCCTTAGAGACATTAGTACGAACACTGGTAAAATAGGATTAGGCTGATGGAACTAGTTGCTACGACACTCTTATGTGTCTGCTGTTGTGGCTTCGCGCTTACCACAGTAGTCCTAGTTATGGCAGTAACGAGGCTAGCTGGCTTATTTACTGGTTGGCTGGCCCGTTACGGGAGGATATTACCATGAAAGCGGTTGTTTTGTTTTCGGGTGGTCTAGATTCAACGACCGCCCTTTATCAGGCAAGGGCTGACGGTGCGGAGGAGATCCATGCCGTCACCTTTGATTACGGGGCTAAGCACGGACGTCGTGAAATCCACGCTGCTCAGGAGATTGCAGTAACAGCAGCAGAGTATCACACCGTCATTGACATGCCAAGGATTTTTAGCGGCGGCAAATCCGCTGTCATGGGTGATGTAGAGATGCCGATGGAGGAGTATAAAGATTATGAGTCTGGAGAAGGTGAAAGTATTACTGTTGTTCCTTTTAGGAATGCTAACCTCATTAGCGCTGCAGTTACTGTTGCTGAAGTTAATGGATTCTCGAGGGTCTACGCAGGTATGCACGCGACAGACCATGGAAATTGGGCTTACCCCGATTGTTCCCCAGAATTCCTCGGCGCTTTCAGCAGTGCAATCTATGTGGGAACGCGTGGGCGAGTTAGGCTTGTCTTCCCTTTAGTCTGGATGACGAAAGCGGAAGTAGTTACACGTGGAGCAGTTTTGGGAGTTCCGTTCCGTCTCACATACAGTTGTTATGAAGGTGGACAACGCCATTGCGGACGGTGCCCAACCTGTTTGGAGAGGATGAATGCCTTTGTCGAAGCAGGGTATAAAGACCCGGTTACCTACATGTCTGGCGGAGTCCCACAAATGGAGGGTTTAGATGTTGTCTATTAGTAAAGAGTTTCACTTTTCGGCCGCCCACATGATTGTAGGGCACTCAAAGTGTGGCAGGCTTCATGGCCACAACTATAAATTAGAGGTAATTGTTGGTCACCCCAAACACAATTACCAATCTGACGTGCAGCTAGACAAGATGGGCTTTGTAATTGACTTCAGTATCCTCAAGGATGCAGTGAAGGATCTGCTTAGGGCAGTTGATCACAGATATATGGTATCGAATGCAAACCGAGAGGATAACTGTCCTTACACCCGAGCAGCAGTCAAGTACAGGCCTGACGATATTGTCAACCTACCCATTCCACAAACCAGTGCCGAGTACCTTGCCGGTTACTTCAAAGAAAAGATTCAGGCTAGGTTACAGGAAATAGATTACGGTCATATAGCAGTTATGGAGGTAGTTGTATGGGAGACGATTTCAAGTTGCGCGCGCGCGTAATAAGACAAGGACAAGAAATTGTTGAAGAAAGGGACGATGCTTACGGAGCAGCGTGGAAGACGTCAGGAGAGATCCTTGCCTTCCTCTTGCCTCCCAACAAAGTAAAGTTTCCTTTGTTTAACACCCATTTTGTATTTAGCTGGATCATGATACTTAACAAACTTACCAGGGCGTTAGTAACCCCCAATAACCCAGATCACTGGTTGGATATTGCAGGTTACGCAACATTAGTGTACGAGGAGGTGAAAGATGAAACTGAGGAAATACTACCAGGTGAATGAAATTTTCAACAGTGTTCAGGGTGAAGGAGTTTTAGTGGGCACCGTGTCTACCTTCATCCGCCTGCAAGGGTGTACTGTTGGCTGTCCCTGGTGTGATACAAAATATACTTGGGCCAAAGGCGGAGAGAGGATGGCTACAGACGACATCATAAATGCTGCTATTCACCCCCACGTTATTATTACGGGGGGAGAACCAACGATGTTCGACTTAGACGGTCTTCTTGTGCCTCTCCAAGCCGATAAGCACTTTGTTCAGTTAGAAACGTCAGGGCAGAACAGTATCAAGGGTAACGTGTTTCCAGATTGGATCACGTGGTCGCCCAAAGAGAACCTCGAATTTAAGGCTCCGTTTGACATTAAGACACGCGCCAAAGAGGTTAAGTATGTTGTTGACGAATCCTTTCCCTTCAGTATCGCAATGGAGCAGTTCCATTGGTATGTGGAACGAGCAAAGGCAGGTGAGAAGGAGATACCTTTCTTTGTTATGATGCCAGAAGGCTGCCCGCCAAAGGAAGACAGGGTTAAGAAGACGTTGGCCTTTCTAAGTCTCCTGGAACCTTGGATGCTTGGGTTCTTTCGTTACGGTGACCGTTTGCAATACAGAATAGGTGTAGAATGAACTACCCAGACGACAGAAAAACTTATAGGTTAAACACCTCCTGCCCACAGTGTAGCTTAATGATGTGGACTGGCGGGGTGGAAGAGCCTGTACACTGTGGGAGTTGTGGCTACAAGCCCATTAAGGATGATTGGGAAGAGGTCCTGACTACAGAAGAAAAGTATCGGGAGTTTGTGCTGTCCAAAGTTAGTCGGCAAACGAAGTCTGACCCCATTGTTGCAGGTGCCCTTGGACTTGCCGGCGAGGCAGGAGAAGTGGCGGATCTGATTAAAAAGTACACATTCCATAACCACAAGTTGGCGACAGAAGAGGTTATGGAGGAACTGGGTGACCTTTTCTTTTACTTTACGTTGATGATGCACACGCTCGAAACCAACCTAGAAAC
>SDBT01000602.1_pt1 | contig 57931 bp, 86 predicted proteins | sample 2277101 | NCBI WGS metagenome assembly SDBT01 (sample SAMN10404973, study PRJNA504765) | marine sediment metagenome | isolation source: marine sediment core GS10_PC15, 103 cmbsf | place: Arctic Ocean: Southern Knipovich Ridge | collected 2010 | reverse complement strand
AAAGGAGGTCCAAGACTTTCGCAAATTGTAATAGCTGTAATGCTGCGCCCACAAGGATTCAGCCATGAGCAATTCCTTCCAAATCTTAACCAAATCCTTCCTACACACAAACCCTTCGAACAGTAAACACAAGGACACTTGCTCCTCCAAAGGAAGTCCCGCCGCCTTAACGCCGTTACCATACAGCCCCTTCAACTCACTACCGGCAAGCACCTTGGTTGCCTTGTATTCCAACCCCAACCTTTCCAACGCCATTCTGGAAATAGAATCTTCCTCAAAAATCTCCACTGATGTATTATTTGCAAGAACAATCGAAATCAGTTGCCTAGTCAAAGTCGGACTACTGGCAGCCACAGACGTAACGTATCGACCGCTCACAATAACCTTCCGACCTGCAAAATCGGAATGCTTGGAAGGCCTCTTAAGATCATGGTATATCAAAACACCTTTGGGTTCCCCAACGGACGGCAGGGTAACAACGCAGCCTTGGCTCAATGCCAAAGCAATATCACGCTCCTTGACCAACCCAAAGGCACCATAAACAAAACTTCCATGTTGTTTCTTAAACACCCCTGCAAGGCTCCGCAACAATTCCAAAGAAAACCCCAGTTGCCAATCGTTCATTTTTTACCCCCACTTAATTTTTCCTTCCGCACCCAACTCCACAATTCGGACACTTCCTTTTGAAACGTGTAACGGTCTTTCAACATATTCCCAATTATGTCTCCACCTCCCTTTCGCAATTGGGCACAAATCCTTTCCGCCTCAACCCCACCAAACAGCAAGTCCAGGGAGGAGCGGAACGCCACGTATGCAGGCACGGAACCCTCTGCCCGGTAACACCGCAGCAACTTGTAACGGTTGCGGACAATCAGAGTATCTTTTTTGTTTAGAATGAAAGGACTTTGGATGCAACTCCGTGGTTTGTGTTCCGTAAAATGAAGCCCACAAAATCCAGTAGGTTCCTCGTAGAACACACATCGGGCATTGACCGTCTGCAAAATATTATCCACAAACTTAGCACCCAACTTGGACAAAGGTTTCTGTTGATCCTTTTCCACCCTAATGATTGCTCCCTCGGGAAGGCTCTTTATGTGGCAACAAGCACCCTTGCACACATTCCGGATGTATTCGGGGTTGCACCCTTCGAAAAGCAAACGGGCATTCTTGGCCGACACTTTTACCGGAACAGTATCAAAGTCAAAAAGAGTCTTTGCAGTCATAATTGCTTCTCCACCCTTATTATAACACAACATAAAAAAACCCCGGTAGCTTCACAAGCCTACCGGGGTGTTTCGAGGGGAGATGGTGCCCTACGCTGCCTTCAGGGCCTTTTTGCTGGCATACATGCGGTCCTTACGCACCTCAGCCAGCCCCTTCTCCACCAGCCCTTTGAAGACGTTCGGGTAGGCCAAACTCTTATCATTCCACTTGGCGCTCCGAACTTCCTTCATCGTACATCCGTCGGCGTTCATCAGCATCTTGCCGAATTCGGCCACCTTGGTCCCCTCCCCAAAGCCGAACACATCACGCGGGACCTTGGTACCCGCCTTGGTGGTGCCTGCCGTTTTGTTTTTGCCTTTGGCCGCTTTCGCAGGGGCAGCTTTGGCTTTGTCCTTGGCCGGGGCAGCTTCTGCCTGTTCAGACGGTTCGGGCGGAATCAACACGTCCAAAAGATCGATTGCCGCATTGAAGATTATTGCCTCGTCGGAATCAGGTTTGAGCCCCTTGGTATCAACATCCTTCAAAGCCTGCTCATACTGCGATTTGGCCTCTTCGAAATCCGAGGAAAAATCCATAGGGTCCGCACGACCTGTTTTGACCAGTGCCGCATGTGTCTTTTCAATCTGCTTCAGCAATTTCGCACTCATACATTCATCTCCAAAAATAAGTTATGCAATAACCGAGGAGGATGGAAGGGGGCATGGCGGGTGCGCCGGGCCTGCCAATTTGTGTACCGCACGAGGCGGCCTTTGCTGGCTGAGTGAATCAAACCAGGGGGACTCGATTAGGATTCTATGGGTCTCGCTCCCAACTTTGTCGCTGACCACACAGAGCCTGCCGATACAGGGTTGTGTTCGCAGCCAAGTCCATATTCCGTCCAGTTCCCTTCGCCAAAACATCACGCCCACTTTCATCCTTCTCGGTTATTGCCTTACACACTAGGGTTAATCCCCAATGCTTGATGTATCTTATGAAACGTATTCAACAAAAGCAAGTCTTTTATCACAGAAAACGATTAAAAAAATCCTACTTTACGGGGTCTTGTTTTCACCGTTTCGATCCTCATCGTCCTGTCTTTTTCAGGCATTACAAAATGGCAACTGACATGCCATACGCCCCCGGCCTTGTGCCGTACATAGTAAAAACCCGCGTATATGATTTTAGAACACCCACTGCAATCACCGGGAGATTCTGCACTGGACAACATAACCGCCAACACCGAACGACCTTTGTGTTGGGAAGAACTCCAATTGTAATCAATACCAACAATCATGGTTTATTTATGCATGAACAGCCGTAGTTGGGTTTGATACCGCAAAGCGGTTGGCCCGGCACGGCTGCTCACACACTTCCTTTTAGGTGTTAAGGAACTTCTTCAAGCCGGAGCCCACTTTGAACCGTGCTCCGCTCTTTGCTACCGTGGCAATTTTCTCCCCGGTGCGGGGATTGCGAGCGGTGCCCGCTGCCTTATCGGCGCGCATGAAAGTCCCCAAATCCGTGGCAACATTGTTCCCCATGGCAAGTTGCCGTTTGATTTCGTCTTGATATGCAACAATAATTTCCTTCATCTTGCTCGTGGAAAATTCAAACAAATCTGCCACGGACGCAATGATGTCTGATTGGGAGGTTTTAGCTCCCGTAGGTTTTGCTGCCATTTGATCTCCTGAATTTATTACTGGCTTGCCTCATCGGCGGGAGGGGTGCCACCCACACCCGGACGCCCCGTAGGGCGTTTCGGCATCAGTTTAAAATTCCGGAGGCATAATTTAAACCATGGACCCTATGGTATGCCCTATGAAATTGGTAGGGGGTCAAACCCGTGGCATCGATCCACTCTTGCACGGCACCATCGCCTTCATACAAAACGTGTTCGAAGCCAGGGTCACACTTCCCCTCCACCTTGAACCAAACTCCTAACCCAGCATGCAGTGTAAGGATCACATTATCAGTTTCCAACACCATCTCGCTCCACCCATAAGGATCATGGCTCACACCTTCATCGCCGATCGTCATTCTCATTTTCAACATGCTACACCCCTTTATCAACTTGCGATGCCAAGAACTTAACAGCATCGGCACACAAAGTCAGTTCATAAAGATGTTTCCCATCTGAGCTTTCAACCATAATCCGCGCTATATTATCCACACGGTTAAAGGAAACACCAGCCACGCCCATAGAATCCCACCGATCCTTCTGGCCCACCAATTTAGGGCCGCGCATGTGCAGGGAGGAATATCTTTCTAATGTTATATCTGCCATGTCGTTCTCCTTTGTAGTTTCGGCTATTCCCAATACGTCCCGCCCATTGCACCACGCACCTTCACCAGCCCCATGTCCAACATAGCTTGTTCGCGGGCCACTTTCAAAGCCTTGCGCTTGCCCCTTACGTGGGACCGCTCTTGGGTTTCGCAATTGTGACACACGTTGTCGCCGTCTTTGGTGTCAATAGGCCGAGGGCCACCCGAACCTATACCGGGTGCTGGCCCGGTTTCGGCTCCTAAACAACTGTCTCAGTCAATTCCCCATGGACTTTGAATTTGCACATATAGGCTAAATCGGTTTCTGGCAAAGCTGCCACATAAACATCTAAAGCCATTTGTACAAGGTTGTTGACTTCTTCGATTTCCGGATCGTAATACTGTTCCGATTTTCTTGGCGTAATCGTAATTTGCATTTGTACCGTCATCATAATTTCTCCTTTAGATTTTGGTTTGCTTCATTAACCACCGTTACGTTCAAATTTAACGCCATACAGGATGGGGGTTGAAAATCCAGTTGCCACACGTAAGAAATCTTCGGCGCGGGCCAAATCAATAAAGCTCGACCCCCATTCAAAAATGTCGCGAATTTGGTGGGTCCCATCCTCCCTTTGCCCCCAGGCAATCACGCGCATGGCAATATAATTGCGCGGGCTTTCATCATCCTCAACCTTTTCAAAATCGATCCTCAAAACTTTGTAGTCAGACACAAACCCCTTCACTGCCCTTTGCATGGAGGAAGGGAGCTTGCTAATTCCACGCACTTTTATCTGTTTGGCCATCTCGTTCCCCTTGGTTGGGTTAAAGTTAATTCCTGATGCGATAATAGTTGAATGTGTTTAATGGATGCAAGTAAAAAAGGGGCAGAAAGAACATTTTTTATCACAGTCAGATTCAAGGGTTTAAAGGGATTATTCGTCTACCAAAACGTCGTATGCCCCCAGCACATGCGCTCCAGCCCCCGGCGCATAGCTGTCCATGTAGGGTTGGCCGAAGAACAGGTTTTGCAGCACGTACAACTGCCCCGTGGGCGTGGCGGAATGCCGCGCACCCTGTATGGGGGCCAAACGCATTACCATGGATTCCTCCTCATTCCCATACTGGTTCAGGCTTATGCCCACGTCAATATGGAAAAGCTTCCGCGTGGTCCCTCCCGTCATGCTACCCTTCATGGTGTGTGCGTCCTGTGCCTTGGTGTTGCCTTGCGAAGCTGTCACCATAAGCAACTTGCGTTCCCCTCCAATAGCTGCAAGTTGCTTCCACATATTATCCAGCCGTTCCCACTCCTCCCCCTTTTGTGTTGACCGCATATTATCTGCATAGTCCACAACCAACATATCCGGAACAAAACCATCAAACGCCTCCATGCGATCCAAAGCACCAATAATAATATCAAACGTGGCGGTATCCCTTGGATACACAATCATCCTAAGATTCCCTCCGGGGTGATGCATGGTGAAAGCCTTTACGCGGGACATCATTTTTTCAGCGTATGCAGGCTTCTCGATCATTTTAAACCAAGTCGCAAGCCGATAATGACTTCTAAATTTCCTACTGGTTTTGCAAAACGTGCAGGGTTGGTAATTGCTATCCGGATTCCATACAGGGTTGTCCTTGCCATCATGCGGGATCGGTTTGAAGTTGGTACGCACATCCAGGTCACAAGTATTGTCCTGATTCTTTTTGCAATCCCACACGGGCGTCTTGTAATCCCCTCCATGCTTGGGCAGGGTAGACACATTCGAAAAGAACCGCCCACCCATATCCTCGTCCTGCATTTCCAAACTGATAAAGACCACCCGCAGCTTTGCAACAATTGCCTGTATGGCTGTTTCCATTAGCCACCACGACTTCCCTCGTTTGGTAGCACCAAAATACGCCACCAACCATCCCCGCTGCCACCAACCAAACAGATCCCCAACCATGCCCTCCATTTTGAACAGCCCGGTATCCACCCGATCAATGGTGCGGCGCTGCAAATCCAAATCCAACAATGGTGTTGTCCAGTTCACCCCAGCGGTTTCCACCACTGAAAATTTACGCACCATTTCCTCCGCCCTATCCAAATCCCCCCTGCCTGCCAAGGAAACCGTTTGGTCGGCCAACACCTCTATAGCGCGCAGCCGTAAATAATTTCTTGTTTTATCAATTTGATAATCCCAATTCACCGCCTCTTGTTGGCTGTACCTTTTGGACAGCACGTCCAGAAATATTTCTATCAACTCTGCCTCGGCCTCATTAAGGCGAGTCCGCTCGGTATCAAATATTGTCTGTAACTGCTTGCCCGGTGCCTTGGAATATTTTTCATGGTACTCCCTCACCCATCGCAATACATGCCTGTACTGCCTCACCTTCAAATGGTCATCCTTAACCACCGGCAAAACCTGCTTGCAAAACTTATCGTCAACGATCAAACCAATCAAAAGATTATCTTCCTCTTTATTTGAAACCTCCACCCTCCTGTATCCTGGCATCCTTGCCTCGCTTAAAAATTGAACATGTCACAAAATGGGACATACATGCTGCTTGGATATCCTCCTCATTGTCATGGCTTCCGTGGTTTATGTTTACCGGGGCACCACATTTAAGGCACTTGGCAACACACACCCAAAAATATTTGGAAGGAACTTCGTCAACTTCATAACTGTAACGATCAAAATTGCACCACACCACAACCCGACAAAACGCATTTTTGAAATAATTAACCCCGCGCATAAATGGTCTCCGTGTGCTGCTCATAAATCACATTCATTCCCCTACCCACCACATTGCCCGCATCCCAAGTGCCCGCATAACGCTCGTTTAGCATTTCTATCCAAGTCACCACCAAACGCTTCATGCTCATTACCCCATGGCTTTTAAGCCAGGGCTCATTTTCGGCCCAATAGCGGCGCAGCTTGTTTGCCATTTGCGCAGCCGGTTCCTCGGGCACGGGTTTGCATAAAGCCTCGCATGCCATGTCCCGCACAAACTTGGTCATTTCAGGATCAACAACTATAACCAATTGTGCGGGGTTTGCCCGGCATTGGAAAAACATGCTGCCGCCACGATCCCCATTGCCGTTGCGGACATAAGGACTGTAAAAAAACTCTGCCAGGGACAAACCCTTGAGGAATTTTTTATTAGAAGGCAGATAATCAGGATCGTTGCGCATGACGGCATAAACTTCCATTGCCTTGATGATCGAATCGTCGCTGTACTCACGCGCTTTGTTGCCATAACCATTTTTGTCCTTAAAGAATTTTCCGCTGCGCACCTCGCGCAAGGCGGCAACGCCCATCCGCAGGGTTTGGGTATAGGCTCCATGTACTTTTGCAATCTCCCCCCACTTATCAACCAATGGCTGCAAGCTGGCAGGTATATTTGCAGGAACTTTTTCTTTGTGTTTGGGTGTATGTGCTGATTCCAAGGAATCTATTCTGCGTGGGCGATCGTTGCTAGTGGCGCTCGCGGCACTTATATATTTCTTCTTCGAAATATATCTATCATCATCTCTACTATTAATTCTCTCTACTATATGGGTGGGTTTCCCGGCTATGGCTTTCCCGTTGCCGGATAATCCGGCCATGGTGGACACTTCATATACATGCATCTTGGTAGAATTAAAATGTCCAAGATGATCTCTTGTTTTCTCCCTTGTGATATAACCAAAATCCTCCAACTCCTGCAACCCCACTCGAAGCCCATCCCGTCCACCGGGGGATCTATTTATTAAATCTGTTTCCCTCAGCATCCATTCGGGTGGTCTGCTAATCAAGTAAGCATGCAACCCTTTGGCTTTCCAACTGATCTTAGGGTCATTTACAGCATTAAGGCAAAGCACCGTAAAATTTTCATTTTTATGGTTAGAAACTTTGACCAAATTTGTGCCCCTAAGTTCCATCCAAGCCTCTGTAGGACTACGTCCTCCTTTGTAAATATTGCAGGATAAACAACACGTCACTAGATTTTCAATCTTGTCATCTCCCCCTTGAACTACAGGTATAACGTGATCCACTCCTTCTTCTAGTTCAATTTCTTTATGGCAGTAGTAGCATTCTTGACCATCCCGTTGGTGGATATCTCTTCTCTTCCTGGAATTTCTCACTGGCATGTTTTTCCTCCATGGATGCAAAAAACCCTTGGGTCAGCAGATCCCTGAAAGCCGTGCGGGTTTCAGCTAAAAAACGTCCGGCGGAATGGGTCCCGGCGACTAACCGGGAATCGCTAACCCAAGGGTTGTCCTTGGAGTCGGTTCGCTGAAACCTATTTTTACAATCCTATCGGCGAAAACCTACTTTGTGCTTACCTACAACGAACAGCGGTTAGGTAGTCATCCTAACCGCTGTTATTCCTATTGCACTACAGTTAACAGGAATGTACCACCCTTATGCTTGCTTGGCAATACCCCTTCTTTTGCCTAAACGTATGCCCCTTTCCTCCATATCTTTGTCCACAAGTATGGCAATAACCCGACCTATGGGCATGCCCAATATTTCGGAAAGCGCACACACCCGCTCATAATTTATACGGTCGGGGAAACGTACTGTTTTATTATAACGACTCATTTCTTTTGCTCCCCAACTACCCACTCCCAACCGGCAAGGTCAGATTTGGCTTCATCCACAAACATTTGAGCTTCATCCAAAAGTTCATGCTTGCCGGTTTCCTCATGGCAAGCCCTCATTCGGCCTGTCAATATTTCCAAGCGAACATGGGCATACCATAGGGCCTTCAACAGCTTGTTGCGGTTCTCCGACAGGGTTTGGATTTCTTTATAAGGATTACAAAGTGAAGTCCCATCCGCATGTTGACCCTTAATGTGATCAAGAGCTGGATGTCCCCACGCTTCTTTCTTACAAAAACAAGTGCTCATTATTTCCTTTCTATGCCGGTCCAAGTTTTATAATTGGCTCTGCAACTGCCTTCACATTAAAAGTGAGTGAGTCACAATTTTTGCAAATACAGGCTCCTGGAATCGGAGAGTGGTCAACCTCTTTTCCACAGTGTTTACATCGTATGACTACAAGAGTGGTTGGCGGAACACCTATTGTGTAAGAACTCATTCTTCCCCCTCCCCGCCCTTCCCCGCGTTGGCTAGGGCGGCTTTTGCTGGCTCATACCAATCTGGATCGTCTAATTCTTCATTAACAGCAAGTTCAGCAGCAGGCACCAGGGCGTCCAGTTGCTCTTTCTGCTTCTTGTTTTCATCCACGAGGGCATCGCGCTCTTTTATAACTGTCTCAGTTGCATAGGGAATGGAAACGTCAATTCCCACACCAAGAATCTTCCGCAATTCGTCGTAGTGTAGAGAGTCTAACGCAATAGACTCCTCAAGCGCTTCCTCCGCAGCCTCAGCGCGGGCTTTCCAGTTTCTCGCATTATCAAGCGCTTCACGCAAAGCTGATTTACCATAAATCTGCTCGCTCATTTCCCCTCCAATTCCGCGAGTGCGGCTTGGGGTTGCCGATACTTAAAGATCAACAACAGGACAATCGTATCTAAAAAGGCCGCAAGGCTATTGGTAATAATAAGGCTTGTGCTACCTATGGAAATCCCATAGTACAGCCACCAAAAAATGCCGTGCAGCATTAGTATCCAAAGTAAAAGAGAAATATCCGCGCTGGATTTCCTTTGATAAATTCTAATGCCTTGGGGAATGCTTGCTAAGCACATAGATACCCCAACCGCGCTCATCCAATATTCAATGCTCATTTTCCCTCCAGTGCCTTCACGGCGGCTTGGGCTTTATCGAATTGGGCCTTAGTTAGCGTAGCATTTCCACTTCGATAATCGCTGGTGCCTGTGAAACTACGGCTGGCATTTTCAAGTCCCGCTAAGGTTTTTCCAGTAACACCTATTGCGTACTCCGCAGCAGGCACCAGGGCGGCAATCTGCTCCCGATGCTCTTTGTCGCGCTCCAGCAGCCAGTTTATATCCACTAAAGCCTGAGCACTATAATGTCCGGTTATGCGCCTCTCCACCAGCACCCGGATTTCCTTGACGCGGGTGCTGTCGTTATCTTTAGTAGTCATTTCCTCCCTTATAGTTCAAGGTTGTGCCTTAATTTCTCCACTTCCTGCGCCGACATATCGTCAGGGTCAAAACCCATTTCCATTTCGAGAACCTCAACATTATTGCTAAACTCTAGCAACATCGATGCCACGACATACGCATTCTTAATAGCATCCTTCTCCCCATCGTACATCACAAAAAAACGATCCACCTTCATACGTGACAGGTGCAGTATGCGTCTGTTGCCAGGGTTCATGCCAAACGTGGCCACTGCACCCTTGCCAATGCGCCATGCGTCCGTCGTACCCTCTACCAACACTACATTACCCCCGGCATGGTTGGCACCGTAGACAAGCTCGCTAGTGGGTGCAAACGACTCCTCCACGGCAGCAGCCTTGTACTTTGTGGGGTTTGCACCCGTATGATCCAACCCCACAAAGGTCAATACTCGACCCTCAATAATTACAGGGATGATAATACGATGCTTCCACTTGCCCACCACCGGGGCGGACACCAAACCCCAATCCTGCACAAGCTGGTCCGGATCAAAACCACGCCCCTCCAAATAGACACGGTGGCTTTCCCTTAAGGGGACACACCCCTCAGGCAGTACGGACTTCCCATCGTTTGCCAACCTGTCCCGCACCTCAATTTCCAAATGCTTAAAACTTTGGAATTCATCTATCCTGTCCAGCGCCGCACGGTAGTTTGTATTCTCCAAGTCACAAATTAAATCCGTAATGGAAGCCGTGGTGTGGCACAGCCAACAGGAGGCATTTTTGTGAAACAAACTGATGCCTAGATGGTTGTGGTGGTCTTGGCAGTATATGCATTGGATGCCCAACCACCCTCGCCCGACATTCACACCCGCCTCCCAATAGGGTATGCGCAAGGCATCCAAATATGATCGTATGTCAAAGTCGTGGATGTTCACGTCACCTTATTTTTACAAGATTCTCCAACAACAGTTCCACAAAGATAGTGAGCCAAAAAAGTAGAAGTACTAAATCCACAAACACAATGCTTTATACTTCCATAGTAATCCAGCGACGGTGTTTCGTTGACAAGTTTCGGTTCACAACGTTTCATTCCACATGAGCATTTCATCATGCCTCCTTTGACCTGTACATATAATTGAATTGCCGGTTTATCATTTGTTGATGATCTGCCACTGCACCAAAATCTACACACGCCCGCGCCACATTCCTATGCCACCGTTCATAGCAGGAGTGTTTTTCCGATAAGGAAAGGATCATAACCATTGGGACCATGTATCCAAATTCCTCTATCATCCATTTTTTAATGTACACCGGCTCCCATAAGGCACCGGGGAAAATTGCACCTATGCCTGCATGACGCACCACAGCATGCCGCCATCTACACCCTTGACCGTTTAGTCCAACTTCGTCAACGTTCATGAACTCTCATTAACGACATCAATTATAAGATTCAAATCCTCTTCTGATATAGGCTCGCACATACACACCCCAGGACAAGAGGCATAGACGATCCCATGATCATTATAAATATAAAAGCCGGGATCGGCCTGTTCATAACCTCTACCCAATTTCCATGGTGTTGAAGAATTTGCCATAATAATTTCCTTGTTACAACCACCCTTGCTTTTGGTATGTGATCAACCGCTGCACCGTATGGTCTGACAGCCACCTATAACCATCCAGGAAGTCCACCACAATGCCCACATCCTTGGTCTCCGTCCGGCGCAGGGCTCGGCCCACTGCCTGCAAGGTGCTCAACTCGGAAGCCCCACCCCCGGCCATTATAACCGCTCCCAGGTTGGGTATGTTTATGCCTTCCCGCCATATCTTAGAACTGATTACACAACCAACCTCACCATCTTTAAATTGCTCCTTCACTTCCCCCCGCACCGACTTTTTAGTCTTGCCCTCTATGAAGGTCACGTTGAAACCAACAGAATTTGCAATATCCCACAACACGGCACCGTGCTCCAGGTTATTGATAAATATTAAAACTGTACGCCCATCCTGCACCAGTTCCTGTGCCTTGGTAATAATTGAATAATTGCGGGAACGGTTATGTATCAATCCAACCTTTTTCATTTCACCATAATTACGGATGTCTTTGTTGGCAGACAGAACCTTTACAGGGATCAATTCAAGTTGGACATCCGAAACGATTCCTAATTCCTGGCCTTCTTCCAAAGTAACCTCGCCAATTACCGGCCCAAGCATGCCCTCAATGCACATACCCACTTTGTCACCCGGTGCCGGTGGTGTGGCCGTTAACCCCAATCGTATAGGGGCACAAGTGCTGCTCAACAATTGGGCGTACTGGCCGTTCATATCCCCGAACAAATGAACCTCGTCTATTACGACAATATCTAATTCACGGACAAAGTCAAAATGATCCTCCCGAACACGTTGCCTCCGACTTTTACCAATTAATACCGATTCCATTACTGCTTGTCTGGAAGCCACGGTAATATTTTGCCCCTTCCCCAACTGCTCCACGTTTTTAAATCCATACTTCCGAAATTCAGAAATTGTTTGTGAGACTATATCAACACTATGCGTCACCACCAACACGCGGGCTTCAGGGAACATGGACAACAAACCCATCAAAATGATTGTCTTGCCGCTGCCCGTGGGGCTCACTAACACCCCCCTTTGCTCCTCAATCGCTGATTCTATAAGACGTTTTTGATCCTCCCTGAATGTTATCCCTTCAACCTTTAAAGCAGCGTGTGGTTCCAAATACTCCGGACCCTTCAAAAACGTAAAAGGAATATTGTCGGTCTTGGCAGCGGCCTCCACCTTTGGTAAAAACCCCGTGGGGAAATACCATTCCGGGGTCTTGCCTTTGCCTGCCATGTTCACAAGCAACGGGTGACGGGACTCTTTGCGAATCTTACGGTGCTGCCCTTGCCGGTAATACACCGTTTTATAGGACAGCAATCCACGCAGCCATTTACGTTCCGTGCCGGTGGAAGTGCTTACGTGGCAGTCCACTGGATCCAAATATTCGATGATCATCCCAACTCCTGCACGTAACTCCGCAACTCTTGGAAAGTCTTCTGGATGGTTTCCGGTGGCCAGCCCAAAAATTCTAAATACCTGCCTATGCGAATCTTTGTAATGCGCTTTGATAAAGGTGTGGTGATCCACTCCACTGCTTCCCCTGGCATTGACAAAACAAGGTTGATAACGTACCGGGACTCCTCGGACAAATTATTACGTTCCAATTGCCTTTCCATTTTTTCATCTGGCTTAGGGATCTGTTGGGCGCAACAGGCGGAAGCAGAAGGGAGCCACTCCTGTTGTTCCTCCTCCGGCACATGGTCTATATACAGATAGCTCCTGGGGCGCATTGCAAGAAAACCTGCTAGAAATCCCCACAAATGGTCTTCACGTTCTGCCTTCCGTGGCTGTTGCCGGACAATCCTTTTAGGTCTGTTCTCCATTTTGTCCCCTCCTAATTGCCAGTGTGCATTTATAGTTGTTTGTGTTACACGGTTAAGTTATAACAACAAGCAAGCAGTTAGTGCAACCATAAAAAATGGAGGGTAAAAAATGACTAAAATCAAACGCTTCGAGGAAATTCGGGAGCGGGCAGAGAAGGCTACGGAAGGGCCTTGGGCGTTATTTGATGCAAATGATACTACTGCCGTCATGACACGTAAGGTGCTTAAAGCGAATTGGCCTGAAAAAATAAATCCGAGGATTAAGTGTCGAGAAATTGTGGCTTGGTCGGGATTCGATCAGAGTGATTATCCAAAACGACAGGTCAAGAACAACGCTAAATTCATAGCACATGCCCGCGAGGACATACCCTGGATGGCGGACATAATTGACGCCCTGCTGCCTGCTGCACAGGAATGGCTGAAATCTGTGGATCATGCACGGCATGCCTTTATTGATGGGGACGAGCAGTTGGTAAAATCCGCCGTGCGAGAATTGGAGGAAAAATGAACAGACCTCAACGCATCGAAGCCAGCCCCATGGTGGAACTGGCCATCACCTCACAAGGCAACTGGAAGAAACTTAAGGACGGAACGGTTGTTCCACTGTCAGATAAGCAATGGAAGGAGGAATTGGCAAAAAGTATGCGTAAATCAGTCGATAAGCCTTCGACAGCAGAGTTGGCCCCAACACACGCACCAACCCAAAAGACGCCAGATAAACCCTTTGAAACCGCCCCACAAGGGGAAAGTAGGAACAGACCTAAACGTATATAAAGGAGGACTAAATGAAAATCATCGGAAACAAAGATCTAATTGGATGCAATTGCTACATTGCCAATGAGGAAACTCCAAAGAAACCATTACTGCTCAGACGTGCTAAAAGCTCTGGAGGAGTTGGCTGCTTACATAACAAGGTTCCACCACAAGGAACATACATCTTCCGAGTCCGTCAGGCAGGATTCTTTCCGTTTGAGGTCAGGATTGGAAATCCATCGAGGGGGCTTGTGGTGAAAGTGCATCCTTTAAAAGATTGGGTATATCGTAGATTAGAACCGCCACCACAATATCTGTTCAAACCCTTTCGGATATTGAATATTTTTAAACCTTTGGCAGCTATGTTTGGTAAAGGCGATTGCATGGAAAGAGAAGTGAATCCTGCTTTTACAAGATGGATGGAAGGACATCCAAGCAAGTATGAGGAGGGAAGGGACTACTGGATCAACCCATAGATAATAGAAGCCCCTGTTGGTTGGGAGGACTCCCCCATGCTCGCGCGCAGGAGGGGAAGATTAGCCAACAGGGGCCTTTTCATTATTCCCAACGACGTCCCGATAATGGTTTCTTTCGATCCTCCAACATACGCCCCACACGCCGGGCACCAGCAACCCATTTGGCCAACGCCCATTCCCGTAGCACATCCGACACAGCATCCGTCCACCACACAAGCAATTCCACCCATTTGTCATCTAACTCGCTAGGGGTCAACTTGGCAATTGGACGAAGTATGCCGGTTGCGACGGTGTGTGCTATGCCCGCCAGGGTCAGCATGGTTGCCACATACACAAGCACGGGGGCGAGGTACGGGGTTAAGAAACTTAAAGCACTTTCCATAAGCAGGTTTTCCATGGTTAACCTCCAAAATGTTTTGCCAACATTTCAAGCACGCCCGGCGCTACAAATGCCAGGGTTGCTATGATGAGCATCACTCCTATTATTATAGAAATGAAATTCGCCGCGAAAACGCCCGGCCAGTTAATCTTGTTGTAATCGATGGGTGTGATGCGTGGCCATTTCACCACGGCGACTAGACGTGCCAGTAGGAAGGCTATCAGTAGAAGCACCCACGCCTCGTGCCCATACTTGTCGAGCAAGGCATTGGCCACCCTGCGCCAGCCCCCAAGGTAAAGACCTCCAAGCCAACCGAAGAACAAACCCACTGTTAGGTATATAGGAGCACCCCACCAACTCCAATTGTGGGCCACTTTTTTAAGATCTGCCTTGTTTACCTTTAGTTTCATTGATGTGCTTCTCCAATATCCGGGTCGACTTCTTCACACGCATATTCAACCGGCTTATGGCTTTCACAAGCATGTGTTGGCATTGGTGGTGTTCCTGCAAGGTCTCCCCTACACGTTTGACGCTGGCTTCCATATGAGCAAAACGCCAGACCACCACACCAACCGCGACGATGGTGGCTATGTAAGCTGAAACTTCTCCCCAGTCTATAATCACGCTTCAGGTTCCTCTGGAGGGGGTTCTTCCTCGACAGGTTCCTCAGCAGCCTCAGCAGCGGCAGCAGCGATGGCGGCATCCCTCCTGTCAGTATAAGACAGAATCCCACTGGCGCGCACAATTTCAATATCCGACATGCCCTCGTTTTGCGATTTCTTTGATAAATTCAAAGCATCCCTTTTTAGGCTGTTGACCAATTCTTCCATGTGCCTACTAAGGTGTTCTTTTACATCAGGGACAACAATTAAACAAAGTTCCACATCGTCAGCATTTATTGTAAATTTGATTTCCATAATCCCTCGTTTAGTATTTGTTAACTGTTGAAACCAACCCGATGCCGCATCCACCCCACAAGGTTCCATTCCTGAGTGGAATCTCTACGGGCAATATTGAACATGAACTCTGCTTGCAGACCATTAAGCATCTTCAGGATCACGTCTTTGTCACGGTACAAGAGTTTCATGGCTTCCAGGGTCTTACCCCCAGCCCAACCATCCACCTTCAAATCCTTGGAGTACCGATCGCTCTGATCCCTGTTCATTAGATTCAAGGCTTCCTGGAGAAACTTCGCCGCTTGCACCGGCCCGTGTAGCACCGACGAGTCGAACAACTCCAAGGCTATGGGCTCGTCCCATTCGGAAACCGCCTCACAAGGCAGATTATTGTCGTTCCAATACTCCCGCTTCAATATATCCAAGGCTTGGTCGTGGGGCAGTTCGGACATTTCCCCCTCGTAGCCGTTGCGCCGGGCAGTTTCCTCAGTGATGCCATACCGGGTTTTCCCACCCCGGTCTGCCCAATGGTTAACGTACCCCCCTTCAATTTGGAGGGTCTTAGCGAGGGCCTTCTCGAAACTGGTCATCCTAATCATGCTAGTTCTCCTTCCCAACTTCGGACGGGTTGCCGGAGTCGTCGTTGTCGTTGTTGACAATTTTGAGGTCGGGAGGAGGGTTTGGCACAAGCCTCTTAGCCAATTCCTTATCAGACTTGCCCAACTTGCCCGGCCAGAAAAGAAACTCAATAGCGCAGGCAACCATCGGCATAAGACGCAATTGTGGATTGTCAAAACAAGCCCTCAATGTTTTAAGATCCTCATCGTTGAAAGATACCACACCACCCTCTGTATCCTCAATCTTGAAGAATAGCCTCATTATGTTCAGGTAGTCCGGTCCCTTGCCGCCCACATTGAGCATGTTGTTAATTACCGATCCCAACACAATTGAACTCTCTCCCACTTCAATTTTCCTGTTCAGATCCATTTTCATAACGTCCTCCCGTTACGTGTTAAACTGCTTCCCGCCCTTCCCTCTAAAATTTAGTTCACAAGTTCAACAAGCATTCCTGTTTGAGTCACAGTGTCAGATGCGTTAACGAGTGTAAGATCATAGTCTATCACTATAGCACCACTCCATGTAGCGGATTGACCTTGCTGTTCAACAATTCCCTCATTCCCTATGTTTGACGCCGCAACAGTAATAACATCGCCGCTCTCCCAGGCCCAACAAACAACATCAAATGCAGTGGGGGAAACACGGGATACAAGGGCTTCAAAATACCAAGCTCTCCCTGAAGCTGAAGTTGTAGATAAAGCAATCACAATAACACCATTAACTCTAAACTTGATTGTTGCAGCACCATTCGCGCCACCTTTTACTCCCCAACCAGTCACTCTTAGTACCTGTCCATCTCTAGTAAGCATGCCAGCAGGAAGAGTAAATGTCTTAAGGACTTGTGCTGTACTGAATGGACCAGTATTGCTAAAGTCTGCTGCATCTGGAAGGCTCCCTCCAATATTCACATCTTCATCTGCACTCCATCCAGGGAGAATATGTGCCTTCACCAGTCCTTCATTCATCACAACAAGATGAGATTCTGAAGTATCATCTTCTGCAAAAATAACGCTCCTATTTGAATCTCCTGTTACTACCGTACCGTTTCCGACTATGATATTAAAGTTCTCAAGGCGCGTTCCCTCAACTATCACGCCAGCATCGGTGGTTTTCTCGTCAATGGTGTCAACTTGTAAGACGCTGCCTGTTATTGCCACTCCAGTGAGAGTTGTTTCAAGTCTAATATTACCGTCGTGATACAACTCTACTCTTGAATCTACTGTCCCATTTCGCACAACAATAACATCTACAAGTGAGCTATCAGCGCGTATGAATAAGTCTTTCGTTGTGCCAAGAATTTCCATGAATACATCTACGCCGTCAGAATACAGTTTTAAGTCCTGCCCGCTGTCCCCGAGGAACAGAGCTATATCGTCCTCCAGTACGATGCCCGCCTCCGACTGAAACGTCATTTGTGCGTCGACAAATATGTCTGCCGAGACTCCAGCAAACAGCATTCTTGCGGTGTTGCCGGTTCCAAGGACGAGATCGCTCGCACCCTGAGTCCCAATCGCTAATCCGGTTCCACTCAGGCTCACCAGAAATGTGAGGTTGGCCTCTGATAACCCAAAAAGGGAGCCGGTGGAAGTGCTCGAAAACATTCCAAACCGAGCAACATTATTGGCGTCATTTTGAAGATGCACAGTACCAAAATCCCCATCAACTATGCCCTCATTGTCAAGAATAAATACAAGATTGCCATTACCGGCAGCCTGGAATACATCAAACAGGGCGGTAGGAGCGCGGCCTATTCCAACCTGATTGTAGAATTGAGCGTCTCCTGTTGCGCCACTAATGGAGAAAGTAAAATTTCCCGAATCAGCAAGATCGACATCATCTGCAATTGCGAAAACGTTTCCAACAATTCCAATAGTAAAACTATCATCTCCATTGTCTTTAAATTCTGTATAAGCATTATTTCCTGCTATTGTAGATACTATTCTACCAGTACTTCCTCCAGTCCTCTCCAGTATAATAGCAACACCGACGGTATCGTGAACGTCAAATTTTGCAGTGGGAGCGCGGCCTATTCCAACACTTCCCCCAAACTCAGCAGCCATACTAGCGCGAGTGAGCTTGAACGCAGTGCCGATCAAAACGCCTGCATCATCGCGGGCGTTGATTAGATAATCAGAACCTACATTCCCTCCGGATTCCGCTGCTGTGTCTTTAATAACCTGCCAGCGCGCAACGGAACCTGTCGAATACTGAATCAGTCCAGTGAATCCGGTGTCTGCTTTGATGAGAAGTGAAGCAGTAGAAGCATCCCCTGAACGGTCAATGATTAAGTCTCCAGCATTCAAGGTCAATGGCCCTTCCATTGACTGTGAACCAAATTTGTCCACCTTCTCGTCATTCATTTTCTGCATCCACCAGTTCATGTACTCGGCGGCAGCAGGCTCACCGGCATTCCAACCTTGGGTTTTCTTAGCAGCAGGGGGCTCGACTATCTGCGCCCCTCCGACTGTTGCCCAACTTTTGTCACTCATTCCAAACTCCTTAAGTCAAAGCACGAGCCCAATTACCACCGCCCACGCTAGGAAGTATGTTACCATTTGCATCGGCATCCGCCTCGGCACCGTAACCAGTAGCAGCCGCCAAAATGTCACCATTTGCATCGGCATCCGCCTCAGCCCCCCAAACGTAACCAACCGTATTATTTATCTGCAAACCCAAATACACTCCAGCGGGTTTTGCATCCCCCATGGTAGAGATAATGACCTGATCGGTGGGGCTCCCATCATCAATCCCCGCTCCAATAGCTGTTAACTCAAAAGTTGCAGGGTATAAATCAGTTGACACAACCGAATCGGCTAAGGTTAATAATAGGAATGTCGAAATTAATTGTTCCGCCGTACCACTTTGGGTGGAAAGGCCGGAAGCCTTACCAAGCAACGCCGATGCATAATCTACATCGCTTTGGCCGGGCTCACGTTCCAAGTCTAAAATGGTTCCTAAATTGTCAAGCTGCACACCTTCTGCCGTACTCAAGGCTTGTTTGTTAATCAAATCATCAAAGGTATCTTCAATCCGTTGAATACTTGTAATGAGGGCAGCATCCAATTTGCCAATATTGGTACTTCCTTGGGTGAAACTCGGGTTCCGAGCAGTCGCCCTTTCGACATGGTTGGTTATTTTAGGGGGGACAGGTAGTGGCATCTTATGTACTCGTTACCGTGGTGCGGCTGCTATCGAAGTCCGCAACTTCAGTTTCACTAATAGGTATATTGGCATCCCCGCTTGGTGCAGGTGCCGTACCAATGTCCACAACCACATCAGTTATTCCTGGAATGCTTTCGAAGGAAGCCACCAAATAAGGGAACACCACCACATCCACACCTATACCCAACGCATCCCCAAATGCATTCACCAAATCCTCAACGAGGATGTCCCCATTAGCCGGATAATCGGCGTTTACCGTAAGGGTTAAATCACACCATATACTTATGGATGTAGGTCGGGAAAATTCAATATCATGGACAACACCTTGGGAGTCAGTGACTGTGCCTGCCTCTGTCCCAAATGTTTCGATGCCCGCTGCCTTGTTTCCAAAAATAGAGTCCCAAATATCTTGATCAGCACCCCCCAACACCAAAGCTTCAAAACTGTGCCCAGGACGCCCCGCAACCACGACCCCTAAATCGTTAACAAACAAAGCTGCTTGCGTTACTCCCGCAACAGCATTCAAACCTCCCAATATAGCTTCCACCGTGGCATTGCCTAAATCCTGCAAAGCCGCTATACGGCGCAGTCGAAATGCAGCATCCGTTTCCTCCAATTCCCCCAATGAAGCATCCAGGAAATTAGACACAGCATCCCAACCGGAAATGGGTGTGGTGATAACTGTTATTGTCCCCGCCAAACCTATAATTGCACCAAATAAAACACTTTCACCCGCTACGGGAACTGCATCATCTGCATTATAACTCCCAGTTGCTGGCGTCACCGTAGGCGGTGCCGGGGGTATGTACTCAAAATGATCGACATCCAGTACCGTTATTTGAAAAACACCATTGTATTCTGTTTGATCAGCATCATGTACAAATACAAAGTCACCAGTAAGATTACCATGTGCAACTGCTCGAACAACTACAGTCGCAAATGTAAGATGGTCACTTGCCAAACCCTCATCCTGATACAATAGAGTTCCTACGGCACTTCCTCCGGGTGTACCAAACATATTATAATCGAAAGTCGATGCTCCCACATTTTCAATTTCAGCCGTCACATTGTATCGGAATTGATCAGCTCCTGTTGCGCCAGAAATCGTAACCACCATCCCTGCTAACAGACCATGAGGTGATGCAGTCGTTACGGTAGCCACCGATCCTGAGCGCGTGATGCTCACAATTGACAGGCTTGATCCTGTAGCGATCGGAATGTCTCCAGTAGCCCCCAAAATAACTTCCGCCGCTGTCCTAAACTGAATGGCTGTGTCGGAGGTTTCAACCAATGACCCCGAAGGAATGGTCACATTAGTCCCGCGCATGTACAAGGTAACGGATGAACGGGTTCCTGGCTTTCGGGTGGTAGCTGTTATTTCTGCCACCCGATCCAAACTTATGCCCGTTGCAGTGGCGGGGTAGTGTGAATTATAATCTGTTTCCGACCGTTCCCAAATTTCATTGAGTTGGTCAGCCATTATGCCAAGCAGTTTCCCGAATTCGGAACTTGGGTCTAAGTTTACCGATTGCCCAAATTGATTTCTGAAATCTGCCTGCAAGTCAGTTATGATATCCGACAACCGTTTCGGATCGTAACCCGTAGCTGTAAGTAGTCCAGTTCCCATTATATGCTCACTTCTGTTGTGGTTCCATCGGGTGCCACAACCTTGGCGGTTACACTCAGTTTTCGCGTGGCACTGTCAAGATTTTGTGTGTACTCCGTTATCTTATCCCCTACATCCGCACCACGTAGAATTTCCCTTTGTATGTGCCCGGCCAAAATTCCCGGTGGGGTTCCTTTAACCCAAATAACTCCAAAATAATCCAATCCGAAAGTGGTATCCAAAAACCATTCCCCACGTACAGTAAGCAAACGTGATCGAATGCGTTGCGCTTTTTCGTCCGAATCAACCACCAAATCCACCAACCCTTTATCAGTTTCAATGTCATTGGTTAGGGGATCAATTTTCATATCGGTCATGTGACAACTCCCACACCCACAGCAGCAACGGGACCAGCAGGCAGGGTCCCCGTTACCGTAGTGGCCACTGCACCACTTTTCACAAATACCTCTCCCGCATCCGCAATAGCTCCCGCAAGGTCATCCATTGCCTGGACAAAGTTGTCCGGATCCGTTTCCGCCTGAGCCGCAAGAAATGCCGCTTTTATTGAAGCCTTGTACGTTATTACATCGAGGGCCATGTCACACCTTTATGTTTTCAAGTTTAGTTCTTATAGCAGCCACCAAAGTCGGATTTGTAGGGGGTCCGGTAGGTCCTCCCCCATTGCTAAAAGTTATTTTGGTTTCCACATAATCCAATAGGTCATGCAAAAGTTGAAGAAGTTCGTCCGTGTCATTCCCAATATATATTTTGGTTCCGGTAGCAACTTGTATCGCCAAATTGGTGGCATCCGTAGCCGGGGTAAAAGGAAAAGCATTTGGCCAACCTCCGGGAAATGCCCAACAGTCAGAAATTTCATGCTTCCTTTTTTCCTCGGCCTCCGTAGGCTGACCCCCATTGCTGCTTTTCCATTGATCAAGAGAGCGGTCACTGAACAGCAAGGTTACAGGGTCACCCTTTGCAATAGGCAAGAGCAACGCCCCTGCTTGGGTTTGTGGGTGCATAATGGGCACGTTTGGCAAAACAGGTAACGATACGGGTGCAGCACTATCCAAAGCACGTCTCATGATCAATGGTAAAACATTGGCTGTCCTTTTCTCGGAATCATAACTTTCAACTACCCCAGGCAATGCCACACGCATTTCCGTAAACATAGCCTCACGGGCATTGCTGAATGCCTCAACCAATGTTCCATTTAACATTCCTTCTGTCATATTCCGCTTCCTGTTGTCGTAAGGGGTTTGGGAGCGAGTATGTTCAAAGCATTCCTTTCCTCGGGAGGAAAGAACAAAGCATTGGGCACTTCGCTGAACCAATCATCAGTATGTGTATCCCCCACACACAAAACCTCATACACTGTAAAATTTCTTCCGAGACTTGAATCGCTCAAACTGGCTTGCAAACTTTCGGAATCAATTTGTACAAGCAAACCAGGACGTATACGCGGATCTAAAAATGCTTTGAATTCTGTTCCCCGATCCGTAATTTTAGGGGTTCCTATTAACCCTGTTCTTTCATCCAATGGCAGATATGGCAGATTAGGGTTCACAGAATCTTTTGGAAAATCTTTCTTGTAAACTGAAATTCCATCCACGTCTATATTGAAAACCAAACCATAAGCATTAGTTATTCTCCGGGCACTTACGATTGCAGGACCCTCCACAGCTTTGGAATCCGCCAATTTATTATTCAACACTTTAAGAGCCTCAGTGGTATAATCCACATTGTCCCATCCCGCAGCCAAAAATATAGAATCCAATATCGTTTTTACAAATGTGGGCTTACCCCATGAAAATTGATAGTTGTTGAGCAATGTTTGTCCGTAAGCTGTGCTGCAAGACAATTCCGTAATCCAATCCGCCCCTTCCCTTATATTGATCGCACGTACAATTGCACCAAAAAAAATGACCCCAATATTGTTTTCATACCCGGCTTCTATGCGGACGTATCGTAAAACCGCAGGAGCCTGACCAAGAATTGAAAGACGAGCAAGGCTACGCTGTGCCAACATGCCGCGACTTTCCGCATTGAGGTTGTAAATTCTAACTGTAGCCACATCCGAGATCGCTGTTAATTTACGTTCCACGCGAAATGACAGACGCATTCCAAATGGGGTATTCCCTGATTGGTCGTAGCCATGAATAGTCTTTACCTCTACTGTACCATCCAAAATTGTGACTATGCTGCGCCGACTAAAACGGTCTGCAATAGTGGCAACGCCCAAATTTCCAAATTCAGTCATGCTGTTGCCTCCGTATACAACATGATAATTTCATCTCCAAAATTACTCCTTCCAGGGTCTCGATCAGAACCTTTCAAATCCCGTATTAAAAACACACCGGGCGGGAGCCTCCCGTCAATTTGAAAGTAACCAAATTGCAAAAGCATATCCTCAGTATGGACCACTTTTATGCCCGACAATATACGTATGCTTTTGTTGTCAATAGTCATGAACCAATGGTTATCCCTCTTATTAAACCGAAAGGAGAAATCATAAAACAAACCTTCCAACTCCACCGTCATAATGTAGGAGGCAGGTTCTATTCGGATTGGTAGTTGCAATGTCGCCACTATATTGTCCCTAGAAATCCCTTAGTTCCTTGCGGGCCAACATTGGTATCAGGACCAACACTGGCTTCAACATCCGGGGATGAAATGCCTTCCGTGGCCAATGCATTCACCCCTGTTGTTACCACTTGTATCAATTCAGCTTGGAACTTCTGCGAAGTACCATCACCCTTTGAACGAGGGGCAGAAAGGGAACGGAAGGCCATATCAAAGTAAACACCCTGTTGTATCGACACGTCGAATAGCCTCCGGCTGGCGCGCAAATCTTCCAACTTCTGCCACTGCTCAATACTCACCCCACCCCCAAAACCTGCAAAGGCTTGTGAAAAAGGTTGGATGGGATTAAATTGCTGTATGCCTGTCGCAAAAGGGGTGTCCACAAAACGCCCCATCATGCTAATAACCACCGGAAGATTCACAATATGATCGGAAACATTCAACCCGGTTTCTGTTGGATTCTGAGTAATAGTGCTTTGGTGCTGGACAGTAACCTGCTCCATCAAATCAATATCGATATCATCGATGGTACTCAAAATAACAACAGGCACACCCAATAAATTCTGTATAGGCATTTAGGCAAAATCTCCCTCATGGCTCGGGCCAAACTCCATGGCCACTCGCAAAACCTGGTCGCTGAATTCCTTACGCACCAACCGTGCAACCTCCATTGCATTAATACCTGCACCCTGCACCATTATATTGATATCTCCTGTACGCACAGTCACCTCTTGTGTAACGACCTCGCGACGACCCTCATCTTCCAACCGTGTAACTTCTGGAAGGTCCGGTAGGGGTTCTTCACGTTTTGCATCCCGTGTAACTTCTTTTTCCGCAAGGGGTTTTTGTAGTTCATCACCCGGACGTGGCAATTCGGGAATTTCCGTGGGGGTTTTTGTTTTATCTTCAAACACACCACCAAAAAAACTCCCCCGAAAATTCTTAAGGTATTCTGAAAATTCTCTGTTCTGTCTTTCCCGTGCAGCCTTGTTTTGAAGATGCGCCTGCAAATCTATTTCAAACTGACGCTTTACCTCATCCAGTTCATCCTCAGTTTTTTCCAAAACTGTACCGGACAAACGGCCCTCGGTGCCACGAGGTTGGAAAGGGTCTCCAAAAATGCTTTTGTAAAAATCGGAAGTGGGGCCAAAAAACCCCCTACGTGGGTCAGGCACAAACCCAACATCTTCCTTCCTTGGGTCCCCCTCGGTGAACTCCCCAATAGAACCCCCTATCTTAGACCCTACTGCTGCACCCCCCAAAATCCATAAGGGGTTTCTGGTAAGGACAGCCATAAGTAAAGCACCAACAGTGCCCCCAGCTATTTTAGACATGGCAGGGGTTGCGAGGAAACCCTCAAGTTCATTCCAATCCTTTTTAAAGATGCTTAATATACTTGCCGAACCAAGACCACCCGCAAGCCATGCAAAATTCTTGGTAAGCAAAAACATGGCAATGCCACCGATGGTCAGAGTGGCTCCCATATTGGTATCAAACAAACCGCCGATAAAATCTGTAAGCCCCTTCCATGCAGCTTGAGCGTTATCAATGTCGTCGGTGTAATCAGGCCACAAGGCTTTTACTTTTTTGAAGAAAGCTTCGGAAGCCCCCCCGGCCTCCTCCATAGCCACTCGCACTTTTTTAATATTGGTCTCTATAAGGACAACCAGTTTGGAAACCGCATTCAATGCAGGTTCCATAAACTCGGTTATGATGCGAGAAATTTCCTGCCACAAGTTTTTCATCTGTGAACCAACACGCATATTGGTCCCGGTAGTACTTATTGTCAAAGCATCACGCTCGCTTACCAATACCTCCCTGTTAAGTACCAATATTTCAGCAATACGTTTACGATATTCACGTGTGGCCCGTTCATGCAAAACGCCCGAAGTGGATGCTATATCACTTTCCAATATTCTTAATTCTTCAGCAGTTTTGATATCAATTAACCTGAATTCTCGGAACAGTTCCGCAATGCCCCCTTTCTGCAAAGCAGTTCCCAAACTTTGTGCCACTTCAGCAATATTTGTTGTCCCCGCACGAGTAAGCAAAGTTGACGCTTGCTCAATACGCAATATAGCATCTTCCCCGCTTATCCCTAATCTATCAAAAATTACCGCCGCTTGCGTTAATGCCTCCCTGGAAAAAACGGATTCCAATCCGGTAATAGGATCCGTCTGAGCCAATTCATTAATTTTGGCTTTCACCTTATCCAACTGGTCACCAAAACCCACGTCCAATTGCCGCTGCAAAAAGGCAAGATCACCCCCCGTTTTAACTGCCCACCCTGCTAATGCCGTGGTGGCAATGCCCGCAATGCTGCGCTTGACCAGAACCATCTTGGAGTTCAATCTCTCAAGATCAGTGGTATTGGTAACAAACGTAATCCGTGCGACCAGATCGCGAATAATTGTCATTGGTATCTCCTAACCAACCCATCCTCCTTTGGTTTCTTCTTCATCCAATGCAAGATTAATATTGAACAACTCAATAAAAGAAATATGGTTGTTACACTCGCTTAACCTAAGCACTCCCGCACGTATTGGCCTCAACACCATTGCACACGTTGCCGCCTTGCGAGGGTTTCTTGAAGCTAATGTGGCAATTGTTGGTGCGACCCAGGCTCCGAGGATTTTTCCAGAACCACTTCCGGGTCCTCCGTCGACACTTCCTCCGGGATCGCTGAGAAAAAATCCACAAACCACGCCACGGGTTCACCGTAGTTAAATTTGTAAATTTCAATTAGCAACGTAAACAACCCCGGCAAGTCCTTACTGAAGCGGTTTTCATACCAATAATCGAAGCTATCAGGGCCTTGTTTAGGCTGCTCCCTAAAACGGACCATAGACGCGTCTATGGTGCCTTTAATCATCTTGGGAAGCTCATCGCTGTCCAGCCTATCTATAAGGCCGTCAAGCATATCCCCGAGGTGCAAATGCTCCTCGATCTTCTTGCCCAACTCCGCGAATTCTTTTTTACTTTTTGGAAAATCTTTGATACCTCTACCAAGACCACCGACAATCCGGATAGTCTTGGTAAGCAATATCAAGGCAGGGGTTGCAGGCAATGACTCGATTGTAATCTCGTCGGGACCCACTTGTACTTGAGTTTGATCCAGCATTGTTTCCTCCCGAAAACAAGTGCTCTTTGTTCTACGTGGTCAACGGAACCGCAGCCTGTCCCGGCGTACCTCCATGAACCATTGGAACAATAAGCATCATTATTTGCCACGCCCGGCCTTGGGGCGTGTCCGCAAAAACACCATCCGCAGGTTTTTGAATCCACCCTTTTCCAGTGGTATAATTCACATCGGGGGAATTCAAATCCGTAATGGATACATCCACAACATCCGGACTCAATCCATCTTCCCCAGCGACTTCTCCCGCGTTCGCAAGGTTGGACAGGATCAAATTGCTTGTTGCACTTTGCCGCAATGTCATAGTCATTAGCGCACTCCGGTTGTTGCTCTTGGTCCGAATACCATCCACCCCATCCGGCCCAATCGTCAACACCCAAGTATCCACAGTCCGAACCAAACTAATGAAGGTGCCGGGCTCAAACCCACTTATAATCTTGCCTCCCACTTGCAAAATTATTCCAGCGGGATCATATGTTTTTAGATCAGTAGCCATTCTAATTCTCCTTAGAGGGCAATGGCAGGGGTTCCATCAACACCCTGAGTGTTGTAAAACGTGGACAACAATCTAAAGACCCATTGACGGGCATTGGGTGCGCCTGCAAACACAATGCGGGGTTGTCCTACTATCCAACCCCGTGAGGACACATATGTAGATTTTATTCCGCTTGTATTGTTATCCATTATCAACATCGGGAAAACGGCAGCTTGTGTCGCCAAGTCCGCATTCAATAAATTGGACAATACAAAATTGGATACAGATGTTTGAGCCAAGAACAAAGTTAAAGTATCAAACGGATTTTGATTTCTCCACCTCGTGGGCTCACCATCCACACCAGAATCATCCTCCCATTGCACCACGTCCGGCACCAAATCGATCATAGTGCCGGGGGCGAACCCTGTAAGAATAAAACCTCCAAAGTTAACTTCAACTGCCGCCGGGTTGTAAGTTTTTACCTCCGTGGCCAAACCCTACCCCCTCAAATTAGATCAACGCGGTCACGTCAATATTGAACGTAACGATCGAACCCGCCAGTTGCACGGTCACCAGTATGGCAGGCAAATTCCTAGCAGTCTTATCGGCAGTGGGAATGTCCCCAATCTTGGGTAAGATAATACGGTAGGTCTCCCCACTCGTACTATCGGCAATTACAGCCAACAAACCATTACGCTCCCCTTGTTCCACCACACTCACCAAAGGCGCAAGCAAACCATTAATCCCCGCTTGTGTGTAGGGAATCTTCCCGGCGTTGAGGCGTTGATTCATAACGGCCTCACCAAACCTTGCTTCCAACCAATCCATCCCAATTTGGGTATCAATAAATCGGCTTGATGCCATTGTGCCAATTTGCGTTGCACCTACCCCACCAATGGCAGTGTAAATATTTGCATTCTTGGCTTTGACCGCTTGTTGTTCAGCCAGGGTAAGCAAAGACGCCGGGGTGGGGGTTTGTCCTGTAAGGGGCTTAAACGTCCAATCCTCTTCACCCGGCTCAGTGGGCAACATGAACCCAACCCACCTCGCTTCGGGGAAATTGTAACGGGCAAAATAGTCCACCGTTCCAGGACCAGCATCAGCCGCAGTAGTTGTGCAGGTAAAGTTGTCCGTATCGACAACAGTAGCCACCGTGTTGTTACCATCAATGGCAATGGTAACAGAATTGGAGAATGTTATTAAATCACCAACCCGAAGTCCATGACCTGTTTCCGTAATGGTCACCACTCCACTAACTACTGTACCTGCCGCAGCAATGACGTCGACCCCACCGTTATGACTGTACAAAAGTCCCGTGCGCGTATACGCGAACCCTTGCAAATCTGATGCAATGTCTATGGAAATGGCACTGTCGAAAATACCTATATCCTCGGAACAAGGAATATAAATATGGTTGTATGTTGCTGAAGTAACCCAAGCAGCGATTTCATTAATGTCCGCTTCAATCCTATAAGCGGCAATCAATCCGTACCAATCGTTGTCCGCCGCTTCAATGGCATCCAAACCAGCGGTAAGGTTAGCGTCTCCAGTATCTTGCCTCAACACCTTCACCAGTTCCGGGGCTCGCGTGCCCGCAAACAAAGCAGCAGCGGCTTTGTAAACCTTGGTTGTGGTGGCAAAGTCCACTGTAATTGCAGTCAGGCTTGTGTACGTTTTAACCCGCTGTCCGGTTGTCCAGGAAGCAGGCTCCACAAACTCATCGTAAATGGCAGGGGTTCCAAAACCCGCAGCCTGCACGAGGGCATCGGTGATAGTCACTGTGACTTGCACATACTCCTGAATTGGTGTACTCATGTTTACCTCTTTCTAGTGGGCACTGGCAGAATTTTCTTCAACAAACTTGTTGATTCTACCAATAAGTTTGGGTTGATCCTTTAGTTCTTTTTCCCACACAACCAAAGTAGAAAAACCAAAAGGTGTGAACATATTAATTCGGTCTTGAGGGTCCTGCCCTTTGTGCCAGTAATCTCCAAACATTTCCACAAGAAGGCATTTATCCTTTATGTTCATAAAATCAGGACTTCTCCCATCAAAGACCACCTCACCATCTCCAACAAACTTCCATTCCTTTGGGTGTAAAGTATTCAGCAATTCCAACAATTCGGTTTCCGGTCTGTTGGGGGTAATCTTATTTCCCTTCATAATGGCGCTGACTGTTTTACTTCTATACTCAGGATCAGCCCAACACCTTCTTGAAACTTCGCTTATTATTCTTCTTGCCTCTTCTGTTTGTTGTCTTCCCCGCATTGGTGAAATTCGACCTTTCAATGTCTCAGACCTTTTCCTATTGGATTCTTCAGTTTGTTTACGTCCTGGATATTTCCTTCCCATTAATGTTTTAGATCTTTTCTTATTAGATTCTTCTGATTGCACCCGCCCAGGGAACTTCTTTCCTCTGTTCCTTATCGAATTCTGCCGTTTCCATTCCTCCGTATGTTTACTCCCAAGACCGTACTGATTACCTTTATGCACCTCGGACATTTTTTGTTTCCATTCATCCGTGTGTTTCATTCCGAATGCATGTTGATTTCCTATTGAGGCTTCACCTATTTTCCTTTTAGCCTCTTCAGTATGTTTGTACCCCAACCCTTGTTTGTTTCCCTTCATGTAACGAGACATTTTCTGCTTGTGTTCGTCCGTGCGAAAGTGATGACGGTTTATAAACCTACGTCCTATTTTCACCAACTTTCCGCAGCCACACTCGCAGGTCATTTAAATGTTACCTCCGTATCCTCAATTGTCTCTATCCAATTTTGCCCACCTTCGCCTGCAACCGATTGGTCAAGCAACAGGCTTGTATAACCAAATTCAAGATCCACCGTCATTCTACGTTCCCAGCGGTCTCCCAAAATTTCATCCGTTTGCCTCGGGGTGCTCAACATACGCAAAAATGCAAACCCAACAATATTAAATGTCGATTTTACAGTGGTGTTTCGCAATGCCGCCAATGCCCTATTGAGCATCAAACGAGCATTTGTTTGTTGCAAATCCGCCGCGCCCGGTGTCGTGTAGATTGTTACCTGCACGGTCATGAAACGCTGGCCGGAGTTGGAAAAATCCATCCTATCCGTGACCGCGTTATATTCATCATCCTCTGAATCAACCCCTCCCATTCCACCATCGGAAATAATTTGGAATGTGGCAAATGGGGTATCCGGTTTCACAGACGGTTGGTCGGCTTGCCGTACCCTATCGTTTAGGATTGCATACGTCGACAACCAATTGGTTATCGCTGCTTCAAAAGCTGCATGGTCTGTCGCGTAGGTTATGGTCATTTTTGTTTTGTCCTACTCTTTCCAAAAGCCTGTTCTGCGCTTTGCTCATGCTTTTCCGCTTGGGCAAAATGGTGGCGTTGAAAATCAGTGTTTTTTGTTTGGTTTCCTTTGCGCATGTGTAATTCTTGCGCTTCCTTATGTTCGCCCTCGTTAAAAGTACCGTGGCTTGAATGGCTATGTTGAAAATATATTGGTTTTCCACCACCCGTATGCCCAATAACCTTACCACCCCTTGAACCCTCGCCTGTGTCCATACGAGGTCGCATGTACCTTATTTCTCTTGTGTCATTTTCCATCATGCTGTCCCCGTTGCTGCTGGTATAAGTTTTGGCAGGGTCACATTTCCCACACCTTGGAATAGGTATTGCCGCACCAGATCGTCATCCACCCTAGTTCCTTGTGCATTCCAAACGGGGGCTTCTTTCCAGGTTTCAATTTTTAACAACCTAATTACAGGTGCTGACCCATCCGTAACCTGGTCATCTACCACAAGGGGCTGCAATGCCCATACGTGCCACCATTCCAACGTATTCATACCCTCGGGCACCATGCGCAGTTCGCGAGGCGATAAAGGCTGCATATGGCCTTCTATGCCTGCCACGGGCACCGATCCAGGTACAACAATGCCTCGATCCACAACCTCCGTAGTTGCACGAGTGACAGTAAGGGGTCCGCTGACCTCCCTTATGGTGTCCAGTATCTCGGTCACGTGCCCACCCGCAAGAGCACCAGTACCGCTTCCAATTTGGCAACGACTTGTTTGGTGTAGACGGTTGCCTCCTTGGCGCGTATTTCGGCAAGAGCATCTTTAATATACTTCGATGCTTTAGCCACTTCGTCACTCATTGGCTTCGGTTCAGGTGCGGGGGAAGGAGCAGGGACGGAAATGGGTTCGGGGTCGCTCATACCCTCCTGTTGATCTTGTTGCTCTTCCTGCTTGTCACCTATTTTTGTCAGCTTTGCCATCCTGCCCTCCTAATGGTTAGGGGCTCATTTCCACAGTTTGATCTTGATCGTTTTTCACTGCAAAGCGAATAGCTTGTATCAACGCACCAGTATCGATCAATGGATTATCACTCCCCTTGCGGCGCGCCGTTTCAAAAGTATTGGGCGGGTCTTTGAGCATCCGTATTGTGTTCTGAATATCCGACTGCACCTGTAACCCAAGAACTGACAAAGCCTGCTTTACATCCTGATGCCCATCCAACACCTTGTTCCATGCTCGTTGCGCTTGTGCGTTGTAAAATTCATTTCGCATGTCCATGGTGGAGCGGATGAAGGAACGGGCTGGAATAATAATGGTGTGTGGCTTGGTAACGCCCATCCCCTTCTTACCCTTTTTCAAAAAGATCAAGACCTTTCCACCCTCCAAAGGAACCCTTGCACTGCGCTGATCCCGGCTCATGCCCGCTTGCTGTTTGGCAGTTTTTGTCTCGTCCACAATTATGTAAGGTTGCCCGCCAGGGTGGTTAATGGTGGCCCCAAACTCATTTGCACTTGCAATCACTACAAGCCCTTCCCCACTAAGGGAAAACACACCAATGTCCACATGGCTTGCCTTGCTACCCAACCGCTTCACGAGTTGGTCGTACTCGCGCCGATCATCCTTCTCAATCTTTACGCTGACGGTTACAAGTGGGGGCATTTACAAACCTCGTGTGTCTTTGGACTTCATAAATTCATGGGTAGCTTTGGCATTGGCTGCAAACTGCGCCGTGGTTTCCCCCTTCACCCCAAACTTTTTTGAAGATTCCGCATGCAACGTGGACTGTTTTCCATGGTGTTCATGCATTTTCATCGCTTTTTGCCGTGACTCATCCGTTTTAGCTTGACGTGCTTCTCCGGACAACAAAACCTGCTTCCTTGTATGAACTTTAGATGCTTCCTCATGATCCTTTGCAGTGAAATCTGCATGATCAGGGTGTCCATGTGAATCGTATATGGGTTTTCCGCCTGAGGTGTGCCCTACAATCTTTCCTCCACGGGAACCTTCACCACCGGCATCAGTATGTGGACGCATGTACCTTATTTCCCTTGAATCAGCCACTGATAACTCCTGGTATCGCGATGCCCAATGGTGCAATTACCATGTCTCGCAGTTCCATGAAATTCAACCCATATTGTGTGCTTCCCAATACAGTCTTCTGATTCAAATAAGGCAACGTGAATGCACGGCTGATTCCCCCAATACTGTAGCTGCTTAGCGGCCCTCGTCCGCCTACTGGTTGGTTCGAAAGGCTTAGAAAATGAGCACAAATATAGCGTTGTGCCATTTCCTGATAATCACCAAACACACTATCAGTTATCAGTAAAGCAGCATCCGCTAATATCAAAACTACTGCTGGGTCAGATCCTGACAACCCTTGTATGTAGGCATCGTCCAAGGAAATAAGTTGGATATTTGTTAGGTTAGTGGGGGTATCAGCCACGTATTACTCCTCGGGAACCTTCTCGGTATCCATTGCTTCAATTTGGGTCTTCAATACCGAAAGGACTGTTTTGCGACCACCACCCTTCCGATCATTTTCCTGTTCAGTAAAGCGGCGCAAATGGTCCAAATTGATCACACTTTCAACCAAAGCAATGGCCGAAAAAGCATCCATCTTTCCAATGTCCGCTTCTTCCAAAGCTGACAATTCTTTTTCCTCTCCCCCCTCACCCCCGGCTTCAATTCTTTGCACACGGGAGAATGCTTGCTTGGGGGGCTTCACCATCACAACGGTCAAAATTCCCCGAGCCTTAAACGCCTTCAAACTTTCATTGTTTTGCAGACGATCCCAAACATCTTGGGGAACCTCGTTTGCGCCGGGCAAAAATCGGTATTTTACACCGGGTTCCCTGAGTGTCAGAGCGTTATCTTTGCTGTAGTTGACTACCGGCATGTTTTTACCTCCCTCAAAATTATTTGGAACCAATTTAGGGCATCGCCTCCCAAACGCTACACGATGCCCTAAAGGCTAGTTAGATCCCGAACGAGAAACTGCAAGCCAGGGGGTAGCGCACCACAAGTCCGGCACACTCAGCTTCCATATTGATCAGGAATTCGAGGTTGCGAGGTTGCGGGGGCAGTGCCCTTAGTTCCATGGGGATACGGAATGAAAGAACTTCATCCGTTCGCTCATAGACCAGCATCTGGTCCTCACCACCCGGCCCGGTAGCTGCCAGTTCGGGGGCCTGTTCAAACAGGTCGATCCCAAACTTGTTCAGCGGGTCGGTAATATACCGCATAATGCTCATGGGCACCCGGTCACTGTACGGGGTACGGATCAGGTACTCGTATTGCGCCACGGGCACCACCACGGTATTCGGTGTTTGCACTTGGTTGGTGAGGTCAACAATGTCGGAAATTGCCGTGGTGATGTCAGCAATAATTTCCAACGGCGTCTTATCACCACCCGCCCACGTCCTGTCAGTACCGGAGGCAGGCGCGGCCACTTCAGCTTGCGGTATATTGGGGTTATCCAAAATACCAATAATATTATACTGCGCATCACCATTCCACGCCAAGTCACTCAACTTCTCTTCCATACCCCGGCGTGCAGCGGCCCCGCGCATTACTTCCAAGGGTCGGTTTGCAAAGGCTGCATTGCGTAGTTCCCGCGTGGTGTAGCCGAAGCTAATACCCACGGAGCGGACCACAGCGTAGAACCTGTCCACAAACGCATCGGCCCGAGGCAAATCATCGGCACCACTGGAAATAATCTTCGCAGCACCTGCCCCACGGACGAGATCGTAAGCAATCGTTTCCGAACCCTGTCCTTCATTGCTTACGGGAAACAACCGTCGGAACTTCAGTTCACGCAGATGGTACTCGTAAACCCTTGCTTCGATCAGTTCCAAATCCCTTTCCAGGAAGGCGGCTTCACCTACATCCGCCCTCCAATCAATCTTGCGACCCGTCTCCGGGCCTGGACCGGGATGGTATCCCCCAGGTGCCGCGAAATTCATCGCGCTATCCAGGTAAAGACCTGCAAACTCGCTGCGCATTGTGTGCTCCTTAGTAAATTTGAATCTTTGCAAAACACCGATCAAAGGCAACAGTTTACGCCATTCCCGGTATGTTGATTTCCAAAACGGCCAAGACACCCGCAGCGGCATTCGTCAGGAACCGAGCACCAGCCAATTGGTCGGCATTGGCACCATCGGCATCCGTCCGGAAACGGCCAACCGTTTCGGAAGGGTCAGCGCCTTGTGTGTGACGAATAAACACGTTACTTGTGATGGTCACGGCATCTTCCGGAATCACCCAAATACGGCCCTTGCGCAGAATATTCATCGCTTCAGCGTCATTCCATACCGCTGGCCCGGTAACTGGAGGTGACACAGTGTTGTCCCTCGGACGTCCTTTTGCCCTGGCAATACTGATGCCCTCAAACGTGAAGCCTGTTGCGCTCGGCAAAACGGCAACATCCGGGACACCACCACGGGCCAATCCACGTCCAAATGGGACAGGGTTTCCGGTCACATTGGCAGTGGTCGCCACCAAGGCTGCTACCCCACCACCCGGATCGCCAACGGAGTTCTCATTGGCAAAGGTCAGAGTAAAAGGTGTACCGGCCACCAGGGCAGTAAAGGTAATGCCAAAGACCGGGTCGGCACTGTCATCCACCACCATAGTCACAAGGCTAGTGAAAACAGTATCGGCCAGCAAATCAACCAAGGCCAGATCTCGTTCCACCTCCTCACCCGTGGAGGCACAAGCATAAATAAGCTCATGGCCCGCAATGGTGAACTTGAGTTGCGTACCCACCACATTGGCAACGGTCACCGCCAGATCCCAAACAGAGGTGGCGTCGATGGTAAGGTTGATGGTAAAGCCCTCGCCAGGGTTGAGCGCAATAATCGTCAGGGCATCGGTGCTCAAATCCGTGGAGGTGAAGTTTGCGACAAAATACGCATTGGCTTCCAGCAACGCCTCAATGGCATCCCGTTGAACCGTTGCATCCGTGCCACTGGACGTTCCCGCAGCCACAATCACGCCATTGATTCGAATTTCAAAAACATCCGCAGTCGCCGCCGTGGAGACAGTAATGGTGCTCTCCTGCGCCACCGCTGCAATAGCCGTGGTCAAATTGACAGTAGCCACTTGCGCGACATTGCCCCCTGGTGTCCGGGACACTTTATCGCTCGGGCCAACATCGAAAAGCCCTCCCTCAAACGCAGGAAGGTCACTTTGGTCTTGGTAAGTCAGTTGAGGCATTTTAATTTCTCCCTCAAGAGTTATTTCACAATGAACAAATATGGTACGGAGCGGTCGGACTCGTTAGTTTAGTTCCAACCCTCTTTTTGCAGTTGCGAGTCCGATTTCCCATGGACATTTTGCAACTTTTCCGAAGACAATTCACGGTACGTCTTATCGTCATCCGTCCGTTGATCCCCATCGGCATCGGTGCGATTGGGGCGGGTGGCATCGCCAAGCTCAACCATTTTCTTTTTGCTGGCACCCTCTTTGTCCATTTTCCGCTGGATGCCACGGAAGCACCCGTCAATATATTCGGAACTGGAATCCTCGGAAATTTCCGGGTCATCCTTGCGAACGACCAAAGCCTTGATTTCCGTATTGCTCGAAGACTTCAAATCGTCCAGGCTAAGGCCGGTGTGTTCCGCAACATCCATAACAACCCGGCGTTCCTCGGACATGGTGTTCAATTTTTCGGGGCTGATTTCCTCGGACTCGTCAAGGTGCTTCTGCAACGTGTCCCGCTCACCCTCAAGCGAAGAAATTGTCCCTTGCAGGGTCGTGATAAGTTCCGCCGCATCGTAGATGTTTTGAATCAAAGATTCGGCGGTCTTCACGGAATCACCTTCCGGCAAAGTAATATCGGAGGCGTCAACCTTGAAGACGCCTGCCTCCACACCTTTGAATTTAATGGTGACGTCCTTCATGTTCGTCTCCTCAAGTTGTTTCCCGGCATCATGTTTGTCATCCGGCCCACCGGGTCCACTACCGGAATCATAAAGTTGTGGGGCAACATCAACCCACATATTGTCATCGTCCTCCACCAATTCAGCATCCGCAGAGTCCAGCAGCAAACTTACTTCCGCGCCTGCGCGTCCTGCCCTAACAAGGGCAACATGGTTTCCAATTATATTTGTTTGCCGATGGTCGTACTTCTCCCCGTTGTACACACCGTCTTCCTTGATTATCTCGGCTTGGTAGCCACACGACAATTCCCGTTTGGGTTTCTGCCCACCCTCCCCTTGTATTTTGGCAATAACCCCTTTGTCCCGAAACATCATATCGGCAACCAAAAACTTCCCATCAATCCTGACGGTGTCACCAACATTGCCCACGGCCAACTTCTTATAGTTATCCGTGGTAACGCGCCCATCCGAAGGGTGCTCATCCGTTATGGGCAGTTGAATGAAGGAAGCTACGGACTTGGCATCTTTCACATCCTCGGGATGCCGAAGCTCACGGGTCATGGAACCATCTTGGTGCTTGTAGGTAAACACCCCTGTCCGGGTCAACGCACCGGCCACAAGCATCGCACCATTATGATCGATACGACATTCACCAATTTTCCCACGGTCAACTCTGAAAGCCATCACAGGACCTCCCCTATAGTGTTAACGATGTCATAGTAAAGGACACCATCAGTCTGCACAGCTTGTCCCAAAGTAACCCTCAACGCTTCTTCCACTGCGCACTCCAACCATAATGGGAAGCAGGGCGACAATGCCCGCGACAAGGTTAACAATACCCAAGGAAGTGTCAACGGAAGAGGTCGAACTTTCTATATCAATATCTTGTGCAGCAGCAGCGGACAAGAACAACCCACGTACTCGAATCTTTTTGCTGTTGGTGGGGGCTGGAACCAATTCGAACTGTGCAGCGGTGCTTTGGGAAAACACCACACGTTTAAATCCCCTGCTCATACTCATTTTTGTACCTTCCTTGGTAATAGAAACTTAATCCATATAAGTTACAGACAGTATTAATATTGAAAAAACATAAAGCAAGCAAAAATTTAAACAGACCATGCTATAATAGAATGAATTTTATGCAAGAAGCTTATCAAGTACAGGGTCAGCCCAGCATCTACATTGGTAATCCCCACCTGGATGATTTCTCTCACCTCTACTTCTATTGGTAAGGGGTGGTTCAGACCATTTTTGGATCGTATCATTTAAACGAGCATGATTAGCCTTGGCTGTGCCTGGATTCTCTGCACCACGCACACGTATATCCTCACTTGTTCGCCAAGTATACTCAGTCACCCCCACCCGAGTTTGTCTTTCTTCCGTAAGTAATCCATTTATTTTGCTTACCTGGTCACGAGCTATAAACCGCGCACGGTTCATACTAATTTGGAACCTTTCAATAAGTTCCCTACGTATATCGACAATACTTTCACCATCGCGAACCATGCGCAAAACAATTTGTTCCATCTCCGATAACGATTGTTCCCCCAATCCACGCACAAGGCTGACGTTCTGTTGCACCCAATCCTCCAACATGGGACGCAACCAAGGTTCACTTTGGAATAAATCTATATTAAGCACACGTTCAAACTCATCTTTGTTTTGTTCATTGATTCCCCTGACTGCTCGCCACGCATCCAACTCCGCTCCAGTTTGCATTTGCTGCATAAATGCAAACCTAAACAAACCGAAAGTTTCCATTAAGGTTTTGAAACTTGCAGCATCAGTACGCAACCCCGTAGGGGCGGTCATAGGCAACACTTTTTCCTTCACCAAACCTAACAAAGGATCCAAGTGTTGTGTCAATCCCACGGCATAGGAGGACGCCAACCGATCAATTGCCGGAGGTTTTGACTTTCTGGAAAGTCTGGTTCTTGACAATTGTCTTTGCAGGGGCATTACGTGTTTTCTTTGGGTTCGGGCTTGGTTGCCAATTTACAAATAAAAACCATTCCAATTTTACCCGTCTCCCAAAAGGACTCTGTTGCCACTTGTCTTTTCCTGGCTTCCATTTCGCACAGGATGGAATGCAACTTTTCAAATCTAAGTCGCAACTCACTATCCCCTCCAAGCAAAACTGCCGACCATAAAAGCGTCACCATTGCAAAGGTTTCCATTTTTTACTCCCTACAATTTATGAAGGTCTGCTCCGGCTCCTACTCCGGCGGCTGCACTGCGCCCGCTAAGGTCATAAATTAATCGGGGGCACTGGTCTCTTTCCACCAATCAAGTTATGACCTACGTTTCGGTCATGGCCTCTTTTCAGGCACCGGGGCAGACCCACGCCAAAATTCCTTTGCAACCAATGCCAAGGAAATCAAATCTTCCAAATCAGCACTATCTGTCAATGCCAAATCTTGTTGTGCTGCCGCTATAAGGGCAATCAAGTCTTCCTCCGTGCCTGCAAAATAACTTCCACGCGCCTGTAAACCCAAGCCACCCAATGCCAAGTTTGCAGCACCCACCACCCCCACCCCTATCACGCTCCGGCGCGATGACGACAAGACAGGGCTGTCTTCAGCCTTCCCAACTTGTTCCGCCCCGAGAGAGGTGTTAAAGGCAGAAACTTGTATGGGTTCGGCACCGACAATCGACGGCCGCACCGGCAAATGCGGATCGGTTAAATCGGGTCGTTTAAAGGGTGGGGGTGGCAAATGGGCATTGCCCTCGGCTTTGGGCGTGAACGACGCTAATTTCACGTTGAAATCGCCCTGTATGGGTACAATCTCGCCCATTATGGCTTGACGAAGCTCAGGTATAAACCACCAACCCATTCCAGCCTCATCGCCAAGCCCAACTTCACCATCAGGGAAATATCCCTCCGCGAAGTATCCTTCCTCGGCAAAGTATCCAGTTGGGAAATATTTCCCGTCAGACATTACACACTCCCATCTAGTGCAACCGAGGTGCGGTCACCTCCCTCGGTAAACTCAGTATCCACACGGTTCTTGGTATCGTTTATATCCCTGTACACAACCCTGAAGGAACCATCGGGGTTCTTGGTCACCGTGGACTTGCCTGCCAAAATTGCGGATGCCAACCGCATAATTTCTTCAGCATCAAAGACACCTTCTATGGCATGCTCCCACACGCCAACCCCAATCGTGGTGGGGTTCAAAACTGAATTGGCAATGACTATAGCTGTGCCAGTGGAATTGTCAGTTATCTCACCAGTATCAACCCTCACAAGAACTTCACCGTTGTTAACCGTAGGATCTATAACCAAACGCCCAAGGTGAATTCCTATTGAAGCTTCTTCTACACCTGTCTTATTTATTAATTCTAGACCTCCCTCAAAATTCCGAACTAGCAAGTCCCGACCACTACCTCCCATATCAATAGTGGTAATTGAAGCACCCCCACCAGCGGTTCCATCATGACAACCTATTATATGAGCAGTGTTACTTCCTCCTAAAACTATAGTTCCAGCGAGAGCGCAATCAATAATAAACCCTGAGAAAAAATCCAAATCCAAAACAACACAACGACGGATTGTCATATTTAAATCCAACGTTCCTTGTACAGTACCCTCCACAAATTCTGCGCCGGTAACAACCGCCCCAGCATCTACAGTAATTAAAGATCTAGAAAACGATTCTCCTTCGACCATAAAATCTGTAATATCATGACCGGTTGTAAATGTAATATTACCAACAATAAATAATTTCTTTGGCAAACCACGGGATGCCTGGATGGTAAGAGCATCAAGCACATTGTTCACAGGTGTCGAAGGCTTTCCAACATCCCCTGTAGTGCCTGCTACCCCATCAACTACATCTATTGTCACGCCCCCTGCAAAGGAAGCATACTCGATATCCTGTTGCTGTTGGGTTGTAGCCGATGAAGCAGCAGTTCTAACAATTTGAGTGCCAAAGGTTGGAAGAATTGACAAAATCGGATCACCTACTGAATCCACAGAAACCCAATTCCCACCACTGATTTCACATTGTTCCACATCATACACTTTACATACATCCCCAATATCAAATTGATTATCTGAACCTCCGGTGAGAACGTCCACTTCCAGCACGGTTTCCGAAATCACACGTAGAACAGATGCCATGGATTGATCTGTAAAATTGATAACAATATCCCCACGGCCAACTCCATCTGCTTGAAAGGTTCCCGTTGTAATATCAGTTAAAGTTTTACCCGCTACATCCCCCGCTGTTTCCGTTGACGAAGAAATAGGTGTGGTCCTGGCCTCAAAGGCAATCTGAACTTGATTGCCTGTTACAGTAATTCCAACTTCGACGCCACCACCAAGATCATCCTTGCCGGTGGCGTCAACAAGTAAAGCCTCATCATCAATTGCATCCAGACCAGCCCCACCTATATCGGCAGAAACAACTCTAAATGTATCAACAATGTCCTGCGAATTGAACTCCACCGAAGGACTATCAACTTGCGCAATCCTCGGCGTTTCAGGCCAGACAAATGTAATATCCGAACGTTCAGCCATATTAATTCTCTCCGCTGCTGTACTATGGCAGGTTCACCACGTTATCCGGGTTGAGAACGGCACCAATGGAAACACCACCGCTTCCAAACACGGCGGCTGCTTGAAATGGCTTCTTGCCTTTCACCCGTGCAACTGCCACCAAATCTATAGGGGAGACAAACTGGACTGCCTTGTTCACACTTGCCCCAACGGACACTTCTTCATAGAACACAACGTGAACATTGTCGTCCAATATCAGATCATTACCTGTTCCGGTAACGTCTTGAATATCTCCAGATGCCAGGGTGAAGATACCAGTGGATCGGTCCACGGAACTATATGGGAACCTAAGGTAATTTCCTGAGTTCAAAGGATCCAGAACCCGAAGAACACCCGTATCAGGCACATCGTTTGGGGTAGGAACTCCAGTCCGTGAATTACTTCCGATTAGAATCGTTGTGTCGGCAGCTTGATTATTTCCTCCACCAACTGTTCCAACATCAAATTCAGTACGGAGAATAACCAATGAACCCGAACCATCGGAACGGTATGTTGCAACTGCAACACCAGACGCCAGACCGATAGTTTCCATTGTCTGCACATTAGGAGGATCGAACGTGGCACCCGTAACATCAATCAGTTGAATACTTCGGATATCTGCAATAGCTAGAGTCAAACGCTCTATGTAAACCCCTTGAGCACCAATAACCAAAGTACCTGCCTTCAAACCAAACGCTGAAGCACCACGAGTTTCGGCAAACGTGGGGTCCAAAAATCGGTAAATTCGTCCCTGCGTAAAAGCAGAGAACAAACCACCCACGGTGTTAACCTCATAGGTAGAATTTTCCCTAGCAAGGATAAACTTCCACCACTCATATATCCTCTGAACGGTTTGAGGACTGGCATCCGTTATATCCGCAGAAACAACTGCCAAATAGTTTCTGTCTCCAACACCACCACCGATATCCTTTGGCACAAATTCGGACGATGCCACACTACCCCAGGCCGCAGTACCTGTTGGAGTATTCAACGCTCCGGAAATTCCACCGGTCAACAAGTTTGTGCCATCGAACGTTCCTGACTCCTCCTCAATGTAGATGGTGCCTCCATCATCTTCCATAAAATATCCGGTAGCGCCGGAAACCGATTGCGTTATGAGTTCACCGAGAACAAAGACAGCGACCGTAGTCGTACCTCCAGTGAACCGGCGTTGAACAATCATAACTCGAATGTCATCGCCATAATCTGCCACCAAATTCGATACCACATCAATTGTTGACGTTGCACCAGACACAACTCCCGTAATGGCATCAGCAGAAGCAAGGTTGCTTCCATCCACTTTGTTGGCCCACTCAATAGCTCCAGCACCACCGGTCGCAGCATTCATGATCACAACACGTTTGCCGGTGGTAGTTGTCGCTTCCTCACCAATTTCAAACGTACCACCACCACCTGACTGTGTCGCACTGTACTGCGCCGTGGTGTTGTTAAGGTCGTTGGCATTTGCAAGGAAGATCGCTTGCTGACCACCAGCAGGGGCAGTAATTTCGGAAGAGTCAAACGTTCTCCGATAAGGGCGAACGTGCAGTGTAATGATCCCTCCATTAATGAGTTGACCCAATGCTTCCACAGCAGGGTCAATAAATTGGGGATCAGTCTTAGTTTTGACCTTAACCAAAATATCAACTGGACCCTCCAACCAATCCTGCCTATTCACCAAACCATTCTGTTCCACGTACAAGTCTGGTCGTGGTGTTGGGTTGGTTGTGCTGGGCTCAAAACCATGGTTCCCAACATCTGCAAGCACACCGGCCGACTGAAGGTTGACATACAAATTGTTATTTCCAGTATCCTTCGCCGCCCCCTTCTCAAGGAATCGAAGTGATAGATCCGGGATCACATAGTCATTCAAGACCGTGTACAGTTGGTCCCTCACATCACCGTCCAAAGCCGGATCATCATCCAACTGACCTAGCTCGTCGAAGTTATCCATTGTAAGTGAATACCATGCGTTAAAACTCCGGACAATGTTAACGGAAGGGTCATTGCTACCGAAGATGCCACCTTGATCTTCCCGTTGCACATCCCGCACGGCCACATCGAGCTTGATGGTGGCAACATCTTGAAAACTGTCCTGACCGGCTTCCACGTTTGCAAATGTCACATACGTATCGTCAGATTGCAGAACATCAATATCTTCGGTATCCGTGAACGGAGTTCCTGTAGCACCACCAAGAATTAGACGTCCAGTGGTCGACGTATCCACAATGACCGCAAGGATACGAGCTTCGAACAAGGACGTTGCTCCACGGATAACATCACCGGCAGAAAACACTTTACCGGCAACAAGAGTGTCGTAATGCTCCACATCCAAGATCCGTAATGCCTCATCATTTGTCCAGGCACCACCCGTGGTGTCACTGTCCACCACACGCACTGACCCCGTGGCTGTAATACCATAAATTCTTTGTGCAAAACCTTCTGCACCCGCAATCGCACTTTGGATGTGTGCATCTTCCGGGATATCAATTGTTCCGCCATCATAATGTATAATGACGGAATCGTTTGTATTGGCTGTTCCTGGCACACCCAAAGATAGGTTCACCAAGGCATTCCATGCCGTGTCGTTGTCCACACCCACACCATCGGCCAACCCAACCGCAGAAGCCCCACCCGTCACATCCAGAACGGAGTCGTTAGTGAATACAGTCATCACTCGACCAAAAGCACGACCATGACCATCGGCCACACCATCAATGTTGTACTCAATGAATTCAACAATCATGGTTCCAGTTACGGCGTCGGTAATTGTATCACCGACCTTAAACCCACCATTAGCAATGTTGTCAAAATCCATCGTGGACAACGTGTCCAACACCTCGTTGTTTTGAAACTTACCAAGAATATTGGTGAGTGTAAGTGTGCCACTAATTTCATCTCCTGTACGTGCGAGAATCTTTCCAATGGCCCCCGAAGTTATACCACGCACCATATCACCAACAGCAGGTTGTACGAGACTTCCACCATCGTAGGCTAGGACACCATCGATGTGAGAAATGACTTTGTTTGCGTAATCGAAGTTCCAATCATCCGCGATAGACATGACTTGCTCCTATTGAAATTGTATGGGCCACCGATCCTTCGGTATGCCATGGTTGGTTGCCATTTCAACAAATGCAGCTTTCTCGTCATGAAACGCTCTGACGATTCGACCATTACGCATCCATGTCACATTCCCATTCACAGGACTAACGTGTTGTGTAGATCCACATTTGGGGCATTTGTACCCAACACCTTCTTGACCACAAGGGCAAAGTGATTCACCTGATTTCATTGCGGCCTCCACTACTTGTGGATCTGGTTCTGGAATCCGTTCCGTCGACGCAAACCTGCTCAACTTTCCTCTCTTTGCCTTAGCCATTCTAATGCTCCCTATGGTCTATTAACTGCCTGGTCCCGAATCATAGTAAACGGAATGGACAACCCCGTACCGGACGCAATTGTATCGAACGCCTCGTTGAACTTAAACCCTTTCAAACGAGCAATCACTTTTACATTTTGTGGAGTGCTACCACCAAAAGAGGTAGAAAAAACGCCAGATGCATTAGTTGATCCTTCCGCAACCAATACACCACCTGGATCTTCCTCAATTCGGACTCGTATACCTTCCTGCACCAATCCAGCGGAGTTCTTACAAGTGATTGTTATTGGAACTGATGCGCTTACAGTGGTGCTTGCCCCTGTTCCATTCCTGACACTTGGTGAATTACCTGAATCCACATTAACGGTGATTGCGCCCCCACTGTCATTAAACAACGCTGCCTTACTGGAATACAAACTTTGCGTCTCAGATCCCGAGGTGGTGAGATCTATGGCACTTGACCCCGCCACGGCTGCTGACTTTGTTAAGTGAACAGTAACAGTATCCGAATCCACCACGTTCACATAATATTTATTTCCATTAGTCAAGCCGATGCCTTGGATGCCTCCCTCATTGTTGTAGAAAACAGCATCCCCCGTTGCAAATCCATGAGCAGCATCGGTATTCAATTGCTCACTGGTAAACGCTTGGGCTGTACTAAAATTCCATCCCAAATTAGCAGGAGCCCAATAACCAGACAAATCATGAGTCCAAGAAAATGGACTGGCTGCATTCGACGTAACTTCTACCGCATGTCCCTCATCGTTGAATGTAAAATCACAACTAGATAGGTCATCCAAATCATCTATGATGAGTGCTGCGACACCTTCATCTAATTTAGCAAATGACAAAATTAAACCAATGATCGTAGCACCAGTCGCAGCCGTAATGTTCGACGAGTTCAACATCTTGCAATCAGTCAAGGTCACTACTGACGTCAGAACCAAATCATCGATGTTATTAAACGTACACCCAACCATAGTTGCACTTCCACTGGTTCCTGTGAAAGTCAATGTTGGTCGGGTGTCTATTCCCTTTGTTAGCTTATGATTGGCACCAGGAGCAGAGTCAGCCGTCAATACTCGCTGGGCAGTATCCCCAAAAGCACCAAGGCGGGTTGTATGGAGAGATATGGTGTCGGCATCTATCCGGCGAACAAAGTAGAAATCCAGATCAGTCAAGTCAGAAATTGCCGTTCCACCCTCATCACTATATTGAACATAATCTCCAGTCAGCAAACCATGACCGATGATATCCAATTCGTCGTTTGTGCCGTCCACGTCCAGTGCAGTGTCAAACCATGCAATTATCTCCTCGCGACCCCTGCCAATATATGTGCAATCAGTCTTGGAAACAGTGGTGCTTGCATTACCAAGGTCAATCAAAAGTCCCGCAAAGTCTGTATCAAATCTTCCATCAGGCCAAATGAGTGTCTTGTTTGAATCAGCAAATTCTGTTGCTGTGCCAGCTTCACCAATGCCTAGAATACCAACAAGAAATAGAACACCTTCCTCTTCTATGACTACTCCGTAACGATTGCTCTTATTGTCAAAATCGAAGTCTATGAAATCTTGGTATGTAGCATCGGGATCGGTACTATCACCCCTGGTTAGTAATAGACTGGCCGCTCCGTTCTCAACATAATCAATAGAATCCACTGCCTGATTCTGACCTTTTAGAGTCACTGTCGTTGTGATCCCAATAGCATAGAACTCAATGATAGTTGGATCAACTGATCCAGTAATAACATCGGGGTATCCCAAAAGGTTAGGATCAATTGGAGTGACAATCCAACCCCTACTATCCGGATATGAAACATTGTCAAGAACATTGTACGCAAAGAAAGCTGATCTAACTCCACCACTGCCCACCTCAACCTTATACCCACTGGCACCCGTACCAATAGCCCCCGGAGTTGCACACCGACCTTTCAAGATGGTTGTACGAGGTGTGGTCTGGTAGTCATGCGGTGTAGCAGTCCAATTGAACCCCGGACCCCCATTCTTGTTTGAAACCTGACTCGAAATACAATTGGAGCCTTGCCAAAAGAAATCAGGTTCTAGTGCAACCTTGGATGCGTTCCCCACCGCAGCCCAAACTCCGTTGGTTGGGGACACAGCTTCAGCATCATCAATGCGAAGACCTGTACTTGGAAAAATGACAAGGGCGGTTGCCATACTATTCTACTCCTCGACCCACGACACGTAAGAGTCGAAATTCAGTAAATTGTACAACAAGTATCGGAACACCAGAATCTCTGGATATGTTTTCTATTGCCTCTTCTCCGGCAGGTTGGGTGTCAGCATCCAGCCACAAAGGTTTTGCAACAAGCGAGTTATCTATAGGTCCAGGACTTGCAATGTCATCCACTAGAATCCCCGACTTGTCTGGTCGATCTTCAAAATTCCCATGGCCTTTCAACCACGCGCACTCATAATCGGAACAACACCGAGGACGCTTAGAATAAATCTTACAATTTGTAGATCCTGGCAATTGGTAATTGGCTCTAGACAACAAAGGAAGCCCTTTCAATTTTCCTTCTTCCTTCACGGTATCTGGTATCAAAGACACACTGGATCTCAAGTTTTTACAAGGGTGCAATGCTTTCTTCTTTAATCCCTCCTGATTAATGCTGGGATAAAAACAACACACAACACAAGCTCCACAAGTTCTTTGTTCCACCATAATGCCCCTCGAACCTTAGGATTTGCAAAATCAAGCAATTTAAGCGTCCCTTTTTTAAACCTGCCCTTGGGGTGTGCCAACACAATTAAAGGCAAAGAAACGGGCAATTCTCGCGCCGTGTGGCCAAATGTATAGCTCTGTCAGGTACTAACCCCCAACCGTAATTAAAAGCCCTTGTACCAAGGCTCGGAAAATGGATATACCACTCAAATCATCATTTATATTAATCTCAATATGATGGCCTGATTTCATATATACGGGGCTTCCACAAGCCTCGTCAAAATCCCATCTAATAATAAGGGCATCATCCGAACCCGCACCTACACGAGTTTGCACATCCGTACCAGCCAACAAAGCCCAATCAGCATTTCGAATAATTGGAGCACCAGCACACAAATCTTTTAGTACAACATGATTCTCATCTGACAAAAAAACGGTTACACCCTTAGTAAGAACAGCCAATGCTCCAAAGGTCCCCATATCCACTTCGGCATCCATTAGAAGAACATTGACATGGCGTAAGGAAACTTCCTTGTTGTCGGGCACTTGGTTCATAAATTTAACGGGTGTAACTGACCCGTCAACATTCATTTCAATGGATCCATCGTTTCGTAAAAAATCAAACAAAAAACTCTCCGGTGGCCATCTATTGCCATCAATTCTTGTCCGCTTCATTTTAGATCTCTCAGCAGGAGCCTATTGGGCTCAGTTGAACTCCCCCAAATACTCCCACCAACCAATTCTTTTTCTACTCCGCTGGAGCCGTTATCGTAAATGCGGTAATGCTGACCGGCCCGGCCAACACAATGTTCACCGTATTGAGTTCCAACCCTGCACCACTCCCAGTCGTACCCACGTCAACATCAAACACATTGTTGCCATCGCTGTCCTCCACCCGTGCCCATGTTGCAATCCCCGTAGCATCCGCACTGGAGTCGTCCGTAATGGCGCTGAAGGTAAGCACTCCTGCTGATGCAGCCGGTGCCGCTGGACCACTGAATGTCAATGTGGCAAGCAGGGTTTGTCCCGAAAGGGCGTCATCCGCATCCGCTGGCATTGTTCCCGTGTACAGTTTGATGGTAGCATCACCAGCACCCGCATCCATCAACACGGTTATTGCGTCCAGCATAGCGTTTCGAGTTGCGTCCGCATTTCTCATTATTGGCATTAAAACTCCTCCTCGTGTTGGGGCAAATGCAAGCCGTCGTCCTTCTCAACCAAATGCCCGGCTTCCATCAAACTATCAAGTAAATCCCTATGCGCCGTGGCATCCGCCCAAATACTGTCCCTGCTAATCTCCTCAACAGTTATTACTTCACCACTGTCTGCCCTGGCTTTAACCATGGCCCAAATTTGGTGTTCAGGGGTGTTCAGCTTTATGCCCTCGGGTGGGTGTGGTAAGGCGTCTGATTTCTTTAGATGTACTGCCGGGGCTCCCTCCTGCACCGTGGCCACCAACGCACCACTAGCAGGGTCACGGTTGGCAACTATGGTCATGGTGCGTGGTGCAGACGCCGCCACCCGTGCAGGAAGGCTAGGATCATGGATGAAATCCCTATCCAACACGGGTGGGGGGGTCTCTATGCTGTCCCCAACAGTTCCTTCCAACCCACCGCCGCCTTTTGCCTCCTTCTTTTTCTTTCTCTTTTTTGGTTTATCCACCTCTTCCACATCGCCCTCAAGCAAAGCCGAATTGTCCTGCACAAACCCCTCCAACACCTCTTTTAAATCCGCTTTGTTCAGCCTATTGCCATTATCATTAGGCTTACCCTCGGCATCAAAACTTTCCTCTTGGTGCTCCATATTCAGTTCACTTTGTTCCAGCCCCAAACCCTCCTCGGCGCGTGGGTCATGTGCTACAATTTCTTCCTTCTCCAACTGCTCAATAAACTTCTCCATGCGTTCGGTGTTTACCACCGGGGGCATACCATTCCACTTGTCCCCTCCCATCCTAAAAATTCCTATACGCTCCGGTGCATCCACCATGCCCGTATTAATAAGAATTTGGTCTGCTTGCGCGGTCTTGAGGTATACTTCTGCCTCTTGTTCGGGGGTGTTCTTTTTAAGGGGTAAAAACTCAAATTCCACTTCCCCAGGAGCAAGTCCGATGGGCACACCAATTTCGTCCAGCCATCGCCTAACCTTTGAACGCAACACCACTGCCTGATAGGACACCACCTTGTTGAAATAGTTGTCCTGGTCGGTGTTGGCCGCGTTGCCACCCAAACTCCCCGTTTCTGCCTGGAACAAAATACTTTTGGGGTAATCAGCAGCACCGCTTATCACTTCCATAAATTTGGTCATTAGCTCAGGCAGGCCGGTAATGGGTGTCCCCAATTTTTGTATTTCCTCACCATCACCATAGAACGTCAGGTTGTGTGTTGCCATCTGCGCCTGAAACTCCGCAAGCCGGGTGCGTATGGTTGCAAAGTCCTTGTTCTGGATAAGTTGCTGCAAGTTCCCGATCTTCATGGCCACAGTAATGAAGGAGGGTATGACAGACGCAGCAGCTTGGTTGCTAATCCCCCAATTGCGCAGGGCATCAAACACTTTGTCTAATACGCTGGCGCTCCAACCCCAATTCCTTACCCTGGCAACAGGAGGCAGCATGTTCCCATCGAACCTGATGGTGCGGGATTCATGCACTACAATGGTAGGTGCGCCAATAGGGGTCAAACGGTTAATTCGGTAGAGGCTTACCTGTCCAAACAGGGGGTCTTCGGGGTCGCGATACCAATCGGTAGGGTAGGCCAGCCAGCGGTCCACCACATGCAAATACATGATCTTACGGATACGATCTATGTTCAGTGGTTCCTCGGGGTCTTGCCCATCCCAAGCACCCACTACCAACAACGCGCCGCCGTGCAAACGGCCCCACGTAATAGCTTCCTTGAACAGACTGCGCCCATTTAAACGATCGTCTTCCTTGCGCAGCTTCTCAGCCTTTTCGGGGTCGTCCTCGTGCTTAAAAGAAATCCATTCACGGGTTGCATCATTTGCCAATTGATCGACTATCCTGGCGGACAGCCAATCAAACTCGTACAACACTTCCGCTTCCTCGCGGCTCATGCGCGCACGGCTGCGAATAAACTGCGAAACAATTACGGGGTCGGCGTTACCACCGAACTTACTTCTGGAGTTGAACCAAGTATCGTTTCTTTCCAACCGCCTATCCCTCAATGTCCTTATGGCATCCAGGTGTTGCGGATTGGTAACGGTCAAATCACTGCCATTACCCCCACCCTTATGGGGTACTTTTAGTCCAGCCATGTTGTCCCTTCCTTGGCTGTTTACATCAACAAATTACTTCGTCCTATGTTTTATTCTTTAAGGCTAACATTTCTTTGAAGCCTCAGCAGCATGATGTTCCATTCCTTTACTATGATCACGGAGTTTCGATACTCTGTCAGCAGGTATACCTTTGGATTTGAATTCCTTCCCTATTTCCTTCCAAGCCTTTTCATGGACTTTCACTGCCTCCCGATGCTCACCACTGGAAAAATCCTTATGGCCAGTATGATTATGATCCTCATAAATAGGCTTGTTACTGGCAGTGTGCCCAATTATCTTACCCCCCCTTGAACCTTCCCCTACATCAGTACGAGGTCTCATGTGACGTATTTCGGTCATTAATACCTCTTGGTTCCCTTAGTGTTGGCCCTATCCCCAGTCACCAATAGCTCATGGGTATGTGGCTGTTCGCCTCCTACCATCACATTAAACCCCTCTATCCGATGCGCGTGGGGCTTATCGTATGTCGTGGTAGTGGTCTTGCCATTGCCTTGCTTATCGACCTCAACCCCATGCTCGTGCGGGCGACTTGCTCTTGGGTCGTTTACATATTCTGGACGCATGTGTCTTATTTCATGTTCAGGCATTGCTTTTTCTCCTTGGCCACCACCGCAAATGGAAAGCACGTATGTTGATGCTAAGGTTTTTTGCCCCTTCCCTCCAAAACATCACCACAACACCTTTGCGGTAAAATGTAAAACTTACGGTTGGTAATCTCACGGTGTATGTGTTCCTTCTACCCCTCGCGCTATGCGCCCCATAGTCCGGTCATGGAGGAATTGAAGGGCACTTTTCAAATGCATAATGGCAAACTCATTTTCCTGGCAGGCACAGCCACTGGTCTGGAAACCTTTCAACCTGTCCAGCACTATGGCAAGTAGCGCTTCATCCGTTACGCCGTTCCTCCCCGCCTCTTTAATAGGGCCGTCCTGAAACTTGAAAACGGAATGCCCAAAAATTTGAGCAGGTTTATCGTCCCACTTTATTTGGTACGTATGACAAGCGTTGCCCTGCCCAGGTTCGTCCACAGCCTTAACCTCTACCGTGGGTTGCGCCGCGTCCGTTTCATGTTCTGTTATTTGCCGCATGATTTTCTCTCTTGGTTAACTGCCTACCACCATGTCACTTCCGCTCCACCTAAACTTACCAACAGGCGCATGCATCTTACAATTGGAACAAAAAGTCTGCACGTAGAACTTGGGGTCACGAGCATATGTTTCCGCAATCTCCAGCGCCATGGTCGTAGCTTGCCCACATGGGACATGTATGTACGACATCATTAATGGACGTATAAATCCTTTTCCCCGTTCTGCCTTGCTCAACACCCAATAGTCCTTGTGCTGGCCCGTGGCCGGGTCTATTGGTGCCGGTGCTCTTGGGTCATCCGGAGTTTCGGGGGGTTGGCCGGATAAGGGGGTTGCGGTAGGTACGTGGCCATCGCCTAGTGTAAATTCCTTTATACCCTCATCGGAGTCAGCCGCAGCCATTACTTCATCCACTATTTCTTCAAGAGGATCAGGTATGAAGTCAATACGCAAAAAGGTATTGAAGGGCCATACCCATCTCATCAACCTCAATCCCAACCGTGCCTGCCACGTATAGGATTCCTTGAAGTCCTTCCTTGTTATCCTTTGGACGAACATTTGCTTGGATCGGATCGACACCGACTCCAAATGTTCCTCCACACTCGGTTCACCCTGTCCCATTTTTCTACCTCCCATAAAAGCCGGATGCCGCCATTAGTTCGGCCACGCTCGGTGGTCGTTCCATCAGCCGTAAAAAACACTGCGATGCCGCATCAACCTGGTCTTTCTTGTTGCCCATGGGGAACGATGTCATCTCATCAATGAACACACCATTCCACTCCCCACGCAGCAAGTATACTTTGCCACGGTACGCATGCGTTGCCAAGGGTTCCGCCCGTTGTACCTTGTTTCCCGTAGGAACCCCCGCTTCTTTAATAGTTCCCTTCGCACGGACGCCGGGGGAGGCAGGCATGGGGTCTATACGTGGAGGGTTAACAGCGAAGCCGACAAGGGCCTTACGTGCCGTTACAATACTACTTTTGCCGCTTGCCCCTGGCTCCTGTTCGATCCACACGGTCACCTTTACACCATCCCCATTGGCGACCATCTTAACCTCGTAATCCCTTTCGCCAGGGTCCATGCGGAAGCGCACCACATTTAGAATAAAGAAGTCCGGATCGGCGTCACTCATGGCCACGCCCCCCAGCAAACCCACCGTCCAATCTGGATCAGTTAACGACACCTGCTTTTCAGGATCAGTGGCCGCATAATCCCAGCTACGCAACAAACGCAATTCCAAACCCTCTGGCAGTTCCTCTATTACCTTAAGCCCATCCCGCTTAAACATACCCCCACCACGGGGGGTCGGGCGTTGCTGAAACTGCCCAGCCGTGGCATATGGCCCCATCAAATCCTCTAAACGATCAATTTCCTTCAAGGGCATGTGCTCGGGCCACAACAATTCCCCTTCTACCTTACGTGGGTCGACCCATCCTATTGACGTGGGTGGAATGTATTCCTTGTTTGGGCCACCGTCCGAACTATATTGCACAAGTCGGCTTGGTTCATACCGCATAGGTAAACATAAATGCTCATATCCATGTTCCCGCAACATATGCCCACTGCAATCCCTATCATGGACACGTTGCTGCACAATAACTTGTGCCCCTTTGGTTTGATCGTTGAACCGTGTAGGCATTACCTCGGTCAACCATATCAATGTGCCCTCGCGCACGGCATCCGATTCAGCCTCCCTTACATTATGGGGGTCATCAATAACTTGGGTATCCCCACCCTCACCAGTGGCCCACCCTTCCGGGCTCGTGGCCATGCGCCACCCACGGCTATTATTTTCAAAATTGGTCTTTAGGTTTACATCCCCCGCCAATTGGTAAACATGCCCCCACCGTTCCTGATACCAATTAGACTGAATTATGCGTCGTGCCTTAACAGTGTCCCTCGTACTCAGCATCTGCCCATAACTGGCAAATATCCATCGTGTGTGTGGTGTGGTGATCCATTCCCATACCTGCCAACACACGGACACGCTCAGGGACTTCATGGTGCGAGGTGGCATGTTGATTACAAGGAAGCGTATTTCCCTGGCAGTCACCGCCTCAAGGTGCTCACAAATAGCGTCAATGTGCCAGTTTCGCTTGTACACCGTGCCGGGCTCAAGTATGTGCCATGCTGCCGGGATAAAGTTAGACAAACGGCGGGCGCAATACACACGCTCAATTTGCACCAGATCAATTAACTCACTACCTACCGGACTTTTCGGCTGCGAGAGCGATCTCGCGTAACTGTTCGAGTTGGGTATCATCTAATCCTTCAAAGTTAATCTTACCCTTTATAGGTATATCACCACCTTCGGTGCCACCTATAGCAAGCCGCTGTTTCCATTCCTTTGGGAACCTATTGATCATGTTAAACACCCATGCGCCCGTGTTTCCTGTTTGCGGGCCATATGATTCGGTAATGTTCTCCTCCGCCACCATGGTCACATTTCCCTTCTTGTCCATGACAGGCACAGTCTTCTTTTTGATCACACGCTTCTTGAGCATTATTGGACCTGTCCCGTTGGCAATCCGCCGACCCAACCGCTCCCACCATAATTCCGCCAGCTTCACCGCCTCCCTTTTGGTGGCAGAGAATTCCTCGTAATCATGCACCCACTTATCAACAGTTGTATCAGCCACACCTATCACGGCGCAGAAAGTTCCAAACTTCCCACCCTCCTTCATGTGGTCTATTAGCTTATCGCAGTATTCAGGTCTGTACTTGGTTGGTTGGCCACGTCCACGCTTACCGTTACCTCCCTGCACTTTAGGGGTTGCGGACGTGTTTATCGGGCTTTCTGCGACTATTCTACGGGGTCTTGCCATGTTGCCGGTAGGAGGTTGGTTGCACTACACACTTTCACACTTATAACTTATCTTGTAAAAAATGCAAACAACCTTTGGCTCTATAGGAGGGAATCACAATTCAATTTGTACTATTTTCGATCCAACTTCGCATAATGTTTTTTACATTGGTCCCAATTTCTATGTCCAAATTTTCTCGCCATTACTTCCAATGCCTGCATGGGTGACACTTCCTCCACTGATTCCTTCTTAAACCGTGCTGCCATTCGCTTTATGTGTTTGATCGTAATCATTTTTCAACTCCGTATTACAATTCAATGTGTACTACAACCAATCCTTTTTCCTTTGCCAGCTTAATCATGTTGGCAGTGCCCCTACCTCCAGGGAATACCAATAGAACATCCGCATACTCAGCCATCTCCTCATTGCGTATAACCCCAGCAGCTCTTCCATTATTTTTCCAATTAGCAGGAAACTCTTTTACTGGTATCCACAAATCCTCCGCAATTTTCTTACCAAACAAATCGGCACCCTTTGCCATTCCACAAACAACCTCATCCGCATCCCACAAACCCAACTGGTAGGCCAACTCAATATGATCCATCATTTCCGGTTTAAAATCTCGGCCCCCTGCCACAATAACTTTACTCATTTCACTTCCTCGGTTATCCTAACTTAATTGGATGGCCATAATGTTCTGATATTTCTCGCTCATACATATCCACTTCCTTTTGCAATCCTTCAAGCACCCGCTCTTGGTATTCCTCAAGAGTTATTATGCCTTTGTCAATTAGGATCTTACATATCACACCGGCCTCCACCATAGCTGAATTCACTCCCACCCGGAGATGTTTTGGTGTCCCCGAACTAAAATCCTTTTCTAAAGTGTAAGCAATACCAGTCTGCATTGCGTGCAGCAGCGCATTGTATTTTTCATCAAAGGTCATGGTTTTACCCCTTGTTTTTTGTTATTTCTTCCCTCTCCCTCGCCATATCCGCAGCAAGTTCCATCGCATCAACTATTTGAGGATCGCCAGGGTTGTTTTTGCCGTGTTTAATTCTCTGTTCGCACCAAAAACGTATTACTGTCGGTGCTACTATATCCCGACCCATAAGGACAAACAAAAGTTCGCCATCATTTGCCTTGTTCAGACAACTTTCTGTAAGTGTCACTTCCAAAAGTTTTCTCATATTGTTACCCTTACAATTCAAATGAGTCCCACATAAAGAAGGTACAGCGGGAACAGAATTATTGCCAATTTCAGAAATGTTTCCAATCTCCGTTGCGACAAGTACACCCCGTTATCCATTAGGGTAAATGTATTGTATGTCGGGGTACTCGCAACGCGGTAAAGAACGGGGTATTCATTGTCCCGAATCCATCCAAAATCCCATGCAAATCCATCTGTATACACGGCGTCCCCCTCTTTTAGGTCATGTGCCGCAATGCCCGTCACTGTTTTCATGATTACTCTTTCCCAAAAAAGCAGCCCACCCCATCCTAATAAGGCAGGCTGCTACTTTCTCATTACGGTGTTCTGGTCAGTAATGTTCTGAATTACAGACGGCTTTATGGGGGTACACCCTGGCCCATCCCTCTACTGGGGATCTGTACTCAGGCCATCAATATAAAGCATGGACTATTCAAAGCCTCACGCCCCCCTGCCCCGCCGCATATACCACCTCCTTCCGTCGTAAAAAGCGAATCGGAACGATGCTCAATCCCTTATTGAATTATTGAACCCACCAATTCCTCAAGAGTTGGGTATTCCTTTGCCCAACTTTGATATTCAATATTTGGAGGGTAGTCCGGGCGAATAATTTTCCAACACCTTTCTCCTGTTCCTTTATTCTCCCCAAGTTGTCCAATAACTGGGATGATGCAAAGTTTCACCATCCTCCCATGAAAATAATCCAAATCGAAACTTCCGTCTGGATCTTGTACTTCTGATAGGGTGTATTGTTTAACTGATGAATCGTATAGCCCAAGAATCCCCAATCCAATTGGAACGCTTGCATTGATTGCATTGCAAACAATTTGTTTGACCTGTTCTTCTGTTGCCGTAAATTCCATAACATCCTCCTAACATCAATATTATACCACGGACTGTATTTATACTTTCCTTCTCCAATGCATGCTCAGCTTCTCATCGCTTATCGACCAACCCACCGCCACCGCGCTAAAAACAATATTGAGAATCACCCCCAACACCACCAATGGGAACAAAACAATTAAAAGGAACCATTCTAATATTTTCCACCGCATGCCTTCAACCTCCCTAAAATGGAATATCGTCATGCACTCGCCAGTGTAATGACGATACATTTGCAGCATCCTCCAGTTGGGGATACTTTTTTGCTATTTGCCTGCACCAGTTGTTCCACAACCTTGCCGTGCCTCCCAACCGTTCGCCATACGACAAGTAACGATCTATTTTGGGCAGTAAGGTACGCGGGCGCATTTTGTGCCAACTTCTTCCAAATTGCGCATAATCCACACCAAACCACTCCAAATTGTTTACATCGGCACACCATGACTTTCCTATTAACAACTGTGTCAAAAAGCCCGCCTTTGCCATGCCCAACCCAGGTATCTTCAAAAACGTATTCATGGCAAATATTGCTTGTGTGCGATCAGTTAACCAGAAACTTGGTTTGCGGAGCAGGGTATCCTTATAGAACCTATAAAGCCGATCGCACTCACGCTCCATATAGTCCAGTGTTTGGTATTTGTATCCAAAAACGCCACTTGAGTACTCCCCCCGTTCATTGAAGTCCAACATCAATTGTTCCAGTTGGTGCGTTTGCTGCCGTATGCTTATGGACACAAACATTACCGTGTTGAAGAATCCACGTTTGCTGTCCGCAGCAATTTCTTTGCAAATCTTTTGATCGGATCTAAACATCAATAGGTGCGGCCACGGCCTCGACCATAGGAATGGAAACGTGAAGCAAATCGTAAGGGTCACTCATTGCCTTGGCATACCATGTGACTGCTGTCACCCTGTAACGGCTGGGCTCCTGCCCTGTAAAAGTGACCACTAGGTAATCATTTACATGGGGCATGCCATGTGCGGACACCAATTGGCGAACATCACCAACAACAAATTCAAATTTCATTGCTTGCTTCTCCTTTCGACAATGGTGCGCCGGTTATGCACCCAGGCTTGGTCGTGGGGCAATTTTCTACGCTCCGGCCCCCGTTCAATCAAACAACGTTCATCAAGGGCATCCCTCGGGTGAGTAAACGACACCACGGCAAAAACTTCTTTATAGTTGTTAGAATCTTGATGACAAAAATAACGGGTCCCCCATTTAATAATATCAGGGCATTCTTGAAATGGAAACACATGCACACCAGCCACAAACTTTCCAGCAGTGTTGTATAGGTTTACTATTACTGTTGCATAATTGTCCATGATCCCCCTCCTAATCGTGCTTCCCTTGGAGCCCATCAAAGACCCACGCAAAAAACTGTTTGCATGTCCAAATAATGAACACACAAACTACAAACGCCGCTGTCAACTTCAATATTGTAATCAAAGTCACAAGGTACAACCTTCCAAATCATGTTTTACCCAAGGAGTGAATGTTCCTGAGGATGTTCTTTCTCCTATAGCATTGAGTTCATCTATGAGTTTATTGGCGAAGGCTTTAGCCACAACTAGTCTCCCACTCGAAACCAGCAGACACCATCGACATCCGGTTTTGAGGGTGACTGAACATACACCAACCCAATCGTTAGGTTGAAGAGGGTGGGCGCAGTTTTTACATACAGAAAGTTTTATCATGACGCCCTCCTTCTGTTAACCTGTTTGGAAACCCGCGCAATCTTCCTTCTGATCTTGGTCTTACGCCGCCGCATTTCACGTTGACGTGTGGTCTTGGTATGGGTGTAACGTCTTGTGGGATCCTTGTATTTGGGGACATCTCCAAAAGGTCTCCACCCCTTAACCTGCAATTCGGGAACGTATTTCCCC
>SDBT01000601.1_pt1 | contig 57935 bp, 59 predicted proteins | sample 2277101 | NCBI WGS metagenome assembly SDBT01 (sample SAMN10404973, study PRJNA504765) | marine sediment metagenome | isolation source: marine sediment core GS10_PC15, 103 cmbsf | place: Arctic Ocean: Southern Knipovich Ridge | collected 2010 | reverse complement strand
CAAAGCAAAAAGCTCCAAGTTCAAGGCGCGCAAATCCTGAGGAATGAGGCGTAGTTACTGTACTCCGCAGTGACGAAGGATGCAGCGCAACACAGAAATTGGACTTTTTGCGAAGCCGTCATAGGTGAATGTGTGTTATGTGGCAGGTCCTGGAGAAAACAGATGTGGCCATTTTCTATCTTGTAAACAAATCGAGCAATGCTTTGTTTGATTTTCTGATGCCCTTCATATCAAATGTAAAGAATTTCTATGTCCCCATAGGACTGCTGTGGATATTCTTGATTACGAGAAAAAATTTAAGATCCCGGTCGGTTGCCCTTTGTATCATCCTTGTTATTTTTCTTTCTGACTGGGTCAGCTCAGGCGTGCTCAAGCCCATGTTTGATCGCCCCAGGCCCTATCATTCACTTTCAGGCGTCCGTCTCTATAACACGGGCTCAAAGATTTGGAGCGTCACGCCCGAACTGAAGGAGCCGGTTAAGGGACAATCCCGTTCTCTTCCGTCTACCCATGCCACAAACATGTTTGCGGCCTCATTGTTGTTAAGCTATTGCTACTGGAAGTGGTGGCCTTTTTTTTACCTGGCGGCCTTTGCGGTTGCCTATTCCAGGCTATATCTTGGAGTTCATTACCCCGCAGATGTTTGTTTGGGGGCCGTGGTGGGAACTGTGTGCGGAATCTTGGGTGTTTGGTTGATTGGGCTTGCGGGTAGATTTCTTGAAGCCAGGGGATATGCATTCAAATAGGCGACTGGGACATGCAAAGCGAAAACAAAGACATCAATGCAGCTGGGGATAATTACAGGCTCGTGTTTTGGTGTCTGCTTGTTTCAACTGTGATTTTCAAGTTGTGGTACGCTACGAAAGTCCCATTGGCTTCTGACGAGGCTTATCATTGGCAGTGGGCAAGACATCTGGACTGGTGCTACAGTGATCACCCCCCCATGGTGGGTTGGCTAATATTTGCTACCACATCTGTTTTCGGGCACTCCCTGTTCGGCGTGCGGATCGGTGCAGTTTTTTGCAACGCCGGCATTATTATTTGTGTTGCCCTTCTGGTAAAGGAGATGTTTGGGTCGTGGCGCAAATCAATGTGGACAGCCGTTGTGATGCTGGTTGTTCCCATATTTGCAGTAGGTTCAATAATCATCAATTCGGATACGCCTTTTGCCTTCTTTTGGACGCTTTCAATATTGCTGTTGTGGCGGGCACTGCAAAAGCCAGACGGTAAATTGAAGGAATGGATCCTGATTGGAGTTGCGATGGGGGGCGCTTTTTTGTCAAAACTCCTTGCCTTCATAATACTGCCTGCTGTGGGAACTTTTCTCCTGTTGTCTCCTTCTCACCGCAGGTGGATCTTCAAGAAAGAACCATATGTTGCCATATTTGTTTCAATAATTGTTTTTTCGCCGGTCATATTCTGGAACATGACACATGATTGGGCGAACTTTTTGTCTAATGTCCAGGGGAGGCACGATTTTGGCGGTTCTAATTTGCACCTGCGATACTTGGGAGAATATGTTGGGGGTCAGATGCTTGTATTTTCCCCTTTGTTTTTTTTGAGTCTTTTTGCCGTAGTGCCGTGGCTTATCAAGAAAGCAAGAACGGAAAACGATTCGCGATGCTTATACCTATTACTGAATGGACTGGCATTGATTGTCTTTTTCTTATTCGTAAGTTTTTTTGCCCGTGTTGGCGCTCACTGGACGGCAACCAGTTACATCGTGCTCTCTGCGGCGGTGGTTCTGTATTTCTTGGAGAAAAGGACGAGATTAAGGAGAACATATTTCTTGGTTTCCTTGGCATCATGTTTTTTGTTGATCGTGTTTGTGCACGCATCTGCGCTCTATCCATCGGCCCTTGCCGGGATGCTTCCTGACAGGATGACGCGTGCAGATTCTTCGGAAAAACTGCATGAACTCTTGATTACAAACATATACGGATGGGAAGAATGGGGGGAAAGAACAGCGGAAGTGGCAGGCAGTTATGACGGTAAGCTCTTCATAGCTGCGGGAGGCTATGACCTGGCCTCACTAGCTACTTTTTATACGCCTGGCCATCCTGACGTTCATTGCTTTGACGAGATCGGAGCAGTGGGCGAGAATTACAAATATTGGGACGACTGGGATTCGCTCATCGGTTGGGACGGCCTGTTTCTGTATGACAAAGTGCCCGGCGAAAGAATGGAATCTTTTTTGACAGGATCATTTGAGAGCGTGGATGAACTGCCGCGTTTGGAGATAACAAGAAACGGCAGAGTCGTGCGTATCTTTCACTATTTTTTGGGCAGGACTTTTTTGGGCAAACGATTTTGAGTATGGCCGGACAAGTGACAGCTCTTCTGGAGGGTTTGAGGCCTAAAGATTGGGTAAAGAATACCTTTATCTTCGCCGGCGCTGTTTTTGGTGAGCGGCTATTGGCCACAGAAGTGATGGCGAAGGTGTTGGTCGGATTCACACTCTTTTGCCTGGGTGCAAGCGCAGTATATTTACTAAATGATCTGAAAGATGTTGAAAGGGACAAGCTGCATCCACGAAAAGCAAAAAGGCCGCTTGCTTCAGGCCGCTTGGACAGCCGGGTCGCTTTTTCTGTTGCAGTCATACTTATGGCCATTGTCATCCCCTCTGGTCTTTATCTGGGGACAGAATTTGGTTTATGGGTGCTGGCCTATCTGGTGATGAACATCCTGTATATTATCAAGCTCAAAGATGTGGTCATCGTAGATGTCATGGCTGTTGCCGCGGGTTTTGTCATAAGGGTGCTGGCGGGATGTAGCCTGGCCTCGGCTGCTGCGTCAGATTGGTTGATCATATGTACCATCACTATTTCTCTCTTCTTGGGTTTTTCTAAGAGGAGACAGGAACTGCTTCTGGTGGCAAAAAACGGAACAAATACACGCCATGTCCTGAAATACTACAGTATCGGATTTCTGGATCAGATGATCGCTATAGTCACGGCATCAGCCCTTGTCTCTTATATTCTTTACACCCTATCACAGGAGACTGTCACCAAGTTTGGCACCAGGAAGCTGATATTTACGTCACCTTTCGTGCTTTATGGCATCTTTCGCTACCTGTATATTGTGTATCACAAGGGCGACGACGGCAATCCAATAGACGTCTTTTTTTCAGACCCTCCGTTCTTGATTAACGGTTTGATGTGGGGCGTGACGGTGGTACTCATCCTTTATGGAGGATAGACAGTGAGATCAAAAGTTGCAGTCATAAAGACCAGCCCTGAAACGGTCTATGAAGACATCGAAAAATTGATAGAAATGGCCGGGTGCAAGAGTTCTCTTGATCCAGGGGCAACGACCATACTCAAGGACAACATTTCATGGCATTATCCGTTCTTGAGCGCCAACACCACGCCGTGGCAGTTGGAAGGAACAATATTGGCTTTAAGAAAGGGTGGTTTTGGCGACTTGGTGGCTGTACACAATAACACCGTGGTCACAAATCCGGTAAAGGGAGCCAAGCTGAACAAACTTGATGTCATATACGGCAAATATTCGGTGCCGGAAAAGTATAATTTCAAGCCCGATGATATCAGGTGGGTGGAGTACAAACCCAAGAGCGAAATGCTCGCTCTGAATGACATATATCCCGAGGGGATACGTATCCCAGAATACTTTATGGGGAAAAATATCGTCCATCTGCCCACAGTAAAATGCCACATCTATACAACAACCACCGGGGCTATGAAAAATGCATTTGGAGGCCTGCTGAACACCAAGAGGCATTACACTCATTCCGTGATTCATGAGACCCTGGTTGATCTTCTGGCCATACAAAGGGAAATTCACACAGGCATATTTACAGTAATGGACGGCACCCTGATAGGTAGTGGCCCCGGCCCAAGGACCATGATTCCCATAGAAAGGGACTACATGCTGGCAAGCGGCGACAGCGTAGCTATTGACGCCGTTTCGGCGAGGCTGATGGGCTTTGATCCTTTCTCCATAGGATATATTCGGCTTGCACATGAGCGGGGTCTCGGCAAGGGCGCCCCTGAAGAGATTGAAGTTGTTGGAGAAGACATAAGTAACGAGACCCTGAGATGCCGTGTGGGCCATAACTTTGCCAGTAGATTTGGGCACGCCCTTTGGTTTGGCCCGCTCAAGAGTGTCCAGAAACTTTTTTTTCGCACACCACTGGTTTATGCATTTGTCATAGCGTCTTTTGTCTACCATGATTTCGTGTGGTGGCCCTTTGTGGGAAAGAGAATCCAGGAAACCATCAGATTTAACTCCAAATGGGGCGACTTCTTTCACAGCTATTCGGCTAGGCTTGAGAAGCCGCCTTATTCGTCTGGGCACGCCCGCAGGTAACCCGCTCCGCACAAGGCCGTCAGGTTCATGAGAATCATTGCCAAGTATATCGCCTCAGAAATACTTCATTGGTTTTCCCTTGCTCTCATTATAATCACCTTCACCATGTTTTCCGGAAACATCCTGGAATTGATGGGGTTTGTGATGGTAAGGGGAATACGCCTTTGGGAGATAATAAAACTGTTCCTCCTTGTGATGCCGTTCTTTGTGACTGCTGCTATTCCAATTGCCCTTTTTTTTTCCGTTATAGTTACCTTCGGCAAGTTTTCTTTCAACAACGAAATACTGGCACTTCAGGCGGCCGGTATAGGCATTATGACGATGGTACGTCCTGTGCTGGCAGTCTGCGTTGTGACCTACATCGTCAGCAACCTGTCGATGCTCTACGTGTTGCCGTGGACAAATCATGCTTCGCGTGAGACCTTGCTGAAGATTGCCAAAAAGGGCATGAGTGCTATTCAAAGAGAAAAGACCTTTACGCGTCTCTCAGATGACATACTGATCTATGTGGACACCACCTCTGGCACGGAACGCACTCTCAACGGCGTGTTCATTTACAACACCATGGACAAAGACCTGCCTTATGTCATCACAGCACAAGAGGCGCGAGTCATCGTGGGAGAGGGTGCGGGCAAAACGGTGTTCAGGCTTAGGAACGGGACCCTCCAGTACAAGAATGAGTCGGATATGAGTTTTGATTTTATCCGTTTTCTGTCTCACGAGTTCGTTGTGCCTTCACTGTCTGACCCGTCTGTTTCCGGGTTTGTTCTTGTCAAGAAGGAGTATTATCTGAATGAGTTAATGGAGAAGATAAAGCAACTGAGACATAGCAGGCGCAAGCAGCTGGAGTTTCGTTACGTGCTGCATCGGAAGTTTTCACTTCCCTTTGCATGCATTGTTATGGGAATTCTCGGGATATTTTTGGGAATGAAGACAAGGGGCGGCAAGAGTTTTACGGGCGTGCTGTGGGGGATTTTATTCGTGATGCTCTACTACTTGCTAATGCTTGCCGGAGAGCGAATGGTTACTCAGGAGATCGTCGGGCCTTTGGTGGGGACATGGTTGCCGAATATTGTCTTTGTTGGGCTGTTGCCGATCGTGAGCTGGGCCAGCGTCAGGGGATAGCGGGCTGTTGGCCAGATTGCTAAGACTCGACCCACATGTGTTCCCATGAGGAGTTCATCTGAAGTGCAAATCTGTTACATGCGGCGCACATTCCAATCTCCTTGTATTTCTTCTCCATGTGAAGTTTTCTTATTCGTTGTAATGCTGGTCCACGCCATATCTGCATTATCGAACTGGTCTCAATATTTCCTATTTCTTCCGTGATATCATAATCCACACAGCACATGGAAACTGTCCCGTCGTTGCTTATTACCAGTTCTTTCCAGAGATTCATACATGGGAAATTGAACGTCTGTGCTGAAGCGCGTTTTCTATGATCACCTACGGCTCTATTCTTCTGTGTCCCTCCCCAATTCCAGTGAGCCACAGTCTTTGCCCCGTCAGCTATTGCTGACCAATGCTCTTCAAAGAGTTTTGCCTCCATGGCATTTTCTTCCATCTGGATGAAATAAGCTCCCACAGAAGGTGTCTTCATTCCCATGCTGTTGCGCTTGTGAATGAAGTTTTCTACATTGTTCCTTACTTGATCATAAGACAGGTTTTTTCTAATGGCTTCATATGTTTCCTTTGTACAGCCATCAACACTAACGCTGATTCCACCGATAGTAGAGTTCAGAATAATTGTTGCCCTCTCATCTGTAAGCAGTGAGCCATTCGTATTGAGGCCGATGGGAATATTAGGGATCACACGCTTGGCATACTGCAATATGTCGTCGAGATGAGGATGCATCAAGGATTCACCCATCCAGAACAAATTGATACCTCTGACCTTTGCCTTTTTGCATTCATCTATTACATGCTCAGCGAGACGGAGGGGCATATGTCGGACTTTGCGCTTCATGTATTTGCGAGAACACATGATACAGTCCGCATTACAGGCATTGGTAAGCTCGATTGACACCAGACGAGGCGACCTAAGTTCTTTTTGCATACGTTTGCCAAATCTGGCAATTTTTCTGACTGCGCTAAAATTGTCTAAAACAGTATATTTTATCTTCCTAAATGATACCATGTCAAAGAAACTCCCCTGATTTTTTGACAAGTCTTGTTGGGCAGAAATGCAATATTTTAAGAAGGTGCATTTTTCTGGGGCTATGCCACCGGGATGAATTCTTTTGGCTCGACCAAGGCGTATCCTGTTCGCCCCATCAACTAGCATGCTTGCGCTTTGATGTCCAGCCAAATGCCCCCCTTGCTGAGAATTTGCGCCGCCATTGCCACTTTGGTGAGACGGGTCACAGCTTCGTTTCTGGCCGAAACCAGCAACGCGGGGTTTTTTGCAAAGAATTCAGATAGATAACATGGGATTGAGGGGAGAGAAATCTACGCATGAGAAAAAGCCCCACGGGCCAAACGAGAAGCCTCCGCGCCCTTCCAGGCGAGGCTTGCAGGGGCAGGCCTGTCAATTCACATAACATTGCCTCCTCAGTGCCTTGGGCCGCCTGCTCAAGGTCAGGTTGTACCCTCTTTCCGGTTTGCTTTCTTTCCCGGGAGATGCTATCCACATTGAGAACAAGGGGGGCCGGAGTTGTTGAAACTCGATCGTTCCGCTATGTCTGATGGCCCCCTTAGCGGAGCCATTTTGATTGGCAGATTTCGGTGCTGCATGAAGATACTGACTTCTTATATTCTTAAGACATTCATTGAAATATTCTGTGTGGTCATGCTTGCCCTTGCAGTAATTTATGTGGTTGTTGTTTTGATTGGAGAAATGACCACCTTCTTGTCAAACAATGCCTCTGTTACCTTGATTGTTTTGTTTTTTGCTTACAAGTTGCCGTTGATTGTCTATCACGTTTTGCCAATGGGGGTTCTTATCTCGGCTTTTCTGGCCTATAACTCATTTGCAAGAACAAACGAGCTCATAGCAACAAGAGCCGCAGGTGTGAGTTCAAAGAGAATTTGCGTTTCTGTCTTACTTATGGGGGTACTTAGCAGTACAGCCATGTTCTGTCTAGGTGAATTTGTGGTGCCCGGTTCCATCAAAAAAGCCACGTATGTAATGGAAGAATTGATAAAGGGCAAAGAGAGTACAAGCTCTTTTCAATTAGATCAGACCTGGTTTAAGAGCGGTAGAAATATATATGGGATAAAGACATTTGATCCGAAGACAAGGGTCTTGCAGGGGATCGTCATACTGACGTTTGACAGGGGGTTTAGCCTCGTGCAGAGGCTTGATGCCCGCTCTGGAGTGTGGAAAGGCAATACGTGGGTATTTGAGAATGCTTTGGTGAGTGTGTTTCAAAAGGGGCAGTTAACAGAGACAAAGAAAATCGAAAACATGACATTTGAGGTCCCTGACGACCCGGAGGACTTTGTCAAGGTAAAGGACATCGGAGAACAACTGACATTTTCTGAACTCCGTAGATTTACAAAAAGACTCAGATCGGAAGGCTATGATGCCTCACGTTTCATTGTGGACATGCATGCCAGGATGGCGTTCCCCCTGATATGCTTTATTATGACGCTAATAGCCATTTCGTTGGGAATCAGGATGCGCGGAGCTGGAGGGACGGTGACAGGCATTGGGCTCAGCATAGTGATCGCCTTGAGTTACTGGGTCATTAATGCCTTTTCTGTGTCCCTTGGATATGCCTTGATCCTTCCACCTGTTGTCTCTGCCTGGCTTGCCAGCATACTATTTTTTGCCGTCGGCGGAGTCTTAATGTCAACAGTGGAACGATAAAGACTTGACTCAAGTTTCGCACCCCCTGTCTAGAGTCCTTGCTCTACAATGGGCGGTGTGAACTTGGCGGACCCAAACTCGACGGCGGGTCATGCTATTTTCCTCCAGGCGATATGAAAGGCAGTGTTGCCGTGTGCCCCAATATTTGGGCTTGTCCAATCGCCCGAGGCAAAAGTGAAGATCCTGCCGTCAAGCCCAAATACTGGAGCACCGTCGCTGCGTGAACGCTCTTGCCGGCATATCGCCTTTCGGAAAACAGCATGCCCCGCCTATTTCACTCGTGAGGTTCACATCAAAGCCGAGCTATTGTTGAACTTCCTGTGAAACGGGGGTGGGAAACTTGACTATGAATATGAATTTGTTGAGAAAGTGCGATGAACTTGGCCACGCCCATTGGAAGCGCCAGGTCGGTGCGTTGCTTTTGCTCGGGGGCCTTTTCCTTTTTTGGGGTTTGGGGAATGGGAAACTGTGGGACCGTGATGAGACCACGTATGCCGAAGTGGTTCGGGAGATGATGCAAACGGGCGATTGGGTGGTTCCCATGTATGGCGGCGAGCTGCTGGCTCACAAACCGGTTCTTCCATACTGGGCCATGATTGTCGGAGGGTGGCTGTTCGGGATGAGCGAGTTTGGCATGCGGTTTTTCTCAGCCATAAGTGGACTGGCATGCGTGCTGGTGGTATTCGCCCTTGGGCGACGGATGTATGGTCCGAAAACGGGATTTCTGGCCGGACTCATCTTGCTTTCGAGCCTTTTCTTTCTGGTGGTTTGCCGGTCTGCATTGATGGATGCCCACCTGACACTGTTTGTCACTTGTGCGCTGTGGGGGTTCTGGGAAGCCCTCCGCAATCCGGACGACTCTCTTTTGTGGATGCTTTTCTGTGGGGCAGCCACAGGGCTGGCAGTACTTGCCAAGGGTCCCCTGGGCCTACTGATCGTCGGAATGGCGGGGTTCTTCACTTTGGCAGGGGCCCGCAAGTTTCATTTGGTTCCCAAGCTGCATCCGTTGCCTGCATTGACCATTTTCTTGCTGGTGGCATCTTCGTGGTACGTGGCAATTACCTGGAAGACCGGATGGGACTTCTTGCGGGATTTTATCATCAGGGAGAATCTCGAAAAGGTGTTCAGGCCGACATTGGGACACGGCGGCCCTATATGGTACTACTTGCCGGTATTGCTGCTGGCCTTTTTACCCTGGAGCATGTTTCTGCCATGGGCACTCGGATCCATTTGGAAACGGGAGTGGAAGGAAAAGGCTTTCTTGTTGAGCTGGACAGTAGCACCGTTCGTATTTTTTTCACTGCTGAGCACGAAACTCCCGCATTACATACTCCCGATTTTCCCCGCCCTTGCCCTTATCACGGCCCGAGCCTTGGGTGGTGCGGGGGACGAGAAAGCCAATGTGCCGGCCTACATCCCGTACGGGCTTTGCGGGCTTGGCATCGTCTTGCTGGCCGGCGGCGGGGTCGTAGGCTGGGTCGTTGAACCGGCGCTGGTCGGATGGAGGCTGCCTCTGGTCTTGTCACCTCTGTGCCTTGGCTGGGCCATTGCTGTCCACCGCTCCAAGCAGTATTTTCGCGCATGGCCTTATTTGGTTGGAAGCATGCTTTTGTTCATACTTCTTGCCGCACATGTCATGGTTCCGCACCTGGATCGTTTTAGGGTCATACACCAGGCAGCCGCTTACGCAGCCCGCTGGGCCAGAGAAAACGCTCAGCAAGGCCGGCAGCCAAGGATATTGGCCCACCGATACCGTGAGCCCGGCATGCTCTTTTATGCTCGCCAAGACATCCCAAAGGTGAGCGATGATGAACTAAACGAGGCCCTTATGTTGCCGGGTCCTGTCCTTGTGATTGCCCGGAAAAGATTCTACGAAGAGATGCCTGAAAATCTGAGATCTGGATTCCGAGTGCGGGAACGTTTTGCGGGGTACTGTGAGAACAAAGGGAAGATGACGCTTCTGCTCTTAGAAGCTGTTGACGAGGACGATGATCGCCCAGGTCGTAAGTACATCTCATGTGTGGACCTGTTGCTGGCTGAGAAATGAACGTGCCGCTGAGCAAGAGACTGTTGCTTTCAACTGCTGTTGCCCCATTAGCAGTCTTTATCACGTTTCTGTTCGACCTCCAGATCGAGATATTCGTGAGAAAGGTACTCCCGGCTGGGCAGGACCACATCTTAGAACTCTTTTCAAACTGGGGAGTGTATGCACTGTACGCCCTCTTTGCAGGCATGATCGTTTATGCCCTCCTTAAGAAAAACGAGAGTCTGCGCGCTCTATGCTTTGCATATCTGAAAGCTCAACTGATTTTTTCTTTTGCCATTGTAAGGTTTATGAAGATATTGTTTGCCCGTGCAAGGCCGGAGTACGGCATGGAATTCAGTTTCTTTTCTTTCGACGACCGCTACAATTCGTTTCCGTCGGGACATTCCGCTGATGCCTTTGTGTCGGGCATATTTCTGTTCTATTTGCTCAGGCATTCGAGATATCGTGTTGTGCCAATTGGTTATGCCATTTTGATGGGGTTGATGAGGATAGTAGTTAGTGCCCATCACCCGTCAGATGTCGTTGCTGGAATGGCCATAGGTCTACTGGGGGCTTGTTTTATCCTGTCCCGCATGGCCACGGTGCCAAGGGCTCTCGCAAAAACAAGTTCGCAGAATTTGCGCTCAGACTAGAGTTAGTGCCCATGAGGTTTATTCGCAACAAGATAGAAGGGGTGATGACCAAGGGAGAAATAACCGATCCAGCCTTTGCCACGCCCTTTCAGTGCGCACTTTACATCTTTTCTCGAATGTATGGGGCGGCGGTAAGGTGTAGAATACGCCTTTACGAGGCGGGTATTCTCAAGTCAAGGAGCTTGCCTTGCAAGCTCATATCGATTGGCAACATTACCGTAGGGGGTGCTGGAAAGACCCCGGTGACACTGTATGTGGCCAATCTCGTGAAACGGATGGGCTATGAAGTCGCAGTCATCAGTCGCGGATATGGGGGATCTGCAGAAAAAGTTGGCGGGATCGTATCAGATGGGCAGACGATCTGGATGGGACCGAAGGAAGCTGGTGACGAAGCCTACATGATGGCCGGAAAGCTGAACGGGATTCCCGTAATTGTCGGCAAAGATCGGGCTAAAGCGGGGAGGTTGGCTATTCGTGAGTTTGGTTCCGGTGTCTTGGTGCTAGATGACGCCTTTCAACATGTTCGGCTCAAGTGCGACCTGAATTTTGTCCTTTTCAACGCTTCTCATGGCTTTGGGAATGGTCATCTCGTTCCGAGGGGAACGCTTCGGGAGCCTTTGAGCCATGTGAAGCGGGCCCATGCCTTTGTCTTGACGGGATCTGAGACCAACGAGGCTCCAGCCACGGATATGTCTGTTGTTCAACAGGTTGCTGCTGACCGACCGACGTTTAGATGCACCCGCATTCCTGACCGTCTTGTGGAACACGACGCGGACAAGACATATCCTCTGGATTTTTTGAGGGGCAGAAAGCTGTTGGCCTTTTCCGGAATTGCCAGAAATGATGATTTTCGACAGACCATAGTCGGCCTCGGGGGTGACATCGTCAAGTTTCTTTCATTTCCTGACCATCATTTCTATTCGGATGACGATGTGCGGTCAATTGGCGCATCAGCAGAGGCTCTGGGCGCCGAGTTTCTCATCACCACGGAAAAAGATCATGTGCGGATCAGACCGGGATTGCTTGGGCCTCTGAAGCTTCTGGTTCTTACGGTGACCGTGTCATTCGGGGTTGACACAAAATCAGTGGAAAACTATATAAAAAGGTTGCTGACAGCGCCATGAAGGACCTGTGAGGAGGAATTCTCAGGAATTGATAGTATTATACAATATCTTGTTTTTTCTGGGGGGAACTTTGGTTCTTCCCTTTTTGTTGGTGCAGGCCTTGACGCTAAAGAAAAGGCGGGCAACAGTACTGCAGCGCCTGGGCGCAGGACTCAACCCACCTGGATTCCGCAGAAGGCCAATATGGATACACGCACTTTCTGTGGGTGAGGTGCTGGCCTCTGCCCCCCTGATAGAAAAGATGCGTGCCAGTTGTCACAATTATCCGCTGGTTCTTTCGGTTTCTACCATGACGGGAAATGAGATCGCAGAAAAGATGTTCAAGACAGATGTTGATTACATTTTCTTTTTTCCTTACGATTTCTTATTTGCGGTGAGAAAGGCTGTGCACTGCATAGACCCGGCTCTGTTTGTCCTTGTTGAGTCAGATATCTGGCCAAATATCCTGTATGAGTTGAACAGGCGAGGGGTTCCAGCGATTCTTGTCAACGGCAGACTTTCTCCCGGGTCGTTTTCCGGGTACAAGGTATTGTCTTTCTTCATGAAGTCGGTATTTTCGACAATGTCTGTAATTTGTGCTCAGTGTGCAGCGGATGCACGACGATTTGAGGCCATTGGGGTTCCGGAGGAACGAATCAAGATCACTGGAAATATGAAGTTTGACCATAGGGTTGGTGCGAGATCAGAGCATCAAATGGAAGGACTCAGACGGTCCATGAACATACCCTCATGGCGCAGGATCCTCTTGGCAGGGAGCACGCACGAAGGTGAAGAAGCAATCGTTTTGGATGCTTTTACTCAACTAAAGAAGCACCACGACGATCTTGTCCTCTTGATTGTGCCAAGAAACCCCGAACGCGCCAGGGCTGTTTCTCAGTTGTTCGCATCTTCTGGATGGTCTGTTGGCGTGATGACCGATTTGAAAGATATGTCTTCAGAGGTTACGTACGAAGTTATTGTGGTTGACGCCATGGGACTGTTGGGGAAACTGTATGCTCTGGCCGACATCAGCTTTGTCGGGGGGAGTTTGGTAAGACAAGGTGGACACAACCCATTGGAGCCTGCGGCCTATGCCAGCCCGGTTATTTTTGGGCCTGACATGAGCGATTTTGCGTGGATAGCAGAGGAACTCGTTCAATCCGGGGGGGCAGTTCAGATCACGGACAGTGAGGACTTCATCAAAGCAGTCTCTGCCCTTCTGACTGACAAAGACAAGGCAAAACAGATGGGAGAGCAGGCCATGCTCGTATTTGAGAAAAACAAAGGTGCCGTTGAAAAGACCTTAGAGATCATTCAAGGAGTTCTGAGACAGTAACCGCCCCTCATGGTCTACGTAGAAGAAAAAATCCATTTTATAATCACCGTCTTTTTCAGACTCCTGGGGCTTATTCCGCGCAAATGGGCCGCAATGTTGGGTAACTTGGTGGGACAAAGTGTATTCCTGGTTGACAAGAAGCACCGCGAAATAGCCCTGAACAATTTGGCTCACGCTTTTGGTCAAAGCAAGAAACCGCATGAAATCAGATTGCTCGCAAAACAGGTGTTCAAGAATCTTGCACAGGTTCTCTTTGAGATTGGATGGTCTTTGAGATTGGAAAGGGAAGATTTTTCCGAGCACTTTCACGTGGAAGGATTGCCCGGACTCCGGGCTGCATACGAAAAAGGCAGGGGTGTTCTCGTTCTCAGTGCCCACGTTGGGAACTGGGAACTTCAGGCTATCGTCGGTGCAATGATCGGCTATCCCGCGAGCATTGTTGTTCGGCCGCTGGATTTTAGGCCGCTGGAGGCATTTTTTGGAAAACTCAGAAGCCGTTTTGGCTGCGAACTGATTCCCAAACAGCAGTCAATGCGCATGGTCCTGAGAAGCTTGGAAAAAGGTCGTACGGTTGCCCTGTTAATGGACCAGAATGTTGCTTGGTACGAGGGTGTATTTGTTGAGTTTTTCGGAAGGCTCGCCTGCACGAACAAGGGGTTGGCACTGCTGGCTCTCAAGACCGGTGCCCCTGTTGTCCCGCTGTTTCTTGTGAGAGACCACACCGGGTTCAAGGCGGAATTTGGTCCTGAGTTGCCACTGGTGCAAACAGGAGATAAGATAAGGGATGTTGAAGCCAATACCCAGCAATACACGAAGGTAATTGAATCCATTGTGCGCCGGTATCCAGACCAGTGGTTTTGGCTCCATCAGCGTTGGAAGACAAGGCCCCATCAACCGTGGCCGAGGCAACACTGACGGCTTCGTAAAAAGTCCATCTGTGGCATTGTGCTTCATCTTTCGTTATTAGTAGAAGAAAGTGCCTAAAGTGAGCTAAAATGCCTAAAGTTGAGGGTCATTTATCATCGATCATTTATCATTGGTCAAGAAAATGCCTAAAGTTGTAATTGGTGAATTCCCAATCAACAATCTTCAATTTCCCCTCTTCACTATTCAATGGCAATGGCAATGACCTGGGCGTTGAATTTGGAGTTTTTTGCTTTGCCGTCTAATTTGGAGTTTTTTGTGAGATTATAATGTTTGGCAGTAGAACCACGCTCGATTCGGGAAAGATCAGGCGCATCCTTGTCCGTTCTACCAACTGGGTGGGCGATGCCATGCTGACTACGCCGGCGCTTCGGGCGGTGCGCAAGAGTTTTTCTGATGCCGAGATCAGCATTTTGGCCAAGCCCTGGGTGGCCCCGGTCTTTTACAACAACCCCTGTGTTGATCATTTGCTGCTGTATGATGCCGCAGGAAGACACAATGGATGGTCAGGAAAAACTAGACTTTCCAGGACGTTACGCAAGGCGGAGTTTGATGTGGCCATCCTTTTCCAGAACGCCTTTGAGGCTGCTCTCTTGGCATATCTTGCTGGAATTCCCTGCCGGCTTGGTTATAACACGGACTGTCGGCGTATTTTGCTCACACACGGAGTTAGGCTTGCGCCCCAGGTCAAAAAAATCCATGAGGTTGAGTATTATTTAGGCATTCTCAAAGGGGTCGGTATAGAATCCAACGGTAGAGAACTGACATTGGAGGTAACCGAAAAGGAGCGCAGGCGTGCCGATGAGATCCTGAAGAGACACCTCGTTACAGAAGGTGACACGTTGGTAGGGGTCAGTCCCGGGGCAACATATGGTTCGGCCAAACGCTGGTTCTCAAATCGGTATGCAGCCGTGTGCGACATGATACACAAAGCCCACGGGGCTCGCATCATTGTCTTTGGAGGCCCTGGGGAAGAAGCTGTGGGAAGCCAAGTGGCAGATTCAATGCAACGTCCTTGTGTCAATCTTTGTGGCAAGACCAATCTTCGGGAAGCTGCGGCCTTGATTGAAAAGTGTCAGCTATTTGTAACCAATGATTCCGGATTGATGCACGTGGCGACTGCACTTGGTGTCCCTTTGGTTGCGATTTTTGGTTCAACTAACCCGATCACCACAGGACCTGTCGGCTCCAGGAGTCGCGTTGTTCGAGTGCCGATTCCGTGCAGCCCGTGTCTCAAGCCTCAATGCCCAGAGGATCATCAGTGTATGGACGAGATCACTGTTGACATGGTGTATGCTGTGGCTGAGGAGTTACTGGAACATGATTCTTAGACTGATATTATGAACATACTGATCGTGAAAATGAGTGCCGTTGGAGACGTGGTACATACTCTTCCTGCCCTAAATGCCATCAGGAAGCATTATCCAGACGCCCGCATTGAATGGCTTGTAGAAGAAGCTGCTTCAGATCTTGTTAAAGGGCACCAGGCCTTGGATCGAGTTCTTGTTTCAGAGCGCAAGCGCTGGATCAGGGGTCTTTCGAGCTCATTGTGTCTGAATAGTGTCAGCGAATCATTTCGTTTTGTAAAGAAACTTAGGCAGACCAGCTATGATCTAATATTTGATTTTCAAGGCTTGCTCAAGAGCGGTGTTCTGGTCGGGTTGGCCAGGGGCAAGCGCAAGATCGGGTACGACAAAGGCATGGAACACATGGAGCAGAGTTATCGGTTCTTGAACGAACGGGTTCCGCCTGTTAGTATGGACAATCATGCGCTATTGAGAAGCATGATGCTTCTCGACTACCTGGGAATTCCGGCTAGCGACATTTCGTTTAATCTTCCAGTGGGCGATCGACATCGTGATATGGCATACAGACTTCTGGCGCGATACGGAGTCGGGCAACGCAAACCACTTGTGGCAATCCATCCGGTTGCCAAGTGGGAAACAAAGCTTTGGAGCAATGACAAGTTCTCTAGGTTGGCTGACAAGCTGATTGAACGGTATGGGGCCGAGGTGATTTTTACGGGGACTCGGGCAGATTACAGGACAATTGAGCATATCGTTTCCAATATGAAATCCAAAGCCGCCAACTTGGCAGGGGAGACCGCTTTGAAGACGTTGGCTGCGCTACATGAAAAAATCGATTTCCTTGTTTCCCCTGACACAGGGCCTATGCACATAGCTGCAGCGCTTGGAACGCCTGTGATAGCACTGTTTGGCCCCACTGCACCGTGGCGGACAGGACCTTTTGGCAATGGTCATCAGGTGGTGCAGACACAAATCGATTGCAGCCCCTGCTTCAAGAGGACCTGCAAAACAGTTGATTGCATGGAAAAGATTACAGTTGAACAAGTTCTGGAATCGGCGAAGGCTATCCTGGAGAATAGCTGATGGGCTGGCGGATCCTTCATACAGAGTGGTCCAAAGGTTGGGGGGGGCAGGAGATTCGGATTGTAGATGAATCTCTTGCGTTCATCAAAAAGGGGTACAACATGATGATCGCCTGTCAGCCAGGCAGCATGATCAAAGTCGAGGCGAAAAAGGCCGGGATTCCCACCCTCTTGCTGAAAATGAGAAGCGGGGTTGATGTCTCGGCCATAATCAAAAGCTTTAATCTGCTGAGGGCGCAAGAAGTGGACCTGGTTCACACCCACAGTTCTGTAGATAGCTGGTGCTGTTCGGTGGCGGCCAGAATACGGGGAATACCTGTGGTGCGAAGCAGGCACTTGAGTACTCCAATAAGCAAGAGCCCACTTTCTTATTTTCTGTACATGAAACTCGCTGACCGAATCATAACCAGTGGCAGCACTGTTCGCCAGACCATGATTACAGAAAACGGATTCTCTCCCCAAAAGATTGTTTCTGTGCCTGCCGGAGTAGATGAGAAGAGGTTTTCTCCTTCTGCAAAGCAGCACGAGGCGAGAAAGGAGTTTGGGCTTCGGGCCGATGATTTTGTAGTGGGGATTGTGGCTGTACTCAGGCGATGGAAGGGCCATCACTTTCTCATTGAAGCTGTGGAAAGACTAAGTCAGGACATGCCCCGCATCAGACTTCTTATTGTGGGAGACGGTCCACAGGAAAGGAACTTAAGAAAATTGATTAGAGGGAAGAATTTGGAACAAAACGTCATCATGACTGGTTTCAGAAGAGATGTTCCCCGAGTATTGGAAGCCCTTGACTGTTTTGTGCTGCCTTCAACCAAAAACGAGGCCGCTTCACAGGTTCTGCCACAGGCGATGGCTATGGGACTGCCGGTTGTGGCTGCAGACGCAGGCGGAGCTTCTGAAGTTGTAAACCACCGCCACACGGGTCTGCTTGTGCCTCGGCGGGACCCTGATGCTCTGGCTAAGGCCATCAGGTGGATATACGAAAACAAGACAGATGCGCAAAAGATGGCAGAAAGAGGGACGGCCAACGTTTTGAGAAATTGTACGTTTGCCAAGACGATACAGGACACAGAACGGGTCTATCTGAGACTGTTGGAGGGCTCAAGATGAAGTGTCTGGTCACAGGTGCTGCCGGTTTCATAGGCTCACATCTTGGTGAACGTCTCTTGGGGGAAGGGTGTGAGGTGATCGGCGTGGATATCTTTACAGACTATTATCCCCGCAAGATCAAGGAAGAAAACGTGTCCAAGTTGAGGACAAACCCCAGCTTCACCTTCCAGGAAGTTGACCTGTTGAATGTTGACCTGAGGCAGCTGCTGAAAGGAGTGGACGTAATATTCCATCAATCTGCCCAGGCCGGTGTAAGGGCGAGTTGGGGTGAGAATTTCAAAACGTATTCTGACAACAACATACGTGCCACCCAGCTGCTCCTTGAGGCATGCAAGGCAAGGCCGGTCAAGAAATTCATTTACGCCTCGTCGTCTTCGATTTACGGAGACACAACGGATCTTCCCATGCGTGAGTCTTCTCTTCCCTGTCCGGTCTCCCCGTATGGAGTTTCCAAGTTAGCCGCCGAACACCTGTGCTATTTGTACTATAAGAATTTTGGAATCCCGACGGTTTCCCTTCGATACTTTACTGTGTATGGGCCGCGGCAGAGACCCGATATGGCCTTTCATCGGTTTTTTAGGTGGGCGCTGGGGGGAAAGACCCTCAAGGTATATGGAGACGGTCGGCAGAGCAGAGACTTCACCCACGTGGACGACATTGTAGAGGCCAACTGGCTGTCTGTGGAAAAAGCACCCCCGGGAACAGTGTTCAATATTGGAGGGGGCTCTCGAGTCAGTCTCAATGAAGTGATTGACGCCGTAAAGGAGATAGTCGGACGTGAGCTTGAGATGCACTATCAGGCTGTTCAGAAGGGCGACGTGCGGCACACTTTTGCGGACACGAGCAAGGCTCAAGAAACCTTGGGCTATAAGCCAAAAGTCTCGCTTCATGATGGACTACGCACGGAGTATGAGTGGATTAAGGAGTTAGTGAAATAGTTGCAAGGAGGCGCAATCATGGCAATCAGTCAAGAGTTATTAGATATCTTAGCCTGCCCAAAGTGCAAGGGTGACATCTATCTGAACGAGACAAAGGATGGGCTTATCTGCGACAACTGCAAACTCCTCTATGAGATAAAAGATGACATTCCCATTATGCTCATTGATGAAGCAAAGCCGTTGGAGAAGTGATCACGGATTCACGCTGTCATACAAGTTATGGAAAAGCTCTCAGTTATCGTCATAACGCACAACGAGGCGGACAACATTGGTAGATGCCTGGGAAGTGTGAAGTGGGCCGGCGAGATTATCGTTGTGGACAGCTTTAGCACAGACAGTACAGTCGAAATTGCGCGAAAATACACTGACAGAGTATACCAAAGACAGTGGGAGGGTTACGGGCGTCAAAAAAACTACGCAGTCTCCAAGGCCGCACACCAATGGATACTTTCCCTTGATGCGGACGAAAAGGCAACCCCCGGGCTTTCACAAGAAATCATAGCCTTGTTTCAGTCAGGTCAACCTGCATTTACCGCATACGAAGTACCTCGTAAGGCGTTTTTCGGGGATACCTGGGTCCGCCATGGCGGGTGGTACCCGGATTATGTTATCCGACTTTTTAGGAAAGACGAGGCGAAATTCAACGAACGGCTGGTCCATGAGGCGGTGGAAGTTTCACAACCAACAGGGCGCTTGGAGCATTGCATAGAACATTACACCTATCGGTCTGTTTCAGACTTCATCCAGAGGACGGACCGGTATTCGGCTTTGTCGGCCGAGGAGTATTATAAGGAGGGTCGGCAGGTTGGATGGGTGGAGACAGTTTTTCGGGGATTGTTTACCTTTATCCAAATGTTTTTTGTGAAGAGAGGCTTTTTGGATGGTGCTTTAGGGTTTCAGTTGGCCATTCTCTATTCGTATTACACGGTTCTGAAATATATGAAACTGAAGGAACTGTGGCGGCTTAGAGAATAGGGTGGGATTGCATTGAAAGAGTATGAGAACATCCTGGTCATTAAGCTGAAACACATCGGTGATGTGCTTGTCGCCACTCCTGTATTGACTTCCCTGAAGGAGGCTTACCCTGAGAGCCTTTTGTCAGTGCTGGTGGACAAGGGTACAGAAGAGATGGTGACTCTTAATCCGGCAGTAGATGAAGTCATAGTCCTGGACAGGGCAGAAGATACCCCCTTTCTTGAGAGATTCTTGAGACAGGCCATCTTTGCGTTGGGACTCCGCAGAAAGAAATTCGATCTTGTCTTGGAGTTGAGTGCTGGAGACAGAGGGGCCTTCTTGGGTTTTGTTACTGGGGCTCGAGAGAGGATTGGATTTGAGCCAGGCAAGCGAACATTCATGGGACGCCACCACTTGTTTTCAAGACTTGTCAAGATAGACACTGGAACTCAACACATGGTGGACTACAATCTTGCGTTGGTCCGCAGCCTGGGGATAGAGCCCTTAGGCAAAAGCCTCTCGATAGTGTGGTCGGAAAGCGATTCAAGGGTCTGCATGAGACTGCTGGCTGACAAGGGTTTAAGTAAAGGGCAGCCATACGTTGTCCTTCACCCCGCCTCGCGCTGGCTTTTTAAGGCCTGGAATTCCAGGGGCTATGCTGTTTTGTGTGACCATATTGCAGAAAAATATGGGTTTACCGTTGTGGTGACGAGCGCCCCGGACGAGAAAGAGAAAGAACGTGTGGAAGAGATATTCTCATTAGTAAAGAGCCGCCTGATAGACCTTTCGGGAATCCTTTCTCTGAAACAATTAGCATGTTGCATAGCAAAGAGTGTCCTGTTTGTCGGTGTTGACAGTGCGCCAATGCACATTGCAGCTGCAGTGAACACACCTGTCGTTGCCCTGTTTGGCCCGTCCGGCGACCACATGTGGGGCCCTTGGGGTAACGGCCACAGCGTTGTCAAGAAAGGGTGGGACTGCCAGCCATGCGGAAGGGATGGTTGTGACGGCACTAAGGTCAGTAAGTGTCTTGAAGCCATTGCGCCCGAAGAGGTCTTTTGTGCTGTCGATCACAAGCTGAGAGGATAGGGGGCTCAGGCCGATGAGAGTCCTGAGAAAAGAAAGGCTGTTTGACAGTCTTCAACAACTTGAGGGCTTCAGGGAGTTTTCTATACATGTCATGGGCTGGACAGAAAAGGCCTAGAAAATGAAAGTTGCCCTGATTCGCAAAGAATATACCCTCTTTGGAGGCGCAGAACGATACCTCGACTCCTTGGTCAAACAGTTGCTCACTCTGGGCCACGAGGTACACATTTTTGCCCATCACTGGCAACCCGCAACCGGCAACTCTCAAATAGAGACCGGAAAATTATTTTTTCACAGGGTTCCCATGATTAAGGGGTTGTCTGTTCTGGAGGCCCTTTCGTTTGCTATTAATGCAAGGAGATTTGTAAAAAGGGAGCGATTTGACGTTATACACAGTTTTGAACGTACGCTCTATCAAGACATATACAGGGCCGGTGATGGATGCCACAAGGAATGGCTCGTTCAGCGAACTAAGTACGAGCCTTTGTGGAAAACAGTACTGGTTCGAGTAAATCCTTTACATCGGGTATTGTTGTGGATTGAGAAGCGACTTTTTGATCCCAAGAATACAAGGTTGATCATTGCCAATTCCAATCGCGGCAAGGAAGAGATCGTAAGGCATTATGGGTTTCCGGAGGATAAAATACGCGTTGTTTACAACGGCGTGGATACGGACCGTTTTAATGTCCAAAACCGGAAACGCCACCGAGACGCTGTGAGAAATATGTTGGGTTTTTCGCCTTCAGATCATGTAATTCTTTTCTTAGGGTCGGGCTTTGAGCGAAAAGGCCTTTCCTTTGCCCTGAAAATGGTTGAGGCATTCGGTGATTCGTGCGCCAAACTTGTCGTGGCGGGGAGAGACAACCCGAGAAGATACCGGAAATTAGCAAGGCAACTTGGGATAAATGATAGGGTCATCTTCTTAGGTCCGACAAAGGAGCCGGAGAAATTGTATGCTGCTGCGGACGTTTTTCTTTTGCCTACAATGTATGAGCCGTTCAGCAATGCTTGCCTGGAAGCTCTAGCTTCCGGGCTTCCAGTTGTCACATCAAGAATAAATGGAGTATCTGAGATGATACAAGACAACGTGACAGGCGAGTGTCTGGACAGCCCGGCAAGCATAGATGATATGGTTGAGGCAGTCAAAACAGGGCTTGAAAGAGGAAACAAAGCTGCTTGCTTTTGGGCAAAGGAAAATATGCAGCGCCTGTCTGTTGCAAAGCACGTAGAAAAGACACTGGATATTTACAGTAAAATTCTGAAAAGGTCATAAAAGGCTTCATCGGGACTTTTCGAACTCGGAGGGTAAATGTTATCTCGTTTTCATTTTGGACTTGGGTCTTAAGCATCAGATAAAGTTCACAGGGCAAGCAATGGAACTACGCATTAGGCAATTGACAAGGAACAGACGAAAGGTAATTTACTTTATCATTGTGTCCCTTTTCATCCTTGGAAGTGTCTTTCACGTTATTGATAGGAACTTATTGATGAATGGCGTTTTGGGCAAACTTGTTTATTATCAGGTTGCAGAAGCTGTCGCTCGGGGTTGTCATGACGATGAACAAAAAGCCATTAGAGTGTTTGAATATGTGCATTCAATTATACCTCATTCAAGGTATTTGCCTTACCCAATTTATTACAGATTAATCACCGGGGAAGGGGTATGTAGTGAGATATCGGGGGCTTTTGTTATCCTCCTTACTTATTTGGGCATCCCAGCAAGAACACTTGATTTGTTGGGTGATGATGGCATAGCGCACCACACGATTGCAGAGGTGAAGATTAAGGACACATGGGTATTATTCGATCCAGACTACAAAATCATCCTGAGAAATCCTTTGGATAACTCGCTAGCATCCTATAGGGAGGTTCTAAGCAAGGAAGAGATCATAACTGATTGCTACAAAAGCCATGATAATAGAGGGGAGTTGGCAAAATTATATGGTACTGGACACCGTGTTGTTGGATGGGAGCCAAGTGATGATGACATTCTAATAACGCTATGGAGAAAAGCTCCTCTTAAGTATAGGAAGGTGGTGCTAGAATTGGCACTTAAGCTATATTTTGCGGAGGTTTCGATCTTTGGGGTCAGGGAAAACTTGTATCCAGGGGGGGCTTTCGATCAAAAATATTATAAGGCAAGAATCTACCATATTTTGGGGCAGCATAATAGGGCAGTCATTTATTACAGAAAAACTCTGTTAGGCGATAGCTCATATTTCAACCAGAAGTCCTTGGAGTATCTCTTGTCATTGAAAAGACAAGGCTTGGATAATGAGGTTCAGCTTTGACTGTGACCGATGAAGGGATTCGACGTCCACATGCGCAAGAAGCCACTTGATCTCCTGCTATATGCATGGATGCGTATGTTAAAGCGCTTTGACGGGCGCCAAACAGATATTTCATGTTTTGATGCGGGGAAAGTTCGAGCCATACTGGCGGTTTCCTCTACGGCCATTGGAGATACTTTTCTTTCGTATCCGGGAATAAGGGCTTTGAGATGTCGATATCCAAAAGCAAAGATAGTGGGACATTTTTCGAGGCGATATTCACCTCTTTTTGAGAACAACTCGGATCTTGACGAAATTATTCCATATCACGGAGGATACAGGAAGTTTTTCAGGACAATATCTGATTTCAGGAAACAGCATACTACTTGAAGGATGAGTGAACATGAAAGTTGCAATATTGCGGGGACACACGGTTAATGAGTGGGAAATGCAATTGTACGAACCACTCGACAGCAAAGTGGACCTCACTGTTTTTGTGCCAGAGAATAACAGATTTGATGTTTCAAATATCAACATAAAGCAAATTCGCCTTAAACACAGCAGTGAAGTCATTAGGGGCATAGTCAATATTCGCAATGCCTATGGGAGATTTAGGGAAAATAAATTTCGCCAGTCCGATTTTTTTTATCATACACTTCGAGAGTACTTGGCAGGTTTCGACATAGTGCATGTTAATGATTTTATGAGGGCCGCGTATACGGCAGCGGCTTTGAAAGAAGTGTTAGAATACAAGCTGGTAATGAGCTACTGGGAGAACATACCGTATTGCAACATATTCAGTGACAAGACGACATTTCTGAAGGATCGTGCGATGAATAAGATTGACTGTTTTGTCGCATACTCATGTGCAGGGGAAAAAGCGCTATTGCTGGAAGGAATTGACAAGGAAAAGGTGACCAGTATTTATCCGGGCATAAACATAGGTAGGTTCAGGCCCGCACCTAGAGATAAGGATTTTGCATCGCAATTAGGGGTGGCCAGTGACAGGTTTACTGTTCTCTATGTGGGCCAGTTTGTGTCATGGAAGGGCGTGTACAATCTGATCTATGCGGGGAAAATTCTAAAAGAGGCGAAGCGCGACGCTCTGTTTGTTTTGGCGGGCAGCGGGGCACAGAAGGGCACTTTGCAAAGACTGATACGTTATGCTGGGCTGGAATATTACTTTGCTTTTGTTGATTTTGTTCCATATGGAAAAATTGAAAAACTGTATCATTTGGCAGATGTATTCGTCTTGCCCAGCCTGCCAAAGATGACGTGGCAGGAGCAATTTGGTATGGTGCTTGCGGAAGCCATGGCATGCGGTGTGCCAGTGGTAGCCTCCAGAACGGGCTCGGTTCCAGAGGTTGTAGGAGACGCCGGTTTGCTCTTCACCCCAGGCAATTTTTGGGAACTTGCGGAGCACTTGACAGTTCTCCAGGATAATACCCGACTGCTCGAGGAGTTGTCGGTAAAGAGCAGACAAAGAGCTGAAGATCATTTCGACGCGAGACAAAACGGACAAAGGCTGTTGGAAGAGTATCACAAGGTGCTGAAGACTTAGAAGGATTGTACAAAGATGAAGGTTGCCTACGTAGTGCAAAATCCATTTGGACGGAAGTCGAGGGCGCTTGACATTGACCTGTTGAGAGAACTAAACAGGCACTGTGATGTGACTGTCTTCTCAGAAAAGGGGGGTTAGAGGACTAGCTGGGAGCCATGAAATGGGGCTTAAGTCTTGTTTAATTGATGCTGACAGAAGAGAGCTGTTCCTATACCCTATTGATAAGTTATTGAAGCCATTCCTTGGCGTGAGGAAGTTTGCTACAGACGTTTGTCGATTAACCCAATTTTTCAGGAAGACCGGGCCAAGTGTCGTCCAAATTGAGAGCATGTTCCCCTGGGGCCTCATTGGCTGGCTAGCATTGATGTTGTTACAATGCCGGGCAAAATGTCTTGTAACCCAGCACACCGTTGACTATTTGACAGTCCCTTTCGATTATTTCGATCGGTTGAAGAACAAGTTCGTAAGTAGGCTTTGCCTGCTCGCATGCAGGCGTATCTACGTGAGAGCAAACTCGCACAGATGCTATCAGTGGTTGATTACGTCAGGTGTTCCAGAGGATAGAGTCAGAATGGTACCGGTCAATATAGCGGGGGCATTCAAGTGGTCTTATACAAGCCCGAGGGAGGATGATCGGCTCAAGTTCGTGTCAATCTCAAGATATGTCCCCATGAAGGCGCTTGATGTTCTGATCGAGAGCTTCAGGGGTGTTGTCAATGTTCACCCCGAGGCCCAACTAGACATATATGGATTCACGAGGTGGATAGAAGGTATAGGTGACTACAGAACGTTCTTGGAGAGGCTGGTGGCGAACCTGCAACTCTCCGGAAATGTTGTTTTAAAGGGAGAGGTAGACAGCAATCTCGTACCTGATGTCATATCACAATAGATTCAATATTGCTTCAAGCCATGGAGAAACACTCAACCTTGTTGTCGTAGACTCGGCCTCCAGGGCAATTCCGTCGATTGTAACGGAGCACGCTGGGATTAGTGATTGGGTGGACAAGTATTCATGCGGCATTGTTTGTGGTTGTTCGGTTGGAGGACTTGAGAAAGGGATCATGGAGGCCATAGAACAGGAGGAACATAAGTATGAATCAATGAAGAAGAATTGTAGGAGTCTTTATGAAGAGTTCCGGCCGGGTGCTATTGCCAGCCAGTTGATGTCATGCTACATGCAGCTAGTAGAGAAGGAAGATGATTGATTCTTTCACAAACGGCACGGACCTTGGGCAAAACATTGGGAACAGTTCCACGAAAGTGGGATGCACGATGAATGACCGAAGTGGATTTGAAGCCAGATTGTCAAGAATGGTCGCTCATCCCACCTGGAGCCGAGGCATAGAATACTGTTTGTTGATATACGTTTTCACTCAACCATTTGTCCGCCACACTGCAACCGTCCAGGCCGTATCGTTGAGTGTGGCTCTGGTCCTCTGGGTTTTAAAGATACTTTACTTCGGGAAACATGAATTTGACAGAAATAGAGTAAATATATTCTTGGCGATCTATACCCTAATTGTCATACTATCAATCCTGTTCGGAGAGGAACGCATAATAGGTATTAAAGCTTTTAAGTCAGACATTGCCAAGATGCTGATATTGTATGCTATTGTCATTAGTGAGACAAAAACGATTGGGCAGATAAAGCGCATCCTATATGCCATTTTGGTGAGTATATCATTGCTAGTGCTGGCATCCCTTTTCGAGTATATTAGTGTAGTCGGGACCTATGACAGTTTTTATCAGTACGTTTACAAGACCACAAACAGGGGAACTATCATAACCAACTTCGCAGAGCTGTCTATTTTCTATTTTCCAGTGAGCGCCCTTTTGTTTTTCCTAGAAAAGCGGCTGATCCTGAGGATGGCGATTGGTGTTTCAGTGATGTTGCAGATTCTGTTTATTGGTTTGAGTGGTTGTAGGACTGCACTGGTTGCTGTAGGCTTTGTGGGCCTGTTTCTTCCGTTAGTGCTAAAGAGGTACAAAACTATCGTAAGTCTTGGGTTGGGTTTGGTGGTATTTTTGTACTTTGTTCATGCCTTAAGGCCGGACATGAACTACAAGCAGGAGTATCTTGAGATCTTTTCCTTGTCAACGTACTTATCACCTAATGCAGTTGGCAATAGAATGCCAACGTGGAAGGCTACTTTTGAAATGTGGAAACAAAGGCCAGTTTTGGGGTATGGATACGGCTGGAAAAAATTTGTCAAGATATGGCAGAAGAAGGAATATAAGGGCCTTCTAACAAGCCCCCACAACTTATTCTTGTCGTTATTGTTTGAATCAGGTTTGCTCGGTTTGATTTCTTTTTTGGTCTTTCTGGCTGCTGTTTTTATGGCTTTATTCAGGAATTACATGAGATCTGTTCTGGATGACCATAGGGTGCTGTTATTGGGTCTCGTGATCCTGTTAGCTTCAACGACTGTTTCGAGTTTTTCCATGTCTACGTGGGCTGGATCACACGGGAAAATGATGATGGTGATGATTGCGTTAGGCCTGTGCAAACTTGAGAATGGGTTTTCGCGGGTTGTCGGAGAGGTTGGGGCGTCCAGTGAAAATAGCTATTGATGCCAGAAGGGCTCAGATTAACAAAGGCATGGACAGGTATGTCTACGAACTGCTCAGGGGTCTGAACGCAATTGACTTTGAAACGGAATATGTAGTGTTCTCTAAGATTGAGAATGTCAAAAAGCAACTTGCCCTAAACAACAATTTCTCAGTGGAGGGGATGCGAGGCCGATTTAGGCTGATAGGAAGACATGGGCTCGATTTCTTAGGTTCCTTGCTATTCAAGGATATCGACCTATGCCATTTTACGACTGGCGATGTCTGGTATTCACATTTTGCAAAAACACTTGTTACAATCCACGACATAGGGGATCTGGTCCATCCTGAACTTTTTGTGGGCGATAGCAAGGATCGAAAAAGAAGGGAAAGGCTTTACAGGTATCTTGTGAAGAATACTGATTATTACATCTGTGTTTCCAATTTTAGTAAAGAGGAATTTTGCAAACATTTCTCGATAGATGAGAAAAGGGTGTATGTTGTTCACAATGGAGTCGGAGAGCGGTTTCGTCCAATATCTGACACGGTTTTGATAAGCAAAACAAAAAGGAAATACGAAATATCAGGAGATTACATTCTGTTCGTCGGCGCTTTGGAGGCCAAGAAGAACGTTTTGAAGCTAATAGGTTCGTATGAGCTGGCTGAAAAGAATTTGAAAAAGCCGTTCAAACTTGTGATTGTTGGGAAGTATGACGCGGAGAAACCGACTCAATACCCCCGTGTAGATCCAGCGCTGAGTAGAATAAGATGCAAGGAGAATGTAGTGTTTACAGGCTTTGCTGAAGAAAAGGACCTTCCGGTCCTTTATAACGGTGCGTCTGTATTGGTTTTTCCATCGATCTATGAAGGCTTCGGCCTGCCCGCCCTAGAGGCTATGGCTTGCGGGACTCCTGTGATAGTATCCAACAGGAGCGCTCTCCCCGAAATCGCTGGAGATGCGGGGATCTACGTCGATCCGTATGACAGGGAGGACATAGCCGAAAAAATTGTCTGGGTACTGGACAGCCCGGAGGTGGCGGGTGAATATGCAGCTAGGGGCATCAGGCGAGCAAGATTATTCTCGTGGCGAAATACAGCGGTTGAGACATTGAAGATCTACCAACAGGTCGTGCAGGGTTACGATGCTGAATAGTGTATGGAACAAATTCGTTGGCGCAGTCCTAAGGACGATTTTTAGAGTTTTCAGTCATTACAGGCCGGTGGAAGACTTAACCAGTTATGACAAGGCTGGTTTAAAGAGAATACTTTTGATCATGACCACCGGTATCGGAGATACTCTTTTATGCACTCCGGCGGTTTCTACAACAAGAGCTTCTTTCCCGGACAGCGTTATTGGTGTTCTGTGCCATAAGCGAAACAAGGGACTTGTAATGTACAATGATGACATTGATGTATTCATAGAGTATGCTGGCAAGGGAAAAAAAGTTTTCAAATTGGTACGAGAAATGCGGCGGCACAGGTTTGATATAGTTGTGGTGCTTCACGGCAATGACCCTGACATTGTTCCCCTCGCCTATTTGAGTGGGGCTAGACACGTTATTGGCAATCGCAACAGCAAATTTAATTTCTTGCTTTCGGAGGGAGTGAGTACAAAAGGGCTGGACAAGCATACTATAGAGTACCGGGTGGATAGCGTTAGAACAATTGGTGCGGATCAGCCACTCTATTCGATGAAGCTGAACGTTCCACAGGAGCTGGAGGTTGAGGCAGAGATGTTGTTAGAGAAGTATTCGTTGAGTAACCGGAAGCTGGTAGGCTTTATCCCTGTTGGATCCAATCGCAGAAATAGATGGCCTAGCGAGTACTTTGCCATGCTCGGAAATATAGCCTGTGAATATGACAAAGACTTAAGGATATTGGTATTTGGGGGCAAGCGTGACAGAGAAATAGTTGGTCGTGTGTCACACGGCATGCAGGTGAAACCCGCTTGTTTTGATGGCTCTCTTTCTCTCATTCAAACCGCGGCGATGTTGAAAAAGTGTGAAGTGGTTGTTTCTAATGACACGGGGCTAATGCACATGGCTTTAGCCTTGAAGGTGCCTGTTATTGTCATATATGGCGCTGCATCACCAAGACTTACAGGGCCCTACCGCTGTTCTTCTTTTTGTGCAACCCTGAGAAGGGTAGAGTGTGAGATAAATGAGGTTTGTTTTGATAGTTCTTGTGGCACTGTCAAATGCCTAAGAAATATTCTGCCGGAGGAAGTATGGGGTGTATTGAAAGGGCAGGCTTTGGAAAAGGGATAGAGGCGTGTTGTACTTCATCGTCATATTGATATGCTACCCTGTATTGAGGGCTATACAAGTTGGCAAAAGAAACCGAGCCAAGAAGCCAAGGAGATTTCTCATATATCAGACAGCAAAAACCGGTGACCTTGTCTGTACCACACATGTCTTTAGAGGAGTGAAGAAAAAATATCCAGATGCTCATCTTGCCGTCGTGGCTTCAAAAAATACAGCGCCAATACTTAGAAGCAACCCAAGGGTTGATGACATCATAGTAGTAAATAGTGGGTTGAGGGGATTGTCCAGTAAAATTCATCTTGCCCGAAGACTTCTTGGCGGGTCTTATGACGTGGCCATTGTGCTGATTCCAAACCCTGCTTTGGTGTTTGTTTCCATCTTTGCTTTGATTCCAGATGTGTTGACTATTGTTCCAGATGTGACAGGATTCACGCAAAGAGCCGTATCGCTGTTCTGCAAAAGGGTAAAACACCGGACGGGAACATTGACAATGGCAAGTTATCTGAAGGTGTTGGAGTTAGTTGGCATAGACAACGGCGACCTAACGAAGGAGGTCTATTTTACGACAGATGATGAGGATAAGGCCAAACGGTTCATTCTAGAAGATGAAGCCGTTTCAAATAAAACTCCCCTTATTGGGCTGGTTGTTTCGTCAGGCAACAAGATGAAGTCATTGGAGTTTGCGGACATCACATATTTGACCCAAAGGCTAGTCCAAGGGCTTAATGCAAGGGTGTTATTGTTGGGAGCAGGGAGCGATAGGCCGGTATCAAGAAGGATTGGCCAGGCGTTGCAATTTTCTAGTATTATTGATTCGTGTGGAGAGTTTTCCTTGTCTGAACTACCTGCCCTAATCAGTATGCTTGACCTGGTAATCGGGGTTGATACCGGACCCATTTACATTGCTGACTCACTCGATATTCCTTTGATCGTAATTGCAGGACCGTGCGATATGGGTGACCAAAGGCCCATTGGCAGAAATGTCCGAATAATTGACAGCAATTGTGATTGTGCACCGTGTTCTCACACATTTCGTAGCCCCTATGAATGCCGGCGGGCTGATAGATTTTGTTTGACGCAACTTGACAAAGACAAGGTATTGTTTGCCGCTGCAGAGCTTCTTGGCAAATGAATTACATTGGAGACATAGATAGAATAAGAAAGATACTTCTTGTTAGGAGTGACAACATCGGGGATGTGGTTTGTACTACGCCGTGTTTTGAGGCGCTGAGGAAACATTTCCCCAACGCATTTATTGCGGCACTTGTCTGCAGGCTTGCAGAAGAAGTGGTGGCGGGCAATCCTTTTCTTGACAGAGTCTATGTGTACGACAAGGCTAAACACGGCAGATACAAGTCTGTTTTCACCGCCTGGTGGAGGCAGTCGCAGATTTTGTGGCAAATCAGGAAAGAACATTTTGATCTTGCCCTTGGGGTCCGCTCTGATTTTTCGCCGTCCCTGGGCTGGTTGGTGTTCGCCAGCGGGGCGCCCTACCGCGTAGGGGCGAGACCAGTGGGGAAACACAAAAAATTCTCTTTCTATTACAATATTTATGTCAGGCCGCCAGTGGGGCCTGCCCACGAAGTGGAGCGTTGCCTTCACATGCTCGGGCAAATTGGCGTTGATATCAACGAAAAGCGTGTTCTGTTCAAGCTATTGACAAAAAGCAGAAAGGAAGCTAAAAGATTCCTTTTCGAGCACGGCATAGCAACAGACAGACCCATCGTGTGCGTGAATTTCAGCAGACGTGTGGAAGAAGGACGATACTGGAAGTACGAAAATCATGTAACCCTCATAGAGCATTTCCTGTCCCATGGTCTACAGGTGATCGCGACTTGTGGCCCGGAAGAAGGGACCCTTGTGGCGGACTTGCTGAAAACTTCCCGGTGTGAGGTCCCTCTCTATTGGTCAAACAGCTTGAAGAGCTTCGCTGCGGTTGTTGAGCGATGTTCTGCGTTTGTTACGGTGGATGGCGGTCCTATGCACGTTGCGGCAGCCGTAGGCACGAAGGTTGTGGCCCTGTACGGCAAAGCCGATGTAAGAGTGTGGTCTCCCTGGGGAAACCATCATGTGGTCTTGAAAAAAGGAGACGATCCGAATTTGATCCATGTTGGTGAAGTGTTTGAGACAACAAAAGAGATCCTTGAGGGGGCAAAAACCTCAAAGGACGACAGAACGGTTGCTGGAAGAGGTGTGAAATGAACATTTGTGTGGTTGGTGTGGGATATGTTGGGCTTGTGACGGGGACTTGTTTTTCCGAGTTTGGGCTCAAAGTCAGTTGTGTGGGCAGGGATGCCTCAAAGATCAAGATGCTGAATGAAGGCAAAATACCTATCTACGAGCCAGGACTGGCGGAACTGGCTAACAAGAACATAAGCGAAGGTCGTCTTTCCTTTACAACAGATATCAAGGAAAGTGTCCGAAATGCCCTGGTGGTTTTTATCGCAGTTGGTACCCCGCCCGACCAAGACGGAGGCGCCGACCTCAGATACGTGGAAGAGGTGGCCAAATCTATAGGCGAGACCATGAACGGCTATAAGGTAGTGGTTACAAAGAGCACCGTTCCTGTGGGCACTGGGAAGATGATCGAGGATATCATCAAGGAAAAGCAGAAAGAGCCCTGTGCCTTTGACGTTGTATCCAATCCTGAGTTCTTGAGGGAAGGATCTGCTATTGAGGATTTCATGCATCCTAATAGGGTTGTTGTCGGGGCCGAGAGCGACCAGGCTATTGCCATTCTCAAGGAGCTTTACAATCCTCTGTATCTGATTGAAACTCCTTTTGTGATCACGGACAGAGCCACGGCGGAAATGATCAAATACGCGTCTAATGCCTTCCTTGCCACCAAGATTTCCTTCATCAATGAGATGGCCAATATATGCGATAAAGTCGGGGCAGACGTGCACAAGGTGGCTAAGGGAATGGGCCTTGACAGGCGGATAGGCCCCAAGTTTCTACATCCCGGGCCAGGTTTTGGCGGATCGTGTTTTCCAAAAGACACTCTTGCCATCAGTCAAATTGCCAAGAAACACGGATACGAGTTCAAGATAGTCAATGCGGTCATGAAGGTAAATCAGGAGCGTCCCGGGATAATGATCGAGAGGATTGCCTCAGCTGTTGGTGGAGATTTGAAGGGAAAGACCATCGGGTTCCTCGGCCTGACTTTTAAGCCAAACACGGACGATATGCGAGAATCTCCCACAATTCCCATCATACATGGATTGCAGGAAAGAGGGGCAAAGATACAGGCCTATGATCCAGCAGGGATGGAAGAGGCAAAAGAATTCCTTCAGAATGTCGCGTACAAGAACGATCTGTATGCAGTCGGTGTTGGGGCAGATGCCTTGGTCCTTGCAACGGAATGGAATCGGTTCAGAAATATTGACTGGGATCGGATGAAGGGGCTTTTGAAACGGCCTATTGTAGTGGATTTGCGGAACATATATAATCCCGACCGGATGCGTGCATCGGGATTCCACTATACCAGCGTGGGGAGACCCTAGCATTTAGCATTTATCATTGTACATTTAGCATTTATCATTGGATAAGGGGTGGGGACTATTTCAAGAACATTAGACGTGCCAGCCCGAGCATGAACGGGAAAACGGCAAGGCTCAGCTGATATGAGTCAGATGATCAGTGGTAAATGATCAAATGATAAATGACAAATGCTATGAGCATTCCCAGCGAACCGAAACCTGCCAAACTGGTAATCAGCGTCTTTGTGCAGGACAAGAATATTCTCGAAGAAGCAGCTCGAAGTCTGTCAGAATCATTCGGGTCAGTGGATATGATTAGCCCTTGGCTTCGTTTCGATGAGACTGATTATTATGCGGCGGAGATGGGTTCACCCCTTTTCAGGCGTGTGCTGGCTTTTGCCGCATTGATTGAGCAGCAGATCTTGGCTGATATCAAGCTTTCTACCAACGAACTTGAAGGCAGATTTTCAAGGCAGGGGAAGCGGTTGGCCAATATCGACCCTGGATACCTGCTGGCCGAGCGATTTGTCCTGGCTACCGGCAAGAATTATAGTCACCGCATCTACCTTTCAGGGGGGATCTATGCGGACTTGACCCTGGTTTACCGCAAAGGTCGTTTTCGTCCCCTGGACTGGACCTATCCGGACTATGCAGGGGAAGCCGCAACAAGCTTTCTTGGAACCGTCAGAGACAGATACTTGCATCAGGTGAAGCAGGCAGTGCAATGATGAAAAGCATGACCGCTTTTGGCAGGGTGGAAAAGACAATTGAAGACTGTTCATATGCAGTAGAGATACGCACGCTGAACCGGCGCTATTGTGAGGTTTCTGTTCGTATCCCCCAACAGTTACTGCCTCTTGAGGAACGTATCAAGAAGTTGGTGGCAACCAGAATTGCGCGCGGCCGAGCAGATATTCTGCTGAAGGTCAAGAGGGGTTCTGAGGCGATTGCCCAAGTTGAGGTGAATCTTCCGCTGGCCAAGGCATACTACAAGGCGTTGAGTGAACTGAACGAAGCTCTGCACATACAAGAAAAGGTCGGTCTGCAAACGCTGCTTGGCCTTCAAGGGCTGATTGCGGCTACGGAGCCTGAGGTGGATTTGGAAAAAACATGGGAAGCCCTTTCATCGTGTATTGGTGACGCTTTGGAGGCAGTTGATGCCATGCGGATTTTTGAGGGAAAAGCTATCTACAATGACTTTCAGAAACGTCTGGCGTCTGCAGAGAAAGATTTGTCTCGCATAAACGCTTTGGCCCCATCCGTATTGTCCGAATACCACACTCGCTTGACGGAACGCATCACTGTGTTTACGGAAGGCAAGGTGGAGCTGGATCCGAACCGACTGACTCAGGAAGCGGCTTTTTTGGCTGACAAGAGCGATATTACAGAGGAGATAGTCCGGGCCGAAAGCCATTTGAGACAATTTCGCAGCATCATGGAATCAGAGGGTCCCTGTGGAAGAGCTCTTGACTTTCTCCTGCAGGAACTCAACAGGGAGGTAAACACGATTGGTTCCAAAGCGGGAGATGCAGAGTTATCCCACATAGTAGTGGCCCTCAAGAGCGAATTAGAGAGGATACGAGAGCAAGTCCAGAACGTAGAGTAGTTGATTAGTATACCCTGTAACCGGACAAGAATGGAAAACGAATAACGCATTCCAAATAAGATGGTCTCGTAGGAAGTCCGAATTAGACGGCAAGGCAAAAAGCTTCAAGTTCAAGGCGCGGAAATCCTGAGGAATGAGGCGTAGTTACTGTACTCCGCAGTGACGAAGGATGCAGCGCAACACAGAAATTTGACTTTTTTCGAAGCCGTCAAATAACCAACACCGGAGGACACCATGGATACAGCTCTATTAAGCATCGGTTTTGGGAACACGGTTGTTACCGGTCGTGTCATCGCTATTGTCACACCCGGCTCTGCTCCCATGAAACGGCTCAAGGAGGACGCAAAAGAGGGAAAGCGCTTAATTGACGCCACACAGGGACGGCGGACGCGGTCCATCATCATCACGGACAGTAATCATGTGATTCTTTCGGCTATCCAAGCCGAGACCATCTCCCAGCGGTTTGTCACTGGCGTTGAACCGAAATAGTGAGCGCATTCCTCGTCCCGATCTATAGGGGCTGCAGGGAATCTTCAATTCAGGGATGAGTAGAGACCTTTGAAAAATGTTCAATTTTGTTCAAATTCAAGAAAGGCGAAAATCTTAACCACAGGAATACATTGAGTATTTCGAGGATTAAGATTTGAGTCTGACGCGGAAATTGGGCGAAAGGGGACGTTTTTCAAAGGTCTCGAGAAGAAGGCCTCTAAATGGCTGCCAAAGAGTGCCCGAATCCTGAAGCACCCAACAGTGCCTGGACTTGCCGGCCGCCCAGAGAGGCCCTGCAACGCATAAAGCAATGGCTGATAAAGGACATCTCTTCATCATCTCCGGACCTTCCGGAGCCGGCAAGTCGACCATCCTGAACATCATCCTGAAAAACAAACCTGAACTCCGATACTCTACCTCCTACACCACCCGGCGCCCCAGGGGTGACGAGCAAGATGGCCTTGACTACTACTTCATTTCCAAGGTCGCCTTTTTGGAAAAGATCGACTCTGGCGAATTGGCAGAATGGGCAGAAGTTCACGGTCACTTTTATGGTTCATCTGCCAAATTCTTGGGTGAATCCCTTGGTGCCGGCCATGATGTGATTTTCGATATTGATGTGGAAGGGGCAAAGAAATTATATGCCAAGTACCCTGAAGCAATCCTAATCTTTATCTCGCCGCCGTCACTGGACGACCTCAAGACGCGGCTTATCAAACGAGGCACAGATTCCAGTGATATCGTGGAGCGGCGGGTGAGGAACGCTGAGGCAGAGATGGCGGCAGCGCATCATTATCATCACGTTATTGTAAATGACGATATTGCCGGGACCGTTTCAAGGGTGGAAGCCGTAATGGAAAAGGGGTCGCTGCATGGGTGATATTGTCTACGGGATCCACCCGGTTCGTGAGGCACTGGTGGCAGGCCGGCGGAAGTTCAAACAACTGCACGTGTCTAAGGGCCGCAGGACCAAAGGTGTCAGTGACCTTCTGGACAGAGCTCAGGCCAAAGGAATTGCCGTGCAGTTGGACTCCCCTGAATATTTTAAATCGCGTCTTGGAGACGCTGTACACCAAGGGGTTGCGGCTGATGTTGACGACTTTGCGCTGTCAGACGAAAGGACGATCCTGGAAAAGGCTGAAACGGAAAGCGAACCCCCTCTTATTCTAGCTCTTGACGGCATTGTGGACCCGCAAAACCTTGGCTCCCTTATCAGGACGGCGTTGTCTATGGGCGTCAATGGTATTATGCTTCCCAAAAGACGTTCTGCCCCCTTGTCACCGGCGGTTTCAAAGGCGTCTGCCGGAGCTATGGAACATATGTTGATAGCACGGGTCTCTAATCTTGTGGCCGCGTTACAGAGGCTGAAGAAACCAGGGCTTTGGGTCGTGGGCGCAGATGCCGGTTCGGATCTGAGTGTGAGTGAAGCTGACTTGACAGTGGGACTCGTCCTTGTCATTGGTGGTGAAGGCAAAGGCATTCGCCCTCTGGTTCGCAAGACCTGTGATTATCTCGTATCTATTCCCCAAAAGAAACTGATTGACTCTCTAAATGCTGCAGTGGCTGGAGCTATGGTCATGTATGAGGTGGTTAGGCAGCGAGGCAGTTTCAGCTAGTGTCCATCCATAAATGGCATGTTTTGGCCCGATGCCGCGTTCTTCGCGGCCTTGCCCCGGACCAAAATCTACCATTTCTGAACGAACACCTGACAGCGCCCCCCAAGTCATGCTTTGGTAAATCGGTATTCGTGGATGGGCACCAGAATCATTGGCCAATCCATTTCCCATCTGTTATAGTTCACCAAATATTTGAAAAATCGTAACCTCTTACGTTTTTGAAAAATGGTCGTTTCGCTCACTCCCGTGAGCAATTTTGGGATTCATGAATTGCTCCACTAAATCGCAAAAACTCGGGCTAACGCCCTCAAACAGTTTGCGATTTTGACGTTCCGCTCTTCATGAATTTTTTTCCAAGATTTCTCAATGTCGTTCGCAACACAGCCATTTTTCAGACAGCCAAAGTGTTACGGAAAATCAACTGGAGTTTGGGGCACTTTAAGAATGGTTCCTTATCTTACCTCGTTTTTTGCTCATGCATACATATCCCAAGGCATATGACGTTATCGTGGTAGGGGCAGGCCATGCTGGATGCGAGGCGGCCCTGGCTGCTGCCCGTTTGGGCCATTCCACTCTGGTGATGACCATCAATGTGGACCACATCGGCGAAATGTCGTGCAATCCGGCAGTAGGCGGCCTGGCCAAGGGCCATCTGGTCCGTGAGATCGATGCCCTTGGCGGAGAGATGGCCAAGAACATCGACGCCACCGGCATCCAGTTTCGCCGCCTGAATACCAAGAAAGGGCCTGCTGTGCAGTCCTCCAGGGCGCAGGCCGACAAAGAACAGTATCGCCTTCGGATGAAGCAGGTCCTGGAGGACCAGGAGAATCTGGACGTCAAACAGCGATTGGTGGACGCGCTGATTGTTGAGGGTGGCGCGGTCAGGGGTGTCATAACCAGCATTGACGAGAGGTTCGTCGGAAAAACGGTTGTTCTGACCACAGGCACCTTCCTGAAAGGGCTGATCCATATAGGGTTGAACAATTTTCCTGCCGGGCGGATGGGCGATCCTGCCTCGAACAAGCTCTCAGAGCACTTGAGGGCCCTGGGTTTGAGGATAGGCCGCCTAAAGACCGGCACCACGCCTCGGCTGGACGGACGGACCATCGATTTTTCCAGAGTCACTGCCCAGCACGGAGATGATCCGCCAGTGCCCTTTTCCTTTGAGACAGAAGCGATTCATCAAGACCAAGTCCCGTGCCATATTACCTATACGAACGAGAAGACCCACGAGATCATCAAGGCGGGACTTGATCGTTCCCCCCTCTTTGCCGGGGTCATAAAAGGGGTGGGCGCGCGCTATTGTCCATCCATTGAGGATAAGGTCGTTCGGTTTTCAGATAAATCTCGTCACCAGGTTTTTCTTGAACCCATGGGCCTCGGAACGACTGAGATCTATCCAAACGGCGTTTCCACAAGCCTGCCAGTGGATGTGCAGTCAACAATGCTTCGATCTATTGAGGGGCTTGAGCAGGCGGAGATCGTTCGGCCAGGCTACGCCATCGAGTATGACTACGTGGATCCGGTACAGATCAAGCCGAGTTTGGAATGCAAAAGCATCCGGGGGTTGTTTTTGGCAGGTCAGATCAACGGCACCTCCGGTTATGAAGAGGCTGCAGGCCAAGGGATCATGGCAGGAATAAATGCGGTGGGATTTGTTAAAGAAGAAGCACCGATCATTCTTGGACGTGACCAAGCTTACATAGGTGTCATGATAGACGACTTGGTGACCAAGGGGACACAAGAGCCCTATCGGATGTTTACCTCCAGGGCTGAGTATCGTCTCCTCCTTCGGGAGGACAACGCAGACCTGCGACTTCGCGAACTCGGACACCAGATCGGCCTTGTGCCTGATGCAGTCTATGAAAGATTTAGACAAAAGAGAGAGGCTGTTGACAAGCTTCTTGCTCTTCTTTCAGAGGTTCGTATGACCCCGAGGCCAGATGTGAATCGTATCCTTGAAGGTCTCGGGCTTGGCTCTATCAATCAACCAGCTACGTTGATGGATTTGCTGAAAAGGCCCGGGGCCGAGCTAGAAGTGATTGCCAATCTTGACAGCCGCCTTGCTTCTTTTGACAACACCGTGGCCGAGCAGGCCAAGATATTTGTCCGGTACGACGGCTACATCCGGCGGCAGATGGACCAGGTTGAACGTGCAAAGCATCTGGAAGGGACAAAGATCCCGGGTGACTTTGACTACACGTCCGTTCCCGGCCTTTCCAATGAGGCAAAGGAGAAGCTTGCAAAGATTCGTCCTATCTCTGTTGGACAGGCCTCCCGCATTTCAGGGATTACTCCGGCCGCTATATCCATTTTGCAGATCTGCCTGAAAAAGCTAGCCAGTGTCCATCTGTGAATTATTTCCCCGAAACTGTAATTTTGGCTAACCCACATGAACAGGGAACAAGAAAACCGGACTGAAACAGATCGGATTACCGTGACCGCACAGGGTGAACTTCGGGTACCGAATACCCCTGTCATTGCATTCATTGAAGGAGACGGTATTGGTCCGGAGATCTGGGCTGCCACCCGCCTGGTCCTGGCCGCGGCCGTGGACCGTGTGTACGGAAGTGATCGCAGGATCAAGTGGATGGAGGTGCTGGCAGGTGAGAAGGCACATAGAAATTCCGGTGAGTGGCTTCCACAGGACACCCTGCAAACAATAAGGGATTACGTGGTAGCCATCAAGGGGCCGCTGACAACCCCTGTGGGGGGCGGAATCCGCAGTCTAAACGTGGTGTTGCGACAAACGCTGGACCTTTATGCCTGTGTTCGGCCTGTCAGACACATCACGGGTGTTCCAAGCCCCATGAGGCATCCTGAAAGAGTCAATATGGTGGTGTTTCGCGAAAACACAGAAGATGTGTATGCCGGGATCGAATTCGAAGCACAAAGCGCTTCAGCCCGAAAGATCATTTCCTATTTGAAGGATACCATGGGAATTGATGTGGCCAAGGATTCAGCCATAGGCATGAAGCCCATGTCTCGCACGGCTTCAAGGCGACTGGTTGCAAGGGCTATACAATATGCCCTAGAGCATGGCCTTGCCAGTGTAACCCTGGTACACAAGGGAAATATTATGAAGTACACAGAAGGGGCCTTTATGAAATGGGGCTATGAAGTGGCCGAGGAGAAGTTCGCAGAACATATCCTTGTTGAGTCGGAGCTTTCTCCTGGACATGATAATGAATTTTCGTCAGGCAAAGTGATCATTAAGGACAGGATTGCAGATATGATGTTTCAGCAGGTACTGCTCAGGCCGGAGGCCTACCATGTGATCGCAACTCCCAACCTGAACGGTGACTATCTCTCCGATGCCCTGGCCGCACAGGTGGGGGGGCTTGGCATGGCACCCGGGGCCAATATTGGAGACAATTGCGCGATCTTTGAGGCCACCCACGGTACGGCACCGAAATATGCCGGCCAGGACAAGGCCAATCCGACATCCCTGATGCTATCAGGGGTTATGATGCTGAAATATCTGGGGTGGACAGAGGCGGCATCTGCCATTGAACAGGCCGTGGAGAAAAGTATTTCCGCTGGCCTCGTGACCCACGATCTGGCTCGCCAGATGCCGGGCAGTCCTGAACTGACGTGTTCCGAATTTACACAAGCCGTCATAGAACGCTTGGAGTGATGCATTTACTGCAAGGATTGTGGCAGGCTTTTCTTCGGGTTATCTTCCCGCCCAAATGTCCCATTTGTGGCACCTTTGATTGCTTGCAGCCGGTCCATGGCAGGGCTGAGCCCGATCCACCGCCCCACCCAACTTGGCCATACTTTTGTGAATCCTGTGCAAAAAACTTTACAGAGATTACTTCGCCTTTTTGTACAAAATGTGGCCTCCCTTTTGTTTCGCGTGAAGGAGATGACCACACGTGCTCTGATTGTCTTCTCGAGACAAAGTATTTCAGAATGGCAAGGGCCTTTGGAGTGTATGACGGAAGCCTTATGGAGGCCATTCATCTGTTCAAATATGCAAAGAAGACCTCTGTTGGTCACCCATTAAGCCTGCTTGCCAAGGAGACGTTTTTTCAATTTTGGGACACGCACGAGATAGACCTTATTGTTCCTGTGCCCCTGCACATTAAGCGCCTGCGTGAGCGGGGATTCAATCAAGCATACCTTCTGATCAGGAGATGGGCAAAGGAGGAAGGAATTTCCTTTGACGGGCTCACGCTGTCGCGCAGTCGGTGGACAGAACCCCAGACCACTTTGAGTCGCAAAGAGCGCCAGAAAAACATCAAAGGCGCCTTTTTTGTTGAGCATCCCGAAAGAGTAGAGGGGCGGAAAATTCTTTTGGTTGACGACGTCTACACTACCGGCGCCACGGTCAATGAGTGTGCACGTGTCTTAACTGAGGCCGGAGCAGATCTTGTGGATGTGCTGACCCTGGCACGGGCTGTGTGATGATAGGGTGAGGATACCGGATGCAGGATACCAGGTGCCGGTTTATGGAATTGCTATCTACAGTAGCGGGCTAGGCTGCCGTGGCTTCGTCTGTCATTTTTTCGACAGATTCAACGACCTCGATCATGATCTCGCTCAGGTCTTCGTCTTTGAGGCCGAGCAGTCCCATGGCTTTGTCGTCCATCTGATATGACATGCCGTCGATGCCGGCCCCCATGCCTGTCATTATTGCAAGCGAGTCGGCCATATGAACGATGTATGCCAACTCGTCTCCTTGTGACTCGGACGGGTAATGGTGATATCTTATGGCAACAGACAAGGCGTCAGGCACGTTCCAACTCTTGCACACCTCAGAGGCAATCTCAGCGTGATCAAATCCCAGGATCTCCTTTTCAGCAGCAAGAAAGCTCTGTTGTCCATTTGCCATGAATTCCTGGAAGACCCGTTTCCTTTCATGGACATGCTTGTCAAGGATCAGCTTGCCCGAGTCATGGATGAGCCCTGCTGCAAAGGCGTTATCAGCCATCCCAGGACTCTTCTTGTTCGCAATAATCCTTGAACCAAAGGCAACCTCCATTGAATGTTGCCACAAATGTCCTGCGTCCAGCCCATATCCTTCTAAGCTGTTATCCAAGAGGCCTGAAACACCCGCCATAGTCATGAGTTCGCCTAAGGTCTTATGCCCGAGCACAACAGAAGCATGTTGAATCGAAGACACCTGACCACTCATACCATAGTAGGCGGAGTTGGACATCTTAAGGACCTTGGTGGCCAAAGCAGGGTCAGTTTCAAGTACCTGCGCAAGCTCTTTAAAGCTTGAACTTGTGCTTGACATAATCTCGCGTACTTTATGAATGGTTTGAGGCATGGGAGGAAGGTCGCCTACGGTTCGCAAGATCCTCTTTTTAAGAGCTTCGCCAGTTGGCAGCGCCTCTTGCTCTTCAGCCTGAGACTGAGGGGGCACATCCTGGGCCGACTTGGATGAAAGATCCAGTTTGATAGTGCCTTTGCAGGCCGGGCAGGGAAAGGCAATCTCCTTTCCTTTTGGGAGGCGATCGTCAGGTATTTCAAAGGCGTTGCTGCAATTTGCACATTCCACTCTCATGGCATACCTTCCTTTTTCCTAATGTTCAGGACAGATTTTGACCCCCATTTGTCCCGTCTCAGTGTCCACAGCTATCAAACAGATCTGTGATCCCCCGGATTTGTCGAGCTTGATCCTAAGACCCGCCTGTTTCAAAGCATCTTTCACTGCTGCAACCACTTTTTCGCCCATGCTTACCGCACCTTTAAGCATTGAAGCGCCGCCCACGATTGCCACATGCAGCGGAGGACCGGCCCCCTTCTTTTTAAGCTCTTCAAGCGCGAAAGGGATGGCGGTATTGGCATACTTTGCTGGATTCTCCGGTGTTGCTGACGCTGAATTCGGTGCCAGAACATGAACTCCTGCTGCCATCTTTTTGGTAGGGCTGTAAAGAATGACCCCTACGCCTACGCCTACGCGGTCAACTGTCAGCACTCCTGAGGAGACAACTGCGCATTGCATAAGTCTAACGGATGTTTCTGCCATAGCTTTGTCCTCGCATCAAATGGTCGCAAATGCTATAAACTCGCCTCTTTGTTCAGGCGGCAAAATACGGTAACGAGTCTTTTGTCTCAGTCATGAGATCGTCTCAACATCTGGCCGCTCAAGGTTGTCCTGCTCAGCTCTTGGGTCCTTATGGGATTGATTTCTTATTCAGACCAGTTTTTCTTCCATCCCGTCGTGCAAAACCAGTGCCAACCATACACAAAAAACTCAAACGTAAATTCAAGGCCTTATCAATTCTTGGAATTCACAGCCAGCCTGCCAAAAGATCGCAACTGGCCAAAAGGCCAAACAGAATCAGGCCATTTCCTCAGAGTGCAGTGTCACACGAGGCGTAGCTTTGAGACTTTTGAAAAACCCTCTTTTTGGTCCCATTGAGCGCTATGCTTCACTCCGTGTGTGCGTCCCCGATGAGCGGGATTTGTCAACAGGCTCATCTCGATTTATCGGGACTCAAAATACTCAATGTATTCCTGCGGTTAAAATCTTCGCCTTTCTTGAACTGGACCAAAAGTGAGCATTTTTCAAAGGTCTCGCTTTCTCGGTGAAGGGGTATCTTGTTTGCCAAGCAGCTTGAAGCAAAGGTTAGGCTATGCTAACAATATGAACCGTTTGTGTGGGTATGATCTGCAATTCTGTCAGTTTCGATGATTATGTGACGGAGGTGTTAGAGGGACAGTGAGGAGAAACCTTCTGTGAGACCCATCAAGGCAGGTATCATACAATTCGACGTTTCCCTGGGGGATGTTGAACGGAATCTTGCAACAGTGGAAAAACGGGTGGGTACGCTTGCAAAGCAAGGTGTTCGGCTGGTTTTGCTTCCGGAGATGTGGTCAACCGGGTTTGCAAATGAGCGCCTCAGCGAACTTGCTGAGACCACGCCGGGAATTCTAAGACATTTGTCTGAACTGTCCAGGGATCTGCACATTACAGTTATTGGTTCTCTGCCTGAAAAGATAGCGCAAGGCATTCACAACACCGCCTATGTGGTGGACACGGACGGCTCCGTCACCGGCACATATCAGAAGGTTCACCTTTTTTCTCCAACCGGTGAAGACCGCTATTTTCAACCGGGTCGAAAGGCCGTGGTTTCAAACACCTCCATTGGCCCTATCGGTCTCGCGATCTGCTATGACCTGAGATTCCCCGAGCTGTGCAGGGCCCTTGTGCTCCGATGTGCCAAGGTGGTTGCTGTCATGGCCCAGTGGCCGGCTGAGCGTATGGCTCACTGGGACGTGCTTCTTAAGGCCCGGGCCATTGAAAATCAGGTTTTTGTGCTTGGGGCAAACCGGTGCGGAAACGATGGCGACCTGGCCTACGCAGGTCATTCGCGAATCATATCTCCATTCGGAGAGGTCCTTGCAAAGGCTGGAAAACGGCCAACCAGCATTTCAGCCTTGGTTGATTTCGGTGTGTTGGAACGAATTAGAAGACAGATCCCGTGTCTAAAGGAGCGGATGCCCGAAACCTATGATTGAAAAGATCATCAAGCGTGAAGAGTTAAATAAGAAGGTTCAGGCCCTGAAAAGGGCCGGAAAGAAAATTGTTTTCACCAACGGCTGTTTTGATCTCCTTCACGTGGGACACGTCAGGTACCTGAATGCAGCTCGGGCCGAAGGCGATATCCTTGTGGTGGGGCTCAATTCCGATCGCTCTGTTGGTGAGATCAAAGGCCCAAAACGTCCTATTGTGCCCGAGAACGAGCGTGCCGAGGTTCTGGCATCTCTCGGATGCGTGGACTTTGTGACAATTTTTGATGAGCCAGACCCTCTGGTGACGATCGAGTTACTGGCACCCGATGTGTTGGTCAAGGGGGCGGACTGGCAAGACGACGCCATAGTGGGAAGAGATGTAGTTGAAGCCGCAGGTGGCCGGGTAGTCAGGGTGCCTTTGACACAAGGGGCTTCTACCACGAGAACCATTGAGAGGATAGTAGCCAATTTCGGCGGAAGAAAAGGGGGCCCCCGGGCTATTTGAACAGGTCTCTATTGCTCTTTGAGCGCCGCTATGGCATAGATCCTTGGACTGCATGATCAAAAGAGGGAGACCTTTGAAAAACGCTCCCTTTCGCCCAATTTCTGCGTCAGGCTCAAATCTTAGTCCTCGAAATACCCAATGTATTCCTGTGGTTAAGATTATCGCCTTCCTTGAACTTGAACGAAATTGAGCATTTTTCAAAGGTCTCAGAGGCTTTCCAGAGTACTCAATACTGATGGTTTGAAGGGGCTGGCATGCAAAAACGATACGATCCAGAGTCTGTAGAGTCGAAGTGGCAGAAGATCTGGCAAGATAAGCGATTGTTCCAGGTGGAGGAGGAGCCGCACAAGAAAAAGTATTATCTTCTCGAGATGTTTCCGTATCCCTCGGGAAACATCCATATGGGGCACGTGCGAAACTACACCATTGGAGACGTTGTGGCCCGGTACAAGCGCATGCAGGGTTTTAATGTGCTTCACCCCATGGGATGGGATGCCTTTGGGATGCCGGCAGAAAATGCTGCTTTGGCCCATAACATTCACCCTGCCACATGGACGTATCAGAACATTGACACCATGAGGGCCCAGCTCAAGCGCCTCGGGTTCAGCTACGACTGGGACAGAGAACTGGCCACGTGCAAGCCGGAATACTACCGTTGGGAGCAGTGGCTCTTTGTTAATATGTTCAAGAAAGGGATGGCTTACAGAAAAAAGGCTTCTGTAAACTGGTGCGAAAAGTGTCAGACCGTGCTTGCCAATGAGCAGGTGGAGGCCGGCTTGTGTTGGCGTTGTGGCGAAGAGGTTGGCCAAAAGGAACTGGATCAATGGTTTTTCCGTATTACGGACTGTGCCGATGACCTTCTGGATCACTGCGACCGTCTGCCGGGATGGCCTGAAAAAGTGGTTACCATGCAAAGAAACTGGATCGGAAAGAGCGTGGGGGCTGAGATCTATTTCCCGTTCGAAAACGGCGATGGCCACATTCCGGTTTTTACAACGCGCCAGGACACGGTTTTTGGTGCGACGTTCATGTGCATGGCGCCCGAACATCCATTGGTCATGAAGCTTGCCTCTGGTACATCGCAGGAACAACAGGTTAAGGCCTTTGTCGAGCGCATGGGCCGCACAGACAAGGTCAAGCGTACATCTGATGATTATGAAAAAGAAGGGGTCTTTGTGGGGGCCTGTTGCATAAATCCATTTACAAACAGGCAGATGCCGATCTTTACGGCGAACTTTGCACTCATGGAATATGGCACGGGTGCTGTCATGGCGGTCCCGGCCCATGACCAACGTGATTTTGAGTTTGCCAAGAAATATGGGCTGGACATTGTTGTTGTGATTCAACCCGAAGGCGAGACATTGGATCCCGAAACCATGACTGAGGCATACACAGAAGAAGGGGTATTGGTTGGATCCGGGCAGTTCGACGGGATGAACAGCACAAAGGCCCTTGATGCAATTGCGATTCATCTGGAGGAAAAGAATTTTGGCAAAAGGGCCGTGAATTTCAGGTTGAGGGATTGGGGGATTTCCCGTCAGAGGTATTGGGGCGCTCCTATTCCCATTGTCTATTGTGAAAAATGCGGAACTGTGCCGGTTCTGGAAAAGGACCTGCCCGTGGTACTTCCTGAGGATGCTGAGATGCTGGAAGGGCAAAGATCGCCGCTCCCGGAGTTGGATAGCTTTCTCAAAACACCGTGTCCCGAGTGTGGCCACCCAGACGGTCGGCGCGAGACCGACACTATGGACACCTTTGTGGAATCTTCATGGTATTTTGAACGCTACTGCAGTCCGGCCCACGGTGAAGGGATGTTTGACAAAAAGGCCGTCACCTATTGGATGCCCGTGGACCAGTACATTGGAGGAATCGAGCATGCGATCCTTCATCTTCTTTATTCGCGCTATTTTACGCGTGTCCTTAAGGACTTTGGGTTGGTTGCCTACAAGGAACCCTTCACCCGCCTGCTGACTCAGGGGATGGTCTGCAAGGAAACCATGAAATGTCCTGGCCATGGATTGTTGTATCCCGAAGAGGTCGTTGAAGATAAGGCAGGCAGGACGTGCAAGCATTGTGGAACACAAGTTGAGGTCGGGCGCATAGAGAAGATGTCCAAATCCAAAAAGAACGTGGTTGATCCTAATATCCTTATTGACAAATACGGGGCAGATACGCTTCGGCTCTTTTGTCTGTTTGCAGCTCCTCCGGAAAGAGACCTGGACTGGAGCGATCAGGGGGTGGAAGGTGCTCAGCGGTTTCTGAACAGGGTGTGGCGCTTGGTGGCAGAGCACGCAGGCGGGTTAAAGGATGTCATGCCCTTTGAGGGAGAAAAAGGGCTTTCAGGAGATTCGCGGGACCTTCATAGAAAGACACACCAGACCATAAAGCGGGTGACAAACGATATTGAAACAAGGTTTCACTTTAACACTGCCATCAGTGCCGTCATGGAGCTTGTGAACGCCACGCAGGCTGTTAAAGACGGCGTGCTTTCTGATCCTGCAGGCGCCGCAGTCCTGCGGGGTGCGTTGGAGACCGTTGTGGTTCTGCTTTCACCCCTTGTGCCGCATTTGGCTGATGAGTTATGGGAGGCCATGGGACACACCGGAAGCGTGCTTGAGGTTTCTTGGCCAGAGTATCACGAAGAGGCCATTTCAGAAGATCAAATACTGATAGTGGTTCAGGTCAACGGCAAGGTCAGGAGCAGATTTCAGATAGAGGCGGATGCTGCTGATGACGCCATGAAAGAGGCCGCGTTGGCTGATGAGAGAATTGTAGCGCGCCTTGCTGGTCGGCCTGTCAAAAAGGTGATTGTGGTCCAAAAGAAGCTCGTCAATATTGTAGTATAGGCCAGTTTCCATCCAGAAATGGGGGGGGGCGAAAACGCGTTAGCACCTTTATCAGGCTCGACTTGCCTGTTCCGGATGGGCACTAGCTAATGACGATTGGCCACTGACTGCGGACGGACTACCAATGACAGATGACGAGTGACAACTGACCAACCACTTGCCAATGGACAAAACAGCGATTCTTGAACATGTTACCAAGGCAACGACCGTGCTGGTTGCCTTCGCGGTTCTCAGTGGTTGCGGGTATCATCTCAAGGGAATGGGCCTGACCGCGCCGGTGGGAGTACGCACGGTTGCCGTTACTGTGTTGGAAAACCGGACCTCGGAATCAGGAATTGAAACGGTCTTTACGAGCGATTTGGCTTACGAGTTCACCCGAAGCAAGGTGCTCCAAGTTGTAGACAGTGAGCAGGCAGACGCCGTTCTGAGCGGCCAGGTCAAGTCCATGTCTGTAGATACGATTTCTCACACGGCGGACTATGCGTCTGATGAGCGCCGTGTCACCATAACCCTGGATCTGGTCCTGAAGCGGACTGACGGCACTATCATATGGGCAGACCGGGCCGTGTCTGCGAGAGAAACCTTTGAGGTTCTTCCTTCATTTAGGGTGGTAACCGACCGAAATAGAAGGGTTGCCATTGAGGCTCTATCCAAACGGCTGGCGGAAAAGGTCCATACCCGGATACTTCAGGATTTTTGAAAACCCAACGAACCCAGTTAACTATGCAGAGACCTTTGAAAAATGCTCAATTTTGTTCAAGTTTAAGGAAGGCGATAATTTTAACAACAGGAATACATTGAGTATTTCGAGGACTAGAATTTGAGCCTGACGCAGAAATTGGGCGAAAGGGGGTGTTTTTCAAAGGTCTTATGCAGTGATAGCATTGACCTGCCTGGTCAGGCGGGATATCTTTCTAGAGGCGGTCCTGCTATGAAGGGCGCCTTTCTTGGCTGCCTTGTGGATGGTGGGGACAGCCAAGGCCAAGGCTGTCCGAGCCTTGGCCGCAGATTTTTCGCTGATAGCGGCCCGGACTTCTTTTATGACATTCTTGACCCGTGTGCGGTTTGATTTGTTGCGAAAATTTCTAATCTTGTTCTGTCTGGCCCTCTTGATGGCCGATTTGTGAATTGCCAAAGTGATTTGCCCCTTTCGACATTCTTTTAACCTTGTTAATTTAGATGGCTCCTGAGAACTTGTCAAGCCCTATTTCTCTCAGTCTTGGATTCTGCATACTGACCACTCGCTTCTTGATCCTACCCTTATGTCTGAAGCCGCTCACATAACAAAGGCCGCCGGCATTGTAGGGGCAGCCACCCTGCTAAGCCGCATATTCGGATTTGTGCGAGATCTGGTCATGGCCTGGTTCTTCGGGGCGGGACTTGTGGCCGACGCCTTTTTTGTGGCCTTCAGAATACCCAATCTTTTGCGTCGACTCTTTGCTGAAGGCTCACTGACCATTTCCTTTATCCCGGTTTTTGGGGAGTGTCTCCACAAGCAGGGCCGCGAAGAGGCCTTCAGGCTGGCTAGATCTGCGTGGTGGCTCCTTACAATTATTCTTCTTGTGGTGACTGTGCTTGGCATTCTCGTTGCGCCTGTTATCGTCAGGATCGTGGCTCCCGGTTTCCTGGACTCATCGGCAAAATTTGATTTGACAGTCCTTTTGACCCGCATCATGTTCCCATACATCTTTTTCATCGGCATTGTTGCCTTGTCAATGGGCATCTTGAATGCCCTTGGTCATTTTGCGGCACCTGCTCTTGCCCCTGTTCTTCTGAATATTGCCATGATCGGCTCCATGTTGCTCATCTCGCCCCATCTTGCAAAACCCAGTGTTGGCCTTGCCATGGGCGTGATCATAGGAGGGGCCTTGCAGCTGAGCCTTCAGATACCTGTCCTGATTCGCAAGGGGTTCAGCCCCTTTGTGCTCGGCCCTTTGTACCACAGTGGCATCCGACGAATAGGATTGTTGATGACTCCGGCCGTGTTTGGTGCTGCGGTCTATCAGATCAACATCCTCATAGGAACCTTGCTGGCATCACTGCTTCCAGAGGGCAGCGTGTCATATCTTTACTATGCCGACAGACTGGTTCAATTTCCGTTAGGTGTGTTTGCCATTGCTCTTGCAACCGCCGTGTTGCCCAGCCTTTCCAGGCAGGCGGCTGCGAAGGATATGGAAGGGTTGCGAGAATCCTTTTCGCATGCCCTGAGACTGGTTTTTTTCATCACCATTCCCGCCATGACCGGGCTGATAGTCCTCAGAGAACCCATTGTGGGCCTTTTGTTTCAAAGAGGGGCCTTTGATCCGGCCACAACGCGCCTGACTGCTGAAGCCCTTCTCTACTATGCCCTTGGCCTTTGGGCCTTTTCCGGCGTGCGCATTGTGGTTTCTGCCTTTTATGCACTTCAGGACACTAAGACCCCGGTAGTAGTGGCCGTTATTTCCTTGGTGGTAAACATTGTCTTGAGCATCTTGCTCATGGGACCAATGAGGCACGGCGGACTTGCCCTTGCAACGTCGTTGGCTTCCGGGGTGAACCTGATCCTTCTGACCATGGCCTTGAAAAAGCGCTTGGGTCGAATCGGGGCGCGTGATATGGTCCGATCCGTATTCAGATCCGTAGCGTGCTCAGCTGTGATGGGGACCACCATCGGAGTGGTGGCTGTGTGGGCAGGCCCGAAATATGGTTCAAGCTCGTGGGGCATGTTGATATGGGTCTTGGGTAGTGTTGTGGCTGGTTCCATCCTCTATGGGGGGTGCGCCCGGCTTTTCAAGTGCCAAGAGCTGGATGCCATAGTAGATATGGTAAGAACGAATTTTCACAAAAAGCAGGTATGACCAGATTATTAAAGTTCGTGTTTTCGTGGTTTTCTTATCTCTTTTATTGTTTCCAAGACGGTGGTCAGGCCTGGACATGAGTAGAAAGAAAAAGGTCGTCATTGCCGCTAGTGTTCTGGGTTTTCTTGGCTTTCTCATTGTTATTGCGTGGGGTGAGCGGGGTGCGATTGACCTCTATCAGCTCAGGCTGAAAAGAGATCGTATGCATCAGACTAACCTTGAGCTGCAGAAAGGCAATGAAGCACTATTCCGTGCTATTCAGCGCCTGAAACATGACCTTGAATTCGTGGAAGACATTGCAAGAAGAGAACTCGGCCTGATACGACAAGACGAGGTGGTCGTTCTGAAGAAGAGATAGGATTTGCTCCCCTTTCTTTTCACGAGACCATCAAATTTGACGGTTTCGTAAAAAGTCAATAAACAGACGGCTTTGTAAAAAGTTCATATGCAAGGCGCACGAATCTTGAGGAATGAGGCGTACTTTTCGTACGTCGGAATGACGAAAGATGAAGCGCAACGCCGCAGATGGACTTTTTACAAAGTCGTCAAATTTGGAGGTTCTAATGGGCTCAGAGCAAAACAATACCGATAATCTAGCCCCCACAGCGACACTTGCAAGGCTTTACGAAAAACAGGGTTTCTTGGACAAGGCAGCCGCCACATACAAAGAGCTGATTACCGCGGAACCATACCGAGACGACTTGCGACACGCCCTTGAGCAGGTTGAAACAAGGCAAGGACAAGAAGTGCGTTCCTCGGACGCTAAACCAAGTACCATATTGTCACATCTTGAAAGATGGCAAGCTGCAGTTTCTGCCAGAAAAAAAACCGTGAATCAAGAACAAGCCGGCAATGGCAAGCTTCTTGTAATACATGGCCAAGATTTGGAGCAGCTCGGCACGCATGTTTCGGGTTCGGACGGAGAGGCAACTCTGGAACAGATAGACGCACAGGTCACGACCACGGCAGAGACATTTGGGATGACTGCGGAAATCTTTCAGTCAAATCGCGAAGATGAGTTGATCCAAGTGATCTCTCGAGCCTCAGGCCGTTATGATGCGCTGATCATCAATCCGGCCGGATTGTCCAGGATCGCCTCGGCCGTGAAGGATGCCCTCATGAAGCTGGATATTCCCGTGATTGAGGTGCATCTTTCAAACATTTTTTCCCGAGAGGCCTCCGGGGAAAAATCGTGGGTCGCTGAAGCGGCAACGGCCCACATCGCCGGTTTTGGAAAACAGGGCTACACGATGGCGGTTCAAGCCGCTGCAAATATGATGCAGTCGTAAGAGATCATCAAATCGAAGGAAAAGGGCCATTTATGGATGGACACTAGCTAGTTTCCACCTGATTCACGACTAACGAAAACAGGAGGTTTGTATTATTCCATGTACGACACATCAAATTTCAGAAAAGGCCTGAAAATAGAGGTAGGCGGAAAGCCCTTTGAGATTGTGGATTTTTTGCATGTAAAGCCTGGAAAAGGAGGCGCGTTTGTCCGCACCAAGCTGAAGAGCCTGCTCACTGGCCGCGTTGTGGACCAGACTTTCCGATCAGGCGAGAAGGTTGGCAGGCCTGACGTTCAGGAAAAGCATATGCAGTACCTTTACAAAGATGGCGAAAACTATTGCCTCATGGACAACGAAACTTATGACCAAATCTTTTTGTCAGAAGAACACCTTGGTGAAAGTCGCAAGTTTCTTCGTGAGAACATCAATGTCAGCGTGCTGTTTCTCAATGATAAGCCTATCGGGGTTGAACTGCCCATATTTGTTGAACTCACCATTTCCGAGACCGACCCCGGCGTAAAGGGTGATACCGCCAGCAAGGTTACAAAGCCGGCCACCCTGGAGACCGGTGCGGTAATACCCGTTCCCATCTTCTTGAACCCGGGCGACAGGGTAAAGGTGGACACCCGCACTGGTGCCTACGTAGAGCGAGCAAAGCAGGACCCCAAATAGCCCCCCAGCCGACTTTTTGCCCCCCCCCTTTTTTTGTTGACAAACAGCTGCCTTTGGGCAATACGACAAGTGTTCATAATTTGAACGCCCTGTCCTCGGTTGTTGGAGATTTACCGTGCGCCATCACGATGTTCATGCCCTTCGGATTCTCGAAGAGATCGCAAAGGATGCCAGCTCCACCCAACGGGAGTTGGCCGCCAAGCTCAATATCTCCCTGGGGCTGGTCAATTCCTTTGTTAGGCGTCTTGCCAGAAAAGGGTATTTGAAGATCACCACGGTCAAAAAGAATAGACTCAAGTACATGCTGACCCCAAAGGGCTTTTCGGAAAAGTCCCGCCTGACCTACGAATTCATACACTATTCCTTTGATTTCTATAAGACAGCCAGAAACAGATTGAAATCTGTCTTGAGCGAGCTGGCAAACAATGGCGTACGTCGTGTGATGTTTTACGGGGTAGGAGACCTCGCGGAAATTGCATTCATCTCTCTTCAAGAGACAAAACTGGAAATGGTGGCTGCCGTGGATGACGTTGAATCCGGAAACAAGTTCTTGGGTCATACCATAGAGCATCCTTCTGTGTTGAATTCACTGGATTACGACAAGATCATTATTACGTCCGCCGACTCTGGGGATGGCATTTATGAAAACCTGCTCAAGCAGGGCGTTCCAAGGTCTAAGGTCTTGAGGCTCGAATAGCCTCCCTTTACCAGTTGAAGGTTGACGGCCTCGCAAAAAGTCCAACTTCTGCGTTGCGCTGCATCCTTCGTCACTTCGGCGTACAGTAAGTGCGCCTCATTCTTCAGGATTTGCGCGCCTTGAATTTGGAGTTTTTTGCTTTGCCGTCTAATTCGGACTTTTTGCGAGACCATCAAGGTTTCTTGTGATGAAGAACATCCTGGTTGTTGGCGGTGCGGGCTATATCGGTTCGCACATGTGCAAGCATCTTTTCAGGCGAGGATATCAACCCATCGTGCTTGATAATCTTGTTCGCGGCCACAGCCAGGCAGTGAAGTGGGGCCCATTTTTCAAAGGCTCCATGACCGATGCGGATCTGGTGCACAAGATATTTTCAGACTTACCTGTTTCAGCCGTGATGCATTTTGCGGCTTTCTGCTATGTGGGAGAATCGGTAGAAGAACCGGCCATGTATTACCGGAACAATGTGGCTGACACTGTGGCCCTGCTTGAGGTTATGGTCGAAAAGAACATTTCCAATTTCATATTCTCTTCTTCTTGCGCCACTTATGGTGAGCCGGTGCAAATGCCTATCAAGGAAGACCACCCGCTGAATCCGATCAGCCCGTACGGCAGAACCAAGCTGATGGTGGAACAGATCCTGGAGGATTTCGGGACGGCCTACGGCATGCAATCGCTCAGCCTGCGGTATTTCAATGCGGCCGGGGCAGATTCAGATGGCGAGTTGGGAGAGGATCACGATCCAGAGACACACCTGATCCCTGTGGTTCTTCAGGCAGCCCTTGGCAAAAGGACCCACGTAAACATCTTCGGCGGCGACTATCGGACTGAAGATGGAACATGCATTCGGGACTATATTCACGTGGAGGACCTGGCTCAGGCGCACCTTGCGGCCCTGGAAAGGTTGCTTAACGGTTCGCCCGGGGGAGTATACAACCTCGGAAACGGCCAAGGGTGTTCTGTTCAACACGTCATGGAAACTGCACGCAAGGTAACGGGCAAGCCCATTGCGGCCAAGGTGGTGGAAAGGCGGACGGGCGATCCTGCTGTGCTTGTGAGTTCAAGTGAAAAGGCCACTCGTGAGCTTGGTTGGCGACCGCAGTTTCCTGACATTGAGACAATCATAGAAACTGCCTGGAATTGGCACAAAGCCAACCCAGAGGGCTATGGTGATTAACGTCCCGTGCCAGCAATTCTGCTGTAAGAAGGGATACATAGAGCGCTCGAACCACGGGCAAATGTGAGATTTCGCGAAGTACAACACGGAAATAACTGCTCTGACAATGATCGACAAAAAGACGATTTTGTGCCATTGGCTGCACTGTCTGCAGCTCATCCCGCCCGTGCTTTGGGCATCTTATTGGTAGTATGTGATAGGGGCTGATTGAGGGACTGCCAGTGGGGCAGTAAGTGTACGCCAAAAGGGGGTTAGAAAAAGGAGGGGTATTATGAAAACAAAGAGTCTGCTCACGTTTTTTCTGGCTGTAGCATTGGTCGTTTCCTTTGTGCCTGGATTGTGGGCACAACAACAGGAGGCGAGGATTAATATCAACACGGCTTCTGCGGAGGAACTCACACAGCTCATACGTATAGGGCCAGTGTATGCCGAGCGCATTATCGAGTACCGTGATGTCCATGGTCCCTTTGAGCAACCCCGGGACATCATGAAGGTTAAGGGTATAGGTCCCAAAACATGGGAGACCAACCAGGACTGCATAACGGTTGAACAGTCTGTCAAGTCACCTTCTCTAAAAGAATAGGATTTGCAGAGAGTTCGAAATGCAGCCGCTTTTCAGCGGGATGCTCCATGCAGGCGAAGCGCTTGCCGTCAGGTAGAACCCCTGCCCTGAACGGCAGCGATGCTTCAGTGATTTCCGGCTGTAACGCTGTAAGTGGACTTTTTTTAACGTGGTTCAAGGGCGAGGGGATCTTCCCCTCTTGCGTGCCCAGCTGCTCGGACTTTTCCGGATAATATCAGTTTCATTTCAGTTAGTTATCTAAATATTGCCTCTGTAATTGACGGGGCGGAGCTGTGTCTGTACGGAGACCCTTGAAAAATGTTCAATTTTGTTCAAGGTCAAGGAAGGCGAAAATTTTAACCGCAGGAATACATTGAGTATTTTGAGGATTGAAATTTGAGTCTGACGTCGAAATTGGACAAAAGAGGGGGTTTTTGAAAGGTCTCTCAAAGGTCTAATGGACATCCTTGGCATATCCTGCTTCTACCATGACAGCGCTGCATGCCTGGTCAGGGACGGAAATATCTTGGCCGCTGCTCAAGAGGAGCGATTTACACGAAAGAAACACGACCCAAGATTTCCGAAAAACGCCATCACGTATTGTTTGGATGAAGCCGGTATCACGGTTCAAGATCTTGATTACATAGTCTTCTATGACAAGCCCTTTTTGACCTTTGAGCGCCTGCTTTTGAGCTATTTGACCGTGGCCCCAAAAGGGCTTCGATCCTGGTTGGAGGGCATGCCGCGGTGGCTGGGACAAAAACTACATATCCCCAAGGTCATAAATAGAGAAATCGGCTATGAAGGTGATGTCCTCTTTACAGAACACCATGAAGCCCATGCAGCTTCTGCGTTCTATCCATCGCCTTTCACCGAGGCGGCCATCCTGACAATTGACGGCGTGGGAGAATGGGCCACTGCGAGCTGCGGATTCGGAAAGGCGAACGACATTGTTCTCCTCAAAGAACTCCATTTCCCGGATTCTCTGGGACTGCTGTATTCCGCCTTTACCTATTTTACGGGATTCAGAGTCAACTCAGGTGAATACAAACTCATGGGCCTGGCCCCATACGGGGAGCCCCGGTATCAAGACATTATTCTGTCAGAACTCGTGGATCTTAAGGATGACGGTTCCATCAGGTTAGATCTTTCCTACTTTAATTTCTTGGGTGGACTCACCATGACAAACAAGCGTTTTGCCAAGCTTTTTGGTGGTCCTCCTCGCAAACCCGAGACTCAAATCACACAAAGAGAGATGGACATTGCCGCTAGCATTCAAGCTGTCACTGAAAAGGCTGTCCTGAGGATGGCAAACCACGTGTACACAGAGACCAAGCAAAAAAACCTTTGCCTTGCAGGTGGAGTGGCCCTTAACTGTGTTGCCAACGGCCGCATACTGCGGGAAGGTCCTTTTGAAAACATTTGGATACAGCCCGCAGCAGGCGATGCAGGCGGAGCGCTGGGAGCAGCCCTTTCTGTGTGGCACCGTTTTCTTGGAAACGAGCGGCCCGATCCTAACGGGCATGACAGCCAACAGGGTTCATATCTTGGACCCTCTTTTTCCAATGGACAGGTCAAGACATTTCTTAAAAGCAAAGGCTATCCCCACGATGAACTAGACCCAGAGCACAGGGCACGGGTGATTGCTGAGCACATCGCAGAAGGAAAGATCGTCGGATATATGGCCGGACGTATGGAGTTCGGGCCAAGGGCTTTGGGGGCGAGAAGTATCCTGGGAGATCCAAGGAGCGGGGATACCCAGACAGTGATGAACCTCAAGATAAAGTACCGGGAATCCTTCAGGCCGTTTGCCCCTTCCGTGTTGGAGGAAAAAACCTCTGAATACTTTGATATTGACAGGCCCAGCCCATATATGCTTTTGGTAGCTGATGTGAAAAAGGAAAGACGCCTTTCCCAGCCCTCAGCCGATGGTGTACCAATGTTGGAACGTCTCAGTGTCAAAAGGAGCGACATACCGGCTGTTACTCACCTTGACTATTCTGCTCGCCTTCAGACAGTAAGTGAACAGCACAAGCCCGACTACCACGAGGTCATTTCAGAATTTGAAAAACTCACCGGCTGTGCCGTGGTAGTCAATACGAGTTTCAATGTTCGGGGCGAACCCATCGTCTGCACGCCCGAAGATGCCTACAAGTGCTTTATGCGTACCGAGATGGATGTCTTGGTCATAGAAGACTGCATTCTGTTCAAGGAACAACAACCACGTTGGCAAGAACGCAAGGACTGGCGAAGTGAGCTTGAACTCGACTGACCCCAGAGAAATACGAAAATTCGGATTCATCGCCTTTATCTTTTTCGGGTGTCTGTGCGGCCTGGGTGTGTGGCGGGAAAAACCCGTGCCCACCTACTTGTTTGGCTTCTTGAGCACCCTGGGGGTCGGCTTTGTCTTGATTCCTTCCCAGCTCAGGCCAGTTTATCTTGCCTGGCTGAAAATCGCTCACCTGTTGGGAAGAACTGTAACAACCTTAGTACTTGCTTTGGCCTACTACACGGTAATCACCCCTTCAGCCCTGATAAAGCGGTTGTTCGGTGGGCGTCCCATTGCTGTCAAACCCGACAGAGAAGTTTCTTCTTATTGGGTGGAACGTTCAGAACCCGCACAGCCAAAGGAGCGGTTTCTGAAACGATTTTGAGAATCTCGTGGAAAGTCATCAAATAGAGACCTTTGAAAAATGCTCAATTTCGTTCAAGTTCAAGGAAGGCGATAATTTTGACCACAGGAATACATTGAGTATTTCGAGGATCAAGATTTGAGCCTGACGCAGAAATTGGGCGACAGGGGGTGTTTTTCAAAGGTCTCAAATAGACGGCACGGTAGAAAGCTCCAGATGCAAGGCGTGCGAATCTTGAGGAATGAGGCGTAGTTATCGTACGTCGGAATGACGAAAGATGAAGCACAACGCCGCAGATGGACTTTTTACGAAGCCGTCAATTTTGAGGAGAAGAGCATGCCCAACCAATCCATAATCACAGAATTCTGGGAGTTCTTAAAGGTCAGAAAACGTTACTGGCTGCTGCCTATTGTCCTGGTGCTTTTCCTTCTTGGTGCCCTAATTGTTTTTACTGAAACCAGTGCAATAGCACCATTTGTGTACACGCTGTTTTAAGACAATTGGCCAATTATGTCCCGCAGAGGCCCTTGATGTTCGATCTTTTTCAACGTAGTGACGGTTTTGTAAGAAGTCCGAATTAGACGGCAAAGCAAAAAGCTCCAAGTTCAAGGCGCGCAAATCCTGAGGAATGAGGCGGGGGCCCAAGAGAGCCCGTTAGAGGTTTGAGGAGCGCTTCGCTTGAGGGTGGAGGCGCAGGCGGCAAATTCAGATTAACAACGCCGAAGGCGTTCACATTAACTTTAGGCACTTTAGCGCACT
>SDBT01000600.1_pt1 | contig 58006 bp, 75 predicted proteins | sample 2277101 | NCBI WGS metagenome assembly SDBT01 (sample SAMN10404973, study PRJNA504765) | marine sediment metagenome | isolation source: marine sediment core GS10_PC15, 103 cmbsf | place: Arctic Ocean: Southern Knipovich Ridge | collected 2010 | reverse complement strand
GTTTTATGGATCATGACATGCACGAAATCGACAATTACGGAATACCTACGGGTTTTTACGTCTGTTCCAACATGAAATGCGCATTGAGTTTGGCTCATGAGGCTGATTGGGTTCATGAGTCGGAACTGCCCAATTTGGGTGATTGCCCCATTGTGGTAATTGCCCACAAGCCATCAGGTGTTTACAAGTCTTAGCCTGTTAAAAGGGGTGGGTTTAACAGGGTAAGACCTGTTAGCGAAAGGACGCCGGATCGGTATCGTCGCTGGTGTCAACGTTCCAGTGGGCTGGTGGCCAATCGGGGGAGACGACAGGGTTCCTATGAACGATGTAGTCCATTTCGTCACCATCGACCGCGAATGTTTCCTCCACGAACCCCACTGCCAAATACCCGGAACGGTGGTCGAGGTCGATATTGTCCTTGCCTTTTATGACTGTCGTTTCATTGATGCCAGCCAGAAGGGTTCCATCTGGAACCTTGTCCCAGTCGTCCTTCCAGATCAGGTGGATGATCAAATCGCCTGGCTCGTCGCTCCACAGGGTTGTGCGGATCATGTGATCACTATAATAGAATGTTTGCGCGAGAATGTTTTTTGTGACTAAAGTGGTTGGTATGCGCGAGAATGTTTTATGAAGTGCGACTGGTGCGAGAAGACCCACCAAACCGTGCGCTACGTCCTCGGTGTGTGGCTCTGTGAGTTCTGCCGTGTGATGTGGCTGCGGACAGGAGTACGCAAATGAAGACCGGCTACCCCTTAGAAGAAGACATCGAAGCCGTTGCCAGCTACTACGTTCTGCCTGGGCTGAAACACGCCATAGACCACGTGTTGGAGGCGGCGAGGAAATTCAACGATCCCCTAGACGAACTCTGGTGGTGTGAGGCCCACGGCAGGCCCATTGATGTATTCGAGAAGATCACACCCAAGGAGTGCCTGTATGTCGGACGACCTGGGCCGTGTGAGCCTGCCGCCGCTCTGGTTGTTCTTGATGAGTAGGTTCACAGCCTCCGATCCAGGTTCTCTTTACTGGTATCCCGACTACCTCCTCTGGAAGTGGTTGGGCCTCTGCCGTATTGGTCATGCGAAGATTGTCAGAGCCGACAAGGATTGCGACATGTTTTGGGGGGCAGAGCTGGACCTGCTGCATTTCAAGCGTCATCCCGAACAGTGGTCCGAGGCCGAATTGACAGAGAAGCCTTCCGATGAGACGTAGGGTCGGCCAAGGCAGGAAGGGCAGATACACAGGCAAAGCCCCGTCTGTAGGTCGAGGCGCGATCAAATGTCATGAGTGTGGGAAACCAACCCGGGATCATTCACTGTTGAAACCATGCGCCAGCCTGACGGAAGCCATTGGCAGTTCCCGTATTACCGTGTCCGCACCCAGGAAGGAAAAGGGAAGCTGATGAATGAAGGTCCATGCCATCGACAGTTCACCGTAGCCTGGGAGTTGTTCCGCGGGTTTGATTCGATACCGACCATTCACCAGAAATATGAGCGGGGTGGTTACAGAGGGTTGGGTGCGCTCAAGTGCCCTCATCCTGATTGTTCATACGCACGTTTTGATGTTTGGCAGCTTTGGCAGCATGTCCACTTCGCCAAGAAGCATGATCGGTTTGGCGAACGTAAGCGTGAGTGGGACGAGTACATACGTGACCTCCACCGATGAACTACAGTTTGGATGTAGGTTTCGGGGGGTCAGATGGAATTCAACCGGCCCTGGCCCCTCGGGAATCGTTAGTGTCCTCCCTAACGGGGATTGTCTAAAAATGAAGTCCCAAGTGTCTAAGACCCGACGTGGTGAGCGGATAGAAGTCGACGAACTGATTGATGCTGTCATTTACGACCAGCCAGGACGGTTCGGCAGGAAACAACCACGCGAAGTGAAGTTGCTGCGCATCCCCGACACTCATCGTGTAATCGACGCGGATGACATGGTTGTGACGATGGGTGAAGTGCTGGAAGTCGGTTTGTCCCCCGGCACTCCTACAGGAGAAGCCTACGTCGTGTTGTCCCCAGGTGACAGAAGGTGGGATGACTGATGGAATGGTTCGGGAAATCGTGGAACGCTCCCGTCAACAACGGGACTCAGCAGGTAGGAACCCCTGTCGGTGACGACTGTGTTAGGTGTGGGATGAAGATTATCAAGGATGACCAGGGAGTGATCCTGCCGTCGATCGACGGAGTTATGAACCATTCGGTCACCATCTTCCACAGGCGTTGTTTCCTTCAGGAGTTGGGCATTGACAAGGTTTGGCCAGAGAAGCCGTGAGCCGTGTGCTGACCCTGCCCGGAGCGAAACGTCAGGTGATAGTGGACCATCCCGACCCTAAGTTGGCTCCCTACTGGTGGCGACATGAACCTCCCGAAGCCAACGCCTGCTGGGTCTGCGGGGAGGACACAAAATGGATTTACCTGGACATCGGTTACCAGCACACCTTTTGTGACCGTTATCCCACAGAGAATGGGGACGTTATGACAATCAAGGGTTGGACGCGAAGCGCAGAATCAGATGAAAAGGTCTTTTTGTCGACGCTTTTGCCCGTTAAATAAGGGGTAGCTTATATGCGATTACCTTTTTTATCGAACGTTCGTACGAACTTACTCGAACTTACATGACCTACTCGGAGTTAGTTGAAATTGGTGGTTTTACCCCCTATGGTGGTATCAACGCCCTGGAGTAGTGTGGGACACACCAACGGTTGTGATCCGACGGGAGGGGTTCGAATCCCCGCTCCAGACTGATTGATAATTGAATAATGCGCTAGAGCATGGTGGTGAAAGTCGGTTTCACGGTCCTTACCCGAAGGTGGTCAGGGTCAAGTGCGGTTCAAGTCCGCACATCACCACGACAACGCGGGCGGTCCAGCGACCAACCGAGACTCATAACCTCGGGAAGCTGTGGGGCAGCACCCAGGCCCGCTACGAAGGGGAGCCAGCCACGGACGTTGCTCATAACTCGACTGTGATGCCACTGGTTCCCCGACTTTTGGGGAGAACACCTAATACCTTGGTTCGAGCGGCAAAAAATTGAACCGTGTTCTCCCTGATTTTTAGGGGGAGATGTCCTTTCCGGCCTCCCAGCCCAAATGAGTACCCCTCATCCATCTCCCCCTGATTTGTCCAAGACCTCGGCCTGGGTACGCCGAGTGGCCGTGTCACTGCTTGCAAACATGGGGGGCCACGAAAACTGCCCCCAAAGCGCATTACGGATAGTTCTTCTTCGGAGCCATGAACGATCCGATGAGCAAGAGAGTCATTCCGATCCAGAAGTCTTGGTCCTTGAAAATTCCGACGTCGAGCCACTTGGACAACACGTTAAGCAGGATGCCCGAAGCGACCAGCAGGAAGCCGTACCCGATTACGCGTGTCATTTGTCGAATTCAATTTCAACGTTGAACTTGAGGTCCATTCCGTCATTGTCTACCCGATAGCGTACCGGAGCAATCGCGACGACCCGTGGATTCTTGCCGGGATACTTGTCTTGCAATCCCGCCTCAATGCGTTCCACCAATTCGTCATATTTGAAGTATTCGTCAATTTCCGTTTCACCTGTCAGGAACACTTCTTCGCTCATAGGACAGCGTTACGGCAGATTTGGCACATGCCTTCAAACTCACGGCGTGCGTCTTCGACGGGAAGACTTGAGGTTGGTTGGACCATCCAATCCTTGCCTAAGGGCTTGCCACATGTCGTGGAGTTCAGCGCCAGGCCCGTCAGGTGTAGTTTCCCGTTGAACCTTGGCGTCCCGTTGTCCCAGCGGACTGGAATCACGAAAACCTTCAAGTGGGTCCTCCTCGTAGAGTCTTACAAGTTGGTCGACAATGTTGGGTGGTGCGTAGTAGAGAGCGACGTCTTGGAAGAGGTCGTAGCACTCCTCGTTGAATGCGGTTGGGTTCAGGGTCAGTATGGTGTTGACACGTGCTTCAACCTGGCCTCTATGGATTCTACTGCTCTTGGCTGTCATCGAGGGCCTGTAGCCAGAGACATTCGCATTTTCGGCAGTGAAGCCAGATCGCTATCAGGTTGTTGAGTTGGTCGCGCCAGTACGTGTTGATGTCGTGCGGTCCTTCGTGCCCGCAGTCCAAGCAAGGGAATCCCGCTGCTTCGCCACCCATGACGAAAGGGTACAACGTTCATACGAAGAACGTTATCCGTTCGTTGCAGTGGCAGGACATGTAATCTTCAGACACGAACTGCATAGGGTGGTTTGCCAGATCACATGCAGTGTGCGCTCGCTTCTTATCGCGGATGTATTCAGTTGCACTCTTTTGGCCCTTGAAGCGCGTGTCGCTGAACAGGTCGTCATACGTCAGTCGGTTTTTCATACGAGGAACGTCCTTCGTGTGCCGCATTCACAAGACATGACAGAACCTTCGGCCCCGTGGTTGAACGCGTGATTGTCGAGCGTGCAGGCCACTTCCGTAGCAAGTACGTCCGCGATTTTCAACATTTGATCTGTCGGAAGTCCGCTTGTCGTCTCCCCGAATTTGTCCGTGAACTTGCTCAGAGCTTCTTTCCACAGTGTCCTCTCGTCGTTCATAGGAAGTAGTGCATCACTTCACCGCAGGCGCAGCCTCGGGTGGAGTCTGTCTGTCGGAAAGCATGGCCTTCCCCGACTTCCACCTTGTGGTCGGTGACTCTACAAAAGTCTTTGGCCGCCCTGGTAGCGCGAATACGGGTAGTTGGGTTTGTTCTTGCGTCTTCCATTTCACGAACCGTTTTTCTCATTGCGATGCGTTCGTAGAGGCTCAAAACAAGAGTTTGGGGAGTCATAGGAAGAAGGTTATCCGCTTACCGCATCGACATGCGAACCATGCGTCGTTGTAATCCCAAGGGGGAAGGTCGGTGCCGATTCGGTGTTCTTCCTTCTCGCAGTACCAGGCCACCCATTGGATTTCTTCCACCCTCCGTTCTTCTACGGCGACTTCGGAAAGAGTCATAGGAGGAAAGTTATCCGTTCGCCGCACCGACAGGAGATTACATCGTGATCGGCCCAGTATTCAATGGTCGCTTCGTCTATAACCAGGAGGGTTCTCAGGGGATTGCGCGGGTGGTCTGTTTCAAAACAGAGTCTTTTGGCTTCTTTGAGCATCTTGGCCAATTCGCGTCGTCTGACCGACTCTTTTTCCAAGAGGACCGTGAGTTTTCGTTTGCCTAGCTTCTGATTCATGAGTGGTGCAGATGCCCAGGGTCTTGCCTACCTGGGCATCCACAGGTTTATGGTCAGGGTCGGTCGATGTCAGGAATGATTACTTCAGGTTTGAAGATCACCCGATAGTGGTAGGTGTCCACGCCGAGCGGCTCCAACTGTTCCACGAAGTAGGATACGTTGTCGGACAGTCCGAGAAAATGCTTCTTGAATTCGCCGTCAGCAACCTTGCAGGTCACTGTCAACTGTGTGGTGAAGTCCTCAATCGAACACTTGCCCTCGATTGACAGCAAGTAGGTGTCGGTGATTCCGTTGAGGAACACGACACGCCTATCAACCTCGAACTGTTCCGCAGCCACCGACAGGTTGCGTGACGCCACGTCAGCATCACTAGTGCAGGCTGTCAGTATGAATGCCAATACGAACAGTCCGTAGACGTACTTCTTCATGTCGTGATCACATCCGCGTCTTCTTCGACGGGTTCCCTTTCAGGAACAATGCCGTCGTTGACGTAGGCGAGAAGCTTGTCGGCATGGTTCACGACGTCTTGCAGGTCTCGGTCCCGACCAAAGCGGTATTCACCGAGTCGGCCAGCTATTTCTATCGCCCAAACCCTTTGCGCTTGGGCGTCTTTTGTCCAGGTGAGTACCGTCTTGCGTTCGACCACGACATCGCGTTCGATTACGCGTTCGACGTCGCGTTCAATGGTTTTGACTCCCGATTCGTAGCTGTGAATCTGCCACGCCTCGCCTTCGAACCCCTTGATCCTCACCGCGGTCTCTATCGGTCCTTCGTTGACCACGTTGGTGACGTCAGCCTCTTTCTTTCCTTCTTCCACGAGTTTTCCTTTCGTCCGTGGACGTATCATCATACTGATACGAACGGGGGGAGTCAAGATGTGGCTCGATTACGAGATGTCAGACGGCTATCATTTCTCGCATGGCATTCTCCACCGGAACCGTTGACATACGAGCAGCAATCGCGGCGGACGATGAAACTTCAGGTAAGCAGGCTCTTTACGAGACTCTCAACTTCCTCATCGACTGCACCGACGACACGGGGACAACCCTGGATGTTGAAGTGCAGTGGTCGCACAACAATTCCACATGGTTCTCGTTCCCGACTCCTGATGCCTTTGCTCAGATCACAGCGACCGGAGGGACGTTTCTTTCAGTAGCGTCCCGTGCAGGTTGGTTCCGATTGGCTTATGTGGTTGTGGGTGGGGCGTTCGACTTCGAAGTGAGTTTGGTCGGCTACGCCTGATCGCCCTTTTTCCCACGAACCCGTGGGTACTTGCGAGGGGCATGCCCATGACAGTTGTTTCCCTTGTTATATGAGTTCAACTGCGTAGAACAACCACTTTTGGCGCACACGCGGTTGTCACCACTGTGCTTCGGACTCTTTCCGTGATATGGCCGCTTGGTCCCGAGACTTAGACTGGTCATAGGCGTTCAATATATCTGAAACACCGGGGATTGACAACCTTCATGCGAACAAAAACTTGAGGACAAGTTCGGAGTCAACCCTGGCCTCACGATTTTCGCCAACACGATGTCGCGTCGTATGCACACGATTGACGTCTTCCAACTCGAAGCCGGTCTTGAGAAGGTAGCGGGTATGCCATGAGGCGACATGAATGCGTTTCTTTCCGCGGATGTGGTCGGAGATGTTGAGGATCAAGTGTCCCCCTGGCTTCAACACTCGCGCCACCTCATCCCAGGCTCGCTCATGGAAGTCCCGATAGGCTTGGCCCCACTGCAACGACCCTGAATTGGACTCGTTGAGGTCGCGGCCCAAATCATGTGTGTAAGACCTTCGGTATGAGTCGTCTAAGGCAACATGCTTGTCGGCAAGACGGTTCCCGTAGCAGGGGGACGTGATCACAGCGTCGAACATAGAAAAGCCGTAGTTGAGCTTGAGAGCGTTCCCAACGTAGGTCTGCGGGTGGAAGTTCGCCCATTCGGGTTCTATCTCCACACCGATAGTCTCCATCTTCCAATCGACCATCCCCTGGAGGGCGTGAACCCCTCCTATCCCGGCGAACGGGTCGAGGACACGTTTGTGAGTGTCGTCGAGGAGAGGAACTATCGCCAGGAGAACTTGCCCATTGAAGACAGCAGGGTGGGCGTACCCGTTGTAGAGCTTCTTCGAGAAGGGCTTAGTTGAGGTACTCAATGGTGTCCCCTTCGACCGCGATCGTGGGACCCCACACGGGTGTTATAGCTTCAGCCATCGTTCCGATCGTTGTCCGCAAAGTCTTCAAAGCTGTCGCCGTGCTGATTGTTTGAGTGTGCAGTTTGTCCAACACCTCAGTGAACACATCAACGTTCACCGTCGTTGAAACGTTTATGTCGAGGGCCAACGGCCATGAGTGGTGTGACTGCCGTCTAAATGATTTCTTCAACGATGTCTCCGTTCACTGCGATCGCGTGCATTGAGTCACCCAACGTTTTGACCTCTTGGACTAGATATATCTCAAGAGCCAACAACTGAGCTTTGGTCAAGTTGACGTTCTCCCGTAAGTTCTTGACACCATCCCGTAAGTCAGTCAGAGACAAGTTGTTTGAGTTGAGTCGCCCTTCCATTATCGTCTGGTCACCATCAGTCCACGCCGGGGAAGTCCATCCCGGGGCAGAACTTTTAGGCTCAGTGGCCTTTTGAGAGCGTTTCTTCCAGAACCCTGAGGGCATCAAGACCCTTCCCTTCTAAGTAGTCCTCCACAGCCTCCCGAACGATGTCGGTCTGTGTGCGATTCTCCGCAGCAGCGACGACCTTGAGCCGCAAGGCTAGGTCGGCGTTTAAACGTAAAGTGAATGCCATAGTGATACCACTGTACCGAAAATTGGAAAATTTTTCGACATCTACTCGTTAAGCACTTCGTAGACGCCGCGAGCATCGAACAGGGTGAGTCGGTCCACGCCGTCCCACATGAACATGCCGACCTTGCGAAGTATGGGATGCTCTGCCAACTGTTGACCGGAAATCTGCTCGTACTCGCTGGCTGTCAATTCGATGTCTGATTTAGCCATAGCGGTTTCAACGTGCTGCACCTGAATCTCATGAGCGCGTCCGAGGAAGTACCCCTCTAAGTAGGTCATCCGTTTGTGGTTGATCACCCACATGGGAACACGTACGGTTGCGTAGGCGATTACCGCCCATGCTAAAAATTCGGTCATGTGTATAACGCGATCCTGTCTATTCCGTCCCATTGCCATTCTTCCGGTAGGTCTATGCCTGGGTTCTGTGTCACCTGTTGCGCCATGATTTGCATGGCCTCGTCGGGTGACAGAGTTTTGCCTTCTACCCAAGCCATGTTCGCTACGATTGAACTGATTTTCGATTCATCGGTTCTTCCCGTGTAATAGCCCGCAGCGTAGCTTGCCCGCCTCATCCTCAAGGACAGCCACACGACCACTCCGAGCATCAAAAAGTAGTTCCCCATTATGATCCAATCAACGAGTGTCATGTGTCCTTCTTCCTTGTAGGGTCATGCTCTTTGCAGTACGCGACAGGTAATTTGGTCTTGGTCTTTCCGTATTTTAGATCAGCCACGACCACCACTCGACCCGTCCGTTTCTTCTCGTACCGACAGCGTGTGCAAGAGATTGCATTGCCGTCTGGCCAATAAGGTTGACGTTTGTAGCGTTTGACGTTGATAAATGTGTAACTCATCCGAATAACGTTTCCTGGCCGGGAATCACTCCCACACAGGCCGAATGCCGCCAGATTCCTGTGGTCTTGCGGTCGATGATTTTGTTGGCCCCGCCACCCTTGCGTAGCTCCTCCCACCCTTCGACTTTCCGCTGGACGCCGTACTTGGCGTTGGTGTTGACGGGTAATTCGCAAATGGCGCAGACGATGTTCATTTCAGGATCAGGTACCTTTGCAAGAGAGTCCGCACAGCATATTTTCTTCCCTGGGTGCTGCGCCCGTCCAAGATGTCGTGATGGTAAACACAGAGCATTACGACGTTCGTTAGAACGTTCGCTTTGGGTGATCCGCCCATCCCACGGTGGACTAGGTGAGCGAGTTGGAGGTCGACCCTTGACCCACAGTCGGGCCATTGGCATTGACCTCCGTCTCGCTCCATTGCCTCTCGGCGCAGTCCACTCAGATTTGGCTTAGTCATGTCACGCGATACGGCCAGACAAAGCATGTCATGGGCTGTCGATTGGCGGGGTCCAGCAGGTAGTGGTGCGGCCCGGTATGGTTAGTCAACTGGCCAGTTCTCCGGGTTCGACAGCATCGAACGCTTCCACGCTGAATGTGCCGAATCCCTGTGACCGTGACGCTCCTACGCCCTGCTTTTCCGCGTATGTCAGCATGTCGTACCACTGGTCCTTTTTCAAGTCCAGATCGGTCATCACCGTGAACTTCATACGAACGTTACGCAGAATCTCTTCTCTCTTGATGGAGGAACCAAAGCGGGTAGTGACAAAACGTGTTTCAACACCGTCAGCTTCGTCGACGTCAAGGCTGATTCTGTCTTCGACGACGAACACATGTTCTGCGATCACCTTTTTCCACGACTTGCCCCGCAACTTATGTTGCGGCCAGGGATAGGCGATGTTCGCCGCCTCTTTCAACATGGCCTTCAACTGTCGTCCTTCGAAAAAGAGAACGTTCTTGTCGTCGCGCTTGAATCCTGACAACTGTTTTCGGCCAGTCTCGCTAATAACTTGAGCCAGTTTCTTCTCGTCGGCCAAATCTGCCTTGGAGATGCCAAGTTCGTTCATCGTTTCGCGGATGAGGTCGAGAATGTGTTCGGTGGGATGGTTCTTCGATAGCTTCGATTTGATCCACCCTTCGACAATGTTGGGGTCGAGTGGTGTCCCTCCGTGCAGCTTCTCCACGGCTATGTCGATGTGGTACCAGTTCTTCCAGATTTTCAGTCGGTGTTCTTTGAGGATGCTCATTCCTCACCAAGAAAGGCGTTGATGATGCGGTCAACCATTGGCCGATTCGATCGTGTCCAAAGATTGAGGTCATAGGCTGCCTCACGGTCGGGTTTGATCACGTTGACCGCAGCTTCTATCGCTAGTCGTAGAGCCTTGTTCACTTCGGTCAGTTGCCTCGTTTCGATTAGGACGTTGAGATGAAACACTTGATACCCTCGATCTTGTGCTTCGTCTTGTAGGTCGCTCATTTGCGTGGATACCCCCATTCGTCTAGCCATGTTGTTATCTGTTTGCTGAACGTTTGATACAGACCTTCCATCACAGTGATGAACAGAGTGGCAGTGCCGATCCCAACCATCATGCCCAACGTGAACCAGCCGTAGCTATTCATCGTCGCCTTCTGCGACCTATACCGGAGATTTTATGAGGTTCGTCCTCGATTTCTTTGGCCTTGAGCCAGTCAACGATGACCCCTTCCACAATCAGCCATCCTTTGTGACGAACTCGATCGTCGGCTGAATGAGGATCGTTGTAGAAGGCATCCAACACTTCTGCGTGTGTGTACTTTTCGCTCTCGCTCATGGGCAGAGGTAGGTGTCGGAGGCGGACAGGAAGATGTCGAACATCACTATGTCGGCCTGTTCACGGCTGAACTCCCCGGTGAGGTCAAGAAGGTCTATGGGCTTGCGGAGACAGGTGGCTACGCCCATTTCTATCAGTTCGGCGTCCAGATACCGCTCTGACCAAGTGTTCTCGTTACCGAAGATTCGTATGGAGTCACGCATGACGATCATGAACAGATCGGCGCTGATCGCGACGGCATCGCCTATCTCCGTGACCATTGTGGTGGTTGTCGTGGTAGTCGTTGGTGTGACCACTACTACGGCTTGGGGCCATATCGCGTTGAGCATGGCGTAAACAAGCAGCATCCAGACGATCAGGCCGACGCTCACCCAAAGCCATTGTTTCTGATTCAAACCTGTTCCTCGTAGATCGTGTAGATATGACCCGACGTAAGATAAATGGTGATGCCGTCTGGCGTCACGAAGGGGGTGTCGTTGCCGACAAATCTGCCTACTTGTTGGCCGTTGTCGTCTAAGCGCACGAAGTCGGGGGTGTCCTCTTCTTGGTTCCCGAAGTTGATTGTGATGTGTGTGCCGCCGTCTTCGCTCATGTCACTAAACCGTGTGAGTGGTTGTCAGCGATCATCGCTGCGAAGTTGGCTACGTCGGCTGCTTCCTGCCATGAGTCTTCTCCGCGCTCGACGGCGTGCAGCAGTTCGATTACTTCCTCGCGGAGTCGGGCGAACAGAAACGCACCCTGAGTATGTTCCCAATGTGGCCGGGTACTGTTCGTTCTCAGCTTCAGGATCATTTCGTGACCCATTCGACCGGCCAGGGCGTATTCCTCTTGTGGGTTGCTCATTCGTTTCCTATCTGGCTTGGGGGGATCAGGCATTTCTTCGGGGTATCTGGTCACTCGGTATTTATCTCCACTATCAGTACGTCGATGATCGTGTCATCGGTACAGCACCATTCGCTCTCGTCGGCTATATCCGAAGGGATATGTTCCCCATCCGTACACCACTTGACCTGGCGGGCGTTTGCTATGCGTTCGTGTGAGTTTTTCCATTCGCTCAACTTGTCAAGCCAGAACGGGTCTTTGATGATCAACGCGTGTCCTCCTGGCCCGTTGTCCTTCAGCCAAGTTTCAAGATCAATCATCGGTTCAACCATCTGAACAGGAAGAACACGGCAAAGAAAACAACCACTCCCACGTATAGGGCGACCCCGATTGCTAGGCCATCAATCATCGGTGTCCTCTGTGATACATATATGCCGGTCAGCTTCGTGCTGTGCAGCTTCTACCGAATAGTGTTCCAGACCAACCCATGAACACTCATCACAGAACCAAGCGGCACCATTGACAGTCTCCCAAACTTGGTGACGCCACACCATCGGTTCAATCCTTATGTCGCTCATAAGGACTTGTCAAAAAATCGTATAGACGCAATGGCTCCGAGAATGAGGTTTGATTCGCGGTGTCCTACCCATTCGGGCGTGTCGTCGGGCCAGTAGTTGATTTCTACTAGACCGTCGATGATTGCTTTGAGGACGGTCCCGCAGTAGTTGTGCGGATCGCGTCTCCGGTTCTGCGTGAACGGAATGTCAATCTGTACCACGGAGGGTGGTAGCCCCCCTCTGGTTATGTCTTTCATTTGGGGGGGGAGAACCATTGCGCCTCCTTGGATTGCCTCCTTCCATCCTTTTACGAGCTTGTGTCGTTGGTGGTGGTGGAGCTTCCTGTCTTGGTTTGTTGACCAAGCTGGCTCCACGGGTATGAAGGTGAATTCCAGGTATGGTTCCATGCGTATCAACCTAATGGAACAGTGGGGGGGGTGTCAAGCTTGGCCAAGATTTGGTGGCATGGCCGATAGACTCCTTCATACGAACATTAGGGAGGGCACAGCGTCACATGAGTGATCTTTTAACGCTGATAATCACTTTGGTCTTTTTTGCAGGAGCGATGGCTGCTGCTGCGGTATACATCAAGTCGTCGGTGGTAAAGCAAGCTCATGCTGAATGGAGACTTCTGGCTGACAGCAGGGGAGAACGGAACAAGGACCTTGAAACGGAAGTGGCCGAGTTGCGTAGAGAAATGGATGAATTGCGTGGTGAGGTGAAGGCGTTGCAGGGATTGAAGGCAACAGAGATAGCCGATGAGGTTGTGGCTCGGTTGCATCAATAGCCCTAGAATGAGAGTCTGCTCACCTAGAGTCGTGAAGCCAACCGGGGAAGTTGAATGATTGACAAAGAAGCTATCGACGCCGCCATTGCCGAAATCACAGCACGACCGATGGCTTCCGATGTGTGTTGGGGGCAGAAGCTTTCTGCTGAAGCGGCTGAGTTTCTCGAAATAGTGGAACAGTTGAGACGTGATGGTGAACGAGTCCGTCAGCGTATCGTGGCTGACAAGTTCGAGGAACTCTACGGCTATGCGGTGACTGAAGGGCAGATCGGGAATCACCTGACCAAACGGTGTGGGTGCAAGCTCATTCGGGACTACTAGATGCCTTCGGCTAAGGAAATAGCCGCAGCCGCGGCTGAAACCATCAAAGGCAAGGAAGCCGAACTGGAGCAGAAGCTATCAGCGGCTCGCAAGGAACGTGATGCGTTGAAGCGGCAGCTTGGCACGACGGACCTTGAACTGAAGGACGTCAGGAAGACACTGAACCTCATAACGAGGATTACAGACCATGTGCCAGACCCGCCTACATGGTTGGCTCCCGAACCGTCAGGCAAGCACCACGGGACACCCATATTGGTCATATCGGACACCCATTGGGATGAGGTAGTCCGACCGGAGGAATTCTTCGGACTGAACGCCTACAACCGTGAGATAGCCGAAATCCGTCTTCGGAAAGCGTTCGAAGGGGCGATCACCCTGCCCCGCGACTACCTCGGATCGAATCTCAGGAAAGACGGCATCGTTCTTGTGCATGGTGGCGACCTGATCACCGGAGAAATCCACGACGAACTTGTAGAGACAAACGAGGCGGTCCCACCCGAAACGATCCTCCACTTCCTCGACCCGACCATCGCGGGCATCAAACTTCTCTATGACGAGTACAAGAAGGTCCACGTTGTTGTCTGCGACGGCAACCACGACAGGTTCTACAAGAAGTACCGCGCCAAGGGACGAGCGACTAGCTCATGGTCATTCCTGTTCTGGCAACTCATAGCCAGAGAGTTCAAGCGTTACAAGAACATCACCTTCCAGATTCCAGAAGGCCCCGATACGATTTTCCCGGTCTACGACACTCGCATCCTGTTGCATCATGGCGACCAGCAGCGAGGAGGCGGTGGAATCGCAGGACCGTTGACGCCGATAGCAATCGGCCAGTACAGGAAGATGCGCAAGCATTCGGATGCAATCCGATACACCGGCAATGAGAACCTTCGCTTTGACCTGACTATCCAAGGGCACATTCACCATCGGAACTCACTTCCCGGCGTGGTGACTGTCGGAGCCTTGAAGGGATACGACGAATACGCCTCCAACGGCAACTTCCCCTTCGAGCCAGCGTCAGCCGAAATGCTGATCATCACCCCGGAACGCGGATTGACATTCCAGGCACCTATCCAGGTGCAAGACCCCGTGGACGAAGGTTGGGACCACAAGATGCTGGACCCCGAAATGATCCCCGAAGAAATCCTGGTCTAGTTCCGGGGGCATGTGCTGGTATTCTTCATACGAAGGCTGGTAGCTTCGTGCAGACCGGCGCAATATAGGAGCCTTAAATGTCGATAAACACTGGGAAAAGACAAGTCCTTGTAGATGCCGACCTTGATTTCCCGTCAGTCGCAGCCAATACTTCCGAAGCTTTGACCGTGACTGTCGCTGAAGCCAGGTTGGGCCATGCGGTGAATGTTGTGGCCCCGTTCAACGTGGTTGCCACTGCATCACAAGGCACATTGACGTTGGACACTGAGCCATTAGACGCCGACGATATGACTGTCGACGGCAAGGTTTACACCTTCCAAACGGTGCTGACTGCCGGTGACGGGAACGTGGCTATCGGAGCCGACCTTGCCGCCACGAAGGTAAACATCGTTGCTGCCTTCGATCTTTCAGGGACCGAAGGTGTTGAGTACGGTCTGGGAACAACCGCTCATCCGACGGTGAGCATGGCGACGTTTGTAGCTGACGACGCGATCCTGACCGCCAATTTGCCGGGTGCTGCCGGAGACACCATCGCAACGGTTGAGACTTTCGATGAAGTCACGAACATCTTCGATGATGCGACTCTTGGTACGACTCGTGCCGGGTCTGACGCTTCGGGACTTTCCGCCACGGCTGCTGTTTCGGCAGATGACACGGTGACGGTCTTCCTGTCCAACGCTACAGCGGGAGCTTTGAACCCTGATGAGGGTACGTACCGCGTAACCACTTGGCTCCCATGAGCAGATGGTTAGAGGAGTCTGAGTTTGAAGAGTCTGACGAGTCTGACGAGGCTGATGAGACTGCCGAGGCTGACGCCGTAGAACCGGAACCACCTAGCCAGGGCGTCACGTACAAGCGACTAGAGAATGGAAAGCTTGTACCCGAGTAGCGGGAAGAGGGGAAGCTGAAGAAGTAGGGATCAGCGCATCCCGCTATTCGGGCCTCCCCACATCATAGGGGGTTTCTCCATCATGGTCTATAAATATCATGATACCGTTCACTGACTCTGGCAACGGAGTGTGTTCAGTGTGAAGCTTGCCCGCCCATACACCTTCCGAGGCTCGGATGTTGAAAGCTTCGATTGCGCAATCCGCAGCTACGGTGCATTTGTCACAGAAAGTCTTCGCTAAATCCACCTTCTTCTTGTCGAAAAAGATGGTGGGGCCTGCGATGAGACATTCCGCATGATCACGCCAAGACAACGAGAGCTTCCCCTTTGATTTGAAGCTGGTCGGACGGTCAACCTAGCCGACTCCTCCCACCCTTCGTGGCATTCCTCGCGAAACTTTTTTCGCGGTCACATTCCTATTTTCGCGACTCATGAAGGGTTGGTCCATGTTCATACGAACGAAGTGTTATTCTTTGGGGGTTGAACCTAATGAGGAGATTTACATGGCAGACCTGGCGGCACTGAAGGCTGCGGTCGATGCTGCTCAGGCAGCCAAGGATGAGCTGAAGGCCGAGCGGATTCATAATCGCAAGACCATGCTCAAGCAGGACTTCGCAAACTACAACCACAACACCCATGACCAGCAACGTGCTGCTCATGCGGACATGATGGCTGCTGAGAAGGCTTTCAATGACGAAATCAAAGTGATTCGTTCTGATGCGTCCGAGAAGGCGATTGCGGTCGCTGTCGGCACCATCAACGAATCGAATAGCGCAGGAGGGACTAGCTGATGGCTGATACAGCCCTAAACGACATGAAGGGCCGTTTCGTTGAGATCATGAACGACGGTGCTGACATCCAAGTGATTCCGTTGTCAGCGAAGGACACTGACGGCACGTTCGAAGACGGTTACGCCTCTGCGTCTGTCACCAACGTTCTCGGCGGTGGCGCGGTGGAGCAGACTGGTAGCACATGGGTTCGCAAGGACCACACGAACGCTCAGGTCACCTCTTCGGTAGACGACTCCACTGACCTGTGGCGGATCATCATCGACTCCGATGACACTTGGTCGTCTGTACTCGCATCCAACGATGTGGTCGCGTTGCTGATCGCAGAGGACACCAACACAGACGGTACTGATCGTGTGATTGGTCAGTGGGACTTCGCGGTTACCACAGACGGCAACGATGTGACAGCAAACTACGACCAGACCAACGGTATCTGGACCGCCGGTTAGAAACGGCGTGTTTTGGGAAGGGCCGTCCTTGTGGGCGGCCTTTTTCTTTTAGGATGGTCTTATGGCACAGTTCGTACGCCCAATCGCAGATGTCGACGGTGGCTCATGGTCAACGTCACCGTTCTTCTCGAAGATCAATGAAGACATTGGCGGTGGTGGTAACGACACCACAATCACTTCCGAGGGTGTCGGTAACAACATCAACACGTCTGACCTTGACCTGGAAGGCACCAACAGCGGGACCACCGACCCTGCGGTAGACACCGGCCACATCCTCCGGGTTCTGTGGAACAGTTCGATCACCAGGGACATGACCGGCCACTTCGAATTGTGGCAGGGAGTCCCCGATGTTGGCTCGCTGATAGCCGAAGCCACTGTCGAACTGCTCAACGCCACTGAGGTCGAAACCGCTTACACGCTGTCCACTGGCGAAACCGATTCGATCACCGACTACAACGACCTCCATTTCGCTCTGTGGGGCCGAGGTACTGGAGGTGGCCCGAACCGATCCCTGGTTGTCGATGCTGCTGAGTTCGAAATTCCTGACGCTGCTGGTGGACAGACCATCGCGGTTGGCATTCTCACCGAAACTGATGCGCTGATAACCGCTCAGGCGATCAAGGTTGCACCCATCGGGGTGTTGGCTGAAACCGACTCTCTCCTCCCTGCCGTTGCTCAGAAGGTGTACGACGTTGGGGTTCTAACTGAAATTGATCTTCTCAATGCGATCCAGGCGATCAAAGTCGGAAACGTTGGCGTTGTAGCAGAAACTGACTCGTTGGTCCCTGCTGTACCTGTGAAGCCGATCGTTACAGCGGTTGGTGTTTTGGCCGAGACGAATCCACTTGTTCCCATCCTTCCTACGAAGGTTGCCGTAATCGGCACCTTGGCAGAGATTGAATCGTTGATTGCCATCAGTGGGATCAAGACCGCGGACGTTGGAACACTGGCTGAATCGAACAGTCTGATCACCATTGCTGTCATACAACCGGGAGGCCAAGACATTGCTGTCACCACATTGGCTGAGACTGATGCCCTGATAACGATTCAAGGGATCAAGACCACCGATGTCGGGACACTTGCAGAAACGAACACGCTCATCCCTGTAGGCGTGTCCATTTTCAAGACGATCGGGACACTTGCTGAAGTCGACAGTCTGATCCCAGTAGGAGTGTCCATATATAGGACAGTCGGGACGCTCGCTGAGATAGAGACACTATTGCCTATCAGCGGACTGAAAACTGTCACGGTGGGCACGCTCGCTGAGATTGAAGCGTTGATTGCTGTCAGTGGAATCAAAACGGTCAACGTGGGAACGCTGACCGAGTCTGATGTTCTCCTTCCGATTGCTGAAGCAGGCTCTCAAGTCATTGCTGTCAACACGCTGGCCGAACTCGAAACGTTGATCGCTATGAGCGGGATCAAGACAGCAGACGTAGGCACCCTGGCCGAAGTGAACTCTCTGCTTGCGGTCAGCGGCATCAAGACCGTTGATGTGGGAACGCTGGCAGAACTTGACTCTTTGCTGTCGATCAGCGGTCTAAAGACCGTCCCTGTCGGAACGCTCGCTGAAGTCGAATCGCTGTTGGCGATCAACGGGTTGAAGGCGGTCACCGTTGGCACGCTGGCCGAACTGGATGCGCTGGTTGGGATCACCGGTCTGAAGACAGTCGACGTGGGAACACTGGCCGAGACGAACGTTCTTGTGAACATTTCAATCGCGGCTGCTCCCTTCCTTCTGTTGATGCGGGTGACTTCCACTGAATACGACAACACCCAGGACTCGTTGGTTGAGGGAAGGGTTGTCTGATGCCTATTCCAGTGTGTACTGGCGAAGGCGCAAACGGCACCCACTGTTGCTATCTGAGGGGTGTCCGTTGTATTCACCTAGTAGAGAATGTGGAGGGTCGCCGGTATGCCTGTGGTCTTCGGATCAAATATGGATCGTGGGAGGCGATGAACGCCAGTCCTGAATACAAGCCGATCGGTGAGCATTGGAAAGCCAACGGCCACGGATTCGCCTACTGCGAAACTTTTGATCCGGCCTTCTGTTGCCGTCCTGAATTCCGAATGGGACGAGCCAACGACAAAGAAGCGGTGGTTGCCTAATGGCTACCTGGGTACGGAACGGCACCGGCACAGCGCCATCCACTACTGACGCCAACCTTATTGGCACTTACGAGTTGGACAACGCTACAGCGCCGGGGGACTTCGATCCGGCTGCTGTCAATTCTGTTCGGATCGAGTATCGGATTACGGGAGCCAGTTTTGTTGATGACACTTGGCAGAACGCCGCTCGTGCGTTGCTTACGCTCAACGGTGTTGGTACAACTCTGGCGACTGTTGATGGTAACAACCAGGGTGGTCTTGGCAACGAATTTACGGACATTGATGAAACCGATAACTCGCCTAACAACGGGCAGAGTACAGCGGAATGGGAGGGAGCAGAACTAAACCCTCCGACTGACTACGCCACCTACAACGCAGAGATGATGCCGGATGGCGGAACGCTCACCATGAGCGTCCTGGTCATCACCATTGACTACACACCAACTTCAGGTCAGACGATCGCGGTCGGTGTCCTAGCCGAAACCGATGCGCTGGTAACTATTGCTGTTGTCCAGCCCAGTTTCGTTGTTGAGCAGGTCGGGTGGCGTTGGTTTGAAGATGGCACCGGCTCGTTGACCGCTCTGGCCGCAGAAGATGTGAAACCGACTCTTCCCGGTGACCAGAACTACAAGATGGTTCGAGCCAGAGTCGAACTTGAGGAAACTGGCGGGGGAGCGGACACCAACAAGATCGTGGCGGCTCGGATGTCCGGCGATGACGGCACCACCTGGGAAACCATGCTCCTCGATACCGATTCCGACGCCGATAAGCATCTGCTCGTTGGTGATGGAGCCGACACAGCGGGCAACACCATCTCCTCACGACTGCTTGCCAACACTGACACCTCGGGGAAGTACCACGAGACCCAGGTTTTGGTCGAGAGTCTCGCTGCCAATGAGAGTCTTGAGGTTGACTTCTCTCTAAGGACCAGGGTCGTGGCCCCCGACAAGGACTATCGCTTCGAATTGCTGTGGGATGGGACGCCAGTACCGATCAAGTCGGGAGCAGTCAAGATTGAACTTCGTGGTTCGACTGCTGCCACAAGAGAGGCCATCGTCCAACCAGACCTGACCGACCTCACTTCGGGCAGCAGCGACACCAACGGCACCTCTATAGCCACGGCTTCGATAGCGCCCAGCGCCAACTCCCTGGTGATCGCCACCATCGGCACTGGGAAGGCGGCACCCCCGCAGAACACACCCACCTTGACTGGGGCTGGGATGACCTGGGTCCAAGTTCGAGACTTCTTATACGACGACGCAGGAGTGGTCAGGCGTCTCACCCAGTTCCGAGCATTGGACTCTTCGCCAGGATCAGGGGCGCTCACCTTCGACTTTGGTGGCCAGACTCAAGACTCCTTCGTCTGGACTGTGGTCGAGTTCGACAATGTAGATACCAGTGGCACGAACGGATCAGGTGCGGTAGTCCAAGAAGCCCAATTCCCCGCCACTGTCGGCTCTCACACAGGCACAACCGTTGTCCTATCTGCCTTCAGCGGTAACCGCAACGTGACCTATGGAGTTGCGGCCAAAGAGGTCCCCACCGATGCGGACATGGTTGGCGACCTTCCAGCAATGATCGTTATCAATGAGGAGGCTGATGGCGAGAACGACCAACGGATGATTGATCAGTGGAGGCAAGGCGAACTCCTCTCTGTCGTTTGGTCATGGGCTGTTTCCAGACGCCGTGTGGGATTTGCTATGGAGGTCAAGGCTTCCGATGCCACGGGAGTAACGAATACCATAGGTCATCTGGAGGAACCGGCATCAGGTGACCCCAACACGATGGCTGGTGGTCACGGGCAACGAGGGTTCTACGACGGCACCAACTGGTGGTCCTTCTACATGGAGGACGAATCCACTAACTCCATCCAGTACAAGCACACATCCAACCTAGCCAACGGCTGGTTGCCCGCCACCCCTGCTTCTCTTGCTTTCACAGCGGTAGCCAACCCTGAAGACTTCAACATCATCTTTCGGGAGATTGGTGGTACCAAGTACGTCATGGTCGTGGTGGAGAACTCGAACACGCACCGTTACTTCAAACGAGGCACCATCTCAGGGACAACCATCACCTGGGATTCCACAGAACGGGAAGTTACCACTGTCGACTCCTCCAACAACGGTCCACCTGGGGTGGTTCTTGATGACGGTGACTTCGTTTGGTTCGGCGGCAAAGGCGGGACGGTAGGTCAAGAACTCTGGGCGCAGCGTTCGGTCAACACGTTCGACAACGCCACCTACTACACGTTCAACACAGTTAAGACCGTATCCGAATCTGGTATCGAAGGGGCCGGATGGGACCCTCCTGAGCTAGTTGGGTTGGCGTCGAGCGAGGTCCTGATCGTCTATCCAGACGCAACCAACGTCGACCTCCGAGCTAGGAAATGTACCGAGTCCGGGGGCATGGGGTCGCCGGTTACTATCAACGTTTCCACAGATTCGAATGTTTTCGAGTGGAACGCAAGACGGGCATCAGATGGGAACGTGTACTGCGTCTACGGCGACGACGACACCAACTCCTGGGACTGGGCGCTGCGGGTCTACAGCATTAGCGGGGACTCATGGACAACAGGCACCTCCCCCAACGTCACACATGGCGGTACAGCAAACGATGGGTTCCTCTGCTATTGGGGTGCGGACGACAGGCTCTACGTCTTCGACACAATCGGGGATCGCAGTAGCCGAGACACCCGAATCCAATACAAATCCTATTCGGGGGGAACGTCGGGAACCTGGGACGACTCACTTAGATACATCACACCTTCTCTCGTGGGGAACGCTGACCACTGGAGTCTAATCTTGGATGAGGACGGTTCGACGGCCCTCATGGTCACCGAACGAGGCGACGATGCTCTGATTGGTACTCACTACATCCTTGAGTATTACGTTCTCAACACTCCTGGTGCCGAGCAGACGATTGCTGTTGGAGTCCTTGCTGAAACAAACTCGTTGATCCCAATCCCCGCCGTCAAACCGATCATTACCGCAGTCGGGGTGCTGGCTGAAGCCGAAGTCCTGCTCCCTGCCGTCGTAGTGCAGCCGGGAGGCCAGACCATTGCTGTCACTGCTCTCGCTACAACAGACACGTTGCTGCCTGTCTCCCCTGAAAAGATTGCCAACATTGGCACTCTTCCTGAAATTGACACGCTTATTTCGGCAGCACCCGTTAAGCCTATTTTCGTTCAAATAGGGACTATCTCTGAGGCCAACAATTATTATCTGGAACTCCCTGACCCAGACATAACTCCCGATCAACGTGCAAGCACGCCCAGCCATGCCTCTCTGGACATAACCGAAGACATCGAACTGATCGCTTACTCAAACGTTCAGATTGGTGAGAATATGGTTCTCATCGACAAGCTCGATCCAGGTGTTCCTGATGACGGGTACGCCTTTTGGATCGACGACAACAACTCTCCACTTATGCGTTGGGGCGATGGGACAACGCTTCATAGTATTGCTGGAGATGTTGGATGGCCGAACCTCACCAGGCAATGGGGAAGAGCCACCCTTGTTGTAGACAACGGATCGACTGAACACGTTGTCACCTTTTACCGCTCAACCGACCCGGGTGATAGTCCGATCGGTGGCATCAACTGGACTCTGTGGTCGCAGCACACCATTTCTGGCGTAACTGACATCCAAGCCAACACCCTCACATTGAAGGTCGGGATGAACATCTCCGGGGGCACCGGAGGTGAAGGGAAGCATTATCGGGCTGTGGTTCGTGACGGTATAGGCGGCACCGTCGTTGCTGACTTCAATGGAAACGACTTTTTCATTAACGACTCTGACACTGATACAGGTGTAGATTCGACTGGCAAGACGTGGACGATCAATGGAACTTCGGCCTTTATCAGAGGTGCTGGTCTTCAACCGCTACGACCAGTCAAGGTTCCCAGTATCGGAACGTTGGCCGAGTCAAACACGTTGTTGCCTGTCGCCCCTGAAAAGTTTGCTCCTATCGGCACACTGGCAGAACTCGATTCGCTGATAGCTGCCGTCCCGTTCAAAACAGCCACCATCGGGACGCTTGCCGAACTCGAATCACTGATCGCTGTCGATGGGATCAAGACAGCCGATATTGGGACGCTCGCTGAACTGGATTCACTGATTGCCGTTGCCGCAGACACAGTCCAGGTCATAGCTGTGACAACACTGGCCGAGACGGATTCGTTGATTGTTGTCCAGCCGATCAAGGTTGCGCCGATTGGCACCATTGCCGAGTCGGACGTTCTAATTTCTATAGCTGCGGTCAAGCCGATCATCACTTCGGTGGGAACGCTGGCCGAAGTTGATGTTCTCAACGCGATCCAGGCGATCAAGGTCGCGCCTATCGGAACGCTGGCTGAAGTCGAGTCCCTGTTGTCAGTGGTCGGATTGAAGACAGCGGACATCGGGACCATCGCTGAAATCGAATCGTTGATCGCAGTTCAGGCTTTGAAGGTTGCACCTATCGGGGTGATGACTGAAACCGACACTCTGGTTTCGATTGACCCTGTGAAACCGATCATCACTGCTGTTGGGATCATGATCGAAACCGACTCGCTGATAAGCGTGCAGGCTGTTCACGTAGCCAGCATCGGCACCTTGGCTGAAGTCGACACCCTGGTTTCGGTACAAGGCATCAAGATTGTCCAGTTGGGGACGCTCGCTGAAGCCGACTCTCTCATCCCGATAGCAACGGTTACAACTCAGGTGATTTCAGTGGCCACGCTCGCTGAACTTGACACTCTGATAGCTGTCACCGGCTTGAAAACAGTAGACATTGGGACTCTCGCAGAAATCGAGTCGTTGATCGCTGTTCAGGCTCTCAAGGTGGTAGTCATTGGAACGCTCGCTGAAACTGATGTTTTGATCCCTGTCGCCCCGGTCAAACCAATCATCACCACTGTTGGAACCCTTACAGAACTCGAATCCCTGATAGCTGTGACCGGACTGAAAATTGCTGACATCGGAACCATTGCCGAAATCGAATCCCTGATTGCGGTGCAAGGTATCAAGGTTGTTCAAGTGGGGACGCTCGTTGAAGCTGATTCCCTCGTTCCGATAGAGGTAGTCGCGACTCAGGTAGTGCCGGTAGCCACGCTTGCTGAACTCGACGCGCTGATCGCGATAGCGGGTCTGAAGACAATCGGCGTAGGCACGCTCGCCGAAGTCGAATCGTTGTTGGCTATCGGAGCGTTAAAGGTCGCCAACATAGGAACGATCACTGAAGTGGATGCGTTGATCGGGGTCGCTGCCCTCAAGCCAATCATCCAGGTCGTCGGAGTGTTAGCTGAAATTGAATCGTTACTGCCGATAGGCCCATTGAAGATTGCGTTGATTGGCACCCTCGCTGAAATCGAATCGCTGATCGGAATTGCCGGGATCAAGACTGTTGACATTGGAACCATCACCGAATCAGATGTTCTCATTCCAGTGACAGCAGGCGTGGCTCAAACCATCGCTGTCAGCACGTTGGCTGAACTTGATGCGCTGATTGCAGTTGCCGGAATCAAAACAGTGGATGTTGGCACGCTTGCTGAAATCGAAACATTGATCGCTGCTGGGGTGTCGATTTTCAAGACAATCGGTACGCTCGCTGAACTCGATTTGTTGTTGCCGATCGCTGGACTGAAGCTTGCGACTGTTGGAACCTTGGCTGAAGTCGAATCGTTGCTGGCAATCCAGGGCTTGAAGATTGCTGACATCGGCACACTCGCTGAACTCGACACGCTGATCGCGGCTAGAGCAGGCGCAACGTTTGATGTTGGCACTCTCGGTGAAGCTGACTCTCTGATCCCCGTTCAACCATTTAAGGTCGCAAACATCGGCACGTTGGCCGAGGTTGAGACTCTGCTGTCAATACTGGCGGTCAAACCAATCATCACAGCCGTAGGCACGTTGGCTGAACTTGACGCGCTGATCGCTGCCAACCCATTGAAGGACGTACAGATTGGCACGTTGGCAGAAGTGGACTCTCTCATATCCATCGACGCGTTAAAGGTCGCCAACGTTGGCACCATAAATGAGGTCAACAATCTTCTGGGGATAGCTGGGTTCAAGACTGTTGACGTCGGGACGATGGCTGAACTGGAAACGCTGCTGTCAGTCTCCGCCGAGAAGACCGTGCCTGTCGGGACGCTCCTAGAAACCAACGGACTGATCCCCATTCAGGCGTTGAAACCCATTGTCCAGACCATAGGAACACTGGCAGAAACGGATACTTTGGTAGGGATCATTGTCATCCTTGGCGTTCCGGTCATCTTCGTTATGAACGTGGGCACCAAACAGAAGGACACAACTCATACTTCTGCTCAGTACGACGCAACCCAGACCGCTACAGTTGAGGGAACGTAAGGTTCGTATGAAGGACACGCATGGCTCAACCAGTTAAAACCGATTTGGGAGCCTTCGCCGAGGGTGAAGTTCCACCAGACCTTCAGATTACCTTCACCGATTTCGATGGCAACGCTGTCAACTTGACTGGGTTTGCCAGTATTCAGATGAACATTGAGGAGGAATTGGCTGGTGATGGCTTCGGAACGGGGGGCATCACGGCCACTGACGCTGCCGGTGGGGAGGTTACGTACGTTTGGGTGCGGGCGGACATGACAACCGCAGGCGAATACACCGCTCAGGCGTGGGTCAACAACGGCACCAAGTATTTCGCATCTGACCTTTTCACCTATTCGGTCTATGACGGACCAGGGACACAACCGACATAATGGCTACCAAGACTCAAGACCTAATCCCCATGTTCAACAGGGAAATCAACATTCCCAACAGCGAGCAAATATTGAACCTGACAGCGAGCAACAAGATCGGCTACATCGAGGATGGGTTCTGGGATGCTCGGCTGTCTGGGATGTTGAACACCTTTACCGTGGTAGACGGGCTTGATGTTGTTCCGCCAGAAGCGACAGGCTCAAACTACTTCGTTGACATTGCAACGAAGGCCAAAGACCTCCCCACAGAGTTGTGGATGCTGGTTGTGATTGTCGGAGGGTTCCGTCTGCTTCGGTTGAAGATCATGGGCTTGGCAGTGAACTTCACAGCAGAAGCAGGGCCAGCGTCGTTCGAGCAGCAGGCGTCAGCGACCGTGTTGCGTTCTCTCCTCTCCAACCTTCAGGGTCGTATCCAAGAGTTGAAGACCCAGTATTCAGACGAGTTCGGGAGTGCAGGGTTCTTTTATATGGACGGAGTGTCGCAGGCGGCAAGTGCCGATTTGGAGAACTTGGCCGAACTGTCCGTGCTTTAACGCCGCGACTTCGCGCCATATGGGTAACATTTCGGGGTCCCCCTTATCCCCATTTTGGGTGTTCTTCGCATGAACGTTCATACCATCGACAGGGGCGAAACGCTCTGACCTGGGGTGTTGCAGTGTTGCACCTTGATAAAGGATTAAGCCACCCCCGTGGTTGAGAAGGTGTAGAATTAGAGGGCTTGACGGTCCCCCCTACGTTCGATATGCTTAGTACATGTTACCTGAAGAGGCATCCGACAGACACCTAGACCTGATACGGCTGATGGGTTCAGATTTGCTTGGCCCTGAGATAGCTGACTTCCTATTGCAAGGACGCAACAACGCGGGTCCTTCGCCCGAACTGTTGGCGGCAACCGTCCACGGGGACCTCAAAACGGCTGGTACTTACGCAGTGACTAAGAACATGCTGCGAGTTATCCGATCTGGAATGAATGACGCCCGAGAGAAAAAGCTACACATAGCTTTGAAAATGGCTCAACTCCCCTCCCGCAGTGGGTTCGTGTGGCTGGAAAACCCGATGCCTATGCCTACTTATCCAGACATGTCCACAGTTCCTGTTTACGGGGTTGTATGGGTTGAAGGTGAAACCGCCTATCACGACAAGGACAACGACGACAAGTGGACGTCAGGCAACGGCATCTACCTGATGCCTGTTGTCAAGCAGACACGGTATTGGGACGAGATTGACGAAAAGGTTGTCCCGTTCTCGTACTGGCCTCACGATCTTGTGGGTTGGACTGCCGACCTGGAGTGGACTCCCGCCGAAGACAATGATGAATACTCCGACAGGAACAAGGGATACACCGGAGAATGGATGATTCATCCTGCTGGTGCTGCCCTTAGACAGTTCATGTTGTGCTTTTGGGCGTTATGCAACCAGAAAGTCGCTTCAGGTAGTAGGGGACGGAAGGCACAAAGGCGTTGGATCAAGGAAGTGGGCGAACCGCCCGTCACTGGTGAAGTCAGAGTGATCACCTTGCGGCGTTATTCCAATGCCAGCGACAGCGGCCATAAAGAGACAGAAGACTACGAAACGGCCTATTCACACAGATGGGTGGTCAACGGACACTGGCGCAACCAGGCATGCGGACGCGGGAGGAAAGAGCGTAAGCTGATCTGGATAGCCCCCTACGTCAAAGGACCGGAGGACAAGCCATTGATCATCAAACATGATGTCAACGTGTTGTCCCGATGAGCAGATGGGATGACAAGGGGATCATTTATGAAGTGGCTGTCTCAGACGACAAGTCGTATGTCAGCTATGAAGAACGAAAATCACCAGGCAAATTACCACCAGAATTCGGCCTGCAAATAGGAGGGACACAAGACAACATGGACCCGGAACTCAGCAAACGACTCAAAGAACTGCAAGATAACAAGGATGGCGAGGGCAAGCGGCTAGAGAAGATCGCCGCCCTGTGGTCGTTCGATGACGATGCGCCAGGTCCGGCGGGGACATCCAGCACACAAGTGTCACGATGGATTTTCCGTGAGTGGGATGTATCCCCACTGTTCAAGGAAGCGTTCGGTGAGAACTGGCCGTTGCGCGTTTACTCCTACAAGGTCTGGAACAGAATGATCGAACTCCTTGAGAAGCGAGAGGATCATGACCCGGCGATGGTGGAACTCAGTTTGCGGTACGAATGGCAAGGTCGTCAGATTGCCGTTTACTTCGACAAGGTGAAGGTGACTGACCTCCCCACAGACTTTCTTCTGGAAAACGTTGACATTGAATCGACGGCTAAGTAGGTTGCCATTCCCGGTTGCAGCCTGGTGAAAATCAGGCAGGGTGGCATGACATAAGAGTTGAGGCTGAATCCTGGGAACGCAGAATCGCCCGTGGAAGACCCTCAACCGCCTCGAAAGGGCGCTTCCTCTCTTACGCGTATACGCGTCCGTACTACGTATCCCGCGTGCATGGATGATTTTTGTTGAACAAAGTTCTTGTTTCATGTATCCTGAACAGGGATGAATCCTTCAAGCACGAAGTTCAAAGTTCTGGCTGCGGTCATAGACCACTATGAGGTGAAAGCCTATGGACCTACAGTCGATGAACTCGCTGATGAGGTAGGTCTAAACGGTAGGTCTACTGTCCAGTTTCACATCAACGATCTTCGCGACCAGCACCTTCTTACGAACCTTCCCAACCGTCCGCGTACTCTGCGAGCAACGGAGAAGGGTGAGAAACTTGTCGAACTGATGCGTAGCTATGGCGAACCTGACTAACACTCCACCCGACGAGACGCGTGGCTGGTACTCTAATTCCAGGTTTACAGCCGGAGCAGAAGTGGGCATACAGTCTTTGTTGCTTGCAGCGGAGAAGCTGATGGAAATCAGTGAGTCGGAAGCACCGTCAGAGGATCAACTTCGTAACACTCTGACTGGCTACGTTGAACTGACGGAAACGGCGAATGGAATTGAGGAGTCGTTGGACACGGTGCAGATGATGTTGCGTGTCACTGGCAAACACCTAATGGAGAAAATATCTGATGCCTAGTTCTGACAAACAAAAACTGATTCCTGGTGGCAAGTTGCTCACCAATGATGACAGTTTCAGCCTTTCTTTCACACTAGGCGAGGTGCCCGAAGTCACCGTTGCATCTACTGACCTTGTCGCGGTTACCAATACCGGCGGTACGTGGACAATCGGTGACGGGACCAACACCATTGCCACCGGTGATATTCAAACCAACTGGATTACCACGACTCCTAACCCGAATATGGGTGGGACGACAGGGACAGGTGTGACCTGGCAAGAAGTGACAACCACTCCTGCTCCGTTCTCGGTTGTGCTTCCAGATGACATGAGCGAAGAAGAAGCCACCAAGCTTTTGACCACCTGTGTTGTTTGTGATCAGGATGCCCCCGGCATCTGTCCCACCTGTAAGGAAGCCATCATCGAGGCCAGGGAAATCATGCTGGAAGAGTGGATGAAGGACTTCGCGGAGTTTCAAAAGGCAGGATGATCCCCCGTCGCGACCTGTTGCGCATTGTCGCGATTGTCCCTTATGCCGATTCGTTCATACGACCAACCCTTAACCGTGCCTGGTGGTGGGCTGATGACATTCTTGTAGGCCGTATCACCAACGACGAGACTATCGACGCAGACGTATGCCATGTTGATGGCATAGAACGGGCAGAGGACATGAATCTTCTCTGGAAGATGGCCGAAGCCAGGTATTCACCAGACGAGAACACGTACATTGCCATCCTCCACTCCGGGGAGGTGTTGGCCGAACCGTCAGCGGTGCGGAAGGGCATACGTCACAACTACGGCAAGAAGCTCGGGGTGATGGCGTACTGGATGTGGTCGAACACCACCTATCAGGTGGCTGACCTGTCGCCGCGAATCGTTCACCCGTTCATCCCCTACAAGCCGTCAGCCCGTTTTGATTTGGACGCAGACCTGTTTGAACGCGGGCCGAACTACGCCAAGACGGTGAACTCTGTTCAACATCCTGTGTCGAGCCTGCTTGCATATCGGTTCAGCACCCCCGACCAGCGCGAACGGTGGGGATACGATCCTGACCGTTCGGGGGTGCCGACCAGACCGTGGACCAAAGGCGGACTGATATGAGTGGCGAAGAGATTGTGGAAGACGGCTCAGTAGTCGCGACTATCCCCGATTACGAGAACACGCTGTTCGTGCGTGGCGTGACAGGCATTGAACTTGAGGTGCTTGTTGTAGACGAGAAGGTGTGGTTCCAGACCAATCTATTGAAGTACGTCAATGAGTACCGATTTGAGAACATCGCTGACCTTCAAGATGTGGACCGGCTCCTCGGACTAGAACTCCTGTCGTACAGGTACACGGCCTGGTTGACCAAAGGCCAGGACTACGACGGACTCCAGTTTCAAGAGAAGGATGTCCGCGATCACAAGCAGAAGATCGACACCGAAATCCGAATGCTCAAAAAGCACATGGGTATGGACCGGAAGGGTCGCGTCGAATCCGAATCGGAATCAGTGTCCGACTATCTCAAGAACCTGCATCGACGTGCCGAGGAGTTCGGAATACACCGTGACAACCAGATCGCGGTCATCATGGACATCTTCAACGACTTGAAAACGATGGTGCTTATCAACCTGCGTATCGACGAGGAGGAGCAGCGGGAGCTTGGAGCTTCACGCCAGCAAATCTTCGAGTGGATCATTGAGACGGCTATCCCAAGGTACGATGAGGTCGACAACAAGTTCAGACAGAACCAGAGATTGTGGATACAGGAGGTATCGTGAGTCCCGATGAACAGACCAATGAAGTCGCTGTGGCAACTGATGAGGGCGACGAGGCACCTAAGGCAAGCAAGGGTGCGAGTAAGAGTGGCTCGGCTAAGGCTTCAACGAATAAACCAAAGAAGCCAAAAAAGCCCGCAGTAAACAAGGCCAGCGAGAAGGAGCGGCGCGATGAAGCGCAAGCTCATAAAGGTGAGGTAGTCGAGGATTCAGGGGTAGCACTCGAACTTGTAGCTCTCACTCCCCAAGAACACATGACCAACCAAATGGTGGATGGGGCAAACGCCTTAGAAGCCAAGAAGAAAGCGCAGCGAGCTGCTCGATAAGACGTCGTAAGGACGACGCGCGTCCTAAAACCCCAATGGTTGTTGGGAAAGTGATAATGACTTTTTAGGTTTTTCTTGTTTCTTCGTATGAACATTTATAGTGTTCGAGTATGGCGGTACAGAGTGTCGGGTTAACTGAAGCAGAAAAGTACCTGATCGCGCTCATCCAAGACCCGTCAGGGATTGACTTGGCTGAGTTCTTTTGGGAAGACGAAACGACTGACAACCCTGAAAAGATATTTCGTGCCTGGGATTTTCAGCATTCGTGGTGGCGCGATACATCCACTCTGATCATTGACCAGTGCGCCCGTGCTGTAGGGAAAACACAGTCGATCATTCTCCGAGCCTGGGCCTTTCCACTCCAGCATCCAGGCGCTGAGATGGTGGTTACTGCACCAGAGCTTGTCCACCTGGACCCTCTTACCTCCAGAATCGAGGATCGGATCAAAGGAACCCGCATCACCAGAGAAATGTTGCCTAAGGGTGTGGGCCGAGGGTTCAAACATAGACCGTTCCACATCAACTTCACCAACGGTGCCAAGATTTTGGGCCGCATTCCACAGCGGGACGGTAAGGGAGTCAAGGGGCTTCACCCGTTGCGGTTGGAGTTAGACGAAGCACAGGACTTTCCTACTGCGGGTTGGATCGAACTAGTCGAAACGCTTCGTCACGGACAGAAGTCCGCACAGTGGCGCGCTCATGGTGTTGCCAAAGGTGTTCGAGATGAGTTCTACCGGCATTCGCAGCCGGGGTCAGGTTGGTCGGTCCACCGGTTGACGGGTATGCACCGACCCACATGGTCCGACGAAGAACGCATTGCCAAGATTGAAGCGTACGGAACCAGGGACTCACCCGACTACAAGCGGAACATTTTGGGGCTTCATGGTGACGCCACCAACCCACTGTTCGTGCTACACCGGTTGACCGCCACCGTGGACGACGACCCGGACTCTGACTACAACCAGGACATTTACTACTACCGGCGTATCTCAGATGAGATGGCCCGGGACATAGACATCACAACCCTGATTGACATTCCCCAGTCGCACAAGGAGTGGAAGACCACCTGGGCTGGCATGGACGTTGGCATGACCAACCATCCGTCTGAGATTCTGATATTCGGTGACGAAGCCAGAGCAAAGGGGGAGGAGCCAGCGTCCCGGTTGCTGACGCGCCTCCACCTGGAACGGATCAGGTCGTCAGATCAGCGTGCCGTGATCGAACAGGTGTTCCATGAATACGAACTGAAGCGGTTCACTCTTGACCGGACTGGCCTGGGGTTGCCCCTGTTCCAAGAACTCCAAGACGGGGCACCCGACATCATGGATCGTGTTGTCGGCTACAACGCAGACGAGAAGGTTGTGGTCGGATGGGATGACTATGAGGAGTGGGAAAACCCCGACGACTACGAAATCAAACGGCAGGCCAAGGAGTACGGGTACGACCTGTTGCGGCTCTACGTCGACACAAAACGTCTGATCCTTCCGTGGGACACAGAGTTGTTGGGTGAATGGCAGGGCCAGACGTGGACCAGAGAGCAGTCACAGACCAATGCCTACGGGCGGAAAACCTTCAGTCGTGGGATGTTCCACACATTGGATGCCGCTTCTATGTTCATTCTCGGAAAAGAGTTGTACGCCCTGGAGACTCTCAAAGAAATGAAGGAGCAACATGAGGAAGTCGGCATAGTCATGGTCTAAGCTGACCTAAGTGGAGCTTCGTGTGAACAACGCAGATGTAATTAAGGGCTATTCTAAGGAAATCAAGGACATCCTGACGACGGTCGTTGACCTACCGATGGATGCTCCCGGGATTTTGTTGGAACAGTGCATGGGTTGGATGGCCAGGTGTACGCAGATACACGTCGATCTGTCCCACATGGAACTGAGAGATAGGTCGGCAAAAATTGTGAGGACGTTAGAACTGAAACCGGTCATGGATTTGATCGAATTCATATTCAAGGGGGCGTCGAGGTTGACTGAGATACGTCGTCAAGAGTTGGACATGTCCAGATGAGTGACGTCAACGAACACGAAGCCAGGATCATCGACGGCACGATGGTCGTCAGCCAAATTGAACCTGAGGAGGTCATTACCTCCCAGGCGTACCAACTGCTCGACCCGCGGTTCCAGCGTGCCATCGCTCAGTGGGCTGAAGACCCTCAGTCCAACGAACGACAGTCGAGAGGTTTGTTTCAACGTAACAAGTACGTTACGCCTGGGGACGTTCTCGGACAGATGGCCCTCGCCTACGACACTGCCGACGATGACATTGTGTCCGGCATCCTCGATACCTCCGAGTCCATTGCCTTTCAGAAGGTCAGGTTCGAGTCCAAAGACGAAGATCAGGAGGACGTCTGGAACCAGATCGGAGCCGACCTTGACATCGACGGGTTCGTGCGGTCTGCCTTCCGTGAACTTAGTCTCGTGTCTCAGATTTACGGGATTCGCTGGTGGGGTCGTAAGACCTATCAGGTCCGTGGGGAGGGCGAAGGGGGCCGCTCTCGTCGTAAAAAGTTTGATCTAACGGTTCCGATAGGGCTTGGCTTCATGGACCCGTTGCGAGTGATCCCAGTTGCCGGTGACCTATTCGGTGGCACTCAGTTGGCGTGGCATGCCACAGATGAGGAGATGGCCCGGTTCCAAAACGAGCCTGATCTTGAAGACTCAATGATCGGAAGTCTGTTCCTCGGGAAGTATGAACCCAGTAAATCCGAAGAGATGAAGTTGAAGAAAGAGGACATCAAGCCGGATCGCCTGATGCTCCTCAACCCTGCCTTCGTGTTCCGTCACACCTTGACCAAAGCCCCATTCGACCGGTGGGCGCAAATTCGTATGAAGTCTCTGTTCCCCATTCTTGATCTGAAGCATCAGGTGAGAGAAATGGACCGCGCCTGGCTGTTGAGCGGGATCAACTTCCTTGTTCTGGTGACCAGAGGGACGGACACGGTGCCAGCCAAAAAGACCGAAGTGCTTGAGACGGTGACGATGATGCGCACCATGTCCAAGTCGCCGGTGATTGTCACTGACCATCGGATAAAGATTGAAATCATCACCCCCGACATAGAGCATGTCTTGGACTCGGAGAAATGGTCGGTGTTGGATGAGCGGATCATGATGAGGATGTGGGGAACGTTTACGTTGGCGTCTGACAGCGGTGGTCGGGAAACTTCTTCCACGATGGGCAAGCTGGTCGCCCGTGGGTTGGCTTCGCGTCGTCACATGTTGAAACGGACCATTGAGAAGGAACTGGTCAAAGCGGTCCAAGAGCATCCAGACAACGCGGGCGAACAGTTCGATGAGAAGGTGAAGCTGGAGTATTCACCACGTCACATTGAACTTGAATTCGATCCTACGCTTTCCACCATCATGCAGGAGCTACGGGATCGTGGAGACATTTCACGGCAGACAGTGTTGGCGGAACATGGGTTCGATCAGGACTTGGAAGCACAAAGACGTGAACGAGAAGACGAGAAGTACAAGGATGAGTTCGAGCCGACCAATGTGCCGTTCGATTCTCCCAACAAGACCACCCCTGGTGGGTCAGGCCGCACAGCACGCAAGAAGGCTGACCCGGCCTCCTCGGATTGATATGGGATGATTAGATCATGTTTGAAGTAATCGGAGACAAGTTCTATGCGACGGCCCAGGCATACATAGTTGCCGAGCCGCAAGACATCCCCAGGGAAATGGCAGCGGACTTCGACTGGAAGCCCACCAACACGTCGTTCATCTGGATCGCCGGTCGTTACGTTCAGGCGAACAACCTGAATAACAACGGTCACTTTTGGTCGTTCGATGACCTCAAGGCGGGCGAAGATTCCATACTCCATACACCGGTTAACGCGCTTCACAACTGGGAAAGCCCTATCGGTACTGTCGTTCAAACGAAGATGGTTCAGCGTGAAGCGTCATCTGAGAGTGAGGCGTTCCCTGAAATTCAGGCGTTGAGTGTGGTGTGGGGAGCCAACTTCCCAGAGATAGCCCACTTGATCAAAACTGCACATGCGGACGAGAGTCTGTTCTACAGCATGGAATGTATCTCCGAGTCGAAGCAGTGTCTCAACTGTGAGCGGACGTTCCCATTTGCTGCCACCGCCGCTGAAACATGCGAGCATCTAGGGGCTGACCCGAACGCTCCCCGCCGGTTCATCAACCCAACCTTCCTGGGTGCAGCACTGATTTTCCCTCCAGACAAACCCGCATGGCGTGATGCGACGATCACTGAGGTCGCAAAAGAACTGACTCGTCAGTACGCCACCCGGGACCATGATCCCGTGACCCAATGGGAAGCGGCCATGAATGCAGTGGTTCACCTCTGACAGACTGACCTAGTTGTATTGCACAGCGCGGGTATAGTTCATACGAAGGATGGATTGAACCATGTCTCAGACGAAGCTGCACGACCTCCTACTTGAAGGCAAGCCGGAGGGGGCGCATCACAATCAAGACAAATGTCCGATCTGTTCAGGAAGAGAAGCCTCTCAGGAGGAGAATGTGGCAGACAACAATGCAAATCTGACTCAGGAGCAACACGAAGCTCTTGTGTTGGCTGCTGTCGAGAAGGCGATAGATGAGGGTAAGACCGAATCTGACGCCGAGATTCTTCGTCTGAACGAGCAGCTCGCACAGGCTAACGAGGAAACCGAGTCCAAGGACGCGACGATCACCGAGCTAAACACTCAGATCGAAAAGCGTGACGAAACGGAACGCCTCGACGAGCTTGCTGACGAACGAGCAGAGCTTGTCCGGGCGGCGAAGATCAACTTCTCAGACGAGCAGATCGAATCAAGGAAGGAGTCATGGGCCAAGAAGGACCAGGATGAGTTCGAAGCTCTTGTCGAAGACTACAAGGCTGTAGCAACAGCCAAAAAGGTCGTCAACAAGACCGAAAAACCATTGGGTAACGACTTGGACGTGACTCGTGTAACTGCTGGCAACGACACCGGGCCGAACGCTCTAAGGGCGTTCTTCGGTAAGGAAACAGCGGACGACGCTCAAGGAGGTGAGTAGCTGATGGGTTCAAGTGCTTCAACCCGTAACTTCGGGATGCGAAGGTTTACGAACCTTGTGCGTGACGCTAGTAAGCGAGCGCCTGCTGCGGTGGCACTTCAACTCGGGTCAGGGGTAGAAATCGACATTGCGGACACCGAGCGTGTCCGTGGAGCCGATAACGCTGACGGGGTTGGAATTACCGGGACACTCGACGTGCGACAAGTCGTATGTGGAATCGTCTGGTACGAGCATGACGCTCAGACCACCGAAGGTAGAGCCGCTGGCTCTCTAAACGTGGACCTGGATACCGCCCCTGCGGGACGGATGGTTCAGATTCTTCACGGGAAGGGTGCCAAGGTTTGGCTGAAGAACACGGCAGCCAACACCGCGGAGGCTGGGTTGAACTTCACCCCGGTCCGTGCTGCGGTGACAATGGTGAATGGTCTTGGTTCAGCAGGAGTCGCCGTTGGCGATATGCTGGGCTGGCATTCAGCAAACAGCGAATGGACGGTTACCACCGACGCCTCCGAAGGCATGTTGGTAGTCACGAAGTTCGACGACACACTCGAAACACTCGACGCCGAGTTTCTGGTTTAGGAGGGAGGACACATGTCACAGTTCAAGATGCTAATCGACAACTATGGTCGTTCTCCTGAAGAACGAGCCAAGGCGTTGGAGTTGGCAGATGCCGTAAATGCTGATGCCAAGAAGAATTGGCACAATCCAGAGTGGCGGCGTGAAATGGCCGCTGTTCTGACTGAGTCAATTCTGGAAGGTTTCCAGTTCGAGTCCTTTTACGACCAGATCGTGGACGTAGAGCGGCTCGGGTTCGAAGACCGTGCCTTTATCGAGGAAGAGACTGGCCTAGAGGTCTTCTTCATCGCAAAGGGTGGCCACATCGAGGCAAGCTCGATGGTCAGTGAAGTTTTGGAGCTTCCACGGGACACGATGGGATTCCACGTCTACGAATTTGAAGACAAGATGGAGTCGAACTTTGCGAAGTCGGCTGCACAGCTTCGGAGTCTTGCGGTACAGAGGCTTGATGCCACTGTGAACCAGCAGATTCGGGCGCTTGTTGAAGCTGCCATTGATTCGGGTTCGCCCTTCTACATCTCGGGTGCCAGTTTGAGCCAAGCGGCTCTGAACCAGGCCATCCGTGACGTGAGGGACGAGGCCAACGACGGCAACATCACCATCATGGGCCGTGCGCCTATGGTCGACCAGATCACCGATTTCCCCGGGTTTGCTGATGAAGCCCTTGAGGAGATTCGTGCGAGAGGCCGACTGGGTGTGTACCACGGTGCGAACGTGCAAGTGGCCAGCCACTTCAGGGACCAGAACGGAGTTTCCTACATCCCCGCGAACGAGCTGTTCGTTATCTCGCAGGATGCAGGTCGCTTCGCCTTCTACGGAGGGCTGAAGTCCAAGGAGTACGTCGAGCAAGACAACTGGTACTGGCACTACATCGGACGCCAGGACTTCGGCGGGATTGTTCACCGCCCGGAGCGCATTCGTCGGATGGTCGATACCTCGATTACCCCGTAGTCCGCTATAGGACCGGGATAGGAGAACCCCCGTTCAGGGGGTTCTCTTGTTGGATGAGGTATGCTTCGTATGAACGACAGAAGGAACGAATGTGAATGCACCGACAAACGTAGAAGTCTGGAAGAACACTGCTAACGGTCCAAGGCACTACATCACCTTTGGTATGCAGGGTCAGGAGTTGTCGAAAGTGGTGCAGGGGAACCGTACGTTCACCCTCACTACGTTCGAACGGCAGATCAACCAGGAACGGGCAGCTTCGCCCGAACAGGACCTTTTCCGCGACGGGTCATTTGTGATCGTCAAGGACAGCGAAGAAACCAACGAAAACGAAATCGAGTCTGACAACTCTGTGACGGACCAGGAACTAGGTGAAATGGTCAGCGAGATTCTTCATGATGCGGAGTTTCTTGATGGAGTACTTACCAAGTTGACGTCAGCCAACTCTTTGAACCGGCTTCTCGAATTCTTGGTGGCCGAGGATGCGTCGATGAGCGTGATTGAACGGACGAGGGAAGCGTTCCAAGAGGCTGACGGAAGCGTGGTGCCGAACCAGCGGAAGGTTGTCTCGGCCTAAGGGGGAAACGTGGCTGAGAAACATGCCGGGGTTGAGTCAATAGCGACCATCCCCGTTGAAACTGTCAGGAACGCCCTTCTTGGCACAATGGTCATGGGTATGTCCAACGTTGAGTCGGAACGTCCCACCTTCTTCTTTGAACGACAGTTGGTGTGGACCGACCATGACAGCATGGACAAGCCGTGGGACTGGACGACCGCTCCGCTTTCGGACACCACTGCTCCTTCTGTCCAGCCGATAGTCGCTATCGAATTCTTTTCGCCGTTGGGCAGACAGGGTGGAGTGAACACTGAAGTCGGTGAGTTCAACCCGACCACAGCCATATTCACCCTGGTAGACACCGAGTTGCCGAAGCTTGTGGGGTTCACCTATGCCACGGTGGGTAACTCAACTCAGAGGTGGTATTTCAGGTTTTGGCGTCCCGCCATCGGTCTTGGTGGGTTGACTATCTACCAGGTTCACACCGTTGCCGAGGGGATTGACTGATGACGTTCGGCACACTAACCGGTGGCCTCCGTGACCGGATGGTTATCGAATCCGTCCGCGAGCAGATCACCGACCACTTGAACACCCTGGGGTGGTTCGACGGTGGTCGCTACCACGAACCTTTGGTGTTGGTTGAAGAGTTCCCTGACGATAATGATGAAGTTGTGGTGAATACTGTCGCCTTCTCTGTCGAGGATGCCACCGGACGTGACCTGGAGATGGGTTCCAACGCCGAAGATCACTCGACCATGTTCTTTGTCGACATGTTCATGGAGGATGATTCGGTGGGCTGGCATTTGTCCGGTGACATATACGCCTATCTGAAGGTCAACAAGAACCTGGATGTGTTCGATTACGAGAATGCCAAGGTTGTCGATTTCACGGTAAGCATTGAAGGTGTCGACCGTCGCAAGCCGAAGCGCGCAACCCAGGCGTGGATGAAGTATTGGTTCACCGTGTCTTTCGACGCTCTTGATCCGAGAGCTAATGCCTAACAACACGATGGCTGCGAACCTGATTGCCACCCGTGGCAACCGCCTGAACGCGGTGCTGCTCGGATGGTTGGAGGAACACGTGTACGAACTGCTGCCCGAGGAGTTGCAGAAGGAGACACGTCGTATGATCTTGGATGAGGTCAACGCTTTCAAGGATTTGGCAATGGACATCATCAAGTCGGACACCGCCTACTACAACGAGATTTGGGTGGAGAAGCTCGACCAGATTCACGAGGCGGTGCGTCGTGGTCGTTGAAGTCAGGCTCCGCATGGACCCAGGGTTTTCCCACTTCGCCACCATGTTCCAGATAGTTGCTGAAGGGGTCGATACAGGCACTTCACAACTTCATGAGGAGGGGTTGGAGTTGTCTTACACCCTGGCACAAGAGAACTTTGAGAATTCGATCAAACGTCCGGCCTTTTCTGACACAGCAGGGGGCACGGTGTATCGGCCAGGTTCCAGAGCCACCGGGAAGTTCACTTTCGGTGTAGGGCAAACCTTTGAGGGGGAAACCTTTGACCGTCCAAACCAGCGAGGCTTCGGGTTCCCCAAAGAAGATCAGGCTGATGCTGCTACTGATAGGGCGTGGCGTCGACTGGAAGAGGGCGTGACGTCCATGACGATGCCTGTCGGTTTCTGGCGTGACGCTAGTGGAGGGCGGGTCGAGGCTAACGCTGGTGGCGACGACGAGCTAGTGCCTGTGAACCGTGGTTCTCGTACGGTGCAGGGGATTGAGGCCAAATTGTTCATATTGAGGGCGATGGACGTCGTTTTCCAGAAGATGGAGGCGGCATATGGACGTTTGGCAGACGAAGTTGTGCAGATGGCGTTGGCGGAAACGCCTGTCGACAGGAACGTTGATGTGGTCGACATCGTGCCTGTCAGGGCGTACACCCGTGTCTTGGAGTCAGGTAAGAGGGGTGTGGTCCGGTCGCATGCGAGGAACAAGCCCCCCAAGACCAAGTTGTGACCCCCAACGACTGGCGTTCGCTGGTATTCTTCACACGAAGGACTCGAATAGGAGCGTTAACACATGGCGATTAAGGGTGGTCAAATACTCCATCTGGCCGGTGCTATTACTACACCGTCGGACCAGGGGACATTTCTTGTTGACCGAATCCAGTCCGGTGGACTGACTGGCGTCAACGTCAATGAGGAAAAAATTGAGGAACTGGGCAACTACATCACGGTCGGAACCACCCGTGACATTCCTGACCTCACATTCGAAATCGAATCGTTCGACGTAACAACCGAACTGGAATCGGTGCTTCTCGGAGGCGACAACACCGAGGCGGACAACTTCTTGTTCGACCTGGCCAAAGCCGAGAAACTCGACATTCTGTCGCCGTACAAGACCAAAGATTTGTTCACTGTCGACAACGCGTCGGTGGTCATCCCCAACCTCACGTTGGAGTCGATGTCTTACAACATGTCTTTGACCGATTCAGCCACGATGACGGCGACCTTGCGTGGAGACTCCGTGTACTACGTGCCGGGTTCCCCTTATCGTGAGTCGTTCGACGGCGACGGCATTATTGTGGCGTTCGCCACTGCGAACGCGATGCTTCAGACGGTTATCGGAGGTCAGACCTTCTTTGCTCTGGCTGTCTATGTAGACGGCATCAAGCAGAACATTGTCATTGACTACACCGATGATGCGACAGCCGTGACGTTCGTGACTGCGCCTGTGTCGGGCACTGACAACGTTGTGATCGTTTACGGTTCAATCGTTGCAGCCACATACGCTCAGGGTGTTCACAACACCACCGACCCTGCCGGGGTCCGTGGTCGTGACATCCAGGTTCAGCTTGGCGACGGTGCCTCCACCTACACCGACTGGTTCGGAGTACAGTCGATCAACTTCGACTGGCGTGTGTCCCTTGAGAGGGACGAGGAGTTCAACAACCCGTTCATTGTCGAGCAGGACTTCGACACACCGGAAGCGTCCGGGTCGTTGACGATGAAGCCTGGGGACACCACAGCGTTGATCGCCCAAATCCAAGCGATTTTGGACCTGACCTCGACGGACATTGTGAACGCGACTGAAGACCCACCGGAACTGGAAATTCGGGCGGTCATCAAGGACAGTGCCGGAGCCACCACCAAGACGATCCAGATTGACGATGCGAAGTGGACCGTACCTTCCCTCCAGGGGCAGGTCGGGTCGAAGCTTGAAGCAGACTTCGCCTTTTCGTCAGCGTCCGGCGTTCTCAACGTTTACAAGGCAGACATGCCATAAGCCTGAGTAGGGCTTTGGAGACAGTCGAATGGGGTGAATCCACCGTCTTCTCCGAGCATGGAATTTCACATGGAAGGGCAGTTGCACCTACGACAGTGCAGCTTGCCCTTTCTGTGATTGAAGGGCCGGTCCACAACGCATGGTGGGCGCGGATAGCCCCAGGAGGGTTCATCATCCCCCACATTGACGCTGGCCCGTTCCTAGAACGTTGGCATTTCCCCGTTCTCATTGCCGGGATGTTCTGGGAGGACGGCGTACACTCGCAACCAACGGAACCCTTTGCGGTCCACCATTGGAAGCCTCACGCTGTGTATAACGCGACGGATGACCCCCGCGTTCACCTGATAGTGGACCGTGAGGTGGTTCCGCCGGAGGCACCGCTTCACTCCGAATTGATCTTCACCGACATGATTCCTGAGGTTTCGGCGCTCATCCCCTAGTATCGTTCATACGAAAGAACGTGGAGGATGAATGAGTGACACGAAAAAGGCCGAACCCAAAAGGCCACCACACCTGTCTGATCTGTTCAAGACGGGTATGGAAATCAAGTTCGATGTTGAGATTGAGGGCGAAGACGCAGAAATCATCATTTGGATGCGTAAGCCTGTAACCGCACAGCATCAAGAAGCTATGGCCAAGGCGCGAGGGAAGCAGGCGCGCATTCGTCGACAGTTCAAAGACCATGATTCCGATCAGTTTGTGGCTATGGAAGCCGACGTTGATGAGATGGAAGACGTTGACATGGTGATCGACGCAATTCTCCGATTCGAAAGTCAACGCCTCCGCAACACTGCGTACAACGAGGTTTTGTATGACAAGGAGTATGCACCCAAAGACGACGAGGGGGAACTGGTTTGGGGTGATGACGGTGTTGACTACTTGGCCCTTCTGGTCGGAATCACGGATCGGATGGACGAGATTCGCGATTCCAATGAGAAGTTGTCAGAAGATGACCAACACTTGTTGATCAATCTCAGCGAAGACGACGAACTGATCAAACTCTCTGAGCAACAGAACAGTTTTGACGATGTGGTTGAGGAAAGGTTCAACGTTCTCAATGAGGAGGAACGTCAGCAATTCGTTGTGAAGAAAATGACCGAGTTGAGGAAAATCTTCATGAAGAAGATGATCGACACGGAGACTTCGTTGGGCTGGTACGAGGAGTACCGAATGTATATGTTGTGGTTTGCATGCCGCATGCCCGACGACCATGCGAACCACTATTTCCACTCCGCTGCTGACGTTTTGCAGTTACCTCCGCACCTTCTCAACTATCTGTACGACCAGTTGGACATACTTGATGGAAATGTGGACAGCGCAAAAAACTCGCTCAGTCTCCAGCTTTCCTCAAGCTCGTAAGGGTCAGCAAAACGACCGGGGACTCCTTGTTTCCAGAGGGGATTACGGAGGCTTCCTACACATTGGTGACCGCAGTGAATGACGCTCTTACTGTACTCTCATGGTTTGAGAACTTACCGGAAGATGAACAGCCGCCGCGTCAATTTTGGTGGTCGGACGAGCTGTTGAATAAGTGGTTCACGAACGTTCGGGAAAAGAGGGATGCAGGTTCGGCTCGCAACAAACCGCATTCTTCGTATGACGATGCCGAGGACGTTCCGATGTCAGACAATGCGATGATCGACCGTTCCGGTCCCGGCCCCCCAGTCGTGAGCTATGACTAGTCGAAATATCCGGTTCAAGTGGGTATCGGACTCCTCTCAGCTAGAGCAGTCGTTTAACCAGATTGTCGCTCAGGCGAAGCGTGTTGAACGCGCCCTGGCTGACTTGGGTCGTCCCGCGGCGCAGAAGGGGATGATTGACAGCATTCGCGAGCAGACTGAGGAGTCTCAGAAGCATCTAACCACCTTAAAACAACTTGAAAAGCAGTTTGACAAGCTGAAGCAGGCGGAAGCGGCGTTTGCTAAGGGTGAGAAACTCAGGGTTTCAGAACAGACCCGATTCGCTGCCGGTTTGCCGTTACGCGGCAAGCTGAATGCAGAGCAGGCTCAGAAGGGTGCCCAACGTCTTGAGGCTGCTGCTGCCGAAGTCGAAGCGAAGATTGTCGGTGCTGCCAACGTCCTTGAAGAGAAAGCGTTGAAGGCTGCCGAAGCCATAGCCCACATAACTGTTCAGGAGTCAAGTCAGGCGTCATTCCAGCGTGATGTGGACAGGGTGGCGAGTGGGCAGGCTGTTGACGAAGCGTCAGCACAGCGAATCCTCAGGTTGGAGGAGGCTCGTAACCGGCTGATCGAACGACGAGGCATTCTGCAACAGGGCGTATTCGATGCGGTCGGAGGCAAGACCGCTACGGATCTTCAGAAACAACTCAACGATTTGAAAAGGGAAGAGGGGGCCATTGAACGATCGTTGGCAGTTCTCGTGGCTCGTCGTGTAGCCCTTGCGGAACGGTTGAAGGAAGTAGGTACGGAGGCTGTAAGAGCGCAAATTGATGATGCGATACGGCCAGAAGAGGATCGTGGCAAGAAAATCGAAGTTGAAGCCGCTGGCATTGACGATGAGACACTGGCAGACCTGGCGCAAATTAAGCAGCTTACCGACCAAATTACTGAGGCGGAAAGCAATCTGGCCGAGGTTCGTAACCGGGCAGCCAAACCGCGACAGCAGTTCGATGACATTGCCTCGTCGATAGGCGAACTAGAAAATCTGGATCAGGTTATCGCCTCGATCGGTGACCTTGATGAATCGTTGCTCAGTTTGAGGGGTCCAGAGCGTCTAGGCGAGTTGGAGAAGTTCGCTCCGGGTGCCACCGAATCACTTGTTCGTTTGAACGAAGTCACAATCCGGTTGCGTGAGGCGCAGGCGACGCTTGCCAACTCTACCGACCTGGAGTCAAAGGCTTACGACAACCTGGGACGGAGAGTTTCGAACCTGACGAAACTACAGGTGGCTCTCAAGTCTTCGTTGCGGGAGACGTTGAACGAGTTCGGGGAAGCTCAAGACGTCCCCTTGCTTGACAACATTGACCAGCTTGTAGCCCGGTTGCCTGCCCTCGAACGGACTCTGATCGGAGCCTTCCGAGGAATAGGTAGACGGTTCCAGGCCACCCTTCAGTTCGCTTTGTCCGCTGCTCTCATTTTCGGGGTTCAGCGGTTCTTGCGGGAGTTCATCCAGACAGCCATTGAGGTTGAACGAGCGTTCGCTGACATTGGCACCGCTCTGGAGTTCGACATCCCCGACGAGAGGGGAAGCATTGGATTCGCCAAGGCAGTGTCGGACATTCGGCAGGAGGTTTTGGCTCTGTCTGAAGAGTTCAACGTGCTTCCGACTGTTGCCAACGAAATCGCGTTCACAATGGTTTCTCGTTTCGAACTTGCGTCTAACGCTGTGAAGGCGATGCGCGCTCAAATGTTGGCGTTGAAAGTGTCGACCATTGACACGGAGGAGATTATTCGTGCCCTCACTGCCACGGCTGAAGGGTTCGCGGCAGCAACGTTTGAAGTGGACACACAGTTGTCGCTTCAGGAACGGTTGCTGAAGCGGGAGACAGTGGCGGCGAATCTTTATGCCGAAGCGTTGGACCTGGCTACTGCCATTCAACAGAACTGGGGAGTCTCGTTGGAAGACACCATTGAGGGGACGGCACGTGCAAACGAAGTTTTCCGTCAACTGGGATTCAGCATGCAGGAAACCGCAGCCATCATTGCTTCCACTTCCCTCCGGCTGGGACAGACTGGCACCAATGTCGCTGAACGGTTGAACAGGTCCATTGGGCAGATAACGTCACCCGAGGTTCGTGATCAACTGTTGGACCTGGCCGCTGCTAACGACTCGTTTTCACTGTCCTTCTCAGATTTCGCCACCGGAGCAGACGCGTTGCGGGCCATCATGGACCAGTTCGACCGGATACAGAAGGTTGACCCAGTAGCGGCACAGCGGATACTCCAGATCGTCGGGCAACGTCGTGAGATTGAGGTTGTTGCTGCCGTGTTCGGGACTAAGGACATCCAAGAGGACATCAACAACCTGGACGACATAGCTGGGTCAGCCGAAAAACGGTTCGCTGCTCTGAAGCTGACAACCCAGGAGCTTTTGAACTCGCTCAGTTCAGGCTTTGAACAGTTGGCTCAGAACCTGGCCGTGTTGGGCGGTTTGTCGCCGTTCAAGATATTGTTGAACGGTGCCGATTTGTTGCTCAAAACCGTAAACTTCTTGTTGAAGCAGGTCGAAGACATTCTGCTCCTTTTGTCGAGGATTCCGATTATCGGGTTCATTTTCAAGCCCAGCGTTCTAGGGAACATTGTGTCCATTTCTTTGGCGCTGTTAACTGTGTCGCGACTGTTGAAAGCAATCGGTGAGTCGAGGATCATTCTTGGGGTCGGCAACCTTATTGAAGCGGCGGCTGGCGTATCTGTTGCTGCCGGTGGCGGTAGGGCTGCTGGGGGCGCGGCCCTTTTGACGGTGGCATCCACCAAGTTGGCCTCTGTTTTCGCTCGCATCGGAACCGTGGTCACTGCTGCCGGGGTCGGATTAAAAAGTGCTTTGGTCGGGGTGTCTACCTCCCTTCTTCTGTTCAAAGGGTCGATCATTGCGTCGACTGTTGCGATCATCAAAGAAATTGCCGCTCGCATCAAGCTCGTTTTCACACAAGGGGTTGGTGGGGCGTTTAGCGGTCCAGCGGCGGTTGGGTTGAAATTTACCGCAGGGCTATTGGCTGCGGTTGGAGTATTTTTGGCGTTGAAGGCTGTCACAGAGGGTGTGATCGGTGGCTTTATAGGGATTCAACGAAGTGTTGACGACTTCAACGAGGCTATACGTGAGGCAGCCTCGCGAACACGCCTAGAAATAGCTCAAAGGGAAGCCGAAACAGGCGAGCCGGTTACTGACATTCAAGCGAGTGTGATCGAGGCCCGCAATAACTTGCAAGTGGCGCAGGAAGCGGAACCTACGGTCACTGGTATTGACGCGAGAATTACCGAAGCCTTCCTCTCTTTCTTCCAACTGTTCAGTCAAGAAGTTCGTGATTCGATTGCCGACGGGAGGGCTAACGAACTATTCGCCCTTTCAGGGCAGACTCCCGAAGTTGCTAGGTCAGTAGGCGGCGACAGGCGTGTTGTTATCCCAGGGACAGTGGAGAACCTTGAGGCGTTAGAGGCGGAAGCTCTCAAGAAGGTGATGATATTAGAACTCAATGCAATTTTGGAAGAAATCGCGTTGGGTGGGAGCCTTGGTACCACTGAAGGTGGTACGTCCATTGCTGCGTTGACTCAACGTCAGGCGGCCAGCCTGAGGGCGGATTTGACCAACATTGTGGACGCTGACGGCATTTTCGAGTTCGAGGACGCTTGGCTTGCCTTTACTCGACAGCGTGAAATTTGGGCGTTGGAAGCGAACAAATCTGCTCAACAGGTCAACGATTCCATCAACTCGTTGGCGACAGAATTGGATGAGTTGCAATCGGATTTGAGCTTCGGGCGCATTTCACCAGAACAGGCAGCGGCGAAAGCTGGTCGGATACGTGCAGCACAGCTTGTGTTAGCTGACGACGCTGACGCTCAAGGGTTTGACGACGCTGGTGATAATGCCAGACAAGAAGCGGAACGGGCGTTTCAGGTTCAGTCTGAAGCCATTGCTGAAGCCTTCGACCGTCGTCGGGAGCTTTCCGAGTTGTTCGGTTCAGAGGAGGGGAACCTGCGTAAGCAGATAGACCTGTTCGCGGAAGAAGTCAGGAAGTTTCAGAAGATCAGAAACTTCGAGGCTGCGCGGCAAGCTGGGTTGCAGTTGATCGAAGCCGAACGAAACTTGCAGGCATTCTTAATTACTCAGATAGAGCGCCAGGCGGCATTGAATCTGCGGTTAGCCGACACCCTTGGGGAGCGAATAGCAATTCTTCGGAAGCTGAAACTTGCATTGTTCAATGCTTCGTTCCGAGCGTTGATCGCGGGGAACCTCTTGGAGATGGAAAGATTGGCGGAGGCTTCCATTAACGCGGGACTAGAGGCGGCAGATTTGGTGAAGGAGGAAGGCATCCGTCGAGTGGCTGCTGAAGCGGCACGCGCCGGTCCCATTCTTGCCAATCTGACGAAGATCAATGCTCAGTTGACTTCGCTTCGTGCGAAGCTCGCGACCCTGCCTTCGGGAAGCGTTGAAGCTCTGGAGACTCTCAACGCGATCAACTTGCAGATCGCAGCCGAGGCTCAGGAGTTGCTCAGAGTGGCGTCAGCGTATGTGCTGCTTCAAGCTGGTGTTGGTAACACCCTTCGGTCTGTGCAAGCCCAGTACACGATCGTGAACCAGGAGATAGCCTTGGCTGTCCAGTTGTTCGGGGCGCAATCAGCGGAAGTCTTCACACTCCAGCTACGTCAGCAGGAGTTGAAGCGCGAACTCGAAAACCTGGCCCTTGAGCTACGAGACTTGGACCGGAGGCTCGGGTCTGACATTACGAACACGTTCGAACAGGCGCAGTTGGACTTGCTGTCGATCATGGAGAAGCTCACGGCCCCTGACCTTGGTCCGCTTGAGAAGGCCAGGTTGGAGTTGGAGAAGAAGAACGCGGAGGCTGCTGCCAAACGTGCCTTCTTCGATGATCGGCTGTTCCAGTTGCAGTTCGCATTCGAAACCGGTGAAATCGGGTTGTCGGCCTATATTTCGTCGTTGGAGAAACTGCTTGAAACGGTGGACACGTCGACTCAGCAGGGTAAGGAAATCTTCCTCCAAATTCAGGGGTTGATCGACAGTCTGTCCGACGACGTGAGTGACCTTGCCTTCAACATTCCATCGACCATTCGGCTACCCACTCTGTTCGAGATACGTCGTGACCTGGCCGCTGACCAGTTGGGTGTCAACTACCTGGACAACAGGCAGCAGAATATCAACATCATTGTCAGTGACAGTGTGTCGCTGGAAGAAGTGATCAGAGTTGTAGAGGACGCATTCGGGTCCATTGAAGCGAACCGTACGTCTGCTGGTGCTGCGGGCGTCACATTCTATGGAGCGGGAGGGATCAGCTAATGGCGAAGTGGACACTCACGGACAATTCGACGGGTTCGCCGGTGATATACACCTTCCCGATCAACCCGAACGAGTTCGATCCGCCGGGTAGGACATCCACGGTCCAGTCGGAACAGACGACCGCCCCTAACGGCCAGCACATTGTGTTCCAGGGACGAGATGTCGTCAGTAGAGGCAGTTTCAGCGGGCTGGTGAACAGTGAGACGTTCCACGACAGCCTTGAAGTGGAGTCGGACAAGTTTTATGTGTTGACGCTCACCGACGACCAGGCAAGCACCTGGGACATCCTTACTACGAACTTCTCGTGGACTCGTGTCAGGCGGGCGTCCAATCAGTGGCGTTACGACTACACCTGGGAATTTATGGAGATTGGCTAGTGCAAAACATATCTGATGTCATGTGGGACACGTGGGATGCCGGTTTATTCGTCGGACCCACAAAACCTATCACCCGCGCCACCATTTCGAAGCGGGTGCTGAAAAAGGATGGCGATTCACCTTGGAGAAGCATCTGGTTTCTTCAGAACCCTGAAACGGCAGAGGTTCCCAATATCAAGTCGGTGCAGATTGACCGTCGGCTAGGCACCGACGCGGCCACCATGAAAATGATTCTGATCAACCAGAAGGCACCGACAGCACAAGACTTTCTGGATGAGTCTCACGACGGCAGTCAAACCAACGACAACCCCACTCGTAGAGAGTTGGGGGACCTTGGGAAGCCCGGGATTTATTCGTTCCGTCGCGGTCTGACCATTGACGAAAGCGGTCGCAACCCGTGGTCCCACGATCTGGATTCCACATGGGTTGACATGTTCATTCCCAACAGGGTGATTGACACCTTCCAGGGGTACGGCACTGACGGATCAGGTCAGCCTCACCTTGACGAAAATCTGGTGTTGACCGGTCGGTGGTTGATTGACAAGGTGGAGTTCAGAGCGGACGGGTTCATCAACATCGAATGCAGGGACGCAGCGAAACTTCTGATCGAACAGCGGTTGTATCCGCCGATAGTCCCACTGGACGATTACCCGTTGAAGTTTTGCGCTGACCACACAACAACCGAAGTCGTCAGAACCACAACGGAGGAAGAGGTTGGTGTCCCCGAAAGTCGAAGTGCCAACGTTGCCAGAATCATTCCGCACACTCCAGGTAGCAAGTCCAAGCCGTACATATCAGGAAATACCCCTTGGTATGGGGCCAACAATCCGATCTACGGTCACAGGCCGTCGCATGTGTTTGACGGTGACGAATCTACCTACTGGCTGTCGGTAGGAAACTCAGGGCCGACCAAGGTGTGGTCCTTCGAGTGGATCGGTGCTGACACTAGAGGTGAACCGGTCAACCAGATTCGGTTCAAGCAGAAGTGGGGTGGCTACAGGGTTTACATAGGTGTCAAGGTCGATGGTGTGTGGCAAGGGTCGAACACTGTGCCATACGGACACACATCACCCCCGGCCTATCCGAACGGGTCGAACATCAGGTATGTGCATACGTTCCGCACCGACCACAACAACAACTGGTATGTCATCGACCTACCTAAGACCTACCAGGCGGACGAGATTCGGGTTGTGTTCACCGACCTCCACAACTCTGGTTTGGGAACCTACCCGTACAGGGCAGCCATTTTCGAGTTGAGAATCTTCCATTTCCAGGCGTCCACATTCGAAATTATTGAAACGGTTACCGAGGAAGACGTGGAAACCTTCCACCCCGGAAACGCCAACGATTACGTCGAAATTATCAAGTATTTCCTGGCGTGGTCAGGGTGGTTCTGGCCCGCTTCCAACATAAAAGACTTGCTGCTCGAAAAGTTCTTCAGTGGATCGGCGGGACGGGTGTGGGGTGACTTCTTCATGTCGGGTGCCTTTCCTGTCGAGCCTCCATGTATTCCAGCGTCCTATTGGGATAACAAGTCGGTCATGGACGGGATCAACCAGATCAAAGAAATCCTGGGTTACATCTTCTACATCGACTCCAACGGTGGAGCCGTGGTTCGGCCACCAAACATTTGGAAGACAGGCAACTTTGTTTCAGGGCAGGGTTACCTCGGGGTGGACAGCGTAAAGATCATCGACGAAGAGAAGATACTGATCGACTACGGGGTGACCCTTAACGACGAAGCCCTCAGGTCCGAAATCATTGTTGTGTCCGCGGACGACCCCTCAGTGTTCACCGTCTTGGAGCCGGGGTATGCCGTAGGCGAGATACCTCCGTCAGCGGTCCAAAACTATGACGTTCACGACATTTCACTGTTGGGCGGGCAGCAACGACCCATGATTGTTCCCAACTACCCGTTCGGTAAGGCGGAAGACCCCAATGCCCAGGCTGAAGTCGACAAGTTCGCATACCTCATTTCTTTGTGGATTCACTGGTCATATCGCAAATCCAGGTTCCGTATTCCTGGCAACCCCGCCTTTGAACCAGATGACCAAGTGAAAATCGTTGAACGAGTGTCGTCAGAAGCGTACGTTCACTACATCCAGGGTGTTGCTTCTGTGATGGACATGGAGGTAGGCACGTGGTACATGGACATGGACACCCACTGGCTAGGGGCAGGCCCGGACGCCGAATGGATAGTCAACATCAAAGACATGCACCCGGCCCTGTTCGCGTTCCTTCGTGCGAACAACCTGTTGCCTGATGGAGTCAAGGACGACGAGTCCACATGGCCTGACGGGTGGTTCGACTACGAACCGCCTGTTGTGGAAGAGGACTACCCTCGCATCCCCCCCGATTATGAGGGCCTGTTCCCGCTGCCGCCAGGAGTCGAATGGCCCGGTAACGTCGACTTCGAATCCGACGACGGGTACAACGATTACACGGAGCCGCCGACAGGTGGTGGAGGTTCCGGTGGAGGGGGGGGTACGGGTGGCACAGTTCTCGCCTGTTCTAATTCGTTCATGCGAACGTTCTGGCCGGGAGGACCGCGTAACACCTTTCCGTCGCAGGGAGGCGGATGTGATTCATCGGGGTATCGGAACTTTACGATGTGGACGTCTAGCTCTCACGCAGCACAGACAGAAACGATCACCATGTTCCTCAATGCTCCTGGGATCAGGGCGTGGCAGGCATTGGCGCGGCTGTTTTCGATACACAATTTCAAGCTAGAACGACATCAGATGAGTTCGTATGCGTGTCGTGGCATCATCAACGGGAGCGGTGTCAACAAGTGGTCGAACCACTCGTGGGGTACAGCCCTTGATGTCAATTACAAGGACTACCCGATCGCATCAAACGGTGGCAAGCGGATTTTCTCCAGTGACCCGCTCTACATCATTGGTAGACAGGCCGAAGACTTGATTCGTACGAACAACGGACAACGGGTGTTCGTATGGGGTAACAAATGGTCGACGGCTGACCCGATGCACTTCCAGATATGTGCCAAGCCTGCGGACATTGCTACCGGAGTGAAGATTCTGAATCATGGTTCTGGACACATCTTCTAATGACTCCGAGGAAACTGGAAGGTTCAGTCCCGCCACGCGGACCAAGCTCCCAACAGTGGAGACGTGCTGAAGGTAAGAAGGAACGCGACCGTATCCAATGGTCCGACCTGTTCGCTAAAAGCTTTGACATGCTGGCCAAAGGGACCGGTGAAGCGTTGGTCGAAGGGGTCTACTTCGGAGCAGCATATGACGCACCTCCACTGTTGGAGTTCTCCGCTGTTCGTAAGGAAGGGACTGGCGCTCCAACCGTTAAAGCAATCGGATGGGGGCATCCGAAGGTCAAAATTCAGAAGACGCAGGGTGGCAACATAGGCCAGATTGATGGTTTTCTGGCTGATGGGTCATTCGAAACTCAAGGCATGTTCGATTCCGAAATCGTTACTTGGGATCACCCCCTCCACGATGAGTTTCCCAGTTACCAGAAGATATTTGAGGATGTCACGTTTGTCGCTGATGATCCTCGCACCTTTGTGGGAGGTGCCAACCAATGGGTTCAGCAGCCCAACCACAACCGATGGTCAATATCGTCAGAGAAGGCTCATAGGCATGCGATGGGACCGAAGGGTAAGTATTCGGCCAAGTTCACGTTCGGTGGACCGAGTGTTCCAACCGGGAACCTGCTGGCTTTTGCCAACGCTGGGGTTGAGGATGGGTTCGCCCCTCTCGTCAGTCTTTACACCAGCTACGACGCTTCAACTCTTAACGAGAAGGTATGGTATCAAGGTTGGTCCCGAATAGGTGACGGTGGCACGATAACCATTGGGTCTGGCGGCGCTGGCGAGGGCACTAGGTTTGCCCGGACCACCCATTCGTCCGGTAACTTGAACGACTTCGCGAAGTGGCTTTATCTCATCGACCTTGAGACCGCTGTTGGCTCTGGTGCTGAGATGGATTTCAGCATTCAGGTGAACGGTGATTACGCCAACGGTGAGTTCACTATCGAACAATATGATGCGGGTTTCAGTCAGCTCAATAATATCACCGTCGCCCGTCCTGGTCTTTCAAAGAGTTATGGCGATTGGACGACGTTACCCAATGTCGACCTTGGCTTAGACGCCAACACCAGGTATCTACTCATCCGTCTTATCGTGGTTGTGACGAACGGTGAGTCTGCTGACTTTGATGATCTTCAACTATCCGTGTCCGCACCAAGCGGAGTAGGTGGAGAGTCAAGCGAAGTGTCTGGGTGGTTGGTCCCCATTGATACGTTGAGTCACGTTAGCCCGTGGAACATTCCTCCCGCCGCGGTTGTGAGCAGGTTGATTCACTACTATCTCGTCTCTTATTGGGTCGGCGTCAATTATTCGCGAGGATACCCTGCTGCCCCTGCCCTCTTCTACCCGGAGGGCGGCTTCAATACGCCAGGACTGGTCGACCCTCTCTGCAAAGACATTGCCCATGAACTGTGGGTGTATTCAGACCAGGACTGCACCTTGGAAAGCTGGGTGACGTTCTGGTATGACGGTGAGACCAACGTTCCAACCCGACACGACATCCCTGAGTTTCCGGCGACCCACACCATTGATTACGACAGGCAGGATGATTTTGATGTGAAGGGTGGGGAATGGAACAAGATCGAGTTTGTTTCTGTGACGCCATCAAACCTGATGCCGGGGATGCCTTTCCCTGTCCATCAACCGGGAGATAGACCAGCCAACACTTACGAAGAAGGACATTTCGGGACGATGCGGTTGAGGGTCAAGAACGGTCGCGTCGGTCAGAAAGTTTACATTGATGATGTAGACGTATGGCCGGTGCTTCACCCGGCTTCGGACCCGTTTATCACGGTGGGGGTAGCCAGGTGGATTGTTGATGATGGTGGAGCGTATGTGGGTGCTGATGTGTGGATCAAAGTGTCTGACACCATCGGGTTCACAGTGGGCGCACCGTCTGTAAGCCCACCACCAGCGCCAGCGCCTTGCGAGGACCCGTTGATACTTGGGTTCAACCTCCTCACTGACCCAGGTGGAGAGTTTCAAATAGCCAATCATACTGGTGGGCCTAATGGTGACGAGATACCTTCGTACACCAGCGTCGGTCCGGTCTGGGCTTCAGATGGGTCAGATGCGGGTGATGGAGTTCAAACCTGGTTCCAGTCCGCTTTCCCGATTTTGGAAAGCGAAGTAGCCATAGTCACAGCTAGTCCCCGATCAGGCACTTACCACTTCCGCTTTCAGAAATTCGATGGGTCTAAGGCAACAGTTGACGAGGGACAGCTCAACTGGTCGGCGAGACAGATGTGTGCTGCCTCTGCCTTTGGCTCCTGGGTTTTTAACACTTATTCAGCTCGGTGCGATCCAGGGAATACAGTTACCTGGGCAGGTTATTACAAAGCTAGCGACATAGGTGCCCCTGACGCTCCTGAGACGTCATTGTCAATCACCTTCTTTAAGCAGGACGGAAGCTTCAATGGTCAGGAAGTCGAAGTCACTGATCTAACTACGAGCTATGCGTTGCACAGTTTGGCGGCTGTAGCTCCGGCGAGTACGTACATTTGCAGGGTTTCAATGCTGTACTTCAAGAATTCCATTTCTGAACTCTATGTAGATGTCGACAGTTTGCGACTGGGGGTAGCTGCCTGATGGGGTTGGAACCACTCTTCGTCACGTCCGCTGGACCTCAGTGGACAATGCGGACTCATGGGATATTGCCGCAGGGTAATTGGAACGACTCAAACGAAGGATGTTTGCTGTTGGACGATGGAACCTTCTGGCTCACCATCCACCGTATCGCGAGTGTGGTTGGCCTATACGACGGCGGATCACAGTGGATGGGGACTGCTTCACCCGAAGGTTGCATCCGGTGGAGTGGTGACCTTTGGGGGATAGACGGCCATTTAGGACCCGATAATGCCGAAGGTTGGCCAGACGACCCGACTCCTATTTGGGATGTCATCATGATGGGTTCCGACGACACCAACGAAGATCACATGTGGGTGCATGACGGCAAGAACATTTACTACTCGGTGGAGGCGGTCAAGTTTGGTCCGACAGGGCAATCACTTGACGGGACTCGGATTTACAAACTTGATCCGTCGACAGGGCTTACCACCTGGGTAGCTGGTGCCGCTTATCCCGCGGGGACTGATAACAATACCGCGAATAGGGATTCACACAACGGGAAGTCCGCCTTGATTCCAGAGGCCAACTTGGGGCTTTCATGTGTAGATGGTGATCGCGAGTACGTCTATTGGCTGCAAAAATTCCCGGGCGGGGGGCCTTCCCAGCATGGATTGACCATTCGTCGCATGAAACTGACTCCTCCTTATCCCGTAGACACATTGCCGGGACACAACCCTGGGAAGTACACGACTATCACAGGGGAGCAAATCAACCCGGCGACAGGTATACCCAACCGATACGATTCGGATTTCATTGCGTCACTCACCTCATCTATTGGTTGTGACGATGACTTCATATATCTGGGAGGCCATGATTTGCGTCGATTGTCCAAGACCGGAGGACCGATCAAAACGTATATCTGGAACCGCGAATTCACGCCCACCGGTAGCCGTGACACTCTCACAGATTACGAAGAGTCACCCAACGGTGCCCCAAACCAAGAGACTTTGCAGTTAGGCAGACCAGAATTAGAAGGGCTTCGCATCATGGAGGGTGGCAAGCTGATGATCAAGGGTCGGAAACTGTTCTTCCTCAATGAAGCAGGAGTCACCTTCATTTCGGGCTACAACTTGTTCGGAACTCGGTTCGCCTATTTCGATTTGGACGAGCTAGAGGCGACGGGTCCTCAACGTGTCAACCGTTTCTCCCCTCAGTGGACATCCATCGCCAACAACTCGCATTACTTCGAGCAGGGGAATCGGTACACCCCGCAAAGATGGGCCTCCGCTGGTGGGTATCACTGGGGTTGGCGAGATGGGGGGACTCCTTTATTTTCGAACCCGTTCCGATACTTTGACATCAATCCGCATGCTGTCGGGTGGGAGAATCGGATTGCATTCGTCCATGCTGAAGTTTCACCGAATATCACGGGGGAAGGTTACGGCAACAACGCCAAGGTGACTCACGTTGCCGCTTACTTGGAGGAGTCGGCGACAGCGTCCCAATTCGAGTTGAAGATCAGGTTTACGGGTGATCTGTTGAAGGGATACGCCGCGGCGCGTCAGATAAAACACGCCAAGGCTCCGACGGAGGTGCAACTTGGCTGAAACATACCGTCGCATCCGTCGTGCCGTTACCAAACAGGAGCAGGACCGTGGCCAGTGGGCTGAACCTACTCAGGTGATCATTAGTGTTGACTTCGAGGGGGTAGGGTCAGAAACCACGGACGTGACATTTGGGATCGTTTTCGAGGGGCCACCTGTTTATTCGTGGGGTGTGGAGTTGCAACAGGATGAGACTCTGACACCAAATGACTTTCCGCATGTGACGTCGGGAGTTGCGTCGTGGGTGACCAAGGAAGCGACCACGGATGTGAGGGCTTCTCTCTTATACTTGGGAGCCACCATTTGGTACAGGAGTGCAAGCAACCGGTCTTACCGGACAAGGTTACGAACGTCGTTTGAAGGGATTGCATTTAAAAACCCTCAACATTTTCAGGAGAGCAGTTAGATGGGTCAGACACAGCACTTCTCGCTATACAAATTCGGTAGTGAGGGTCGAATTTCGGATGAAGGTTACAAGTTTCCTGGCAAGGACCGTGACACGATCGACGCTCTGCTGTTCGGTCTGTATAACCACGACCATAGAGCCGTCAACACGGAGATTTTGGAAGGTCCTGGCGGCGCGGTAACGCTGGTCATCAACAATACGGGTGGGACGCTCACTGCCAATCGGAACTACTTTTACAAGGTGTCCTTCGTTGATTCGGGCGGCAACGAAACCATTTCATCACCAGCGGCGATAGCGACGACCGACCTGCCACTGTCGGCCCCTCCCATCTTGTCTAGCGTCACTGCGGACACGGGTGGCACCCTGGAACCGGGAACCTACAGGTACGCACTGTCGTACTACCAAAACAGTGGTGGCGAGACGACAGCGCCCAACTCCTTCTCCCAGGTCATCCCGGTAGGCACTTCAACCAACACGATCACAATCACTTTGGATTCATTGCCTGCGGGGGCTGACGGATGGAAGGTCTACCGGAAAGAGCCGGGAGACGCTGAACATTTCCTGCTCAAAACCATTGCATCTGGAGCCACCGAATACGTCGACGACGGGTCTGATTCTCCTGACTGTACGAAGAAACGTTCGACAGGGAACTCCACCAATAACACCAACGAAATAGTTGTGACGATTAACCCGTCTGACCTTCCTCTTGACGGTCGGGTTACCTCATGGCGAATCTACCGATCATCAACAGGAGCATTCCCCGAGCGGTCCCTGATTGCCACTGCGACAGAAACGACCACTGAAGGTGGAGCAGACCTACTTACCACCTACACCGATAGCGGTGACGCGACAGCACTCGGCATACCCCTCCAACAGACTACGATCCCTCCTGCTGTACCCCAGTTGGATGCGGGTGATGCGTTCGTGTCGACGGGGAAGCGCCTCGACCCTGAATTCGCTCCGCTGGGGACCAGCGTATGGTCTACTTTCGCTGCTGGCACTCTGGTCGATGCGACCACCTACAACCAGATCGTTCCTGTTCACACGATGCACGCCAGACGAGTGGATGTCTTCTTCCAGACGGGTCCGACAGGCGTGGACGGATCGAACTTTGTGACCCTCCGGGTGACTGATGATTCACTGGTGGATGAGGTGCAGGAGGTCTACACCGACGCTCTGCCTATCAACGAGATACAGGCGGTTTCAAACAACGCGACGGGTGGAACGTTCACGTTGAGCTTCGACGGCCAGGGACCAACCGCTGACCTCACCTTTGATGCCCCCCCTGTGGCGATCAAGGAACAGCAGGAGCTTTTCAACAACGCGACGAGCGGAACCTTTACGATCAGTCTTGGCGGTGACGGTCCCACAGCAGCCATTGACTTTGACGACACTGACGGGGACACCATCGAAACAGAGTTGGAAGCCTTTGCAGGGCTAACAGCGGTCACCGTGGACGGTGCTGGTACTGCCGGTGATCCGTGGACCATTCAATACGATGACCCGACGGGTCCGATCGCTGAACTTACTACGAACGATGGTTCGTTGGTTGGTGGCACGTCAACGATTACTACGACCACAGAGGGCCTCTACGGGGTGGAGACAGAGCTTGAAAAGTTCTCCAATATCACAGACGTTGAGGTACTGGGAGCAGGAATCGCCGCCAACCCGTGGACAGTCGAGTTTCAGGACCCAGGGGACCAGGACGTGGCGGCTATGACCTTCGACGACGGCAACCTTACGGGTGGGGCCACCACTATTAGCACATCCGTCGAGGGTTCTACCGGTGGGACGTTCACTCTGTCAGACGGGACGGACACCACCAATAACATCAACCATGACGATTCCGCTGCGACGCTCGAAACACGGTTGGAAACGGACATCACGGCGTACACCGATGTCACGGTGACAGGTGTTGGCACGCAGGCTGACCCGTGGATCGTCACCTTCGTTAACCCTGGCGATCAAGACGTAGATCAAATGATCGGTGACGGAACGAACCTTGCACAAGACGGTGACGTGTTCATATCTACTACCACCGAAGGTCGCTCTAACACGGTCATTGACGTGGACTGCAAGACAGTCACCGACTTCTTCTCATTCGTGTCCTCCACCACCGAAGTGGGGGAACAAGAGGCAGAGGAGGCTCCTGCTGTCGGTGGTTCTGTTGTGTCTGACACTCTGGCAACCAATGACTCGGCTGTTGAACTGGACGCGCAGAATGAGGAGAACTACTGGAACATAGGAACCCTCGACGCTGGTGAGTACATAGCACGCTTCTACGTTGCTGACGTGGACAAGACTTCAACGTTCGACATGAACGTGGTGGACGACCACCTTGGTTCGCCGGTCACGATGGCAACCATCACACGTTCA
>SDBT01000599.1_pt1 | contig 58018 bp, 86 predicted proteins | sample 2277101 | NCBI WGS metagenome assembly SDBT01 (sample SAMN10404973, study PRJNA504765) | marine sediment metagenome | isolation source: marine sediment core GS10_PC15, 103 cmbsf | place: Arctic Ocean: Southern Knipovich Ridge | collected 2010 | reverse complement strand
CCCAATTGCCGAATCCGTACTTCTGCCTGGCGTGGATCGCGATGATCGTTCCGAGCGTACCCGGATACGGGCACCACGGCCGATTCTCGACGCGCTTCGGGCCGCGCACGATCGCGTCCGACCACGGGCGCCACAGCGTGAGCGCCTTCATGAGAACGCCTCGATGAAGTCCGGATCGGCCTCGAGCTCGGCGCGGTACTCTCCGCGCGCTTCGCCATCGTCGCGCTCTCTCATGAGCACGTCGCCGGAACCTCCGCAGACGTCGCAAACAAACTCGAGCCCACCGCTCCCACGGCAGGCGGGACACTTGCGCCAGACGCGATCGTCAGCGGGGTCCGGCAGCAGGCGATCGTAATCGGGTTCAGGCATCAGGCGTCTCCAGGGGGGGTTCAGGCCAGCCGCGCGGCACTCCGCCCAGAACGCCTCAAGCTCCGCGTCGGTGGGCTCTGGCAGTGTCCCGCGCGACATCATCGTCCGTGTCTTCCGCGCCAGACCGCCGATGCGCTTCTGCTGCGAAGGGAAGCTCGGCGGGTCGGCCTTGCCCGCTTCGAGCGCCCTGTGTCGAACGAGCATGTTGTCGGGCGTGTGGGGATTCCACATCGCGTCATGCCGCGCGCGCTGCCTTCGTTGGCGTGCCTCCCAGCTCATCCCTCAGCCTCCCGCCGCGTGAGCGGGTCCACGACGCTGTAGAGATCATCCCACCGACCGCCGCTCCGCAGCTTCGAGAGCCCCTCGTCGATCTTCGCGAGGATCGCCTTCGCACGCGTGCACGGCGCGCCCTCGAGCGCGGCGCCGCAGCGATAGCACGTCCGATCCTTGGGATTCGACGCAGCACCGCAGCTCGCGCAGTCGTTTCGCGTGCACGTGGTCGAGGTGCAGCCGTCAAGGTCTGCGGGGCAGTGCTCACCGTCCATCAGAACGCCCTCTCGCCCTTCAGCGCCGCTCGAGCGCGCTTCACCCGAATCGCGAGCTCTTCCTCGCCAATGAGGTACGCCCCGCCGACGTTCGGCAGATAGATCAGCGCCGCTTCGATCCGCGCTCGAAGGCGCGCTATTTCGTCCATCTTCCCCATCGTCCCTTCCCTTCCCGCCGACTCCCGCCGACAGTTCTATCATAAGCATCTCTGAGGCTCTGGCTGCTCTTTTCTGCTCCGTCGCGTCGCTTTCTGCTCCGTCAGATGTACTCACCGACGACCTCGATCCCCTCGCGCCGCATCGTGCGCGCGAAGAGCTCGTATGAGTCGGGATAGTCCGACTGCATCATCGCGAGCATTCCGAGAGTCTCAGCGGAGACGCGCTGATCGAGCTTTGCCGCCTGCTCACGCAGGTACGCGAGCGCCGTCTCGGGGTCGTCCCGCTGGATCTCGTTGTAATCGATCATCGCCTACCCCTTCCCCTCGCCGCTCTCGCCCGCCGCCGCTGCTCTTCCGGCTGATCCTCGAGCCGCTCGCTCCCGAAGGAGACCGCCTGCATCCGGCGCCGAAGCTCACGAGCCATGCGCTCCGGATCTTCAGGATAGAGGATCGCCGCCATCTGATCGACCATCTCGTCGGGCGTACGCGGGCCCTCGCCTGGACGCCTCGGGATGAACCATTGCGTCGCGAGCCGCTGCTGCACGTGATTGCGGAGCCCGTCACGCCCGAGCCCCGTCACCTCGCCGACCGCGAGATGAAGTTGCTCGACGTATGCCTGATAACTTGAGCGCACGCTGGCTCGAGCAACAGATGTCTCGGCCGGTTCCCCTCGGGCCGGACGCTGGCGACGCACAAACGGGAGCTCACGAGGCGAGGTCGAACCCGAGCGCCCGACGATCTCGGCGAGCTGGTTCGTCATGCCTCGAGCGCGGCTCTCGACGGCCGCCTCTTCGAGCAGCGTCCCCTGTCCCCGATACGCCGCCATCCCATGCGCCGCGGGGCTCGCGCCGTGGTGCTCCTCATGTATGAACGTGTGTAGCGTCTCGAAGTCGTGCGCGTCGAGCTCCTCGCCGTCGGCGATCCTAACGAGCGCGCGGGCCGCTCCGGCGAGTTGATCGTTCCGCATCCCGAGCTCACCCCGGTTCGTGTGCCAGCCCCTCAGGCCGCCCGCCCGAGCCGTACTCTTCCGCCTCAGCGTGTACGCGCCGCGCGTCGCCGCGCGCTCGACGAGATCTTGAGTCGCGAAGTTCGGATCGATCGTCCGTATGATCCGCCGCATCGCGACCCGCAGCCCGCGCCCGGTCGCCGCCGTGAGCCGCCCTTCCCCCTCGCCCGCCGCCAGGGGCGCCGCCAGGTGCCGCGCTTCCTGCGCGATCGCTGCGAGACTCTCCCGAGTCGCCTCGGGCGCGCCCATTTCGAGCAGGTCACGATCGATCGCTTCCCGATCCCACCCCTGCCGCTGTAGCAGCGTGCGCCGCTCGACGATCCGCGCCGCCTGAACCTCTGCGATCCGTTCCTCTTCGCTCTGCTCCTCGATCGCTTCGGCGACCTCGGGCTGCGGGAGCGTCTCGGTCCCACGCTCTTCGGTCGCCCGCTGGATCGCCTCTTCGAGCGACGGCCGCGGGGCGCTCGTCTCGGTCTCATCCCAGCCCGGGCGCCAGGGGATCACCACCTCGCGATCGTTCGGCCGCGCCGGCGGATGCAGGTACTCGCGCCCGGCCCCGTCGCGAAACGTCGCGTCGAGGTCCCGGATCTGCCCGTGCACCGCGATCGAGTCGGGCGCCGTCCGGTTGTCCATCATCGCGAGGATCTTCTTCTGCATGTCCGGGAAGTCGTGATCCCGCGCCGCGTGCAGCGCCTCGAAGCCCGCCGCGTTCTGCGCGTACGCGGTCTCGGTCCGGACGATCCGCATCGCCCACCACCGATGGCGCCGGAAGAGCCCCTCGGGGATCGTCTCGAGCCGGATCCGCTCGACGGTGCCATCCCCGAGCTCGCGCGCCACGACAGAGACGCGCCCCCGCGGGCCGCGCATCGCGACGAGCTGATCGACGGCCTGCGAGAACGAGCCGCCGGCGAGCAGGTTCGACTGCAGCGTCTGCCGCATCGTCCGCTCCATCTCTTCGCCGTACCGGTCCATCGAGGTAGCGTGCTGACGCAGCAGCGACGCCTGCACGCCGCGGGTCCGCTCGTTCATCATCCGGGCCGTGTTGATGCGCAGCGGCCGCACGCTGCCCGTGAACGCCTCTTCGAGGCCGCCGAGAAGCCCGACGGTGTCGAACCACCCCTGCCGGATGTTGCGCCACGCCGCACGCCGAGAGTTCCGCCCCATCCGATTGCGGACGAACGCGTTCACGAGCTGCACCTGGCGCCGGTAGGCCAGCAATCCCGCGCCGGTGAATCGCTCGGTAGGCCCGAAGCGCTCCGCCTCGCGCCGCAGCCGACGCTCGAGCTGCTGATCGGCGCGCTCGAGCATCTCGAGGATCTCGCGCGCCTCCGCGCGCCCCGCCGCGCTCCGCAGCGAGACGTTCTGATCGGCCTGCGCCAGCCCCACCGAGAGAACGCACTCGGCCTCCGCCGCTGCGCCCGTCATCGCCACGGATCAGGTCCCTGCTTCGGGCTTCTTCGTCCCGGGCCCACCGTCGGCGCGCGCGTCGGGCTCTCCATCGCCGGGCTTCGGGATCACGTCCCCATCGTCGTCGCTTTTCACGGCCGTGAGCGCTGCGATCTCACGGTCGAGCCCACGGTCGGAGTCTTCCTCGATCGCCTCGAGCTCCGCCTCGGGATCCTCGACCCCGAAGAGCTGCCCGACCGCGCGAACCGCCGTCCGATGCGAGATGACGGCCTTCCCGCCGCTCGCATCCTTCGCCGCCTGCACCGCGAGCTGCTTATCCGTCCACGTCGGCGAGAAGAACGGGGGCCAGAGCAGCCGCACCTGATCGCTCACGCCCGGCTTGATCTCGATCTCGATGATCTCCGCCTCGGGCTTCTCCTCGGGCTCCTTCTCGCCCTCCTTCGGCTCCGGAGGCTCGAGGCGCTCGAACCGCGCAGGAAGATCGATCTCGTCGTCTCCGAGCTCACGAGCCATCTTCAGCAGTCCAACCAGCACCCGCTCGAAGCCCTCCCCGTACGAAGCCCGCAGCACCGAGCAAACCGCGGTCATCGGCGCGAAGATGATCCGGAGCGCCGCCGCGCTCTTCGCCGCGCTCGCGACATCCTCGACCGGCGGAGCCACGACCCCGGAAGAGTCGAGCACGTCAGCCCGCAGGCTCTTGAGACGCCCCTCCGCGGCCTGCATCGCATCGCCAGGGAGCGAGAGGTATGCAGCGCCTCCCTTCGCGTAGATCGCCGAGCCAGACCCCTTCTGCACGCTCCCGGTGTTCTTCGCCCGGTCGTCTTTGATGACGAGGGTCGGGTCGACGTTGGCGATCGTGCCCTTCGTCGTCGCACTCTTCAGCCGATGCACCTCTCCGAGGTCGTCGCACATTCCCTCATAATCCGAGGGGCCGTCGTACGGAGCTCGAGGAGGCTCGGCACCCGCCGTGTGCGGGTGGTTCTGAATCCAGATCACCGGACAGACGTCGCCGATCACCGCGGCCTCGCGATCGGGTATCGCGATCCGTGACCAATTCGCGTCGCGAGCCTGATCCTCCGGGATCCGATCCCACGAGATGTCACGCGTCCGATCGATGAACCGCGCGTAGAAGTACCGCTTCTGAATCGGTCGCCCGGTCTTCTCATCGAGCTCTTCTTCGACATACACGTACGTCTTCAGGAACGAGCCGACGAGCAGCTCGCTTCGGTCTTCCCAGTCGAGCACGCGGCAATGCTTCGGATTGTGGACCTCGACGCGAGGCTTCCCCTCGACGAACCCGTACGAGATCGCGACCGAGCCGCTCATCCCTCCTAGATTCCGAGCCTCGATCCCACGAACGAAGAGCCTCGACGCCGTCGCGAGAGCGCGCGCGTACGCCTCCGCGTCTTCGTCACCCTCAACCATCACGACCGGCTCCGAGTCGACCCCGAGAGTCATGCTCGTGAGCCGACCGGTGATGAACTTCGCGAGCGGCATCATGGCCGAAGGCTTCCGCATCGAGAGCGGCACGTAATAGCCCGGTTTGATCGCCGCCATCGGGCCGAATCCACGGAAATAGCCGTTCCAATCGTACAGCTTGTCGTCGTCCTGCGTCAGCCGGAAGTGCGACTCGTACCGGTCGAGCTCCGCGTACCGAGGGCCGTCGGTGATGTCCGTCAGCGCGATCTGAGGGATGTCCGACACGCCGGAGCGCGGCGCGGCCTCGTCGATCTCTTCGGACTCATCGGCCATGCCTAGAGTGCGTGAACGATCGAGTTGTCATCGGCCTGGGTATCCTTCAGAAACGAGCCGGAATTGAACAGCGCAGCGATCGTCGAGGTCGCTGGCGTGTTCCCGACTTCGACCTCGTTGCCGGAAATAGTCCCCACTGTGATGGCAGCGCCAGCGACCAAGAACGCCAGCTCTCCGGTGAGGTTCACCAAGAACCCCACCGTGCCCGTGTTCAGAACGAGATCTCCAATAATGCGAACTCTCGCGTCCTGGCACCTGATACACACGCCGGCCGAATCGATGATTGTGTCTTCGCCGACAATAACGAGTCCACCCGTTCCGCAGTCAATGGCTGCTAGCGCACCGACGGTATTGTTGATTCGCCCCGGACGAATCCGTGGAGTCACAAACGGCGTTAGCGCCCCGAAGGAGACGCGAGGCGGACTAGTATCGTTCGGGTCGGCCTCTCCGATGCAGCGGAGCGCCGCCGCCGTGAGGTGCCCAGTGATCTCGTGCACGCCGGTATTTACGTTCCAACGGGGCGAGACGACGTACCCACCGACGAACCCGACCGAGCCGGTCCAGAACAGAATCGCCGAGCCGGTCCACGCCGCACCCCACCCGATCCAGAGCGTATCGAAGGGCTGATTCTCTTCCTCCGGCGCCGTAACCCGATTCCACGACGCGCGGCCCATGAGCACCTGCCCACTCCCGTGGCAGCGGAATACACCAGAGTTATTCAAGATCTCACACCCGAAGAGGCTCACACGCTCGTCGGCGCAGAAGTCCATATCGTCCGGCGCCTGGATGATCACGTTGACGAGGCGCAGGCCGGGAGCGAAGTCCCCCTCCTGAAGCGGCGCGCTTTCGCTCACCCCCGAGCCGAGCACCATCGGCACATTCGTGACCGGAATCACGACGTTCCCGGGGTCCGGCTCGATCACCCGAAAGAGATCGTTCGTCGCGACGGGCTGAGTGAAGTTGGCGCACGGTTCGATGGTCGTCGTCGTGTTCCGGAGGATCATCCGGCGATCGCCCGTGGCCGCGCCGGTGAGGATCTCGATCGTCTTCCCGTTCAGCGCATCAGCCGCGAGCCCGGCAGTGACGACCTGCTCATCGGACGATCCGCCAAGCGCGAGGCTCTGTGAAACGAGCTCACTGAACTGATCGAAGATGATCCAGATGCTCTTGTTTTCGACGAACTGGCGAACACGGAAGGTCGGCCACTCGTAGCCGAGACCCGGATGCGGCTGAACGTGAATGACCACATCATGGGCAACCGCGAGGGGGATCCGCTGCTCGGCCGCCCCGAGCGTCCCGAGCGGTGCTCGACCCGAACCGTCATTGCTGTCATCGCCGCCCTGCGCGTCCACATGAATGGTGAGCCTGCGAACGGTCCGCGACAGCGTCATCCCATCGACCCCGCGAGAGCTCAGCAAAGGGAGCAGCCCGATCGACGGTTGCAGTCGCCGTCGCTGCCGGAAAAGCGAAAGGATCGAATCCTGAGAATCCGGGTCGTAGGGCACGATCGAGATGCCCTGCCGCACTAGCAAGTCGACATCATGGCTCTCGTCGGCGACGCGATCGCCTGCCTTGAGAGAGAGGGTGGGGAAGTCCTCGAGAAGTAGGAAGTCGGCCATGAGGGGGAGCGTACCCGACTCGACCGATCAGCGCATCTGAAGGTCGCCGTACTCGAGCTCGATCTCTTCCTCGGGCGCGAACTTCCGCGCCTGCTCGCGCGCGATCCACAGCGCCATGAGGTTGTCCCCCGTGTGCTCGAGGGGGCGATACTCATCCATCTCGGCGATCAGCGCACGCAGCTCGAGCTCGACCGGCATCCCGAGCTCGTTCGACGGGAAGATCCAGCGCCCGGCCCGGAGCTCGACCGCGAGCGACTCGAGGCCCCACGAGAGATCCCGCTTGTTCGCCCCCGTCGTGTAATGAGCGTGCACCGTGAACTCGGCACGCTGGCGCTCTTCGATGAAGTCGACGAGGAACCGCTGCGCCGCATTCGACTCGACAGCGATCTCCGAGCCGAACCGGAGCCCCGTGTGGAGGATCCGGTGCACGAGGTCGGGACCGCTCCATCGCCCCGCCTGCATGTCCACGATCAGCCGCCGCCGGTCGGGCAGCATGGCGATCGTCACGATCGCCGAGCGGTTGTGTCGCTCCTCACGCCCGACTCCGACGTCTACGCCCGTGAAGCAGGGGAGCGTCGGCCCGTAGACGTAGCGGGCCGGAGGGGCGTCGAGGAAGGTCCGACCGCGCCCCATCTGCAACGCGAGCTTGATCCAGCCAGGCTGGAAGACCTTCGTCGCGGGATCCGTATCGATGCAGCAGTATTTGCGGAAGAAGTTCGCGGGGAGCATGTTCGCGTACCTCTTCCGGAGCTCGGACGGCTTCATCACTGGCCAGAGCGATTCCCACTCCATCGGATCGGCCTTCGGGTTCAGTACCGCCGACCACACCTGCGATCCGAAGTCGGGCCGCTTCGAGAGATTGTCGATCAGGTCCCCGCGCGCCCATGGCGTCCCGATCCCGACGATGTTCGCGCTCCGGCCGACGGGCTGCCGCGTGAACGCCTTCTTATCGAACCAGGTCACGAGCTTTTCGCGCTGCTCATCGGTACCGCTGGTGTCCTCGTCGACGACGTCGTCGAGGTCGATCTCGTCGAACCGACCGCCGGTGATCGCCTTCGAACCGACCCCGAACGCCGTCACGCTCGCATCCTTCGCTCGAGTCGGACGCTCGACCTCGATCGACTTCGATCCCCAGGGCGCACCGCGCCGCGTGGCTCGCCGCAGATCGGGGAAGACGCGCCGGATGAGCTCGTTCCCGTCGATGTGCTGCCGGATGGCGTCGACCCGGTCGCTCGCCTGCTCGTACGTCGCCGAGCAGAGCGCGTGCCGCCGCCGCGGGTTCTTCCCGAGCTTGTAGATGATGCGCCCGAGGAGCTGCGAGGTCTTCCCGTGGCCGACGGGCGCGAGGATCACGCCCCACTGGTTCCGATTCCAGAAGTCGTGCCACGACTCATGAAAGTCGGCATTCTCGATGCGCTGACCCGTCTCCTCGTCGGGGATCGCGTACTCGACGAACGCGGCCGCGCCGACGGGCAGGTCGGCGAGGTCGGACCCGAACGGCCACGGCTCGCCGCGCGCCTGGCGCACGTGCACCTCGTCGAGCGCCTGCGTCATGTCGAGCACCTGCGCCCGTGTGAGCGACTCGAGCTCCACGCCCGGCGCGATGTCCTCAAGCGTGGCTAGCGATCCCATCCCTACAGCTTCAGCAGTCTACGCCGCGCGCTCGGACGACCATACGCGACGGCGTACGCGTGCCGCGGATCGGCCCCGTCTCGTCGCATCGCACAATCGAGGTCTCCGCGGCTCTCGATTTTCTTCGCGCCCCGCCACGAGCAAAGTTCGGCCTCACGAAGCTGCTCTCTCGTCCAGCGAATGCACGTGCACCGCTGCATCGCCGCCTCACCCATGCACATCGGGATCTCACTCGAGCAGCGCACGAAGATCCCGTCGAGGATGACGCCGGGAGGCGTACGCCTCACTCTTCCTCGTCGATGAGCCCGACCCACCCGTCGAACGCGTCGCCCTGCAGGTTCCGAATCGCGAAGCCGTGCGCGCCCGCCAGCGCGAGCCACGCGATCGAACCGTCCTCGGTCGAGTACTTCGGCGCTCGATGCACCCAACACGCTCTAACTTTGTGATCCGGGAATGCCCATGAAACTGCTCTACGAAGAATCTTCTCAATCAGCTTCGCTTCGTCGTACGTCAGCGCGTGATCGTCGGAAAACCCTAACTCACACGTGATCTCGACTCGCTTCGGGGGTCTCACTCCTCTTCGTCTCCGAAGAACTCGGACACACCGAGCGCAGCACGAACCGTCTCGGGAGACGCCTGGCGCGTGTAGCAGTAACCGTCTCCACAGGCGCACGATCCGGAAGCCTGCTCTAGACCGCCGTCGATCAGCTTGAACGACACCTCGTTAGTGAGTCCGCATGAGATGCACTTGATCTGCACCGTCATCAGAACGGGATCTCGTCGGGGTCGAACTCCTCGGGCTCGTCGGGCTCGTCGTTCTCGGGCTTCACGTCGCGGTCGGCGACATCTTCGCAGTCGTCGTCGCCGAGGTTCTCTCGCACCTGCCCCTCGTCGAGCTTCTGCTGCAGCTCGTCGACGAACCCGTGCAGCCGCGCGACCTCGCTCTCGCTGTCCTCGAGTCGATCCCGCAGGTGCGCGCCCTCGATCGCCTGCGTCGCGACGAGGCCCTCGAGCTCCCGGATGCGCCGCTGCGCGCCCGCCAGCGCCCCCGCCAGCCCGCGAGCGTGCGCGGCGATGCTCTCGAGGCTTGCCCGGACGTCGAACGTCAGAGGGTCGCCTGCGCTCGGCAGAGGGGCCGCCGCCGGCTTCTCGTCGTCCCGCAGGTCGTTCTTCCCGATCATCCCGCGGATCTGATCCTTCGCCCACTCCGACGCGGGGGGCAGTTCGGGGGGCGGTTCGATCTCCGCCTCCGCCGCTGCGCCGGCCTCAATCGCCGCACCGACCCCGCCGGGCAGATGGCCCCGGTCGACGCTGTCGGGGATGACCGGGATCGTCTTCTTCCCGCCCGCCATCATCCGCCCGTGATAGAGGGTGCCCGGATGCGCGCACTTCGAGATCCACGCGCCGCCGAGGGTCCGACCCTTCGTCACCGTCGAGCACTTCGAGCAGACGCCGCGCAGCACCTGCCCCCGGGATCCCTCTCGTTCTGAAACGGGCATCAGTCCGCCTTTCTGTCGTCTGCCGACGCTGGATCGCTGTCGGATTCTGCCGGCCTGCTCCGATTCTGCCAGACACACTCAGCCGCAGCCCGCATCGCCTCCGCGAGTTCGGCATCGGCGTAGACCACCCGGGCGATGATCTTCCCGTCCGGGTCGATGATAGTTCCGGTCGGCAGTATTCGGAGCTCAGCCATCGGTCGACTCTGCTGTTCTCAGCCCCCCGAGCACATCGGCGATCATCATGGCGAAGTTCGCGACGTCTACGGCCTCCCACACGGCATCCCTGGCATAGTCGGGGTCACGCCGATCCTCCAGATCGTCGTGCTCGTCACCGACGTAACTGCGAAGGGCGTCGTCGAGTTCGTTCGCTTCCTCCGACAGTCGATCCCAGAGCTCCCGCAGGTTGTCGTCTCGCTCGTCGTCCCCAATCGAGGGGTCGTTCCAGCCGGACCGGTCGTCGTGCTCCCGTAGCTTCGTCTCCATCAGGTGTGCGAAGGCGAGCACCTCGGGTCGAAGCCGCTTCACCGCTCGCGCCACCGCGATCAACGCTGGTGTAGCAGCAAGGAGAGCATTGGCGCTCTCGCCGGTGAGGTTCTCTGCGGCCATCTCCGCGAGTCGGTCAAGGTCGGTCATCCGCTCGTCTCCCCGTTCTCTTCCGGCTCCCTGCTGAGGGCGCGTAGTTCGTCGGCGGCAACCAGCTTGGCGGCGGCCCAATCTGGGCGCTGATCTTTGGCCTCCCGTCGCCACCTCGCCTCTAGAGCGGTGAGAGAGGACCGGAGGGCGGCGAAGGCGCCGTTCAGCTCGGCGACCCACGCATCCGTTTCCGCCTGCACCTTTGCCGAAGCTACGTCATAGCCCTCGCCGCCGTACCCAGCCTCGTCGAGCGCGGCCACGAGCGGGTAGATATGCATCGACCAGTTGATGCTCTGCCGACCGACGATCGAGTTCCGAATCCCGTCGATCTTCTCCAGCGCCGCACGCGCCTTGTCCCTCTCCGCCTCGACCTCGGCGAGCCTCTCCGCGCTGGCGCGCTTGCGCCGCACCTGATCGTCCTTGTCCGCCAGCGCGCCGTCCCTCTCTGCCTCTGCCCGCTCGGCTCGGGCGAGGGCTTCCCGCAGGTCAGCGCGAAGGCCCGCGACGATCAGCAGTGGTGGCTGCTCCGCCTTCTCGGCTCGTGCGATAGCGGCGTCACGCTCGGAGCGGAGGGCGTCGAGGTGCTCCGACACCTCTCGATCCGACCGAATCTCGACGTGATCGGGAGCTCCGCAGTCCCCGAACACGAGCAGCAGCATCGCCGCGAGCAGCTTCACGCCGGATGCATCTCCGGAGACTCACGCACCGTGGGCATGAGCTCCTCGAGCGTCTTGCGCGCCTCCTCGTAGGCCGTTTCCGCGTTCGTCAGTTCGCAGTCGGCGCTGAGCTTCTCCCGCTTCGCGACATCGAGCCGCTTCTGAGCGCTCTCGACCCGGGCCGCGAGCACCTGCACCTGCTCGAACGCCTTCGCTCGAGCCGTCGCCGGATCCTCCGGGCCCCTCCATGACTTTCCGCTCATCATCCGACCTTCCGTTTCCCGCTCATCTCTTCGAGCGCCTGCTTCTTCGCCCTGTTGAGCTCCGCCATCGTCACCTTGAACGAGCCCATCCGCCGATCCCAGGGACCCGTCCGCGGCTCGGTCTCGGGCCAGTCGAGCGGATAGGCTTCGTGGTTCATCGTTTCACCGTCTCGATGGCGCACACGTCGCCACAATCGATGCACTCGAGCCCGTGTCCATCAAGTACGGGCCGGGTCGAGAGATGCCGACACGGGTTGATCCGCTCACGCTGGATCTGCTCATCGTACCCTCCGAGCAGAACGCTCCGTGCCATGTCGGCACGAGCCTCGATGAGCAGCACGCGTGCGATCGAATCCGTCACGTCTCGGCCCGTACGGAACGGGGTCGTTTCGTCCCGCGAACGGCGCGCGCGCGCTGCTTCCGTGTCCTCTTCGGAGGCTTGATCTGCAGGCTCACGGGCCGGAGCTTCGCCAGCACCCGATCCACGATCACCCCCACCGGGCGCGCCTTCTTCGTCTCCGGATTCACCAGCTCGAGCACGAGATGCGTCCCGAGCTTCTGCAGGTTCATCGCCCCCCGCTCCCGGGCGTTCAGCCGTTGCCAGATCAGACCAAGCGCCTCGTACATCAGCATCGCCACGAGCCCCCGCGCCTTCGTGTCGAGCGGGATCGGCACCCGATCCGCCGTGCTCTTCGCCAGCTTCCTGAACATCCTCGCTCGACTCGACATCGTCCCTCTCTTTCGGCAGCCGTCGTCGGATCGCCTCCGGCCGCTCGTCGGCCGAGAGATCGTCGAGCGCACCCGGCACGAGCGCTTCGAGCTCCTCGAGCAGGTTCGCTCGGAGCAGCGGAGTCACCTCCCGCGCGGCTCGGATCACCATCGCGACGAGCACCTCGACCTGCGCGTCGCTCATCGCCTGCACACCGGACACGGATCTTCGATGATGTCGGCGATGGGACCACCGGCGCCCTTGCCGCATGAAGGGCAGATGCCTTCGGGCACGGTGTGCTCGGCCTTGATGATCGCCCCGTCTGTCAGCCCGAGGCGCTCCATCGTCCCCTGCACCCGTTCCTCGAGATACCCGAGGAACCAGCGCATGATGCGCCCTGCATGCGCCGGAGCCTCGACCCCGTCGGCCGTTTCGATGAGCGGTCCGATCGGCTCGTCGTTCAGGAAGATCCGGCAGCCCGGCCCTTCATGCCGCCAGTCGACTCGGAAGAGTTGCACCTCGCCGCTCATCGGGGCTCCGCCGGGTTCTTCTCGAAGAACTCCCGATGCCAGGCGTCGAGATGCTGCTCGACGAGCTGCAGCAGGATCTGCGTCTTCGGAACGCGCGTCACCTTCGACACGTCCCGGAGCTTCCTCGCCACCGCGATCGGGATCGAGATGCTTTCGTGCTGCGCGCGCGGCATCACGACCTGGCGAGTACGCCGCGCTCGGTGAGCCACTCCGAGAGCACATCAGCCCCGCCGGCGACCTCGAGCTCGATCTGCGTCGCGACCGCGTCGAGCTCGGTCGCGAGTTCGGGGAGGTGGTACGCCCCGCGCGCCATGATCGCGGGGGGCGCGTCGACGAGCTTCATCGGATTGCCGTCGGCGATCTTGACGTAAAGTGCGGCGGGGCCCTGCCCGGCGGGACGACGCATGTAGCGCAGCACGACGTCGCTCGGATCGTCGGTCTCTGGGTTCCGCAGGTTGATCTCCGCGCCGGCGCCGGTCGGCGCGTACACGTCCTCGAAGGCGCCGATCAGCTCTCGCAGGTCGTCGATCGGTGTCGTCACAGCATCCCCTTTCGGGCGAGAGACGCCCAGAGCTCACGATGGTACGCCTCGAACGCGCCGACGACGTCTTCGCGAAGCTCGTCCCCGTCGCCCGGCCCGTCGAAGTGCGCGCGAAAGAGGTGGTTTCGAGCCGCGACGATCGGCTCCTCGGGAGGCCCCTCGTCGCGGATCGGGCTCACCGTCCCGCCGATGAAGAGCGGGGGATCCTCGTCGCGCTCGGGCGACGGAGGAACGACGCCTCCGGGCTGATTCTCCCGAAGTGATGCCAGCGCGATGATCTCGGGCCGCATCATGTCCATGACGAAGAGCACCGTCTCTTTCGTCACGGACGCCGCCGCGTCTCCATGCTGCCGTCGAATGGCCGGAATCGAGATCCCGTGCGCCCACTGCACGAGCTGCGCGGCCGCATCTTCGAGTTTCAGATGTAGCGCCCGCTCCGCCTCACGGAACGCGACTGCCGCGTCGACTAGCTCCGTGAGCCCCGTCTTCTTCTCCTCGTTCATCTTCCCTTCCCTTCCGCCGGATCGACCGACGATCCATGGATACGGCAGCGAGTCGACAGAGTCAAGAAAGAGGCGAGGCGATCCAGATCCAGCCGCGCCCAGCGCAGACCCGGCACTGCACGAAAAGCTCGAGGAACGCGACCACACGCCGCCGGACACCACCACGGCCGCTGCACTCCCCGCAGGGAGCCGGCCGGAGATTAGCCGCCGGGGTCGGGATGCAGAGACATCCCTGCCCGGGGTTCGCGGTACCGCAGAGATCGCAGCGATCCGCCTGATTGCGTCGTGCCTCGAGCATTGGGGGTGCCCATCGCCTCAAGGGTACTCGCCCGAGCCGCAGATCGCCACCCGAGAACACTGTCAGCCCTCGGCTATCTCTTCGCCCTCTGGCGGGAGTCTCCCCGTCCGGAGGAACGAGATCAGGTCGTCGGTCGACCGTTGCGCAAAGAGGGTTCCGGTATCCACCACGCCGACCGCCCCCGAGAGCCGGAGTTCCTTCGGCATGTCGAGACCGTCGAGATCGCGGAGTTGCTTCGTCGCGCCGAGCACGACCCGAAGCTCTCCCGACTTGAATCCCCGCGTCTTCACATACAGAAGCGTGCGCCGCATCTTCTCGCGCGCCGCCTCGCGCGCCTCGGGACCAAGCTCCGCCGCCTCTTCCTCCCAGCGCTTGCGCGCCTTCGCGACGTAGCGCCAGCCCGCACGGTCCTTGATCCCGAACTCCCGACAGAGCTCGGCGACGACCGCGCTCGCGCTCATCGTCTCGACGAGCAGCTCCTCGGCTCTCTGGATCCGCTCTTCCTGAACCTCACGCCGAACGCCGCCCACACCGAGAGGGTGCCACGACGACAGCGACTAGGCTAACTTGCGCGGCTTCGAGAGCTTCTTCGCGGGCAGCGGGGGCGCTCCCTTGCAGTTCCCCTGCTGCGTCACGCTCATGCCGGCGGGCCGACCGTTGCGACCCTCGAGCTTCCCCGCGACCTGCGGTCCGAGTCGTCCGGCCGGACTGCTGTTCTGGTTTCCCGTCGCCATCGCCCTACCTCTTCCGCCGCCTCTTCGCGGCCTTCTTCTTCGACTTCTTCCGAGGCGCCTTGCCAGGCTTGCCCGCCTTCTTCGCTGCCGTCCTGGCGGTCTGCATCGCGATCGCGACTGCCTGCTTCGTGGACGTCCCGCCGCGCCGCTCGGTCGCGATGTTCTTCGCGATCGCCTTCTTCCCGTAGCCCTTCTTCAGCGGCATCAACCCTTTTTCTTCGCCTTCTTCTTGCCCGCCTTCTTCTTCCCGTTCTTCTTCCCGAACGGATTTCCCTTCGACGCCTTCTTCTTTCCGGCCTTCTTCTTGAACGGTACGAATGGCATGCGTCAGAGGGTACCCGACGTGGGCATCTGGCGCACGTGCAGATCCTTAGGCCACTCGTCGGGGTCGCCGCCCTTCCGATTCTTCAGCTTGAGATACCAACCCGGGGGGGCCGCTCTAGTCGTCTTCCGATGCACGCGTCTGTCTTTGGGAACATCTCCCGATCCGCACCGCGCCAGCGCTCCGAGCTGCTTCACGAAGACCGGCACGTCGGCCGCCGCACACTGCTCGATCGTCGCGCGCGCCCACGCCAGATCGAACGGCCGCGCGCCCGGCCCGCTCTCGCCGCCCACGACGACCCACCGGAGCCAGTGCGGCACCCACTCGCCCGCGGCGTTCTGCCCGGGGTTGATCGGCATCCCGCGACACCCGCATTCGAAGCCCGAACAGCACCACTCGGGAAGCCACGGAGCGAAGTCGACCGGCCCCAGCGCGGGCTCGTACGAGACCCACCGGAGCGCCGCCGGGAGATCGAGCAGCACCGGGATCCGCTCGTCGGCCGTCGCCTGGTTCTCGACGCTCACCCCGAGGTGAACGTTCGGGAGGGGCCAGGGTCCGCCTCCAACCCAGGCATTGTTGAGTGTGACGAGATGATCCGGGGTCTCCCCGTTCGGGCCGCTCGGCAGTGCCGACTGCGCGTCGTTTAGCATCCGGCGCCACTGTCGCGGGCCGCTACCGTATTCGGGCTCGATCGGCGCCGTCCCGAGCCAAGCGAAGAACTCCCGCGCGCGTTCGGAGCGCTTCGTCAGCACCTGATACGTGTGCTGCGGGGTCGCCGCCATGATGCCGAAGATCGCCGCGATGAGCTCGAAGGGCAGCGGCTCGAAGAAGAGATCCGAGAGTGAGTTCACGAACCAGGTCGTCGGCTTCTTCCGCCGCAGCGGCTCGTCGAACCGCTTCTCGACGACGTTGAATTCGCCGTTCCAGCGCGGGCCCTTTTTCCCGAGCACCGTCAGCCCCTTGTGCTGCGGGGACATGCCCCGGTGCACCGTGCGCTCGGCGTAGCAGTTCTCACACCCCGCGCTGACCCGTCGGCACCCGACGATCGGGTTCCAGGTCTTCCCAGCCGTCCCGTCCGCGTTCTTCGTCCATTCGATCTTCGTCATCGGAGATGCTCCCAGGTCGCCCCGTGCTTGATGTTCGCGATCGTCGTGTGTCCGACGCCGTACCACGCGGCGATCTTCCGCAGCGAGTTGCCGAGCCTAAGCGCCACCCGAATCGCTCGGACATCATCGGACCTGAGCCGTGCTCCTCCCGCTTGCTCCCCCCGCGCATGCCGAGCACGCCCCTTCGCGACGCAGTCGCGCACGTTGTCTCCGTGCGTCCCCTCCCGCAGGTGTGCCGGGTTCACGCACGAAGGCACATCGCACGCATGCATGACGACCTCGCCCGGCGCGCGCCCGTGCGTCATCTCGAACACGACTCGATGCGCGAAGAGCGACCGCCCATCGATCCGAATCTTCCCGTACCCGGGAGCCTGAGACGCTCCGGTCCAGATCCAGCACCCCGAAGCATCGACCTCGACCTTCGCCCAAAAGCGCCGCAGTAGACGCCCCGTCCATTCGATTTTGCTCATCTTCCCTTCCCTTCCTGGCGCCCTCGAGACGCCCCTAGCCGACCGAGCCTGCCTCCGTCGGCACACCGTGCGACTCGAAGATCCGCCGCCAGCGATTCGACCTCGGACCAATGTAGCATCCGGTCGGCCTCGCGCTGCACCTTCGCGATCCACGGCGGGGGATCGCTGAAGGGGAAGTTCAGCCAGACGTTCCCCCACCATGGGAGCACGAGCCCGTCCTCACCGCCGACCTTCGGCCCGAAACACTGCATGTGCACCGGCACGGTCGAGTGATCGTTCGTCGCAGGGTCGAGGTCGAACTCGGTCACGCCGATCGCCTCGAGCGCGACCTGCCAGATCTCGGGAGGCGTGCACCGCTGATCGCCGAGCAGGATCCCGTGCTCGTCGACCTTCCGGGAGCCTACCCCGCGCATGGGCGGGGGATCGCTCATAGGCTCCTCGTCAGCATCACGTCGCCAGTAGCCAGCGGGCAGTTCTCCGGCACGCGCCCGGTCTTGTAATTGGCGTCGTCGATCACCATCGCCGGTATTGCGATCGTGCACATCATCGCGAGATGGGGAGGCTTCTTCGATGACGTAAGCTTGGAGCTGGGGCAGTCGCGACAGTCGGTAACGCGGAAGATCGAATACGTGAGCGTGTGCGTCACACCCGCCACCGCTCGCGAAGCTCGGCGAACTGCTCGGGTGTCCTGGCGATGAAGATGTCGACGCGAAGCCGCCTAGCGCGCTCCACGAGCCTCGAGACGGCCCGCGAGCTCCCCAAGTCGCTGGTGAACGCGAAGGGCTGCTGCCCGTCGTGCACGAGCGAGAAGACGACCTTCGGCACCTTGAACTCGACGACCTGACCGAAGACATCGAGCTCACGCGCCGAGAGCGTCAGGATCACGCCTCGGTTCCCATCGTTCGGCACCGTGCGCGTGAGCGGCACCCTCACGAGCTCGACGACCGCCGGCGTGAGCTCGGCGACGAGCCGATCGACGACGACCTGCAGCTCGACGAGCGTCTTCGGAGCGCGCGAGGCGAGCGCCGTCGTCAGGTTCGCGGGACGCAATGGCTGAACCGTCATTCTGTCGGCCCTATCTTCATCATGTCGACCGCCTCACGAAGCTGCATCGCCTGCTCGACGCCGAGACGATGAGCGTTCGCCGCGTGCATCCGCGCCTCATTGCTGGGGGCGCCGGCGAGCCCGAGCCCGAGAGTCATCCCGAGGATCCGCGCACCTTCGAGCGCGTCGAAGTGACCCGGAGCAGCCTCGATCTCGGCTTCCAACACATCGACGAGCTTCTGCGAGACACGAAGCCGCATCTCGAGCAACCGGTCGCGTTCTTGCGCCGTCAGACTCACGCGGCTTCTCCCGGATCGAGGAACGCATCGGCGAGCGCGATCGTGCTCTTCACCCGCGCCACCACTTCGAGCAGATTCCCGCGCACCTCGTCGTGCTCGTGAGAACCCCTGACGTGGTCGCACTGCCGGAAGCGATCGACCGCGTCCACGAGCTCTTCGAGCAGCGCGATCGGATCCGACTCCACGCGCTGGAAAAGCTGAGCGAGGTTCATCGCGTCGATAGCAATGTGGAGCGCCGCGGACTCCCGCTTGTCGAACTGCCGTCCCTTGTCCTTTTCGATCTCACTCTCGGTGAGCCCTCTCCGTCGAAGCTCGTCAGATCGCTCTTCGAGTCGCCCGTCGAGATACTCCACCCGTCTTGAGAGCGTCGAAACCGCACTCGGGATCTTTGCGATCTTCCGTCTCCGCATGCTCCCCTTCCCTTCCTTGCCGTCTGGCCCGTCTACCCTACTTCATCTCGAGATCGTACGCGAGCAGAGCGTCGACCTGCGCTCGGTAGAACTCCCGCTCGGTCTCCGCGCGGTTGTACGACTCGCAGCGCCCGGCCGTGTGCCATTCGTCGTGATGCTTCCGACAGAGCGGCACGGTGCGCCGATCGTCCGCCTTGTACCGGACCCGCTGCCCGAAGTGATGCGGGTCGCTCGGAGGGGGCGCCGCGCAGATGCAGCACGGCCGCGCGCGCACGTGCTCGAGGTACTTCGGATCGTCCGACGAAGGCGCCTTGAACCGCGGGCGGCTGGGTTCCTTCGGCGCCGGCTTCCGAGCAGGCCGCTCGAGCTTCGACAGCACCGGTCCAGCACGACCACCGAAGAGCCGCTCACGGTCGATTGTGCGCTCTTTCCCGCTGGCGACGAATCGAACGCGCACCGTGTCGCCGTAGTCCCGAACGACGATCGCGTTGCGGGGTGGGCCGTTGAACTGCTTCACCCCGATCGGCATACCGACGTCGAGCGTCATTCAGAGTCGTCCGGCTTCGGAGGCGCAGCGGCGTTGATCGCCGCGTAGTGGAGCAGGCCGCCCTGCTCGACGCACGCGAGCAGCGCGCGGTGATCGTTCTTCATGTCCGAGAGGAAGGGCTTCACGAGCTCGTTCCGGTCGACCTGCGACCGCGGGATCCGCCCTCCCGACGCCGCCCGGACGTACGCGTTCCGGATGATGTCCCAAACCGTCCCCTCGAGATTCTCGAGCTCGGTCGGCTCCTTCTTCTCGGCTGCGTCGGTCACGTATCCCCGTCTTCCTCGGTCGCTCGTACTACCGCGAAATTCCTCGTCGGCTCTCGGCACTCGAGCACGCGCCAGCCGCGCGCCGCGAGCTCTTCCTCGGTCGTGGTGTGCCGCCCATCCCACGACTCTGGCTGCTCGTCGCAGATGTCCGCGATCCGGTCGCCACGCACGTACTCAATCGAGAGCTCGAGATGCCGACGCCAGCGAGGCCGCGTCCGCGACCACGCGCCATCCTGTGAGGGGATCCACCCATGGGGCTGCCTGCCGTCCACCCTAAGCCCGCGCGACCAGCGACAATTGCCTCGACGGCGGTTCACCTCGGAGTCCGGCAAACGGCCCATGACGCAGGGTGAGTGACCCCGCAGCCACATCAGCCGGTGCACCGCTTGGAGTTGACCGCTGTCCGACCCGACACCTTCGAAGCTCTGCCCAAAGACGATCTGCACGATGAGCTCGAGATCGGGCTCGGATCCGAGCGCCTCATTATAGGCCACACGCGCTATCGATTTGGCGAGTTCACGCTCGTAGTACGAGAGCCCCTCAGGGGCCTCGACCTGCGCGGCCGCGCGCGAAGACCCACCACACGAAGGGCCCGCGATCCCCACGAGCAGCAGGAACGCCACAGCCGCGAACACCACAGCCCCGAGCAGTTTTTGATCATCACTCTTCATATTCTCACCTCTGCTGCGAACCAGTCGGCTAGTCCTAGCGCATCCGCGCAGCCGGAGCGAAGCCCGCCCCGGAAGGCCCCGAGCCATCCCGGCAGAAGGCGCCCCGCGTGCAGCCTCGCGCGCTCTTTCGAGTCTCGATGCTTCGGCAGCGGGGCCTGCCAGGTCGCCGGATGCACCTGCACGACGTCGTCGAGCTCGGCATCTCCCATGATGCGCCCGACCACCACACCCGCCGTGAAGATGAGCCGCTTCGTCGTCGCGAAGTTCTTCGTCTGACGCCCGAGGAACTGATCCTCGACGAGGAGCACGCTCACGCCGAGCCGAGCGCAGACGCGCGCCGCGATGTCAGCGCCGCCGGCGCGCGCGGTGATCGGCACCGCGACGTCAGGCTCGACCGGCCAGCGCACCGCGGCACCCTGGCGCCACGCGAGCAGCGCGCCCGAGCTCCCCGGGTCGAGGCTCGCGAACGGAACGGTCCTCGAGACGAGCCGCACGTGCTCGGGGTCGCCGGGCCGGTAGCCGCGGATCGCCGTCACAGCTTCACCGGAGCCCCACATGCGGCACACGTCAACCGATCGACGGCGTACCATCGACAGCCGTCGAGGATAGCGACGAAGGCCGCCGGATGCGGCCCACCCCTATCGATCTGCCGAACGACCCCAATCGCGAGACCACCGTCGAGCCGGACCAAATCGCCGACCTTCACCGGAACCCCGGGGGCGGACCTGCCGCGTCGATGCAATCCCCGATCTCGCACCACGGGATCCCGAGCGCCGCAACGTAGAGCGCGATCGTGTCGAACGATGGCACATGCACGCCGCGCTCGACACGTCCAACGATCGGCCGGTCGCTGTCGACGAGCTGCCCGAGTTCGTCCTGCGAGAGCCCCCGCAGAAGCCGGTGCTTCCGAATGCAGCACCCGATCAACCCGCCAACCTGCTGCTTCCATGTCATCACGGGATCCACCGCTCGAGGGGCGTCTCGTACGCGAGCCGCGCTGGGTGCCGCGGATTCCCGGCACGCGTGCGCCCGAGGCACTCGACGCCGCCGCGACGCGCAACAGTGTTCACGAGGATCCGTGTCGCGCTCGGCCCGCGGCCGAGGTGCCGAACGCCATCGCCCCACGCGACGATCACGGGCGACCCGAAGAGCGCGCGCCAGACCCACCCCGGATTTTCGATGCCCTCCGGCTCGTCGGCACGCGTGAGCTCGCGCGGGTCGGTCGCGCGCAGCGCCGCCAGGTTGACGATCAGCGCGGAGCCGTAGCGCCATCGCTTCGAGAACCCGACGACTTTCCGGATCGTCGGGTCGTCGTCCGCACCGTCGGCCGTCGAGGGGTTCAGCATGACCCACACGATCCGCGGCTCGACTATGCCGAGATCCGACCACCGCCGCTCCAGCGTGTACCGGTGCGGACCCACGATCCGCGCGGTCGCGTCGAGGTACTTCACTCGAAGTCGCCCCCGGGCCCGAGCACGTCGTCGCCCGGCTTCGAGCCTGGCGCCGGGATCGTCCGGCCGAGCAGGGCCGTATCGTCGTCCTCGGGGTGCTCGATCTTCGGCGTCTTCTTCGCGTACGAGCCGCGCCGCAGGTTCGCCGAGAGCGTTTCATAGTCGCGCGTCAGCCGCTCGAGCTCCCACGCGAGCCGCTCTCCGGGCACCCGCTCGACTTCGAACTCGATCGCGAGATGCTCGAGGATCTCAATCGTGTAGTCCGGCAGCTTGAACTCGCGAAAGGTCGCGACCGCCTCGAACAGCGCCCGCAGCGTTGCTTCGTTCGAGTGCTCGTCGCGGAAGACCGCGTCCCGCCACTTCACGAAGAGGAAGACGGTCTTCCGGTCCACCGTGCCCCGGAGCTTCCCGCGCTTCTTCAGGATCTGCATGAGCACCGATTCGGGGGGCAGCCGCACCGGGAAGGACGGGATCGGCTTCCGCTTGAACCGATGCAGATTGCGCCGCGTGTCGTCGGCGATCGCGAACCTGGCGCGCCGGCGCTGCTCGGGGTCCGCTGATGAGAGCTGCGTGAGGATCCGCGCGTACCCCCGGAGCTCACCCTCGTCGGGCACCGCGCCCGCGAGCGCCTCTCCGACGGGCGCGGCCGGCGGAGGCTTCTTCGAGCGCTCGGCCGCGAGCTTCTCGCGATGCGCCTCGAGCTGCGCCTGCCCCGCTGCGATCGGGTCTTCGCTATCCGCCATTTTCGAGCCTCTCAACCTGCTTCTGAACCGCTTCGTACGTCTCGTGATCCCCTCGGTCGAGCGCCTCCATCGCCTTTTCCTCGAGTGCGACGATCCGCTCCTGCAGCGCGTCGGGGATCACCCGCTCGGGCCGATCCGGCATCCCGCCCGCCTTCTCGATGAACTCCTCGATCTTCGTGTCGTTTTGGCAGATGTAGGGGAGATCGTTCTTCCCTTTCTCCGCGTGCCATTCGTCCTCGACGCAGCCGTCGATCGCTTTCTTGATCTCTGCCTCGGTGATGCCGGATCGCATCCGCGCGTAGACCTTCTCGCGCTTGTCCTTCGAAGGCCGTGATCGGGTCTTCCCGGTCGCCTTCTTCCAGTAGGCAAAGATCCGGTTGAACGCCTCGAGCATCTCCTGATTCTTCGGTGCGACCGGCTCGGCTCCCTTCCCCTTCCCTTCGATCGTGTCGGCGAGCTCGCGCAGCGCTGAGACCAGCGCCGCAGGTCCGATGTCCCCGAGCGCGGTCCGGCGGATGAGCTCGGCGAGCGTCGAGACGACCACGGACCGAATATTCTTCGGCCGAACCCCCTTCGTCACCCCGGGAATCGTAGGCTGCGGCTCACTCACCGGCGGCATCTCCGCGCAGAACACGGCTCGAGATATTCCTCCCCATCGGTTCGCTGTCCACGGACCGTTGACCGGTGTCAGACGCTGCACGCATTCTCCCTTCCCTTCCGACCCCCGAGGGGGCCTGCGCATCTTACGCGATCCGGCGCATCAATTCGCGGTAATCGAACTTCGTCCCCAGCGCTTCGCGGATCGAGACGACCTCATCGCTCGAGCCCATCTTCTCACCGTCGAAGACGAAGACGTACGCCGGCGCGCGTGTCCGATCCGCGACGAACGCCCTCCCGAGCTCTGTCACGCGCCACCAGCCCCGGGCGTTCTCGGTGCGCGTCTTCTTCGTGCGCGGCTCCACGAGGCCCCAGAGCTTCAGCAGCGGCCAATCGCGGTGCTTCTGCCCGAAGCCGCCGAAGATGTCGTGAATGTGGATCCAGAGGTCGCTGGGCTGGCGGTGAATCTGCACCATCCGGATCAACACCCGAGCCATGCCCGAGTTGAGCCGCCGGCGGTAGATCCGCGCGTTGCGCTTGCAGCAGGGACACCGGACCGGCGCCCCGCCCTCGAGCTGAGAGCGGAACGTCGTCCGAGCGCCCTCGAGCGTCAGCTCCACCCGTCGCCGCCTCCGCCCCAGTCGTCGCCGGTCGGCATCGGCGCTGCGTCGTCGAAGCCGCCCGCGCCCTGCGCCGGATCCTGGCTCTGGCCTTCGCCGCCTCCGCCGCTCGAGCCGCCCCAATCTCCGCCGCTGCTGTACCCGTCGGAGCTCTGCTTCTCGGCGTATTCGGCTTCCCACTTCGCCGCGATGTCGAGCTCAGCCTGCGACCACTCTTCCCGAGCGTGGAACACCTGGAAATCGTAATCGATGAAGTCGCGCTCCTGACCGTCGCGCCCCGCGCGCCGCTCCTTCTTCCTCGTGACCTTCGCTTTGATGACGTGCCCGAGCACGTCGGACCGAAGCCCCCGCTCAGTGAGGAAACCCTCGCCGTTCGTCTCGAGCTCTCCCGTCAGCCCCGCGCTCTTCGCGTAGTAGTAGAGGCGATTCTGCGTGCCCGTTTTGTTCGTGTCGCGGCCCTGCAGGACGAAGGCGCTCGCACCCTCGAAAGGCCCCATCAGCACGTCGAAGCGTACCTTCCATGAGCGGATGCTCGGGCATTTCATCCACGCCGGACCCATCAAATAGACGCCGCTCGGGATCTCGCGATCGTCGAACTCGGTCTGATCACGGGTCGGCTCGTGTGCGTTCGGGTTGTATCCCATGGTCTCACTCCTTCTTCGTTCGTATTCAGTCGTTTGGGTCTCGTGGGTTCGCCAGTGCGGATCGTAGTCCTCGTGGTCGAATCCGTGATCGTGAGAGTCGGACATCACGCGAGGATGCGCTCGAGCCATGACGAAAAGTCGGGCTGCTCGATGTCTTTGAGCGGCCGGTACTCCTTCAGCGGAAGATAGGTCGGGCCGACGAGCTGGATCACGTACTCGATCCGCGCGGGCTCGACCTCGACGCCCTCCTCATGCTTCGGCGGATGGACGCGGCGCCGGCTTACGCCCGCGATGTTCGTCGTCTGCATCAGCGCCGGTCGATGGGTCTTCGCGAGCAGCGACGCCCCGGCGTACCGCTTCTTCGACCCGTCGCTCGCTTCGTCCATCCCCTCTTCGAGGATCGCCAGCCAGAGGACGTGCACCGGTAGATCGCGCACCGCGCGGAACATCCGCTCCGACTCCTCACGATAGGCCCCGCGGCGCCTCATGTTGCGATCGTAGAAGCCATCGGAGGCCACCTGCAGCGGCACGCGCGCGTCGATCTCCTCACGGAACAGTTTCACCGCGTCGGTCACCGAGTCGATGACGAGCGTCACCGGCCAATCGTCCGATTCGAAGATGAGCTCGCCCGTCTCCTTCTCGATGATCGAGAACGGCTGATCCCGCGGGCCGTGGAACGCGCGCACGACCGCGCGCAGGTCTTCCGCGGTCTCGGGGAAGAGCAGCCCGACGCACGAGCCGACGCCGGTGTCACGCTGGCGCTGCCGCACGACGAGCTCCGCCTGCCGCTCGAAAGCGAGATAGAGACTCTTCGGCGCGCTCGCCGCGAAGCTCGTCTTCCCGCTGCCCGAATCGCCCGTGATCAGCACGTTGACGTACTGCATCCCGTCTCCGGTCGCGATCTTCATGTCGACTCCCTTCCCTTCCGTGACGAGCGACGAGCCGCCCGACTGACGATCACGCTAGCAGTTTTTCTGCTGACGATCCAACAAAATCGAGGGGTGGACTACTCTCAGCCAATCGCCGCGAATCTAGTCCACCCCCCACCGATGAGCCGTGATCAGGCGACGTTCTCGAAGAGATCGAGCTGCCGCACATTCTCCATGAGCCCGGCGAACGCGTCGCGCGCGCGGTTCCGCTCCTCGAGCGCCTCCTTCCGGAGCTCGATCGCCTCCGACTTCCGCTCGAGCTTGTGCTGCCACGCCTGCTCGACGTGGTGCAGCTTCTGCACCGCGGCCGCCTCGTCGCCCGTCTCGATGCCTTCCTCGATCGCCTCTTTGAACGCCGCCTCCGACGCCATGATCAGATCGCGCGCCTTCTGCCGGACGTGCGGGAGCTTCCCCTCAGCCTCGACGAAGACGTCGTACTTCGCGACCACGAGCGCCGCGACCTTCTGCGCGTCGGGCGAGTCGCCGAGCTCCTCGATGACGTGCGCCGCGATCTCGTCCTTCGACTTCTGCTTCTTCTCCTTATCCGTCGGCTTCTTCTTCGGGCCGCCCGTCTTCGTGCTCTTCGTCACCTTCAGGGTGCCGCGTGCGGTCGGCTCGAGGACGTGCCCGCGCCGTTCGAGCTCGGCAGCCGTCCAGTATGAGCGCTTGAACGAGACGACGTGATCGCCCGAATCGCTCTGGTACTTCCGCCGCAGCGCCGTGACCGCGTTCCGGATCTGCTTCTCGGTCGCGTCGCAGGCGACGGCGAGCTGCTCGACCGTCCGCGGCTCCTTCCGGATCTCCTTGAGCACGCTCTCGGTCAAGCTCGCGTCTTTCGCCACGGTCGTTCCCTTCGCCCCTGCCGCCCCACCGCCGAAGTCGACGTCAACCACGTTCCCGCTACCCTCGTTCTCGTCTTTCAGGCTCATTTGAGCACCTCTCATCCCCACGCGGGGGCGTTGTACGCCGGCTCGTCGACCGGCCCGTCTTCCTTCTCAGCCGCCTCAGCGGCCATCCTCTCGCGTTCTTCGGGCGTTGTGAACTCCTGCGCCCGAATCTGCTCGTCACCCCCGCTGTAGCAGAGCGTGCGGAAGGTGCAGCCACGCCCCGGGCTCGTGCAGTGCCCGAGGTTCCGCGTCCGCTCCGCCGGCCGCTTCTCGATGCGCCGCATGCGCTCGGCCTCGACCCACTGCTCGGAGCGCCAGCGCTCACACTCGCGCTCGGTCACGAATTGCTCGTGCTCGGCGATGAAGGTGTCGCCCCGCTCCCGGAGCGCCGCGAGCAGCTCACGCTGCTTCGCCTGTGTCGCCTCGAACGCCTCCCGCTTCTTCCCGAGCGCCTCGTACGCCTTCTCGAAGCGTGCTCGGAGCTGCGCGACCTTCTTCGGAGTCATCTCGTCATCGACCGACGCCCGCTCGTGCTCATCCGTTGCCGCCTGGCACGCCTCACGCGCTTTCACGACTGCGAGAGGCTCCGACGTCTGCGCCTCGAGCGCCGCCTCGTAGATCTCCGGCAGCGTGTCGATCCGCCGGTCGGCCGAGACCGTCCCGTCGGCGAGCGTCTTCGGCTCGCTCGGCTTCTTCCGCCGGATGACGTTCACGATGACTGTCCCAACGGGAATCTCCCGTGTCTGCGCGCCGAACAGACCCGTCGCCGCAAGCATCGCAGTGCCGAGCTGCCCCGTCTTCTGCAGGCTCCGCAGCGCGTAGATGTACGAGGTCGTCTGCGGGTCGCCCTCGATGCGCCGCCGGTGCTCGTCGCTCCCCGCGTTCGTCCCGACGGTCTTCTGCTCGTGCAGCTCGATGACGCGCAGCTTCTCGTCGTACATCACGCAGTCGAGGTACCCGACCCAGCGCAGATGCCGCGCGGCCCCACGCACATCGAGAAGCGGCACGTCGAACTCATGCTCGATGAGGATCGGCGTCTTCCTGGCGTAGTCCCGAGGCACGACGATGTCGAAGAAGTGCCCGAGAGCCCACGAATCGGCCTCGTACGTCTCGACGAGCTTCTCGTGCACCTCGTCGCACACCTCGACGGGAGCGCCCTTCTGACGGGCATCGTCGAGCAGCGCGAGGGCATTCTTATGCTTGAAGAGGGCCATCTCGAGCGCCGCGGTCCGAATGAGTTCGACAGGCGCGATCCCAAGGTCGACACATGTGCTGCTACCCAACCGCGGATCGGTGACCGCAAGCCGAAGATCGCGCCACTTCTGATACCCAGCCGCGAGCCCCTCGTGCATCCCGCGCCCGCGGAGCCGCGTCGGGTCCTTCTCGACCTTCGCCCGCAGCCCGTCGACGTAGCGGTACCCGTACTTCGCCGGGCAGTCGCGCGAGACCGCGACCCGCGAGTGAGAGAGCGTCTGCAGGAAGACCCGTCCATCGCGATACTCGGTCACGAGGTCGCCTCGCGCTCAGCGTTCAGCGTCGTAATGACCTTCCCCTCGTCGTCGACGTATTCGATGTCATCGAAAACGACATGGTAACGACGTCGTGCGTGAAGACCATCGAGGCTTGTCGGCAGGTCTGGAGCGTCGAGCACGAAGATGTGTGTATCTCCGACAGGCCACCCCTCGGTCAATTGGCGAAGGGTAGGAACGTTCAACGCACTGGCGATCCGCTCGGCCGCTTTCTTCGACTTCGAGCGCGCGATCGCCGCATCGAACTTCCGATCGACGATCAAATGGAAACCGCCCTCGCGCCACTCCTCGACGATGATCCGCGGACCGTCACCGTCCCATTTCCACCGTTCGGTCACGATGTGCAGCTCGGAGCGGTCGGGCACGACGTCCGGCCCTTGCACTGGTTCGGCCGGTAGCAGAACGACGGGGCACTCGGAGCGCACGTCGAGCCGCGGTTCGGACGGGTAGGGCAGCACCTCGAGCGCGTGCACGGTCCCGAACTCGCCAGCGCGCTCGCGCGCGTCTGTGGTCGCCGCGTCCAGACCGAGCAAACCGCCGTCACCCTCGACCGTCCCGGACTTCCGATCCTCGAATCTCACCCAGAAGAACATCGCTTCCCTTCCCTTCCTCGCGCCTGTCGACGCTTCGCCTATTCTGCTCCGTCGCGCGCGCCCGCGCAACCCCTGACAAACCACGGCCCGAACGCCTCTCGGTGCTCGGGCCGTCGCCTAAATCCTGCCAGACTGATCGAACCGTAGCACGATCGCTCCGCACGTGAAACGTAGCGTCATGCAGTGTCGTGTCGACGGTTTCCGCTCGATCGAGCACCCCTCCGCATGTACTCTCGCGCGCACAGCCCGGCACCTTCCGGGCAGCCGTCGAATCCTGCCAGATGAGACGGAGGGCGCCCCCACTCACCGAAGAGCGGAGCGCCGGAGCGGTGCGATAGCGCCGTCTGCCGTCGCCCTCGAATCCACGCTCGACTCCCCCCGTCGTATCGGATCACCTCCCCGGGGCGAGCTTCGAGCCGTGCAATCCGGGCTCATGGAGGGGGCGACCTGCCTCCGCTGGGGGGCAGGGGGGGTATATCCGATCGTCTGCGCTCTTAGGGGCCCTGCGGGCCCTTCGCGAGCTGAAGCTCGCTGGTTTTGCTTAGATGATTCGGTTTGATCTTGAGCCCTGTCTCTCGCTCCCACCGGGCCCAATGCGCGTCCTGATCTTGCATCCACCCCTCCCCGCATTGCGTGCAACTAGGATCCGAACAGCGGAAAGGCGCCCGCTCGGGAGCCGTGCACTCGGCAGCGTGATCATGGCTCGCGGTGGGTGTCCAGAACCGGAGATCACACTTTTGGCAGCCCCATGGAGGTACGCGCGACAGCTACTTCGACCCGAAGAGCTCGGCGATGTACTGGTCGACATACTGGTCGTCGGCCGCGAGATCGTCGTCGCTGATGATCCCCTCTCCCGCGTCGACACGCCGCTTCAGCTCCTCGAGCGTCTTCTTCGCCCCGTTCACGCCGAGCGTGCGGACGAGATCGGCGACGATCCCCGCGAGACCCGCGCCGATGCCGACGGCGACGCCGGCGACTGGATCCCCGCTGGCGCTCGCGATGCGAGCCGCGAACTCGGCCGCGCCCTCGAGCACGCTCACCGCCATCTCTCGTCCGTCGTCAGCCATCAGCCGAACCTTTCAGGAGCCCGTTGCAGAGCCCGATGCATTCATCGCAGATCCGCGCTCCGGTCGATGCTTCGACCATCGCGACGACTTCGCGCTTCGTTTTCGGGCAGAAGACGCACCGATCCGATCGTTTCGGTGACATGGGGGGCGAGAGCCCCGCGTCGAGTCGATGCAGCGCCGCGTCGAGGCGTCCGTCATCCGCCATCGTCGCCACCTCCGAGCCCCATCTCTCCGCGGAGCGTCGTGATCACCTGCCCGTCGTCGTCTCGGTACACGACGTCGTCGAAAACGATCCGATACTGCCGCCACGGCGTCAGTCCGTCGACGCTCTTCGGAGCGTCGTGATCTTCGAGAGTGAAGAGCTGAGTCTCTCCGACTGGCCACCCGTTGGTGAGCTCACGAAGCGTGAGCGGCTCACCGATCTCTCGTCCGTCGATGTTCTCTTCCTCGTACGCTGCGATCGTCTCCCGAGCCTGCACACCGATGGCGGCGAGATCACGCGCGACGCTCGCGGCCGTCGAGTGAACGCATCCGGCGAGCCGCATGCCGTCGGGCAACGGGGTTTCCCACCCGACGAAGAAGACGGCTCCTGGCGTGCTCTTCTGCTCGTCGAACGTAAGCGGCCGGACTGTGATCGTCACATCACGCCCCGTGGTCCAGCGGCGCTCTGCTGTGAGCGCACCGTGTTCGCGTGAACGCGTTCATCAGTCGCCGAGCCCCCACGTCGGCGGAAGCAGATCCAAGAACGATGGCACCGGGAGCCCGAACCCGAGGCTCGTCACGCATGACGCCGTCGCTCGGTACGCATCGAGGATCCGTCTCACGAACGGGCCGAGCGTCGCGAAGCTGAAGGTCGCGTCGCCCTGCTGATCGAGCCACAGCGCATCGACGTACGTCCCGACCGCAGTCCCGAAGAGCCGGTGTCCGTCGACCGCGCACTGCCAGTGCTGTCGCACCACGACGACCGCCGCCTCGGCCTGCTCGCGCGTCCCGCCGGCGCCGTGCACACGATCGACCGCTGCCGTCATCGCATCGCGTCGTGCCTCCCGGATCACCGGCTCGAACTCGACCTGCGTCTCGAGAGCTCCGCGCGCGATCCCCGCGTGCACCGCGTCGACGCCAGCGCCGCACCCGGCAAGCATCAGGCAGAGCGTCAAAAGAAGCAGCACAGCGAAATCGTTCACGATTTGTCGCCGTCGCCTTCGGAGCCCGAGCCCGCGCTGAAAAGCCCCTTCGAGCGGAGCGCCGCGAAGAGCATCCCGAGGCCCGCGACCCCGAGCGCGACGTACTCCATGACCTGCGTACTCGCGTTCTCGGGACCCCAGATCACGATCATGCCCGCCGTGATGATGAGCGTCCCCAGCACCACCGAAAGGACAATCGCCTGCGGCAGGTCGAGCGTCTTCTTCGCCTTCTTCTTCTCGGTCATGGTGGCTCCGTTCCTCCGAATCCTTCGCGGAGCGTAGCACCGGGGGGCGACGGACGCGCATCGGCCGGCGTCGTGAGGAACCGAACGATCGCCTTCTGCGTCTGCGCGACCGATTCGAGCGTCTTCCCCTGCTGCTCCTGCATCGATACGACCTTCTTCAGCAGATCCGCCTGCCCCGTCTCGGCTGCGACGAGCCTCTGCATCAGATCCGCGTGCGCCCGCGTGTTTCCGAGGATCTCAAGCCTCTGCTCTCGCTCCCGCTCTTCTTCGAGGATCGCTCTCAGATCATGCCGCCCGGTGTCCTCTGACGGACGGGGATTCGGGGCGCCGACTGACGGTTTTCCGTTGAAAGAATGGTTAGTTAGCCGATCTTTCGAGCGCGCCCGGTACTCCCGCCGAGCCGCCGCGTCGCGCTTCTCGGTCTGCTTCTCGAGGAACTTCTGCACAAACTGAAACGTCAGCCAGAGGACCCCGAGCCCGAAGAGGGCCCACGCCGGCAGATTCTCGAAGGCGCCCTCCACGGCTAGCAGTTCTTCTCGAGACGCTCGTGGGCCGCCTGAAGCTCAAGGGCCGCATCTGGATCGTCGAACTCCTTCGCGCGGTCGCGCAGCTCGAGGATCTCGTCTCGGTCGAAGGCTGCCGCCGACGGGGGGATCGTATCGGGGACGGGGTTCCACCACGCCGCGAGCTCGCTCTCATCCCCCCGAAAGCGGTTCATATCGCCCCGGAACTCTCCCTCGTCGTCGTCGTCGTCCCCGTCGACCGTGCCCTTCCCTGTGTACTGCCAGATCACCCACGGGGGCCACGCGAACTCGCCGCTGGGGAGCGTCGGCGCGTGGGGGACCTTCCGGTACTGCGCAAGCCACAGCGGCAGCGCAGCGAGCCACGGAGGCACGCCCTCGGGGCGCTGCGCGAGGTACCAGTGAAGCGCCGCCCCGCCGTAGACGATCACCCGGAGCCCGGCCGCCTGCGCGACGAGAGCGAACGCGAGGAGCTGCTCGAGGAGCTCGTCGGTCGTGATCCCGGTGTCGGTCGCCTTCGGCTGCTTCACGTCGCGCCAGGCGCCACGCGCGGGCCGCTCGAGCACGCGCGTGCCATCGACCCTCTTGAACTTCGCCGGAGCTCCCTCGACGTCCATCGCGAGGAAGCCGGCCAGCACGCCAGAGCTCCGGATCACGGCGAGTGCGATTTCGGCCTGCTTCGAACCGCTGAGGCATCCGCGCATGTAGTGATAGAACCCGACGAAGAGGTCAGCCGCAGCAGCAGCTTCGGCGTAGATGACCGCGACCGGATCGGGCTTGCTCCGCCGCGTCGTCTGCGTCCCGTCACCCGTCCGGACGACCGCAAAGCGCGCCCCGTCGGCTCTCACCTGCGGATAGTCGACGTCGACCGTGGTCGAGTCCCCGTCGGTCTCCTGCCAGCGGCTCGTATCGATGCCGAGAACGGTGGGCCCATCGTACGGCTGCGGCTTGCGCTTGCTCATGCGCCCATGATGCGCCCTCAGATCAGGCGCGTCGAGAAACGCCCGTTGACAGGGACGCTAGAGAGACCAGCCAAGCACCTCGACGGTCGCAGCCGGGGGCACCTGCGCGCCGTCGAACTCGATCTCGAACGCCGTCACCGGGGGCAGCGTGAAGTAGACCTGCCCCACGACATTCCAGTTGCCCTTGAACTGATAGAAGCGATTTCCGACCCCGCCACCCGTCGGCTGAATGAGAAGCTCTTCGTCGGTGCTGCCCGTCCCATTGTCTTCCCACTCCAGGCGATAGTGAACGAGCTTGGCGCACTCCGGGAGATCGGAGATCGTGATCGCATCGGCGCCGCCGGTCGGAACGATCGAGTCCGAGAGGCCGGTGAGCACGTCGGCCGCGTTCGCCTTGTGAATCCGCGTCACGTTCACGCCGTCGGGCCCCATCGACACGAGATCATCGCTCCCGGTCTGGTTGTAGAGAGCTCCGATGCACACCGCCTCGCCCGTCTGCACGGTGTACAGCGAGAACGGAGCCGGAAGCACCATCGGCGCGCTGTTCGTCTCCCGATCGGCCCCCGGCGACGTCGTCGTCCAGATCAGCATGGCGTTCCCGTTGAACACCGAGAGCCCGGCATGAGCGTAGAGATTCCGCGCCAGGATCGGCCTCGTCGTCCCGCCGTCCCGGATCGGCACGAGGTAGAGGAAGCTCGTCGTCTGCGCCGTCTGAGGGTTCGTCCCCGGCTCGCGAAAGATCGCGATGTTGGCCGTGAGAAGGATCCCCGCCTGGCTCGTCTCGAACCAGAGCCGCCGTCCGAGCGTCCACGCCTCCGCCGCGATCACGACCTCCTTCGTGAAGTCGCCAGGATCCCCGAGCGTCTCGATCTCGCTCTGCCGCTTCCCCTGACTCGCCACCGGCCGCACCGCGCCGTCGAGATCGGTCCAGAGCGGACGCATGTCGATGAAGTTAGCCGCCGGAATAGCCCCGCCGCCCGTCGGGACGAGCACCGCGCCGATCACGATGAAGTCGCCTCCGGTCGGCAGCGGGAGATCCGTCGGCGTCCCGATGAGGAGCTGCGTCGCGATCGTGCGCTCCGTGCGCTTGTCGACGAGCGTCGGGACGAAGAGCCCGGTCCCCGTGTCGAAGATGTCCCGGGTCGCCGTCGCCGCGACGATCGCGCTCATCTGCGCTTCGACGAGGAACCACGTATCCGCGCCCGGCGCCGGGTTCGTCTCGATCACGCTCGAGCGGAGCGCCGACCACCGATAATCGGAATCGAGCGCGCCCGGCACCGGAAGCAGCGTCGTCGAGTCCTGCAGCAGCACCCCGGGCTGAATGGCGATGTCACTTCCGCTCGGGCCGAGCTCGAGACCGCCGAGAACGATCGGCTGCGAGATCTCGGTCGGCTGCAACCCGATCAGGTACGAGCGCCGCTGGAATGCCTCGAGCCATGAGTCGAGGAGTGTCCGATCCTTCAGCGACTGCAAGTCGTTGATGTCGCCCGACGAGGCCCTTTCCCGAGTATTAATAACTACTTGGTCCGTGCCGCTCATTGTCTACTCCACATCTCGGTAGGTGGTTCCGTTCCTGACATTTTGCACGACACCCTGACTCACGCCGAGCATAGCGGCGATTGTAGGTCTCCCGATCGGAGACTCACGAACAAACCGCACCTGCTCATCGGTCAACTTTCAACGGGCTCGCTGAAACAGTCGTCCCTTGGTAGCGGCGTCGCCCATATTGGCCGCCTGATCGCCGAGAAACAAGTGCTCCGGATTCACGCACGCGGGCTGATCGCACTCGTGCAGCACGAAAAGCCCTCTCCGGTCGCCGATGTGGAGCTCGTAGGAAAACTGATGCGCAAGCATCGTCCCTTCCACACGTCCACCGCGTTGGATCACACCGTAACCAGCGCCGTTCACCGCGGCATCCCAGAGCCAGCACCCCGAATACGGCACCGGAACGTACTTCGCCTCAAATCGCTCCTGTAGCGTCGCTCGCATGACGTCAGAGTGCCAGGTCTAGCACGATGTCGAAACAGACCCCCGCAGCTCGAGCCGCGTTCACCTGATCGAAAAGGGCGCCGAGTGTCGCAGCGTACTCGATCGCGAAGCCGTCGTACGCCATGACGTCCCAGGCGTTCGGGTTCAGGACGAGGGTCGCATCGTAGGGCGCGCCGAACTCCCCCGCGCTCGAGAGCGCCACGCAGATCACGAAGGCCGTCGCGAGCTCGCACCCGCCGACGTACCCGTCGAAGTCGTCGCCAACGTCGTACGCGCTCTCGTCGTAGATGAACCCCGGCCACGTCGTGAGGTCCCGCGTCTCTTTGATGACGAAGCGGATCCCCAGCGGGTCGAGGATGCGACGCGCGATCCGGTTGATGGCGCCAGGGCTGATCGTGTCCGGAAGCTGACAGATCCGGTCCCTGTACGCCGTGTCGCTCTCGCCCGTGCGCCGGAAGATCCGTCGCTCATCCCCGAGCGCGTCGAGCCATGCGTCGCGGCCCCCGGCGAGCTCGTCGGGCTGCACGATCGAGATCCCCAGATCGTTGAACGCGAGCACGCGCCCGTCGGCCGGCACCCCGATGGCGACGTACGCATCGTCGAGGTTGATCGTCTGACCACCGATCCCCACGATTCGCCGCGGGATCTCCCGGTCGATGTCGATCGGCACCGTGGTGTCGAAGACGAAGTACCGCCCGACGTGCGAGTCGATGAACGAGTCGCGAGAGCCCGCGTTCGTCACCGATCCCAGGGGGCCGATCGTCGCGTTCTCGATTTCTGCCGTCGTCTGCGAGACGAAGGCCCGGATCGAGCCCTCCCGCACGTTCCCCGAGAAGCCGCCCGAGACGGCCGCCACCTCGAGCGAGAACGGGCCCAGACTCCCCTCGGGCATGACGAGCTCGGTCGTCACCTGATAGAGAGCTCCCTCACGCTCCACGCCGAACGTGTCCGTGAAAAACGCCTGCAGTCGCGTCCCCACCACGAGCACGATCTCGAAGTTCACCGGCGCCGCCCGCGTGACCGTCAGCGTCCCCGCCGCCCGACCGAGCCCGGCCGCCGGCTCCCCCGTCTGCAGCGTGTGCGGCTTCAGGTAGTAGCGCTGGATCGTATAATCGATCGCCCGATCCACCTGCGCCCAGATCGCCGCGAACGCTGCGATCGTGTCGAGGCCCTCCCCGTCGTTCTCGTCTTCGATCGGCCTCGTGTACGACCGGGGGAAGATCCGGCGCCAGAGGTCGAGGAAGTCGTCAGGATCCCAGGCAGGCGTAGGCATGTCAGACCGTCGTGACCAGATCGGTACGCGTCCGGATGATCTCGCCGACCGCCGGCACGATGTCCCCCACCGGCACCTGAACGGCATCGGTGAGCACGATCACACCCTCGACCGAGCGCGCCGACGCGAAAAGCAGCGACCGTTCGAGCGTCTTCTGCGGCGCGAGCGCGTTCACGTTCGCGATCGTCCTCGAGCGCACCTGATCGAAGGCGATCGTCGAGTCGATGCCCGTCTCGAAGCGGAGCAGGTACGTGATCGTCTCGAAGCGCGGAGTCGACCCGAAGACGTCGACGACGATCCCGGCCGCCCGGAATTCGACGAGCCGATCGCGCACGAGGTCGGCGAGCGCCACGTTCCCCGCCCCGCTCACGTCGGAGATGAAGAGCGAGACGCGGCCCGTCGGATCACCCTCCCCGTCGACCTCTTCGACCGCGGTAGCGAGCTGCACGCCCGGCACCGTTCGAGCTCCGAACTCGATCGCCCCGATCGTTCCGCGCCGAGCCGCCGTGAAGAAGTCGCGCGCGCGCTCCCTCAGCCGACTATCGGGCTCGATGTCGTCGCCACCCGCCGCCCGTTCCGGATTCGTGACCGCGACCTCCGGATCCTGCAGCACAAGTTGCGTGATCGTGGTGTCGAGGACGTTCCCCGCCGGGCCGGTCTCGATCGCCTGCGATCGGATCGTGACCGAGCCGCCGCCGGCGATGATCGATCCCGCGATGAGGGTCCGGTACTCGATCGCCGCCGCCGTGCGGACCCGGGTATCGACCGCGAACGTCTTCGCCGCTGCCCCCGCCTGGCTCGTGAAAACGAGATCGACGAGCGCCGCGCTCGCCTCGAGCCGGGCCAGCGTCGGCGAGAAGCGATCCGAGACGAACCGGTCGAGATCGGTCCTCTCCGCGCTCCGAACGAGTAGCGCCGACTGCCGGCGCACCGTCCGAGCGACGACCTCCTCGCCCATGCTCGACGCGGCCGCAACCAGCATGTTCACGTCGGATCCGGGCGTGAAGACCTCCTCGGGGCTCACCCGGGTGCCCGGGGGGCGTGCCTCGGACCGAGCGAAGAGCTCGTCGGCTCCGGTCTGGAAAAGATCTGCCCGAGTAGGAAGGTCCGCCATGGCTCACGCTCCTGTGCTGCCTGCTGCGAGGTCGGTCGTCAACGTGATCTCGGGAAGCAGCGTTCCCTCACGATCTGTGATCTTGATCGTCGTTCGAAGGATACCCGGGAGCGGCCGCAGGACCGAGACCGTTACCGCTCGGACGTCGGGCTCCTCGAGCACCTGCGCGCGGAGCTCGGCGCGGAACTGTGCGATCGACCCGGCCGAGATCGTCGTCTTCAGCCGCTTGCCGGCCCCGTAGCCCGGTAGATGCAGGATCGTCCCCTGAATCGTCGTCGCGCGCCGGATGATGCGCTTCCGCAGATAGTCGATCCCGCTCTCGTTCTCGAGATCGCCCGTCTCGTCGTACCGGTACGTCCCGCCGATCTGCGACTCGTCGCCGGCGCTCCGGATGTCGGTCCGATCTTCCTGAGGCACCGCCGCGAACACCGAAACGAAGCCCCGATCCGCCGTTAGGAAGTCCTGCGCGAACGGCGCCATGATCGCCGAGCCCGAGAGCGTCTCGATCGCCGCGTTCGCCGTGATCCGGTACGTCACGTCGGGATCGAGGTCCGCATCGAAGAAGAGCCGAACGATCGTCTTCGTGACGCCCTCGGTCGGCGAGCCCTGCACGAGCTCGGTCGTCTGCAGAAACGGGATCAGCGCCGTCGCTGGGTCAACCGCCGTCAGCGTCCAGTTCGCCGGGTTCAGCGCGTCGGCCGGATCGGTCGGGTCGAACGCCGTCACGAGCCCCGAGAACCGCACGTCCACCGCGTTCAGAGCCGAGTGCGTCGCGCGCTGGACGGAGGCCGCAGCGCCGAACGAGGCGCCCCATGGATTCGCCCCCCATGCTCCGGCACCCCACGCCATCTAGCGACTCCCGCTGACATCCCACCAGTCGACGGACAGCGTACCGAGTCCGGCCTGCCGAACCATCTCCGCGAAGAGCCCCATATTGTCGACGCCGTCGGGGATCGTGTTCACGGTCGACTCAGTTCCGAGAGCTTCTTCGGCGAATCCGACCCGCTGCACGAAGAAGGAGGCGCTCACCGCTGACGTGAGCTCGATCCGAACGTTGTACTCTTTCCCGGGCGCTGCCGCCGTGCGAACAGTGTCGTTGGCTGCACCTCCATTGCTGCTCTGCACGGAGGTATTCCAGAACCCCCCGCCGTCGATGAAGAGCCGGGCGTAGGAGAAGTCCCCCGTGTCGGCCATGCCGATCGAGGGAGTCGCGTCGGCAAACACGGCCGGAAGAACGATCCGAGCACGGAACACGAGCAGAACCCCGGTCCGCGGCAGGATGATGTCGTTCCGGAGTTCGATCCGGGCCGTCGCCCCGCCGGCGTTCGGGACGAAGAGATTTGCCCAGCCCCAGCCCCCGCCGAGCTGGGGAGCGAACGCACCGCCAGGCGTCGTCACGGTGCCGCCGAGCGCCACCGCGATCCGGTTCGGCCCATCCGCCGCCGCGGCTCGGAGCCCTTCGGCGAAGTCGTCGCTGTAGAAAAACGCCGTATCGCTCGGGGTCGGAGCGCCACCGGTCGCACCACCCCGTAGGATCTTGTCGAGCTCCGCCTGGTACCCAAACGGATTGCCGTTCGGGAAGAGCGTCGTCGGCTCGTTCAGCTCGTTCGCCTGAATGAACTCGAGCAGCTTCTGCGCATCCGCCAGATCAGGATGGTTCGCGAGAGGATCGGAGAGCAGCCCGTACGACGGGAAAAGTAGCCCGTTCGCGTCCCGGATCCCGAAGACGCGAACCTGCCGATCCTCGCTCGCCAGGCCCCGATCGGTCACGAGCTCGATCCGGATCATCCCGTCGACGCCCGCCGTCGGGCTGAACGTCCACGTCGGCGGATCTTGACTGATCTGCGTGAAGCTCCCGAGCGAGGTCGTGTCCCGCTCGTCGAGCGTGAGGATCCGCGCCTCGTGCGTCGTCGCGATCCCGACGCTCTGCACCGTCACGAGCGCGCCCGTAATGAGCCCGTCCGTCCGCGCGAAGCCGGACGAGCCCGCCGGGAGCCCGGCCTGATCGAGAAGTAGAACAGCGGTCACGGGGCGAGAGTAGCACTCACGACGAGATCGGGCGCGCCGTACGTGCGTGCTTCGCCGTGAGCGCCATTGCCTCGATCGTCGCCCAAAACGCCGTGTGCTGATCTCGTCCCTGCGACTGGACGAGTCCGTACTCGGTTCGGACCGATCCGACCCACACGCGCGCGACCGGATCCCAGGTGAGAACGAGCATCAGCCCATCACCTTGTACCCGAACGAAAACTGCCAAGGCACCTCGGGCGAGCCCGCGCCCTCGAGCACCCTCACCAGAACCCGAGCGGCGAGAGGAACCGCACTAACGAGCCCCACGACGCCAGATCCCGTCACGAGCAATCCCGTGGCCTCGTCTACAGCGCCGAAAACGGCGCCCCCCGGAAGGGTCATCTCGAAAGAGCCCTTTGTCGCACCCTGGCTCTGCACCCGAGCGCAGCCCTGAATCATCACAGACGCGCCACTGCGCTGCCAGAAGACCAGATCGAAGACAAGACCGGTGATGTTGATCAAGTTCGAGGCGACCGGAACATACGTACCGGAGTCCACGATTGATTGCGGCATCGTGCGACCGCTCTGGGCGGACTTGATGACGGCGACCGCCGCCAGAAGTTCTTTGGTGTCGGGTCCGTAGGGGATCGTCGTAACACCCTCGGGAAGCGCCACGACCGCCGTATCGATGAGCTCTCCACGCCGGAAGAACCCCTCGACTGAATCAAAGAAGTCGGCGGTTACCACGACGAATAGACTCACCTATTCCCCCTTGATCTTGCTCGAGAGCGCTTCCGAGAGTTGCGTCTTCAGCAGCGTGATCCCCTGAATCAACGCCTGCTGCGTCGGCGGAGGGATCACGCCCCCCAGCGCTGTGATCGCCGCATCGACCGCGATCGCCCACGTGTTAAACGTCGTGAGGAAGGTATCGAACCCCTCCTGCTGATCGTTACCGCGCACGAAGCTCTGCGTCGCATCCTCATCGGCGAGCTCAAGGAGCGGTCCGAGAACTCGGTTCGTGCCGCCCGTCTTCACGCGCCGGTCGCCGCCGATCTGCTCGTCGACGTCGAGGCTCGTCACGAGGATGTGCGTCGCCAGCGCGTACGCCTCGTCGATGTCGGTCCCGTTGACCGAGCCCGGAGGCGCGCAGCCGTCGGTCGGGAGCTCGCCGATGATCGTCGGCTCGGTGTTCACGTTGCCGCACGGCAGCGCCACGATCACGAGACACCCTCGAGCCGGGGGATCGCTCCGGAGCTCCCCCTCCCGAGCGTATGCGGTCCCAAGACGACAGGGGATCTCACTCTCCTGATCGAGGTCGCCCCCGTCCCCGATCGTCACGTCGACGATCCACCCAAGCGGCCCGTCTTCGCCGTCCGCGCCCGAGAAGCGGATCGCGTCGTCGTCGTCGTCGACGCGCCCGATCACGATCCACGACCGCGGATCGATGCCAGGCTGCGCGGCGAGCTGCCCGAGGCGCCCCCGATCGAACCGACGCCGGATTCTCTGACTCGTCCCCATGCGGTTTTACTCTCTGCGCACCATCGCCCGTTTTCTTTAGCCCGCCTGCACGTCCCCGACTCGCTGCTGTTCGAGCATCGTAAGCTCGTCCATCCGGCGATCGTACTGCTCCTCGGTCAGCAAACCACCCTGCCGGAGCGACGTCACGAGCGCCCGAGTCGCCGAGATGGCCCGCAGCGCCTGCGCCGCGTCGTCGGAGCGCCCGGCGGTGAGCTCGGCCACCTCGGGGCTCGGCGACCCCTCCTGTGGCGCCTCCTCGCCGAGCTCACGGATCTCGAGGAAGTTCGAGAAGTCGCACTCGATCGAGAGCCCGTCATCGACACCCCAGACGATCCGCACGTTCTGCACCCGAAAGATCGTTTGAAACGCCGTCGCATCCTGCAGGGCCGCGAACCGCTCGGCGACCTGGCGAGACCATCCGATCGACTCGAGATACTGCGCGCGCGCCTCGCGCTGCAACCCGCGGATCTCGGTCGCGCTCGTGAGGGTCGTTCCGCGCGAGAGCTCGGCCGTCTCCGGACTCGCGACGAGGATCTCGAGCGCATCGCCGGGCCGGAGCCGGAGCAGGTCGACGCCCTCGATCGGCCGCTCCCACGACCACGCGTCCGAAGTCTTGATCTTCCCCTCGATCTCCTGACGGCCGACCTGATGCCAGATCGACTCGGCCGCCGCCGCGAGGGTCTCCGGATCCGTGATCCCGTTCAGCGTGAACGTGAGGATCCGATCGTCCGGATTCTGCCCACTCGGAGGGACCTCGTTCGCTCGAGCCACGCGCGGCGGATCCGTCGTCCCGAAGACACCCGACCGCGGGGCTGTCCCGGGGACGGGATAGCGCGCCCACCGCGTACGGCCGAGCACCGGATCGTACACCCGTACCTCGATCGTCGGGACCTTCGTCCCCCCGAGCTTTCGCGCAAATCCGAGGCTCTCGAGATTGCGCCCGTAGACCATGCGCCGCGCGACGTCCCGGTTCTCGTAGAACGTCCGGGGCCGGATCAGCCGAAGCTCATTGTCCTCGAAGACCGGCACAAGCCCAACCTGCGTGCACGTCTCCGTGATGTGATCCCAGAGCGAGAGCTGCTGACCGCCCTGGCGCCCGCGCCGAGCTCCGCCCCCGCGCCTCGAGCGCCGCGACCGGGGCACCGCCGGGCCCGGGATCGGCGCGTCACCCTCCTCGCCGGCGATCCCGAAGCGCACGCTCGTTCCCCGTGTGCTCGGCTGCCGATTCAGAAGCTCGCGGACGCTCCGGTCGATCGGCAGCGTCATGTCGATCCCGTCGCCCGCCGGGAGCTGCGTGTCGATGAGGATCGCCGTCAGATCCCGGCAGTCGAGATCGATGGAATCGCCGTCCATTCCGTCGAGATTGACCGCCCATTCGTCGACGAGGCCGACAAAGCGAGTCGTCCCCGGAGGGGGATCCGCAGCCGCCGCACGTCCCCGCGGGACGAGCGAGAGCAGCGTTCCGTCTTCGCGCATCTGCCCGTCGATCCCGCGCTCGAAGCTCTCGGCGTCGACGAGACCGACGACGCATTCGATCGCGACCGAGCGGATCAGCCGCGGATCGAAGGGCGCATCACGGTAGTCAAACGACAGGGTCGCGGTGTCTGCGGTGCGAAGGCCGTTCCGCTCAATCGTGAGCGTTTTCGGGAGGATCGTCCCGAGCACGACCCGATCATCGGGCCCCGCGCCCGCCGTCGCGTCCGGCGGATTGTCCTGCTCCGTCGACGTGAGCCGCTCCTGCAGCTCGTCGCGCTGCCGATCGAGATCGCCCGTGAAGTAATCGAGCGCCTGCGGGCTGAACTGATCGCGGTTCTGCACGATGAATTCACGCGCCGCCTGCACGTTCTCGAGCTCGCGCTCGATGTCCTCCCTCGAACTGACGCCCTGCGCTTGCTGCCCCTGCAGGCTTTCGACCTCGCCCGCCGGCGCCGTTGAGCCCTGATCGAGCCGGCCATCGAGAGCGCCGGTATCGGCACCCTCATCGAGTCGGATCGCCAGTCGGGCGCGCGCGCTCGGCCTGTACGTCGGCACGCGCGGAGTCTAGCAGCTAGTTCTCGAAGGGCGGGGCCCCGAGAACGACCAAATCAGCGCGCCCCTTCTTCGCCCCTTCCGTGGTGTAGAGGTACTCCCACCCCGCGCGCCGAAAGCAGCGACCCGGATCGCGCTTCCGACGCACCTTCCCGGGATCGATCTCGGTCGTCAGCCGCACATCGGGCAGCGATTGATATCGCCGGCGCCAGAGCTGATAGGTCGTCTCGGTCGCGGCGCGCACGAGGTCGCTCGAGAGCCCCGCGCCCTCATTCCGGAAGATCGTACAGCGCCACCGCTGACGCCCGGCCGGATCTAGATTCAGTACGACGCCCCACACCGCGCGACCGCACGGCGTCAGCAACACGATCGTCTTCCCCGGCGGCAGGAACTGCGACGCCCCGTGCGTCTGCCGGGAGTAGTGACGATCAGCGAGCGCGCAAGCTCGCGCATCACCCTTCGAGATGCGGACCCACGTCGCGAGAGGGAACTCGATCTGCGTCCCCGTCAGCAGGCGGAGACCTCGGCCGGCGCCGACAGCGGCGGAATCACGATGAGAGTCCCCGGCGCCACGACCGAATCCGGCAGATCGTTGACGTCGGCGATCCGCCGCCACTCATCCGGAGTCCCGTAGAAGTCTCGAGCGAGCCGCCGCAGCGAATCGGTCCCACCCCGAATCGTCACAACCGCGAGCGGAGCAGGCCGCGTCAGCCGCAGGAGATCGCGCGCGACCCGCTGCCCCTCGGCCTGCGTCCGGAGCACCCGTCGACCCTGCTCGCGCCGCCAGTTTTCCGCGCCGAACCGATCGATGAGCCCCTCGAGATCCGTCGCGAGCTCGACCGGCGCCTCGATGAGCTCGACCGCGAGCTCGTTCGCCTCGAGCCGGAGCGCCTCCGCATCCGCGAGCACCCCGCGAACCGCCGTCAGCGGGATCCCTCCCGTCGACTGCGCCTCCCGCACCCGATCGAAGATCGCGCCCACGCGCCCGCGCACGTCGGATATCTGAGAGCGCACCCGCGCCGAGTAGTCGGGCCGGATCGTTTTGGGTTCGAACGCGAGCTGATCGTCGGTCCGGTTCTGGCGCTGCCGGAGCTCGCTCGAGTTCGGCGCCTCATCGAGCGTCGCCCGCGGGACTTCCTGATCGTCGCGGCCGAACCACTCGAAGCGCATCGTCCACTCGACATCCTGCTCGCGGAGCCAGGTCGGCACGAACTCGGCGAGCACGCCCATCCGCACGACGTCGCCCCACTGAAAGCGGAGCGTGTTCCCCGCGCGCTGCAGTGTCTCGAAGATGCGGACGACGTCCCTGGCGAGCTCGGGCGTCTCGAAGCCGCTCGTCGAAACCTGATCGCCGATAAATCGATCGTTCCACACGCCCCGAAGATTCATGTCCATGTCTTCGGAGCCGAGCACCTGCAACGTCGCGACATTGTTGCCGGAGTACCAGGTCTTTTTTGTCCGCAGACGCCCACCCGCCGGCAGCGGTCGCTCGGGCAGAGCTCGGCCGCCGAGCGCGATGATCCGCTGCGACCCGGTGATCTCCTGAATGAGGATCGAGGGCACGTGCGCAGTCTACCGCGTGAACGCCGGCGCGAAACCGCTCTGGATCCGACGCTCGGCCTGCGCGTCGATATCATTGATCATCCGGACCATGACGCGATCGGGATCGGCCTGTCGGAACTCCTGCCGGACCGTCACGCTCCCTCGATGGAAATTGTTCACGGCAGGGGGCGGCCGCTCCGTAGGCGCGACACCCTGCTCGACGCCGCCCAGTCCCATACCCGTACGCCCCGTCGGACCGCCCTCACCCTCCAGCGCGTCGAGCATCCGGTCGACCCGTGGGTCGGTAGCGATGGCGAGTTGCGGACGGCCGGCGAGAGCCGCTTCGGCCGCAGCGTGAGAGCCCATAATCATCGCGACGAAATCAGCAACGGCTCCGCCGACTGCGATAAGAGCTCCGATGATCGGGTCGACAAAATACTCTTCGATCGCGTTCGCGACCCACGCGAGCGCTTCGAGAAGCACTCGGAGGACGACGAGCACGACGCGGATCACGACAATTATGACCAGAAACGCCTGCGCCAACAGAACCAGCAATGTTACCCCGAAAACTTTCAGCACGGGCCGGAGCACCTCCCAGAACGCAGCGCCGATCGCCTGCACGTCGGCCCACATCGCCTGAAGGACGGGCACGAACGCCTCGAACGTCAAAACGAAGTCGTCCCAATGCTGCGTGACGATGACGGCCACGCCCGCCACGGCCGCCAGAACGGCCGCCAGAGGCCCGAGCGCCGCCGTCGCACCCGCGCCCAAACCCGCCGCCGCTTCGCCGCCAGCGGCCGCACCGCCTGCCGCAGCGCCGCCGCCCCCGAAGAGACCCGCGAGCATCCCGCCACCCTCGAACATGCCGATAAGCGCGCTCACGACCGTGAGGATCGGCGCGAGCACCGTCCGGAGTCCCGAGAGCGCGCCCATCGCCGCCGCCATCCGCGCGAGTTGCGGGCCGTGCTCACGGAGTTGGTTCCCGAACTCCTGCATCCGAGCGCTGATCTGATCCCAGTGCTCGATGATCCATCGGCCCGCATCGAACGCCGCATCGACGACCGTCTGAAACGCTGCCGCCGCGCGGCTTCCCACGCGAGTCAACGTTTCCGCAATCGCGTCACGGTTCGAGATCATCAGGTCATTGATCGTCGAGAGCGCCGTCTTCAGACGTTCGAATATGGGCCCTGAGAACGCTCGTCCGAAGATCTGGACCATCCCTTTGAACGTCGCGATCAGTCCCTGCAGCGACTGCCCGAACGCCGCGCCGCCCGGCTCGAACGCAGTCAGAGCTTCCTGGATCGCCGTGACACGCTCAGCAGACGTCAGCTCCCGGTTCCACTCCTCGGTGGTCTGCGTGATCCGTCCCATCGATCGCAGGATCGAGAACAGCCGGGTATCCATGCCCGCGGTGCCGCGGACCATGAGCCCGATATCACGCTGTGCCTGCGCGAAGTCGATCCCCGTCGCTGCCGACGCCGTCGCCACCTGCAACGTGATGTCGCGCACGACCGCGAGTTCGGCCCCCGCAGATCGGATCGGACCGAGGATCCCCTGATAGATCTGCGCGAGATCCTGCGCCGTCGCGATCGATCGGACCGCGTCGTCCTCGAGTTGGCGGAAGACTCCCTCTGCTATTTCCCCAGCTCGCCCGAAATCGATCCCATCGACGGCGGCGAGGATCGTCTGCATCCCGATCTTGGTCGACTCCATCGTCCGGTTGAACTCGAGCATCCCTCCGACCGCTCGACGGATGCTCCCCGTAATCGCATGAAAGCCGATGTAGCCAGCACCGAGCCCAATCAGCGACCGCATGAGGCCGCCCGCCACGCTCCGAGCTCCTCTGAGCCGGTCCGCGAACGAGCGCACCCGAGCGGACATCCGCGTCATGGAGCGCTGGAAGCCCCCGCCGCCGCCCTGCAGCCGCAGGTTCGCGTTGATGTCGTACGTCAGGGCCATGGGTTAGCGCTTCCGATTTTCCTGTTCGAGGAACATCCCGACAGCATCGGCGTAGGCCCGAAGATAGCGCAGATCGCACCCGAGCGAGAAGGGGGGCGGAAAGCCGCCGTACTTCCCGCAGAAGGCGACGAGCTCAACCTGGCGCTGCCAAACCTCGAGGTGGTCCATCGTCGCCCACGCGAGGATCCACGCGGCGTGATAGTCGACCTCCGCGAGGCTTATCCGTTTCCCTCTTCGTCTGCCGTCGCGGGCTCGGTGAGCTTGTCGTACTCGCTCGAGACGAGGTTGCGCCCGCGCTGGGACAGCGCCTTCCAAAGCCACTCGCGCTCGGCCCGCTTCAGAGGTCGTGCTCGAGCGTCGCGCGCCTCGTCGCCGTCCTCGGTCTCGTCGGTGCTGATCCGCTCCTCGACGTCGGCGACCGCGCGGATCGCGTCGCGGATCATCGCGGAACCGCGCGCGATGTTCATCTCGCCGCGCTTCCCGATCGCCTTCTGCAGGATCACCTGCTCCTGCCGCAAACCATGCGACTCGAGCAGAATCCAGAACCCGATCTCGGCCTCGCCGCGCGCGAAGACGCCAGGCGCCGCGACGCCCGGGGGCACCTCGACCCACCGCCGGTGACGCGGAATGTCGCTCGCGCCCCCGTCGGCGAGCGAGCCCGTGTGCCGCTCGTATGCCTCCTCGAAGATGCTCATCGCTGCCCTTCCCTTCTGCCCCGAAGGGCGCGCTAGCTATAGCACGACCCCGAACGACGGTGGTCGACGGGGTCGTCCCGGGGTCACGCCTTACCCGGGATGGCGATCGTCGAGAGGTTCCGTCCGGCATCCTGGCCCAGGCGAGTGCGCCGTGATGAGGGTTCAGGGTAGCCCGTCGGTTCGACTCGACAGAATCTAAATGAAACGCCCTTCGTTGCTCTCCGCCTCGATGCGGACGGTCACGTACTCGTCTCGACCACCGACCGCGATCGGGATGCTCCCGAAGAAGAGATTCTCGACCGAGATCCGGGGACGATCGCCGTTCGGCATTTCGAGCGTCATCAGCGCATCGAACTGATCCGACGCCGGCGCTCGACGCTGCGCCCGATCCTTGATCCGGTTGACCAGGTCCGTGAAGTCGCCCCGCTCGAGCTGCACTTCCATCTCGAGACGCACGCCCCGGAAGATGTCGTCGCGCCGATCGCTCGTCTCGTTCAGCAGCCCCTGCGTGAGGATGTCGAGTTGGAACTCGATCGTCGCCGAGACCACGTCGCCGAGCGACTCCTCACGACCCGCCGCGCTGACGATCTGAAGCTCGACTTCCTGCCCCTTGACTCTCTGTCCCATGGCTCCGTGTCTCCCTGACCGACGCTAGAGCGTCGTGCTGATGATGGCGTTCGGCCCGACTTCGGTCCGGATCACGATCGCGTCGAGGCTTGAGAGCGTGCGCACCGTCGTGAGCCACGTTCCGATCCCCAGCGCGAGCCGATCGAGAGTGTTCCCCTGCTCGTCGTCGATCCTGAAGTTCTCGATCCGCTGGAGCTCGGGAGCGGTCAGGCTCCGGAGACCCGAGAGGAACGAGTCGAAGCGAACCGTCACCGCGTCGCGGTTCGATCGCCGGTTCAGCTTCTTCTGAAACGGCTTCGCGAGGCTCGCCATGCTGTCTTGGATGAAGTCGGCCATCTTCCGACGCGCCAGCGTCTCCCGGCCGCTCACGAGCGAGCTGGTCACGCCCGACTGGTACTCGGGACCCGTGTCCTCGTCGACGATGGGCGCGCAGATCCCCGCCGCCTTGAACGCGATGTAATCGTCGATCTCGAGGCTCCGGCCGATGTCCTCGAGCTCGAAGAACTGATCGATGAGCCCGTCGGTCGCCTGCCCGGGGTTCTCTTCGGGGTTCAGCACCGCGCAGAGCGTCGAGAGAGGCCCGTCGCCGCGCACCGTGATGATGCCGTCATCCGTGAAGCCCAAGCCCCCCGCCGATCCCCGCGTCGCGATCTCCGTGATGCGGACGAGCCACCCGGGGTACGTGTACGCCAGCCGATCCGTCCGGAACTGCACGACGTCGGCGAGCGCCTGATCGGGCGAGAACCCGAGCGGAGCGCTCGCGATGTAGAGACGGCCGCGAAGACCCCGCAGCTCGGAGTCGAGCACGTTCTGCCGCGAGTCCCGCACCACGGACTCCGTCCGGCGCGCGACGAGGAGCTGCGTCGCGTTCTTCGACGGGTTCCGGTTCATCGCCAGCGTCGCCGCGAGCGCGAGGGTGTACCGCGAGTCCTTCTGCGGGCCGGTCAACGCCGCCGTGATCAGAAGCGTATTGGTGACGCTGACGTCCGTGAAATCGGGCTGATCCGTCACCGTCACCATGGTGCCCGCACCCGCACCGACTCCGAGCCCGTCGTCGAGCGCGTGCCGCACCTTCACCACGATGCCGGCCACCGCGCCCGAGGCGAAGTCGATCGTCTGCATGAGCAGGAACGTCGACGCCCCATCGGTCACCCGCGTGCCCGCCGGCACCGCGCCGCCCGTGTGCCCGCTCACGACGACGAGCGTCGTGCTCCAGCCCGGGATCGTGATCTGCGCACCGCTGGCGAGCACCGAGACGTCCGCCGACACGCACACCTGCTGCAGAGTGTTGACGCGCGCGGATCCGGTCGTCGCGCCGAAGGCCGCCGTCCCGTTGATGATCGCCGCGAGCTCCGCCGCCGTGACGCTCGCGAGGTTCGCGACGTTGCCGGTCCCCACGGCCGCCACCGGCGAACCGGCGTACCCGAGCTTGACCGCGGTTCCGCCGACCACGTCGACGAGGTCGATCGAGCCGTCCGTGCCGAGGATCTGCCCCGTCAGCAGCAGATCGCCCGCCGCATTGCTGGCGATGACCGCACCGAGTGCCGCGTTGATCGTGTTCACGACATCGGCGATCGCCGAGCTCACACCGTCGAAAGCGATCGTCACCGGTGCGCCGCCGTCGACCGCGATCGTCACCGCATCGCCCGCCACGAGACCCGCGGGCGGTCCCGGAGCCAGGGCAGCCGCTGCCGTCGCCGCGATCACATCGATGGCGACCACGCCGCCCGCGTCGATGTCGAAGCTCGCCCACGCGCCCACCACGAGGCCCGCGAACGGGCCGGAGTTCGTCCCGCAGAGCGTCGCCCTCGGCGTGATCGTCACCTCACCGACGCTCGAGTCGACGCGCGCGATGAAGAGCCGCGAGGCTCGGAGGAACTTCAGCTTGATGAAGCCGTTTCCGTTCCACAGCTCGCCCGCGGAGATCCTCGCCGCCGGATCGTTCGACGGAACGCCGGCCCGATTGAACCCGAAGCCGCCGTACTTCGCCTCGAGATCGGCACTCGTGAACGCCTCGAGCACACCGCGCAGATTCGGGTTGTACCCGGACGAATCGCCGCCCGCCGCGAAGGGACCATCCTCGAACTCGGCCGTCGTGAGCACGTTCCCGGTGCCGAGCCCCGTCGAGGGCTGCGGAGGCGCGATATCGACGATGGCGATCTGCTCGATCCGCGTGAGCTGCTCGAGCGTGGGATCCTGCCTGAAGCGCTGTACGAAACCCATTTCTACGTATCTCCTGTGAGCGCGTCGACTTCAGCCCCGGTGCCGAGCGTGAGCCGGAACCCGACTTCGAGCAAACTAGCACACCTGAGGTCTACGACGTCCACCGATGCGCGCACACGCACAATCGCGCGCCGCTCGTGGCTGTAGACCGGTTCTGGCTCATCGATCCGACTGATCGCATCTTCCTCGAGCGAGGCCCGCACCGGCAGATTGAAGTAGCTCGGCGTGCCCGTCAGCATCACCCGCGACGTGCCCTCCTCGGGCGCGAACGCGCTCTGCATCCTGGCGAGCACCGACTCACGCTTCGCCGTGTCGCGCGTCCAGATGTCGAGCTGATACACGGTGTCGAGCTCGGCCGTCTTCCAGAGCACCGACCCGCGCAGCGCCTCGGGCTTGTCGTACAGCCCAAAGGTGCCCTCGACGGGAGTCGGCACGAGCGAGTGCCGCGAGTACATCCCCCCTCCGGCCGCCGTGACCGACGCGCACGGGTAGGGGAGCTCGCGATCAGCCTCGGGCCACTCGCTAAATACCTCATTGAAAGAGAACTTCTGCGAGGGCTGCGGGGGGTCGGCCTCGGTGCGCCGATTGTTCACGAAGAACACGAGGGTACGGAGGTACGCCGCGAGCACGTTCGAGACCGCCTGCTCTGGGTCTATCGCGTCGGTCGGCACGAGGATGACGCCCAGCCCGTCGGAGACAATCGGGGTTCCTAGAGCCTGCGGGAGCTGCCTACGCCGGCCGAGCTGCGCCATCTGCCGCAGCGACGTTGGCGAACCCGGAGGCTCGCAAAGGGGCGCCGTCGCTTCGTCGAGCGTGCTCATCCGGTGATCCTGTCGAGCTCGCGCGCGATCTCACGCGGGATGATCTGTCCGCTCTCGAGGCGCCGGACCGCTTTCGCGAAGAAGTGCCGCGGGGCGATGCCGTCGCGCGCGATCTTCAGCGCCACCGCGTACGCGATCCGACGCACGCTCGCATCATCGCGTGCGAAGCCCTTCACCCGCACCCAATCCTCGAGCGGCTGCAGCGGGGGGAAGTGCGGCCGCGTCCCTTCCTCCATGAAGGGAGCGTGAGGCGCCTCGACCCGAACGATCGCGCCGTCGTCGACGCGCGTCGTCACGACCGAACGCGCCAGCTCCCCCGTCGCCACCGCGGGGCGCGGCTCGGCCGTGCGGATCTCGTTCACCGCATAGCCCTCGAGCACCATCGCCGCCGAGCGGAGCCCCCGGATCGCCGCATCGTTGAACTGCTCGGGAAGCCGAGCGAGGACCTCGGCGAAGTTCTCTGCCGTGACGCTCCGAGTCGTCATCGCTGCGACCTCCCTGCCTGCTGCCGGGGACGACCGTCGGGACCGCGCGGATCGTCCTGCGGGCGCACCCGCACGACCCACTGAAAGCGGTTCGGCAGCTCGAGGAAGGGCACGCTCGAGATCGTGAACCGGCGCCGCTGCGGCTCACCGCCGTTCCGGCCGTCGAAGCGCTGTTCGATGTACGCAAACTGACCGCGCTCTAGATTCGTCGGGAAGAAGCTACGGATATCCTCCTCAGTCAGCCGAGACGAGATACGCTCGAGCACGAGCTCGCCGCGCTCGACGACACCCGCGTTCTTCATGTCGCGCCGGAGCGATCGCAGGCTCAGCACCGGCGGAGGCGTGAACTCGAGCTCGCTGATGATCTTCACCGTCCCGCGACCGCGCGCGCCCCCACTCCACTGCTCGATGATCGAGAAGATGCGATAGGGCCGCAGTCCGAGATCGGCGACGAGCTGCCGCGCGTCGTCGACGACCTCCGCGAGCTCATCGCCGAGCGACCGGTCGGCCTCCCAGGGATCGAGCCCTCCCTTCTGCGCGGTGTGAGGCATCGTCTCAGCTCGAGATCACCCTCGCGTTGATGCCGCCAGGCAGCCCCGCATATTCCATCTGAGAGAACGGGTTCGGAACCACCCCGAGCGCGTCCGCGATCCGCTTCGTCCAGAACTCGAGCCGCTTCAGAAGCGCCTCGAACTCATCCTGACGTATCGTCACCTCTCCGACCTTCGACGTCTTCACACGGGTGTTCGACTGCGCGATCTGCGCCTCGACCTCGAGCGCTCGGCAGAGATCCTGCCGCACCCGCGCCCGGCTCTCGGGCCGGATCCGGTCGAACGAGTCGAAGACCAGAAAGAGGGGCTGAGAGGCCGCGGGAAAGCCGAGCTGGATCGACTGCGCGAGCTCGGCCCAATCCGGATACCCGAGGAAGCGCAGCACGGCGTTCCGCTCGTCCTCGGTGAACGGCTCTTTCCCGAACGATACTTCAGCGACAGACATCGGCGCGCCTCCCTGTTACGGGGCAGGATACCGCGCCGGGGTCCTGCCCGCTCTAGCTTGCGCGGCCGACGAGCGTGAGCTCGATCCCCTGCAACTTCAGCGTCTTGAGATCGTGCGTGAGCCGAGTCACCCGCGCGTTGACCTTGATGTCGCACAACCGGCCGCCGATCATCGCACGGCCGCCCTTCGTCACCCGGAAGAGCTCGACCGGCGCGATCGCCGACGTGTCGCCCGGGTCGACACCCCTCGAGAGGACCGTTTCGAGCGCGCTCGGCCCCGGCTGCGTCTCAGGAAGAGCCCGCCGGTTCTTCGGCGCGCCCTTCTTCGGCGCCAGCTTCCGGAGATCCTTCTTCTCCCTCTTCGAGGGCTCCTTCTTCGGCTTGGCCGGTGTAGCCGGATCCTCGCGGTCGCTCGCGCTCCCCGGCATCGTCTGCGCGCCCGACGCGACGGCCTCGACCGGCCCGCTCGAGACGCCTTCGGGCGTTTCTGCGCCGTCGAGCAGCTCGGCGACCTCGTCGCTCGATCCGCTCTTCTCGCCCGCCTCCTTCTCGGATACCGGCTTCGAGCGCTCCGTCTTTCGTCGTGCCATGTCTCACCCCTTCTAGCAGATCGTTCTGATCGGCACTACCTCAGGACGCGACGATGACATCCTCGACATCGAAGCAGCGACCGAACCACATTCGCCACACCGTGAAGTGCCGACGCCCCTCGCTGTCCCCGTAATGGGATCGGTAGGTGAGGGGCATGAGCTGCTTGATCGTCCAGACGATTTTTCCCACGAGACATCTCCTTGTTTCATCCGACACTACCTGCGCGGCTTCTTCTTTGCACGCTTGCGCGCGACCGTTCGGATCCGGTGGCAGTTCGAGCACACGAGATCGCACTTTGCGATCTCCGCCTCGAGCTTCGCGCTGGCCACGCGCTTGAACATGCCGACGTTGAAGAGCTTCACCTCTCCCGGTCGGTGGTCGAAATCCATGCACTCGGGCGGGAACGTGCCGCCGCAGTCCATGCACGGTTTCTCCTTGTACACGTCGAGCACCGTCTTCGCTCGATCTCCGGCTCGTCGCTGCCGTCGGAGATGCTTCTCGCGCGAGAGCCCAGGCTTCGCGTGGCGCGCCTGCACCTGCTCGTTTCGCCGACTCTTCCGATCAGGGTCCGCCGCATCCCTCCGAGCCTGCCAGAGACGCATGTACTCGTTGCGTCGCAGACGCTTGTGATAGCGAGGTCCACTCTCGCCAGGCTTCCGGGGTGACCTCGGTTCAACGAGCGGCGCCGGACAGTCCACATAGGAATGTCCGGCGCTGCAGATTCGGCATGTCGTCGCTCGTGCGGTCACGCATGAAAGGCTAGCCCGATTGGGCCGCACCTTCAAACGTGTCCCTACGCGTGCTCAATCGTGATCGCCCTCTTAAACGTGCTCGCACCGTCGGTGACACCGTCGCTCGGCACGGGCCAGTCGCCCGACCACGACCACGCCTGACCGACCACCTGCTGCAGACGATCCTGCGGAGCGCGGAGGATGAAGCGGATCCCCTCGGTCATGATCTGGACACCGTTGTTCACGATGTTGAACTCACCGATCCGGCCCTGCACACCCGCCTCGGTGATGTACGCGCCCTCGTCGATCGCCTTCTCGTAGATGGCGCCGGCGCCGACCACGATCGCGCGACGGATCTCGATGCCCGCCTGATTCTGGATCTCCGCGCCGATCTCCGGAGCTCCCTCGGCGTCGCCCGCGCCGCCGGACGTGTCGACGAGGTCGCCGACGTTCGTCCGCTTCGGGTTCTCGCGGTTCCGGTAGAAGTAGCAGCCGATCTGGTCGCCGATCACGAGCTCCTTGTACGCCATCCCGTCGGGCAGCGACTGCTGCAGGCGCTGCCACTGGTTGTCGGCGAAGATCTGCGCCTCGCCCTGCGGACTGAGATGCACGTGGTAGCGGCCGTCGTCGAAGGTCGGGACGTTATTGTCGCGGAGGATCGCCACCGCGTTGATCACGTCCTGCAGCGTGAGGATCTCGGTCCCCGTGAGCGCGTCGACGGTCAACCCGCCGCCCACCCGCACGATCTCGGTCCGGAAGATGCTCTTCACACCCTCGCGAAGCGCAACACCGACGGTAAGCGCAGCCGAAAGCGTGATGATCCCCGGGCCGAAGGGGTCGTCGGCGTCCAGCGGCACGGCCGCGATCACCTGCCTGTCCGGCTCGGCGCCCGTGAAGGAGACGGCGATCGGGTTCAGCGCCGAGACGGGCACGACCTGCCCACCGGCCGCCACCTCGGCGAAGCCATTGATCGACGCGACGACGATCTGCAACGCACCGATGCCCGCCGCCGCGATCGCGACCGTGTCGCCGGCGAGGTACGCGCGGAAGAGATGATCCCGGACGATCCGGTTCAGCGTCTGCCCCGAGTTCAGCCCGAGCTTCTTCGTGTCCTCGAGAAACGTCGAATTCAGCGCGACGTGGCTCGTCGGCATGTTCGAATCGAGCGCGTTGCCGAACTGGTTCGCCGTCGCTCGCCACTGCTCGACGGGGTACGAACCCGGCGTCGGATCGCTCCCGGGGGTAAGGGGCGTCGTGTTGACACCCATCAGCCCGGTACGCGTGAAGACGGTCGTCTCACCGATCTGAGCGGGCCACTCTTCGACTTTGGCCTCAGCCCGGAAGAGCAGATTCGGGTACAGGGCGTCGTAGAACTCTCGGATGAGAGTCTCGTCCTGAATGACCGCTGCGATTTCGGGCGAGAACCCCTGCAGACTGATCGTCATTTGGGTGTTCCTCGGGTTAGAAAATCTGGTTTCTTGCCCGCTCGCCTGATCCCGTCGATTTACCGCCCGACGTCAGCGTTGTGGATCGCGGTGCTAACGCGAGAAAGCTACTCGCCTCGCCTGCCCGAGGCAAGCTGCATCATCGCGGCGGAGGTTTGTAGCCCTTCCGGAGGCCCGCGCCGCCGCCGCCGTACTTTTTCCGTTTGTAGTCCGCGAATTCGCTCGCGGTCATCTTCATGGCCGCCTTCTCACCTTCGCCAGGCGCGCCGCCCGCACCGCCCGGAGCCGGAGCGCCGGGACCGGCCGCCGGCGTCGAAGTCGTCGTCGCCTTCGGCTTCTTTCCGTCTGCGGGCGGATCTCCCGCGGCCGCCGGCACACCGAAGCGAGCGCGCTCGACCGGATCCTCGAGCAGCTTCGTGAGCCACTCGTCGCGATCCTGATCGTCGGGACACTTCCGGACCCTGAAGGCGAGGTACTCGAGATCGGGCACCTGATGCGCCGCGCCCAGACGGGCGATCTCGTACGCGCGCTCGGCCTTCTCCTTCTCCGCCTTCGCCGTCGCCGTCTCGGTCTTCAGCTTCTCGGATTCGGCCTGCACCTTCTCGAGCTCGCTCATCTCCGCCGCGCGCCGCTCTTCGTCAGCTTTCTTCATCGCCGCGAGCTCTTCGGCGTCCTTCTTCGCCTTCTCGGGATCGACGCCGAGCTCGCGGAGCTTCGCCCTCGTCGAGCGATCGAGCCGCTCGTCGAAGGCTTCCTTCGTGTGAAACGTCGCGAACGGCTCACCGCCGGCGGGAGGGGCGCCTGCGGGAGGCTGCGCCGGGGGCGGAGCTGCACCGGCGGGGGGTGGCGCTGCGGGCGGGGCCCCGGCAGGGGGTGCACCGGCGGGGGGCGTGTTTGGCTCTGCCATCGCGTCTGACCTCCATGTCCGCTGATTGCCGCTCAGCGTGGGCGTTTTGGGGTTCAGTCCACTTTATAGCAGAGCGCCCGACCTCTGGGGGGAGATCGAGCGCTCTTCCGGTCGCTCGCGGTACGAGCCGCAGCCCGATTTCAAATCACCCGTGCACGGGCGCCGCCGCTGTTACCGGATCAGAGGTTCGCGGTCGCGTCCATCTTCCGCGCGACGCTCTCGGGCGTCGGACCGAATCCGGGCTGCGGCGTGAAGGTGAGCCGCGCGCTCGTCACCGCGTCGGCGATGAGGAACTCGACGGTCTCACCGTTCGGCTGCAGAGCCGCCTGCGTCGTCGCGAGAGCCGCCTGCAGCACTCCGCGCGCCAGCACCGTGAAGACGCCCGTCACGCCGCCGGTGAGCGACTCCGCCGTGAGAAGCCGCAGTCCCGCACGAGGTACGAGGCTCGCAACTCCGGTCCCCGCGACCACGGTCACATCGACGGTGATCGGAAGCTGCTCCGCCGTCTCGTAGTAGATCTCCGCCTCCGTCACGGCGTCAGCCGCGAGGAAGAGAATGTCTCCATCGGCCGTGATCTGCGCCTGACCGGCCGCGAGCGCCGCATCTTCGGGCACCACCTGCAAGACGCCCACATTCGCGCCTGCCGCGATGATGAAGCCGCCGAGCAGACGGTGCGCTTTCGCGTTCGCCGGAAGCACGAGCACGTGCGTCGGCGCCACGGCGATCGTCGCGTTCCGTAGATAGCGCTCGTCGCCGGCGATCGCGTCGCCGATGCGCGCGAGCTGGTTGAAGCTCCCGACCTTGTTCGGGTTGCCTTCGTTGCCTGCGTCCCGAAGGGGACGCGTGAGGAATCCGCTCATCTCTCTTTTCTGCTTTCTGCCGAGCTCCGGACGGCGCGGTGCGGGTCTTCTGGGAACCTACGATGTACGGCCCCCCGCCAGGACCGTGATCGTTCCCTGCCCGGATACCTGGATCCGAGCCGGAGCATCTGTATCGCGCGGGAACTCGATCAGCAAGTCACCCTGCAGAGGAATGTCCGCGCCGGTGCCGAGCGTCGTGCCCGCCGTGAGCCCGAGCGTCGCGAGAGCCGTCCCGCCGACGACCTCGACCGAACCCTGCGCGCCCGTCTGTACGCTCTGCAGTTCGAGCTGCCCCGACGTCGCCACGACCACACGCGGGGTCGGGAGCCCCGAGAGGGCCGCCGCCGCGTTGATCTCATTCGCGACGTCCTGCGCGCTTTGCGCGGCCACCGTGAACGTCACGAGGAAGGGACCGAGCCCGTCGATGTCGAGTGTCAGCGTCTCACCGCCGCCGAACGTCGTCGGGAAGGTCCCGCCCACCCCCAGCACGCGCGCGACGTCCGCGCCGATCCGGAGGAAGAGCTTCGCGCTCGTCCTCGCGACGAGGAGCTCGATCGCGACGAAGCCGTCGAGAATGTCGAGGTCGACGAACTGCGCCCCGGGGAGCCCGGACGTGAGCACCTGCAGCGGCTGCTGCGAGCTCACGACGGACTGATAGTTCTTCGGACAGACGCCGCAGACCGAATCCCCGAGCGCGAAAACAGCCCGATTCGCGCCTCCGACGCCCGCGCCGCACGAGCCGCTGCAGGAGTCGCTCGCAATGACGCTTCCGCTGATCTGAACGGCGCCCATCAAAACCCCCTGCTAGTTCGAGGACCGCCGCGGGAGGCCCGTGCTCGTGCCCGGCGACGGCGTGCGGCCGCCCGTCGGACCGCTCGAGCGCGTCTCCGCATTCGTCGGGACCTTCCGGAGCCCGTCGGCGCCGTTCGAGCCCGTGCCCGAGCTCGGCATCTTCGGGAGCGCGTTCTGCGCGTGGGGATTGCCTCCGGAGCTGTGCCCGGGGTTGCCACTGCCGCCGCGCGGGAAGGGGAACTTCTTATCTTCCATCTCGGGTACCTCCGCCGGCAGAGTAGCGCCCCGCCGTCCGAGAGTCGATTAGATCGTCGCGTCCTCGAGCTCGATCGTCGCCACACCCCCCACACCGTTGATCTGCAGCATGGGAAACTTCCCCGAGCAGAAGCGCCGAACGCTGTCGCCCGACTCGAGCTGCGTCGCCTGATCACCCGGGCTCGCCGTCTCCTTCCCCAGCGCGTCGTAAGTCGCGCGAGCCGTCGAATCCGGCGTCGTCTGCACCGGCGGGGTCGCCGAGCTCCGCGCCTGGAAGAAGTACGCGACCGGGTTCGCCCCGCGCACCGTCAGCCGGATGTGACGAGCCGCAAGCCCGATCGCGGCCATGTCGATCGAGGTCACGGCCGCCGCGGCCACGACATCGACGACCCGCACTCGGCCCGCTCGCGGGAACGCGTCGCGGTTCGCCGTTCGCTCGGCGTTGTCCGGGGCTTCGCTGTAGGGGCGCTCGTCGACGGGCATGTCCGGAAGGCTACGCGCCGTCGTCGTCGATGTCGAGACGCTCGAGCGGCAACCGAGGCCCCGCCGGCCGCACCGCCGGCGTCCCGAAGCCCTCGGGGAGTTCCCCGTGCTCGATCGTGCGCTTCGCCCGCTCGATCCACTGCACCGCGCCCTCGAGCGCCTCGAGCGCCTGCTCGCGCGTCTTCGCCACCGCGACGCGCTGCAGGAACCCCTCGGCCGAGTTCACCGCCGCGATCACGAACGTGCCGCGGAACTCCGCCTCTCCGCCGAAATCAGAATCAGCCATCGTCGGGCTCCTCTCGGTGCACCGGACAATCGGGGGCTGCAATCCGAGAACGCGATCTATGTTCGTCGGGCTCCTCCGTCGCCTTCTCACACGTGCAGGTGTGCGCGACGATCGTCTCAGCGAGCACGAGCGCGAGCTCGGCGTCCGAAACCAGAGTGATCTGCACGGTCACCTTCCTGCCGAGCGTTTTGACGTCGCACTCGGTCGCACGTCCGATGAAGACGCCCTCGAGAAATACTCGCATCGTCCCTTCCCTTCAGAGCCCGAAGCCTAGCAGCTCGACCGGCACGAGCTCTACCTCGGTCTCCTCGACGATGCCCTCGCCGCGGCTCGGCCACGGTCCGAGCTCCGCCTCGATCTCGAGATCGAAGATCTGGACGCTCACGAGAGTGCCTCGGTGATCTGATCGACGACCGCGTCGGGCACGCGCC
>SDBT01000598.1_pt1 | contig 58022 bp, 48 predicted proteins | sample 2277101 | NCBI WGS metagenome assembly SDBT01 (sample SAMN10404973, study PRJNA504765) | marine sediment metagenome | isolation source: marine sediment core GS10_PC15, 103 cmbsf | place: Arctic Ocean: Southern Knipovich Ridge | collected 2010 | reverse complement strand
CTTCATGTGGAAATTTAATCTTGTAGTTGGCTTCGCTTTTCAGATGCTTTCAGCGCTTATCTTACCCAAACGTAGCTACTCGACAATGCCGCGGGCGCGACAATCGATACACCAGAGGTTTGTCCACCCCGGTCCTCTCGTACTAGGGGTCGATCTCCTCAAATTTCCTAACGTCCACACCGGATATAAACCGAACTGTCTCACGACGTTCTGAACCCAGCTCGCGTACCATTTTAATCGGCGAACAGCCGAACCCTTGGGACCTGCTTCAGCCCCAGGATATGATGAGCCGACATCGAGGTGCCAAACAGCGCCGTCTATGTGAACTATTGGGCGCTATTAGCCTGTTATCCCCGGGGTAACTTTTATCCGTTTGCGTCGTCAATCCCACATTCATGTACAAAAAGTACTAACGACGGATCACTAACTCCCACTTTCGTGCCTGTTTGACATGTACGTCTCACAGTCAAGCTGGCTTATGCGTTTGCACTATCACTTCGATTTCCATCCGAAGCTAGCCAACCTTTGAACGCCTCCGCTACTCTTTAGGAGGCAACCGCCCCAGTTAAACTACCCGCCAGACACGGTCCTCGACCCTGATTTTACAGATCAATTTTCGTTTCCTTTGGTTAGAAAATGGTGTTGTTTTAGCAATTCAATAGATAAAAAGCCCTTATTCCAAGCCGCGTGATGTCGATCTCACGACTTGAGACTATTGTGGGCTTTAATTATCTACTGCTAAAACATTTTCTAACTTGTTGCCGTTCAAATTGCTTCTGCAAAATGAGGGCCAAGTAAGAGCAAAATTACGTAAAGGGTGGTATTTCACTTGTCGGCTCCATAAACGCTAGCGCATCTACTTCAAAGCCTTCCACCTATGCTACACATTACGCAACTCGGCTCAATGCCAAGCTGTAGTAAAGCTCCACGGGGTCTTCTCGTCCTGGTGCGGACAGATGGCATCTTTACCACCAATGCACTTTCACCGAGTCCTTCGTTGAGACAGTGCCCAAATCATTACGCCATTCGTGCGGGTCGGAACTTACCCGACAAGGAATTTCGCTACCTTAGGACGGTTATAGTTACCGCCGCCGTTCACCGGGGCTTCAGTTTGAACCGTGAAGTCCGCCCCTTAACCTTCCGGCACCGGGCAGGCGTCAGCCCCTATACATCCACTTTCGTGTTAGCAGAGACCTGTGTTTTTGATAAACAGTTGCTTGGGCTCTTTTACTGCGGCCTAGCCGCGCCATAAAACCTCCAATTGTTTACAAACATCACCTGTAATTAATGATTTGGATAGATTATCTTCTCAATTCTTTCGTTAACAATCTTCCAAATCTTACAGATCAATCTGTAATTGGAAGCACTACGACACGGCCAGGCAGGCCTTATCCCGAAGTTACGGCCGCTATATTGCCGAGTTCCTTAACGAAGGTTCTCTCGTACGCCTTGGTCTACTCGACCTGAGTACCTGTGTTGGTTTGCGGTACGGACGACTATGTTTATCACATAGAAAAGCTTTTCTGGTCAGTTTGGATCACCCAAATTCCGCGAAAACCGCAGTTTCATTCGCGCTTCGCCCCGAAGGACTAGACGCTTAGACGGTCATAACCATGAGACCGCTTGGGATACCACTCCGCGCACTTTTCTACAACAACACAGCCGGTACGGGAATATTAACCCGTTGTCCATCGCCTACGCTACGCGCCTCGGCTTAGGACCGACTAACCCTGGGATGATTACCATAGCCCAGGAAACCTTACTCTTTCGGCGGACAGGATTCTCACCTGTCTTAAAGTTACTCATTCCAGCATTCTCACTTCCTCACGCTCCACCAGACCTCGCAGTCTGACTTCGGCGCAGAGAGGAACGCTCCTCTACCACTGTTAAAAACAGTTCGCATCTTCGGTGCTACGCTTGAGCCCCGTTATATTTTCCGCGCAAAATCGCTTGACTAGTGAGCTGTTACGCACTCTTTAAATGAATGGCTGCTTCTAAGCCAACATCCTAGCTGTCTGAGCGATCTCACATCGTTTCCCACTTAGCGTAAACTTGGGGACCTTAGATGGCGATCTGGGCTGTTTCCCTTTCGAGCGTGGAGCTTAGCCCCCACGTTCTAACTGCTGTGATTTCACTGATGGTATTCGTAGTTTGTCAAGGGTAAGTACCGGTAAAGGCCTCAGTCCTGAACAGAGCTCTACCCCCATCAGCTACCACACAACGCTAACCCTAAAGTTATTTCGAGGAGAACCAGCTATCTCCGAGTTCGATTGGCATTTCACCGCTAACCACAGTTCATCCAAGAGCTTTGCAGCGCTCCCTGGTGCGGGCCTCCACGAAGTGTTACCTTCGCTTCACCCTGACCATGGCTAGGTCACTCGGTTTCGGGTCTAATCCACATTACTAATTCGGGCTATTAACCCTCGCTTTCACTACGGCTTCACCAAATGGCTTAACCTAACGCAATGCAAATTAACTCGCTGGATCATTCTACAAAAGGCACGCCGTCAGTCCGAAGACCTCCGACTCCTTGTAGGCACACAGTTTCAGGCTCTATTTCACTCCCCTCCCGGGGTTCTTTTCACCTTTCCCTCACGGTACTTGTTCGCTATCGATCATAAGACATACTTAGTCTTGGAAGGTGGTCCTCCCAGATTCAGTCAGAATTTCTCGTGTTCCGACCTACTTGAGAAAATAAATATAAGGACAATGACGCTTTCGTCTACGGGGCTATCACCCTCTTTGGCTCAGCTTTCCAGCTGCTTCCACTAGCATCAACGTTTTCTTACCTTACACGCTCATCTACAGATGTCGTTCACAAGAAGAATGACCTGTCTAAAAGACAGATACTTCTTCCTGGTCGTTTATTAACTCGCAACCCCATAGTCATCGTTCGCCTGTAGGCTTATCTCTGGTAAACCAGAGAAGATAACTAGGTTTAGACTGTTCCCGTTTCGCTCGCCGCTACTTCGGGAATCGTTTTTACTTTCCTTTACTCACGGTACTAAGATGTTTCAGTTCCCGCACTTACCTTCAACTAAACTATCAATGTCTCAAAAAAGAGACAAGGTTCATCTAGAGATGACAGAGCATTACCTCTGACGGGTTTCCCCATTCGGAAATCCTCGGGTTATAACGTTTGTTCGACAACTCCCCGGGGCTTATCGCAGTCCACTACGTCCTTCTTCGGTGTCTTATGTCAAGGCATCCACTATGCGCCCTTTTGTAACTTTTTATGCATTTGAACTCTTGTGACGAATCACAAGTGTTCAATTTAAAGTCTGCATAAACAGACTTTTGTAAACTCAAACTCTCACGAATGAGGGTTTGAGGTGGCTAAACTAGCAATTGGTAAATACCAACTGTTAGTCTTGCACATCTATCACACTAAATTTTTAACGTTCTGATCGGTCGTTTCTGGCGCTCACTTTAATTAAAAAGTCGCCTCTTTGGGCGACCAAGCTTTCAGTGAGTATACGTACTTAACCTCTGAAGGTTGCCCTTTCGATATTTAGTACTTTACTCATTTCTTGCTTCGTCTCCTTTAAGACCGACGTAAAGAATACCAATTTATTAGGGGTATGTCCAGTGTTTTTCAGTAGTTTTTCGCGAATGTAAATCGTACAACGCTAATGGCTAATACTGTTCTTAATTTTTATTCCTATCTACGGTATGATTCTACTGTGATCAATTCTGATACATTAATCTTGTACGGTCTTACTCTGGATATTATTGGTGTGCTTTTGCTAGCTGTTGGCGCAGTGCTGAGAAGACAAACCATTCTTTATCGCTCAAGTCGCTCGCAAACAGCTGTTTGGGGCGGAGGAACTGAGTATAACGCTGCACAAATTGCAGAACTATCAAGAGATACTGTAACGGCCTGGTTGGGAGCAACGGTGATGATTATTGGTTTCATTATTCAGTCTGTCGCTTACGTTTTTTCCGCATCAAGCAATGAGCTGGTTATTTATTTCTCGCCGGCAAACTTCCTGGATCAATTCACTGTCTACCTTTCTTTGGTGCTACTTACACTTCTTATTTTGCTGCTGTTCTTTAATAAATTCTTCCTCAGAATTGTTAAGTCAAATGTCGTTCATATCATCAAAATGATTAAATACGGGTCTGTTGGTGGAGATCAACCAGAAACAAGAAAAGCAAGATTGTTGTGGCAAGCAGGATTATATTTAGGTTACAACAAAGATATGGCAAAAAAAGTTATGCCGAAGGATATAATTAGTTACAACAAGAAGGTGTTCAACGTTAAGCTTAACGAACTTAAAGACTAGTTAAGTCGTTCTTCTGCTTGTTATTGAAGCGTATTTTCAGTAGAATAGCCTCTGTTTTGGGGCTGTAGCTCAGTTGGCTAGAGCACCTGCTTTGCAAGCAGGGGGTCCGGGGTTCGAGTCCCCGCAGCTCCACCATGGTTTTTTCGTGGCCATTAGGCCAAGAGCAGACCATAATGTTGTTACGAGAACCCCAAATGTCCAAAGGACGGGGTTCGGCGAAGCGAGTAAGCGCGCAGGAACTTGTTCCGAGCACTTACGAGCGGGGGAAGCGAAGCCGCTGTCCTCCGCTTAACAGACATGGGGCTAAGGAGCTTTCGGGCTTCGAAGCTCCACCACGGGGTTGTAGCTCAGTTGGTTAGAGCGCGTCACTGATAATGACGAGGTCGGAGGTTCAAGTCCTCCCAACCCCACCACAAACACCGAAAGGTGTTTTTATTATCGCTTATCCTTGATTAATACTGTCAACTCCAGTGATAATAGTGGTCATGGCTAATGAAAAGTTGAACAAAATACCCGGGAGGCTTGCGCGAAAAGGTTCGGCTGTTTCCACATACAGGGACAGTCTTTTAGTTGAACTGATCTCATTGAACATTACATATAAGAAAGTTAGAACTAGCGCCAACCTGGCGCTTTTTCTTTTGAAGCAACAGGACAATAAAACCCTAATGCACCCCCGCATGTATGACGTGTTCGATGCAGTAGAAGATTTCGTTTATCATTTTGACAACTATTGTCATCGGGTTTATGCGTATAGAGAGAAAATGTTGCTTTACGTAAACACTTTACTTAAGCTTGGTTTTACAGATAGGGAAACAGGCTACGAATTAATAAGAAAAAGACCCACAACAAAGTCTTCTGGGTTCACTAGTCTCCTAAACAAACTTGAAACTAACTCTACAACACCAGTTGGTGAAATAATAAAAAGACGACAAGCGAGAACACACAAAAAAAGTGACAGCCTGGTTGAGACACTGTTGATACAGGACGAAACCAGGTTAAGAGAAGGCCCGGACCATGAGTTAAATAAGTCATGGCAAAAAAATATCAAACAATACGAAGATACTGTAGAAAAGGCACATCGCCTCATTAGCAAACTTGATGATGATATTGAAAAGAAAACTATCGTATACCTAGACAAGGGCGCAAGCAAGAATAGATGATTTAAATACCAATCAAAAGTTATATGATTAATTATATAACTCCACTAGGGTTCGTTAGTACGTATTGATTTTCATTTAATTCAAAAAACATCACTCGTAAGCGATGTTTTTCTTCTTAAGAATCTAGTTGTGCGCGTCAACATCGGTTGATACATCAATCCGTAAAATGTTTGCTGTTGATATATCAGAAACAACAAACTGGACCGACCTCTGTCTACATCTGAAACCAGATGCATCAGTGGGTTTCTCCCTAGAAAGGAGGTAATCCATCCGCAGCTTCCGCTACGGATACCTTGTTACGACTTTACCCCAGTCATCTCCCCCACCTTAGGCCGAAAAATTTCGGACTTCGGGTGTTGGCGACTTCCATGGTATGACGGGCGGTGTGTACAAGACCCGGGAACGTATTCACCGTAGTGTTCTGACCTACGATTACTAGCGATTCCGACTTCAAGCAGGCGAGTTTCAGCCTGCTATCCGAACTGGGACCGGCTTTGATGGGATTTGCTCCATCTCGCGATTTCGCTGCCCATTGTACCGGCCATTGTAGCGCGTTTGTAGCCCAAGGTGTAAGGGAAATGCGGACCTGACGTCGTCCCCTCCTTCCTCCCCGTTACCGAGGCAGTCTGACTAGAAAAATCCAACTAATCATAGGGGTTGCGCTCGTTGCGGGACTTAACCCAACATCTCACGACACGAGCTGACGACGGCCATGCATCACCTGTCACTGCATTCTAAAAGCACTTTCTACTTTCGTAGAAATTTGCAGGATGTCAAACCTTGGTAAGGTTCTTGGCTTATCATCCAATTAAACAACACGCTCCACCGCTTGTGCGGGTCCCCGTCAATTCCTTTGAGTTTTAATCTTGCGACCGTACTCCCCAGGCGGGATGCTTAACGCGTTAGCTTCGCTACTACAGGGGTCGATACCTATAACAGCTAGCATCCATAGTTTACGGCGTGGACTACCCGGGTATCTAATCCGGTTCGCTCCCCACGCTTTCGAGCCTCAGTGTCAGAAATGGCCCAGTAACCTGCCTTCGCCATTGGTGTTCCTCCTAATATCTACGGATATCACTCCTACACTAGGAATTCCAGTTACCTCTACCATTCTCAAGTTGATCAGTTCAAAATCCAGCCACAGGGTTGAGCCCTGTGATTTCACATTTTGCTTAAAAAACCACCTACGCATCTCTTTACGCCCAGTAATTCCGGATAACGCTTGGATCCTCCGTATGACCGCGGCTGCTGGCACGGAGTTAGCCGATCCTTATTCATGGGTTACCGTCAAAATCGTCACCCATAAAAGCAGTTTACAACCCTAAGGCATTCATCCTGCACGCGGCGTTGCTCCATCAGACTTTCGTCCATTGTGGAAGATTCCCTACTGCTGCCTCCCGTAGGAGTCTGGACCGTGTCTCAGTTCCAGTGTGGCTGATCATCCTCTCAGACCAGCTATGGATCGTAGCCTTGGTAAGCTTTTACCTTACCAACTAGCTAATCCAACGCAGGCTCTTCCCAAACCGTATAAAACTTTAATCCGAAGACCATATGCGGTATTAGCTCCGGTTTCCCGAAGTTATCCCTCAGTTTGGGGTAGATTCCCACGCGTTACTCACCCGTCCGCCGCTCGACACCCGAAGTGTTTCCGCTCGACTTGCATGTATTAGGCACGCCGCCAGCGTTCATCCTGAGCCAGGATCAAACTCTCCATAAAAACTCGGCAGCAAGCTGCTGAGTTGTCGCTTAGAAATTAAGCGACGAAAAGTTTCTTTGCTCAAAAATACTGTTTTTGCACTTCCTCCGGAAAGAAGAAGTGACTAACAATCATTGTCAAAAAAAATTTGACGTTGACGCTGCACAACTAAATTCTTAATGAACGTCAAGGGTACTGCTCTCTCCAACGTTACATCAGTCGAAAAAAGTCTCCCGCGAGACTCAGACTATCCTATCTGTTATGACCGAGAGTGTCAAGAAGATTGTTCCACTTTCGCTCATTTGTTGCACTAATATTACTTTGCTCATGCGTATAACCGTAGTGGTAATGTTTTATTTTTTACGACGTTTTTGTCTTTTTAACTTTTTTGCGCGCCTTAGTTCGGCTGCTTCGTTATCTTTCTCGTGCATGAAATTTGCCACTGACTGAGGGATGAATACTATTGCCCATACAAGTATCCAGGCAACGACTAGTATAAGCCACAGCTTGCTTTTAAACATGCCAAGACTGATGTCGTTTGCCCACAAAACGAACAAACTAAACAACGCAGGTAGCAGTAGTCCATAGGCAACCCTGCTGGCAAGACTTTTGGCGGATGGCAATTTTTTAAATGCCCTACGCTTGAGTACTAAGTACACAGTGATGCTCATTATTACGACAACTGCCATTACTATCTTGGTTATGAACTTTTCGTTCTCTCCATAATTCCAAAAGTAGTTCACTGACTTGTCTGACCAATGTTCATTCATTAATAATAAGCTGACAAACAGACCGACCACTGCGCCGGCTGCAACCTCGATAGGCGTGTGACCAAGCACTTCAATGAGGTTAATCTTCTCGCCCCTTGGTGTAACTCTGTTGATTCTATCCTTTTGCAACTGCATCAGCCTCTCCAGGAGCGTGCCTTGTTCGCCAACAGCACGGCGTACATTCAGAGCGTCGTAGACCACTATCATTGCTAACACCAAAGCTATACCGAAAAATGTACTGTCAATACCCTCGACAAAGGCCACTGATACTACAAGCGCAACTACAATTGCCGTGTGAACACTCGGCATGTTGCCAGATTTAATGAAGTACCTCAGGTTCACATCACCCTTCATGGCTTTAACACCAAATTTCAGAAATTGAGCTATCAAATAGGTGATCGCCGGAACAATCACTACTGGGTTGGAGAAAAATTCTTTCATTGGCTATTTCTTTTTCTTGGCAGACTTAGCTTTGGCTTTGGCTTTTTCCTCTTCCTTTTTCTCTTCATCGTCTTGGGGTGGCTGCTGGACGAGCCCGACCGATGCAACACTGTCTTTTGGTGCAAGCCGCATGATTCTAACGCCTTGCGTCGCTCTACCAATAGCTGGGATGTCCTTCAAACTTAATCTTATTACCTGACCCAGTTTCGAGATTACAATCACTTCGTCGGCTCCAGCCCTTAAGGATCGTACTCCTACAAGGTTTCCAGTCTTCTTGTTCACAATAGCTGCTTTGATGCCGACTCCACCTCTTCTGTGGGGAGTAAACTGACCGATCTTCGTGCGCTTACCATAGCCATATTCGCTAATGACAAATATAAATGCTTTTTCTTCAGCGACATTCATTCCGATAACTTGGTCGCCTTCTCGGAGTCTAATACCGCGAACACCCCTAGCGGAACGGCCCATAGCTCGAACGTCTGTTTCTTTAAATCTTATGGACTGCCCAAGCATGGTCGAGATGATAATCTCTTCCTGGCCGTCAGTCTGCCTAATCCATTTAAGTTCGTCGTCGTCGTCTAATTTTATCGAGATGATGCCCGAGGTACGAATATTTAGGTACTTTTCCAGCGCCGTCTTCTTGACGGTGCCTTTTCGTGTGCACATAAATAGATAGCCTTCACCTTCTTTTATGTGCTCTTTGAGCTTGATGATTGAGCTAACGGTCTCTTCTGGCTGCAACTGCAACAGGTTCACTATGGCGATGCCTTTAGCTTTCAATCCAACTGGCGGTACTTCGTATGTTTTGAGTTTAAGGACACGTCCTTTGTTAGTAAAGAAAAGAAGCTTGCCGTGAGTATTCGCTATAACTAGCGCGTCAATAATGTCCGCTTCTTTGGTAATCATTCCTCGCTTGCCTTTGCCACCTCTGCCCTGGGCACGATACTCGGTTGCTAAAGATCTCTTGATGTAATTACCCGCTGTTAAGGTTACAACAACTTGCTCGTTCGGTATCAAATCTTCATCGCTCATCTTGCCAAGCTCGTTATCGATAATCTTAGTCCGTCGTTCGTCACCAAATTTTTCTTTTACTTCTAAGAGCTCGTCTTTGATGATGGCCATAATCATCTTGTTGTCACCAAGAATCTTTTTTAGCTCTGCAATTAGCTTTTTGAGTTCAGCTAATTCGTCTTCGATTTTCTTTCTCTCGAGACCGGCAAGTGTCCTAAGCTGCATAGCCAAGATGGCTTTAGCTTGGATCTCGCTAAGTTTGAACTGCTTGATTAAATTCTTCTGCGCTTCCTCAGGAGTTTTACTGGCTCTAATCGTCTTAATTACTTCATCGATATGATCGAGTGCTAGAGTTAAACCTTCTAATATATGCTCCCGCGCCTGTGCTTTCCTGAGTTCGAACTCCGTACGGCGACGCACAACTTTCTTGCGGTGCTTTAGGTACTCTTTTAAGATGTCTTCCAGTCCAAGAACTCGTGGCTGAATGCCATCAATCAGAGCTAGCATGTTGTAGTGAAGTGACGTCTGAAGGGGAGACATTTTGAACAGTTGGTTTAGAATTTTCTTTGGATAGGCGTCTTTTCTGAGATCGATAACAATCTTTACATCGCCTCTGGCGCTCTCGTCACGAAGATCGCTAATACCGATAACTCTTTTAGTCTTCACTAGATCAGCAATCTTCTCAACTAGCGAAGCCTTATTAACTCCATATGGAATCTCCGTAACAACAATCCGATGTCCGCCTTTCTTTGAAGGATTCTCTTCAATCTGCGCAACTGAACGAATTGTGATTCCGCCACGCCCCGTTGCATAGGCACCGCGCATCGGCTCACCGCCATAAACAATCCCGCCTGTCGGGAAATCTGGACCTTTAACGTGCTTAAGTAAATCTTCGAGTGTGGCATCTTCGTTGTCTATAAGTTCAACTGTAGCGTCTACAAGCTCACTGAGGTTATGTGGCGGGATGTTAGTCGCCATACCAACAGCAATACCGATCTGTCCATTAAGCAGCAGGTTCGGCAGCTTAGCTGGCAAGACCGACGGTTCTTGCTTGGAGTCGTCAAAGTTTGGACGGAAATCTACAGTATCTTTGTCGATATCAGCTAGCATTTCTTCTGCAGGCTTAGTCATCCTGGCTTCCGTGTAACGATAGGCGGCTGGTGGATCGCCGTCCATTGAGCCAAAGTTACCTTGGCCATCCACTAGCTCGTATCGCATAGACCAAGGCTGCGCCATACGAACCATAGTGTCATAAATAGAGCTATCACCATGCGGGTGATAACTACCCATTACGTCACCTACAACTGTTGCAGATTTGCGGAACTTAGCGCCTGAACGCAACCCGCTGAGACCCATAACGTATAGAATTCGTCTTTGTACGGGTTTAAGCCCGTCACGCACGTCTGGAAGTGCCCGGGCAACGATAACTGACATCGAATACTGCAAGTAGCTTTCTTCCATCTCGTTTTCAATTGTGCGGATAGTAACCGCGGAAGAGCTATCGTCAACAACGATTCCTGTGGCAGGGCCGTTGTTAACTTCCATGTCTTGTTGCTCAGAAACTTCAGAGTTTTCGTCTGGCTGCTTTTCGATTGGATCTGGTATGTTTTCTTCTGTGTCTGTCATAATATCTTCCTATATATCCAAGTCTTTAACATATTTTGCGTGTGTCTGAATGAAGTTCTTGCGAAGTTCAACTTCTGTACCCATGAGTTTGTTGAAAATGGCATCAGACTTCTCTGCGTCTTCTATTTCAACCTTCAAAAGAACACGGTTCTCTGGGTTCATGGTTGTCTCCCAAAGCTCATCGGCGTCTTGCTCACCAAGACCTTTGTAGCGTTGCACGAGTGATACACCGGCTTGTTTGTAGCGTTGCTTTTCACTTTCGTTTTCGTCGACAGGTATGTCTTCTGGGTCTGGCCCAACATCGTTAGCATCTGTCTCCTTGCGCTTTTTCTTTTCTTCAATCAATTTGTCGATTAGCTTGTCTTTTTCGTCATCATTATATGCATAATATTTCTTACGGTTCGCTACGATTTTGTAGAATGGTGGCTGCGCGATATATATATGCCCCGATTCAATTAGTGGCCGCATATGTCGGAAAAAGAACGTCAGAAGAAGTGTCCTTATGTGAGAACCGTCGACATCGGCGTCAGTCATAATAATGATTCGACCATAGCGCAGGCCTTTGGGGTTAAATTGTTCGTCAATGCCAACACCAAGAGCTTTAATCATCGAGGTTATTTCATTGTTGGCCAACATTTTGTCTAGTCGTGCTCGTTCAACGTTTAGCACCTTGCCCCTGAGAGGTAGAATCGCCTGTGTTTTACTATCGCGACCTGTTTTAGCTGAGCCACCAGCCGAGTCTCCCTCTACTATGTAGAGTTCGGAAATAGCAGGGTCTTTGCTCGAGCAATCGGAGAGCTTACCAGGTAAAGATGTTCCTTCTAGTACACCCTTTCGAATGACGTTATCGCGAGCCGCTCTGGCAGCTTTTCTCGCTTGGGACGAAAGAATGGCTTTGCCAATAATCTTCTTTGCGATTGCAGGGTTTTCCTCGAGATAGTATGAGAACCACTCTGTCATGACTTGCTCTACGTAGCCTCTGACTTCAGGGTTTCCAAGCTTGTTCTTGGTTTGACCTTCAAACTGCGGATCTGGTAGTTTCACTAGAATTATCGCGGTGATTCCCTCGCGCGCGTCTTCACCTGTAAGATTTTCGTCTTTCTCTTTTAGAAGACCGTTTTTACGTGCATATTCGTTAATTACTCGTGTGAGGGCCGAGCGGAATCCAGTGATGTGCATACCGCCGTCGGGATTGTATACGTTATTAGCAAAAGGCTTAATAATTTCGGCGAAAGAATCTGAGTACTGTAAGGCAATCTCTACCATCGAATCTTCAACCTGCTTCTCGACATAGAACATTTCATCACCAATAACTTCCTTGCCTGTATTCAAATGACGGACGTACGATTGTATTCCGCCTTCAAAATAAAAACTGTACTTCTTCCCTGATCGTTCGTCGAATACCGTGTTCTTAATGCCTTTTGTCAAATACGCCTGATGGCGCAAGTAATCAAGTACCCATTCGTATTCAAATTCCACCGTTTCAAAAATTGTTGTGTCTGGATAAAAAGTAATGATGGTTCCGGTGTCTTTCGCAGGCCCAACCACTTTGATTGGCCCTTGTGGCACACCTTGTTTGTACTCTTGAACGTAAGCTTTTCCGTTACGATGAACTTCCGCTTTTACTTTCGTTGAGAGCGCATTTACTACGCTTATACCCACACCATGTAACCCACCAGAAACTTTGTAGCCACCGTCGCCGAATTTACCCCCAGCGTGCAAGATCGTCATAACTGTTTCTAGCGCACTCTTGCCTGTCTTTTTGTGCTTGTCTACCGGTATTCCTCTGCCGTCATCCTCAACCTTTACCCCGCCGTCTTCTTGCAGAGTCACAGTAATGTTCTTAGCAAAACCAGCGATGGCTTCGTCGACGGAGTTGTCGGCAATTTCTTTGATTAAATGATGCAGCCCGTCTATACCGGTACTGCCAATATACATGCCTGGGCGTTTTCTTACAGGGTCCAGCCCTTCTAGGACTTGGATCTGTTCAGCATCATATCCTTGAGTTTTTCCGGCCATAACTAACGAACTACTCTCCGTTTATTCGCAAGCAACTTTAGCTCAATTGCTAGCCACCCTTTGCTCGAATTTTTATTATTAAGCGAACGTGTCAACCGTCAGATTTCAGCTAACCGTTACGCTCCTTGCTAACACGTAACATTATACCTGATTTGCAGAGATAACACCATAGTTGCTAATACTAGTTTTATCTGATTAAATACATGTGAAATTGCTTAAGCAAAAAGTAAATAAAAATGTTCAAGAAACTCGTCACAAATCTACCTTTTAGCCCTGGCCTAGCTAGCCAAGTATCTTTCTATGCTAAGCGCCTTAAACAAGAAGAATCCATCAGACGATTTGGCCTACTTTTTGTAGCGTTATCTATGACAGCTCAGAGTTTTATGATTATCAGCCCCCCTGAAGCAGCTATCGCGGTCGGGCCAAACAATATTATTTACAGTGGTGTCACTTCAAAAGACGATTTACTGCAAAAATACCTTAACGGTAGCGATGGCAACGGGCATGACGATATTAAGCAGATCTTTGATTACTATAAAATCAATGAAACTTCCATAATGAATGCCCGCGAAGTTTCAATAGCCTCTACTGATCGAGACGGCAACCTTCGCTCTATTGGTCGCTATAAACAAGGTTTCGCTAGTGAGACCACAGTACCCATACCTGGAACGACAACAACCGTTTATGAAAGGAATCTTTCAGATTGGAATGGAGGCCCCTATAGGGCACTTGAGGGCGAAAGAACCGATGGCACATATTTTGCAGTATTGATGAGTTGCGGTAATCTCGTCATCGATTCAGAAGATGAGCCTGAAAGACCACCCGAGTTCAGCATCAGCCTTACTTGTGAAGCTATAGTTGGTAAAGCTTTTGACCCAGACGGAGACGAAGTACCACTTCGTGCGTGGATTCGTGTAGTGAACGAGCCAAAAACCACTGGTAACTGGATAGACATCACCGGCAAACTCCCCTATACAATCCCTGAAAACCTAAAATCAAGCGAAAATGTAACTAGAGTTTCTGTGGAAGCACAGGATATTGACACTGGGCAATGGCTACCAGTCCTTGTCGGTGCAGAAGTTGGTCCGTGTTTGGATCCACCGCCACCACCTGTAACGAAAATCGCTTGCACTTCCCTTCGTTGGATTGACACTCAAAATGTTAGCTTAATAACCCTAGAGGCAAAGGCTTTTGTTGAGAATACCCTTGTGATAGCTTTTAACTTCAGAATCGTCGATTCGCAAAACAGTGTGGTCGCAACTAAAACTATTGAGACTGATAAAACTACCACTTCGTACACAGTCGACTTAGAAGATCCAGGAACTTACACTGCCACAGTAGCTGTCGTTACGGATCAAGGCAACCAAACAAGTGAAAGTTGTGAAGAAACCATTATTATCAGCAATCCAGTTAAGCCAGTGTTTGAAATCCTTAGAAATAAAGAAGCTAGCAACATAACTCAGCAAATTGAAGACGCTAACAACACAGTCGCTAAGCCGGGTGACAATATCGAGTACCGTCTAATCACTAGAAATACCGGTAATGTAGCGGGCGACGTTGACATTAAGGAAAATATGTCCGACGTACTTGAGTACTCTCAGCTTCTTGAAGCCCAAGACGCTAAGTACCACGAAGGTACAGGGATCCTCGACTGGGGCACAGTGGAATTGCAACCCAACGAAACCGACATACGTATTGTGAAAGTGCGGATTAATGACTCTATCCCAGCTACTGCTAGATCGGCAGGAGATCTAGCATCTTATGACTTAGTGCTCAGAAACGTTTACGGCGACGATGTTGTCAACATTAAGGTTCCTTGTTCAAGTGCTGGTAAGTGTGTTGAAGGAATAGTACAGACCCTGCCCAACACGGGGCCAGGTTTAAGTACTTTTATAAACACAATTTTAATAATGAGCAGCGTTTTCTTCTACATGCGCAATCGTCAGACCAGTCGAGAGCTACGCCTTATTAAGTCAGAGTATAATTACAGTACACAAGGAGCTTAACGGGATATGTCTGGAGAGAAACCTACAGTTAAACCAAACTATGAATCGCTTCCAGAGAGCGAGGGTTCAAAAGAGCAGTCTGAGAAGATCAAGTCTCGTCTTGAAAAAGAAACTCAAACCGTTGAGAAGCGAGGCTCTGAAGAATTAAGGCAGACCAGAAAAACTATTGAGTCTGAAGCTATAGCTGGAAAAGAAAATCTACTACGGGTTGAAGAAATCGAAGATAGTCAGCAATCAATAACAAAGGCTGAAAAGACTCGCACGTATAAAATGACAATGAATCGAATGCAGAATCAGCTGTCAGTTCCCTCTCGCGTGTTTAGTAAATTCATACACAACCCGTTTGTTGAGAAAACTAGTGCAGTTGTTGGCAGTACCGTAGCGCGACCTTCGGGTATCTTAGGCGCGGGAATCGTTGGTTTCGTTGGTATTGCTTTAGTTATGTATTTCGCACGCAAAAATGGGTTTGAAATATCCAACAGTTACTCGTTAGTTGCCATACTCTTTATAGGTGGTTGGACACTTGGCTTATTGTTAGAACTAATCTTACGGATTATCCGAAAAACCAGGTAGTCACTTCTTTTCTGGGTAGTGAATCTTGCCGTCTTTGTCGATGTATATATCGTCTTCACCGGGCTCAACAGGAGAGGTGGGGTCTTTTTTCATCTGGCCTTTGATTAATGCTGCTAAGTCGCTTACATCAGCCTTGTCTTGGTCAGCACTAGCTAGGATGTTTGTTTTTAATATCTTGTTTTCATCAATTTGCATACTCTGATGACTGTTCGATTTTTTCTTTTTTGTAGTAACTCCAGATCTAGTTACTTTCGGTGTCGCCTCTAATGAAGCAGTGCTCTCTGATCGCGACGTCGATTTAGTCGACTGGGGTGTGAGGGTTTCGCTCTTTGCAGTAGGTGCGGGAGCTTGAGCACTAGTAACGGCTGGTTCTCGCGGCTTTGCTACTGATTTAGATTGTTTTTCTGTTGCAGGTGATTTCGGCTTAGCTTGCTGTGCTTTCTTTCTTTTCGCCAACCACTCGTCCAAGAACGAAGAAGATCCAGGCTTTTGCGCACCTCCAGTTCGATTTGCAGCACTAAAAGACGGTTTTTGTGGCTCTTTGGTTTCCAACCTATCGAAAATCTCTTTTTCTACTACCGCACGTGGACGACCGTACTTTGCTGCAGACAACCTTTTGAGTGCTTCTCCAAGTTGAGGGTTAGGATAACCTAGAGGTGGTAGTGTTGCCATGCTGAAAGGTTGAGACGGAACACCACCTACCATCAAACTAACAACTGCGTTGTAGTTAGGTAGCTTAATGATATCTTCGCTCTCGAACATGGGTTGAGCGTACTTCACTAAGAAATCTGAATCGTTGGCGCTTGCTCTTAGGATAATCTTCGAACCAACGTTTCCAAAAATCGCATCTCTGATCTCATCTGTTAGCTGCCCAATGAATTGGTTAGCTACAATCAAACTAAGGCGGTACTTTCTGGCTTCAGACAAAATTGTGGCAAATGAATCAGTAGAGAAATTCTGAAACTCGTCTACGTACAGACTAAAATCTCTTCTCTCTTCTTCAGGTATATTAGCCCTGCTCATGGCGGCGGCTTGAAACTTCATTACGAAAATCATGCCTAGCAACTTTGAGTTAAGCTCGCCAGTCCTACCTTTACTAAGGTTAACCAGCAAGATCTTGCCCTCGTCCATTACCTGGCGTAGGTTAAAAGAGCTCTTCGTTTGGCCAATAACGTTTCTCATCATCTCGTTAGATAAGAACGCTCCGAATTTACTAACAAACCAGCCCAACACTTCGCTTTTGTGATAATCGCTAGTACTAGCCATTTCCTTATTCCAGAAATCTAACACAGTCTTGTCGGTAACATGCTTTAGCTTCTCGCGTGCGTACTGGTTGTCTGTGAAGACTTTTGGGATATCTATGAAAGTTGCCCCACCTGGATCACTCATCAACGTAAGAGCGGCGTTTCTGAACCAATGTTCATATCGTGGTCCGATTATCCCCGTATGGCCAGGGTCGTACAGTTTGTAAAGCATATTAATGGCTTCTTGAATCAAAAAGTCTTTCTGCTCTGGCGTTTCAAATTCGAATAAATTAAGACCGAGTGGATAATCCATGTCTGCTGGTGAGAAATATATTACATCTTCAGTTCGTTCTTTTGGCACCATGCTCAGTAGCTTTTCCGCAGCATCACCATGCGGATCAATAAAAGCAAAGCCTTTACCGTCAAGCATATCCTGCAAAGCCAGATTCTCTAATACTACTGACTTCCCCGTACCTGTCTGACCGACTAAGTACATGTGCCTACGTCGATCTTTTTTACCAAGTCGTATTTCTTTTTTTACCCCTCTAAAAACATTGTAACCTAGCAGTAAGCCTTCATCGGGAACGTTAACTGGGCCGTCAACCTGTTTCGAAGACTGGCGTTGTAGCTGTGAAGTTGGGGTGACCCTTTGATCAGGTAAATGAAACAGAGTGGCTAGCTCGATACTGTTAAGAATATTCTTGTTAGCTTCTTGCGGAAAGAACCTGAAGATAAACGCAGTAACAAAACTCTCAACATCTTTTGCGGGCGTAAATTTAAATCCATTTTTTCCAGGAGCATCGAATAGCGCGAAGGTAGCGACTAAGTTGCTCAGAATCTTCTGAGAATTCACTGCGGTGTTTGATGACGCAACTAATCGTATTAGAACCTCATAGCCGGGGTGTTTAGTCTTCTCCTCTATTGAATCCATTAGTTCTTGATCAATACCTGAGATTGGCTTTGATTCATTTTTTTCTGTCTCGCTTCCGTCGGGAGATTTCCACAATGCACGTAGTAAGTCACCCGCCAGCGAACCTGCAGCTTTAGTTGTGGAAGTTTTCTTTTTGCCTTTTCGTATCTTACCTGACATCAATAAAGAGTTTTTTGTCCACTTCGAGTTCGCGGGCCTAAACAAAATCTGTATTGCTGCGCCGTCTTCTTTGCCCAATGTTGAAAATGCATTCAAGATAGATTGCATAGAATCACGTTTAGTGTCCCTGTAGGTGGCGATTGGCTTGGCGGAACTTTCCTTAAGCGTAAGTTCACCTCCAATTGTCCCGCTTATCTTACCCACTGGGCTAAAAACGTTATGGTCCTCTACCTCTTGAAGCTGCGCGTTAGGGTAAGCGCTGACTACTGCTTGTTTGACAACTGAAACTAGGCTGATGGGCACAGCTGCATAGTAATGAACAAGTCCTTTACTGGAAACTACTTCGAAAGCCATGTGTCGTTGACCGTAGAAACGAGCACGAAAACCCTTCTTGTTTGTGCTAGTTAAGATGTTGTACAAAACCTGAGCTTTGGAAATTGTCTCATCAGCTACATCTCGCGTGTCGCGTCCGCCAACTTCGGTGTCTGTACTCGAGGGCGGGAGATGGATCAGTAATGACACCATTTTTAAGCCTCGTTCATAATTCTTCGCTTCTCGAAATACCTTACGAGAATGAAGATAGATGAATAGACCTGCAAGTGTTATGATCGTGATTATGACTATAATTGTTATTATCACAACGACTCTCTATCTGTTAGGTTTTTCTTGTCCATACCTTTTTTCTTGGTAGTCTTCCTGAAGACTGCTTACCTGATTTTCTTGAGCGTAAGGGTCGTCTTTGGTTTGTTTAACAATAGTTTTAGCTTTATCAACCCACGCTTTTTCAATGACGTCTACTTCATCGGCAACCATCGGTAGGGCTGAACTTTTGGAGGCAGTTGTTGCTGGGGTCGTTGGGGCCGGCGCAATAGCCTGCGGCAGATCAACAGATGAATATTGTGGAGCTGGCCCAGCCTGATTCACTTTATCGCCTTCAGCTATCACAATTTCTGGAGTTGTAGCAAAATCTGGCCTTTGTTCGTGACCACTAATTGAACCCCCTGACTCAGCAGCGGGATCACTGTTTCTCTCTGGTGTGATAGGTTTGGGTAAGTTTTGTTCTTTCATACCAGGTGAGTATATCAAAACACCGACATTAGCACACTAGTTAGCGCCAGGTTTTAGCGTAGCTCTCCTTACGTAAAAATTTATCAAGCCGGCAAATACTACAATTAGCGCAACATCTAGTATAGTTAGCTGCCTCAAGGTTCCAAGAGCGAGAATTATAGTCGGAATCAGTGCTAAACCAACTAACCCCTCAATAGACACCCTCATTGATCTTGTAATAATCATTTTGACTAATGTTAAAGTTGTAATAATCGCAACGAACACTAATATAAAAAACATCGTCACGCCCAGAGGGCCAATTGCCTTGGGCGTACTGGCTGTGACTAGAACGTAAAGCGCGGTGGTAACAGCAAATAACACACCTGTAACCAAAGTTAGTCTTATGGGCAACTTGTATATGTAATTAGGTTTGAGTTTCTTTAACTTCATAGAATCAATTTACTACTGAAAGCGATAATTTCCAAATTAAAAACTCTCCCGAGAATTATAGGAGAGAAAAGATGCTAGAGCAACAAATCCGCCCTTGTAAAATTACTTATGTGGCGCTTGCCGCTCTAGCGGTGACTGACCGCTCGCTTTGCGAGCGTTAACTGCTTTATCTACCGGGGTAAACAAAACAAGCCGCTACTGGCTATCAGTAGGGCACATAGATTCACTTAATAAAATGAATCCGTGAGCCCTACTAATTTTTGTTTTAAAGGTACGACTATCAGTACGGGAATCACTTTAGCATGAGTATTATGCCTTTACAATTGAATTCAATCAATTTTCATAGTATTTATTACTACATTCATCTGTTATTACTATATAAATCATGTTGTGTAATTTACGTATTGGTACACTTCTTATGTGAAATTATCTTAATATTATAGCTAGATTTAAGCAACTCGCCTTCTCCATGCAAATTACGTGGCTCATTTAATCTTAGCTACGAAACTGGATTTGATGTTTGTGAGTTGTCTATAATTAACAAGTATGAATAAAGTTAATTATAGAACACTAGCCAAAAACCGTCGCGCACAATATGACTATGAAATATCCAGAAAGCTGATAGCTGGTATTGTTCTTAGTGGTCCTGAAGCTAAAAGCATACGTGGTGGCGCAGTTAGTCTTAAGGGATCGTTTGCAAATTTTCTTAACGGTGAGCTTTGGCTTAACAACATGCATATCTCAAAGTATCAGTATTCTAGCTTCGAGAGTAGCTATGACCCAGAACGACCTAGAAAGTTATTAGTTAATAAAAACGAGTTAGTTAAACTGCTGGCTGATAGGAAGAATGGTAAACACGTGACTGCCTTATCTATCGGCGTTTCAGGCAAGTACATAAAGGTGGAGCTTGGGATTGGTCATAGCAAGAAACTTTATGACAAAAGACAGAAGATTAAAGCAAGAAATCAGCAACGCGACGCCCAAAGATCAAGTAAAAATTAAAAGTATTCCAAAAAAGTCATTGACACCCATTTCGCTAGTGCTATAAGATGTACTCGTGCCTGAATAAAAAAAGTATTCAGACATACAAAAACAAAAACTGAAACTGTAAACAACGGCTTCTCGCAAGCCGTTGTTTATTTTTACATTGACTACTGTAAATTAATAGCCCAGCTTCTAGCTGGGCTTACCTGTCATGGTGGAGCTGCGGGGAATCACACCCCGGTCCGTATGGTGAAATGATAATCTTCTACATGTTTAGGCTTTTTATATAACTGAAGCGCTTAGGAAAAAGCCAAAATTAACGCTCAGGTTGCTGCAAAATCTTATCTCTGCCCTGCAGCTGTAAACAAAGACCAGAACGATATATGACATTGTTTTAGCTTATCGTTCATCAGCTAGACAACGGCATTTGGTATTAAACCAAAGCTGGCGCGAAAGCTGGTACCTGAAAGATACTAGCTACTCGCTTAACAAATGTGTTTGCATTTATTGGTTGCCGCACATAACGATTGCGGCGAGACGGCATGCGAATTATCATGTCAATGTCCAAACGTCGAAGCAAATTCAGCCCCATGTGTTATTATACAGTACAATCGATTTAAACTTTGTGCAAGGACAAGCGTTATTACATACATGACCACCCATGTTTATTCATCTGCAAGCATTGGCCTGACCGGGCGACTGGTAGACATTGAATGCGACATGACGAATGGCTTGCCGGCAATAGTGATAGTTGGGCTTGTCAATAAGTCCGTAGACGAATCTAAGGAACGCGTTAGGAGTGCAATTGTTAACAGTGGCTTTCAGATGCCTCGCAAAAGAATAACTTTGAACCTTGCCCCCGCTGACCTGCCCAAAGAAGGCTCAGGCTATGACCTTGGTATGGCGGTAGCTATCTTGCTTTCCAGCGAACAAATAAAGGCCAGTGTGCGAGACGCAACATTTATTGGTGAACTTGCGTTAGACGGACTAACTAGACGTGTTCCGGCAATCCTTAGTCATATAGACGCAGCTATCAATGAAGGTCGCAAATCGATATACATTCCGACGGGTAATGCTGCTCAAGCACAATTGCTTGCCGACAAAATAAACATCCACCCCATAAAGAGTTTGAAGCAGTTGCATGCGCACTTATCTAAGGTGCAAATTGTCAGTCCGCTTCGTCATAATGAAAGCTCCGTCGATAATCTTAAAGAAGAGCCTGAGATTGATTTTGGGGATATCCATGGCCAAGAAACAGCCAAAAGAGCTCTTGAGATAGCTGCAGCCGGTAGCCACAACATACTGTTCAGTGGTCCGCCAGGCGCTGGTAAAACAATGCTGGCTAAAGCATTAGTCTCGATATTGCCTCCTCCGTCACTTAGAGAAATGATTGAAATAACTAACCTTCATAGTTTGGCCGGCTCTACAACAAAAGATATTGTGGTTACCAGGCCATTTAGGAAGCCGCACCATACCTCCAGTCAGATTGCTTTAGTTGGCGGAGGTCGCGGTGCTTTGCCCGGGGAAATAAGTCTTAGCCACAAGGGTGTGCTATTTCTTGACGAAATACCCGAATACAGCCGTTCTGCTCTTGAGGCACTAAGACAACCTCTGGAGGATAATGAAATAGTTGTTTCGAGGGCTGACAAGAAAATAGCCTACCCCGCTGATTTCATGCTAGTTGCAACACAAAACCCATGTCCTTGTGGCTATTACGGCGATGAAACTAAAGAGTGTATTTGCACGACAACCCAAATAATCAACTACAACAAGAAACTTTCTGGCCCTCTTCTTGATAGGATTGACCTGATTGTCTATGTAGACAAGGTAGATACTTCTAAATTACTGGTTGACAATCCAGGCTCAAGAAAAAGCGTTGAACTGCTCAGGAATGTGGTTAACGCAAGAGAAACTCAAGACAACCGCTTTAATAGTCGAGCCGGCAAAACTAATTCTTTGATGAGTAACAAAGATATAAAGTCTAAATCTAAAATAACTACTGAGGCAAAGGATTTTCTGGGAACTGCCGCCGATAAATTAAAATTATCCGCAAGAGGCTACATGAAGACAATAAAAGTCGCACGAACCATTGCCGATTTGGACGATTCGAAAAACATTAATGTTGACCATATTTCTGAAGCTTTGCGATACAGGCTAAGAAGTACTGACTAACAGATGTTGACCTCTGATAATATTTTTGCTAAACTCTATCTCGACAGTCAAGTAAGGAGTAGATCGTAATCAAAAAGCGAACTCGTTTGAACGAGGCAATCCGTGTACCTGAGGTGCGTGTTATAGATGAAAACGATAATCAAATTGGCGTTTTAAGTACTAAGGACGCACTACAGAAGGCTCGAGATACTGGATTAGATTTGGTAGAGGTTTCCCCAAACGCAAACCCTCCTGTTGTCAAAATAGTCGACTGGGGAAAATATAATTACCAGAAAACAAAGCTACAAAAGAAGAGCCAGAAGAAGAACAAGAGCCTTGACATTAAACAGATACGGTTCGGCCTCAAGATTGGAGAACACGATCTAGATATTAAGCTTCGAAAGGTGCGGTCTTTCTTAGAAGCTGGTCACAAGGTGAAAATTACAGCTTTTTTCAGAGGTCGAGAGATGGCTCATAAAGAAATAGGTTATGACCTTCTTGACAAAGTCCTGCAGAAAATAGAAGATATTGCAGTTGCAGAGCAAAAACCACAATTTTCAGGTAAGTACCTGAGCGTATTAGTAAGGAGTTCCGACAGTGCCAAAGCAAAAAACCCACAAGGGAACAGCAAAGAGAGTTAAAAAGACTGCTTCGGGCAAGCTTCTTCGACGTAATGCATTTAGAAATCATAATTTAGAGAAAAAGAGTGCAGCACGAAAACGAAAATATACTAAGAGTACGAGCATTGAGGGCAAAGCTAAGAAAACTATAAAGAAGCTTCTAGGAGCTTAGGGCAAAAGATTATGAGAGTTAAAAGAGGCGTTACTACCAAGAAGAAACACAAGAAGGTCATCAAACAGACTAAAGGTATGCAAAGAGCTCGTCGTAAGAGTGTGAAGCTAGCCAAACAAGCTGTTGTTCGGTCTCTTGAGTATTCATACCGTGATAGACGAAACCGTAAACGTGACTTGCGCAGACTTTGGGTTACCCGCATTAACGCTGCAGCGCGTGAAAATAACACAACCTACAGTGAGCTAATTTCCAAGCTAAAGACCAGCAACGTTAAGCTAGACAGGAAAATATTGAGCGAGCTCGCCGTTAATGAGCCTAGCGTATTTTCTGATGTAGTTTCTTTTGTCAGCAAGTAGTCCTCTTTGTTTAATTAAGTGAACAGTATTTAAAAACCCACATATGTGGGTTTTTAAATACTAGGTTGTCTGTAAGCCGGGTTTTGTCCGCCAGTTGGCGGAGTGATCATCTATCTAGTCCAGCAGTAGCCGGATCAAGCGGATTAAATCGTACACCCAAGCGAGTAGCTTGTGTGGGCACACTCCTTGCAGCAGATAGGGTTTACCTTCCTCAGTAGTCACCTACTGAAGCTGTGGGCTCTTACCCCACTCGTTTCACCTTTTCCCTTTTTACGGGGTAGTTTCGTTTCTGTGGCACTTTCCCTGAAGTTACCTTCGGTCGCCGTTAGCGACTATCACTACTCTACGCTGCCCGGACTTTCCTCCAAATGCTTTAAAAGACATCTGGCGACCACTCGAGCAACCTAGCACCAGAATTGTATATAACTAATAGGTAGCTTTCAAGCCGTATGGCTGTCCAACACTTCGTTAACCTTTGCATCGGCTAATTTGTTAAGCTCACGACGCACATGCGTATAGGTCACTTTGTTGAAATTTTCTGACAACTTCTTGATGTCAGAATGAATTGGCCATAAGTCACGATTCTTGATCTTGTACACGCCCTTCATCTGGTTTACCACCAACAGGCTGTCTATGAAAAAAAATAATTCGTTTGGCTCATATTTTAGTGAGGATTGTATTGCTAATTTAACAGCCTGATATTCAGCCTGGTTGTTCGTTGTTACGCCCAAATACTCACCACCTTCTTCGATAATCTCATCTTTGTCGTTAAAAATGACGAATCCCGAGGCACTTGGTCCCGGGTTACCCCTAGAGCCACCGTCGGTGTATATGGTCAATGACCTCTGTTTCTTCGTTGATTTTATTACATCATTTTTTTCCAGTAGCTCTCCTAACGCACCCTGCCACCTCTTTGTCTTGTCGTCGCTTGAAGAGATGGTCTTTTCACTACCCGCACTGTCTTTACTCACGATTTCTCCGCCACGTGTAAAAATGGCTAGGCCTTGTGAGATACCTAGCTGTACCACTTTTTCTTTAGCTTTCTGCTCTTCGTCTTTCATTATTCGTATGTGATTATGAGTAAACTTGATGAGTTCTGCAACTTCTACGTTTAAAGAAACTCACATCGGAAGCCTTGCGACTCTTGGTGTAAATGGTGCCACGTGGCACGTTTCGAAATATAAAACTCCCTGGTAAGGTGATGGGGAGTAATCTACCTGGAGTACACCAAGTGGGTGTTCGCAACTGTTCGCCAAGAACGACCAGTCATATAGAACTCCCTATAGATTAGTATTCAGGAAACTACCTTCCCGCCACCTCCACCAGAGGGCACTAATAATTATACAGGATTAAACAAGCTCAAACCCTACAATAACATTCCACAGCACACTTACAGCTTCCCCGATAACTGGCGCAATGAATCTGAAGGCAAAAAACATAAATAGAAGTATCGCTACAAAACCCGCCCTTTCGACTGTTTTCATCAAGCTCCTTAACCCATTCGGGGCAAAGGCATACAGGAGTCGAGAACCGTCAAGCGGCGGGTACGGAATCATATTGAAAACAAAAAACGAAAGGTTCACCAGAACAAAAGTTCCGACAATTATATAACTAGTGCCGCTCGTTATAGATAAAAGCCTCATCACTCCTCCAGCAAAAACAGCCAAGCCAAGATTCGTTAGTGGGCCAGAAATACCAACAAGTGCTGCGCCATATTCACCGTACTTTACTTTATACGGGTTGAACGGAACTGGTTTTGCTGCCCCGAACGGAGGTAAGCCAGCCATAGCTAGGAGTATAGGCAGTAGAACCGTGGCGAAAGGGTCGATATGCACTAAGGGGTTTAATGACAGCCTACCCATGTGCATTGCTGTATCATCGCCAAGCCAATACGCTACGTAGGCATGCATTGCCTCGTGTACTGTCATGGAAAGTAGTATTGAAACAAGTATTGAAACAAGATACAGCATGTTCATAACCAATTGATTATAACAAAGCGCGATCAACTTTAGCCCGTCATTGACATAATATACAAAAAACAGTAGTATCTATTGGTTATTAAATGAGGTTAATCGTGTCACAAAAGTGTGAAGTCACCGGTAAGGGAAAACAGTTCGGGCATAACGTTAGTTTTTCTCAAAGAAAAACCAAGAGAACCTGGAAACCTAATCTTCAAAAAAAGACATTTGTTGTCGATGGGAAAAAAGTTACTATGAAATTATCTGCTCAAGGTATACGAACTCTTAAGAAAAAGGGTGTTCTTTAGTCTTAAACCCTTTTCAGCGTAACAACTTGCAGCTGCTCTGGCAGAATAGTGTTTTTGTTGATTGAGAGTTTTTCTTGTTCTTCTTGTTGTGCGCCCATTTCATCTAGGAAGAGTTTTAGCTCTGCTTGTGGTACTTCATATTTGATAGCTTTATCGTCGAAGTGCGTTGGTATGACAATCTTTGGTTCAATTTTTCTAGATAACTGCGCTGCGCCTGTACTATCGATTGTGTAGCCTCCGCCACCGACTGGTACGATAAGAATATCCGTCATTCCAATAGCTTCAAGTTGCTCATCTGAGAGTTTGGTAAATATGTGACCAACCACCACTACGCTTACTCCGTCATGAATAATCTTGTATATTACAGATGACTCACCTTTTTCGTCCGTGTGTGCTTGCGCTGACAAGCCTTTGACGGAAAGCCCGCTAATTTCATACTCTCCTGGTGTGTCTATGGTAAACTCGCTACCTTTATAATCAACAAGGCTGGTGTTTGTAATCAAAGAAAAGTTTGCTTTACCTGTGTCAACTTCCACCCCAGGAACTATGGGATCAACAAACATAATCGCTTTTTTTGTGATAATTTTAATACAGTTAGCACCTAGATACTCTATGTCCATTGGTTATCTCCTTATTTCTTTCTCTTTTTTGTTATTGGCTTTTTCACTCTAGTCTTAACACTGAATAGTCCTCTGTCGTCTATTAGCACGGTCTTCTTGGAATTAAGCGCGTTAGCGATAAACCTATCGTGCACATCTAATCGATATTCAAGTTCTTCGCCGTCCATAATTGAATACCTTAGATCGTGCCCTTCTTCTTTCTCGACAGCTGTAATAAATTTCCTAAGTCTTGTCCTGTTTACATCGCCTACTATGAGTATATCTACTGGCGACAAATCGTCACGTGTAAATGCCCCGCTCAGAAACGCTAACTCCACTGCCCCGAGTAATCTTAGTTGAACAACCATATTACTGGAATCACCCTCAGGGGTTTGCTTAGTAGTCACAGCCGATTTAGAACCAAAGATCGATTTCAAAGCTTCGTAGTGTTCGAATTTTTGGCTCACTTCATAATAAAGCTTGTTGTTGCTACTGTCGGAAGTAATGATGCCGATGCTTAACATATTCGCTAGTTCACGACGCACAGAATTAATCTGCTCATCAACTTTTCTAGTAATCTCACGCACGTAAAATGAGCGATTTGGGTTGCTTAGAAAAAGCTGAAGTAGCTTGACTCTGGTTTTTGAACCAAACAATTGATCAATCATTGAACAAAATTCCTCCTCATCTATAAGTATAGTTTACCAATTTGCGGCCATTAGTGAAACAGTTATCTCGGTAGTTTATGAGCCACTGCTGCAGCCTTGTGTGCATATGAGTCATCTATTTGTGCGAGCTGAACACCTTTGCCGTACTTGCGTTCCAAGGCTCTGACGATGAGTTCGTCCGCAAGCTTAGGGTTTTTTGGTAAAACTGGACCATGCAAATATGTCCCGAAAGCGTTCAAAGAAACACACCCTTCTGTTGAATCATCGCCGTTATTGCCTGCGCCTTTAACTATTGTACCTAGCGCTTGCTTTGTGTTATTCAACAAAGTACGGCCACTGTGATTTTCAAAGCCTACTAACTTTCCCCAACGTTCACTGGTGCAACTTACATTACCAATGAGTCTTTCCTTGGAGGTTTCGGTTTGCATGTCAAAAATTGATACACCTGCTATTGTTCCCTTATTCGTTTTAAATTGATGACCAAAAAGTTGATACATGCCGCAAATTGCCAGAAAAATTACTCCGTCTTTGTGCATAGCTTTTAGCGTCTCTCGTTTTGAAGCTAAATCTCTGCTTACTCTAAATTGGCCAGAGTCTTGCCCGCCTCCTGCTACGATAATATCTACAACATTGGGCAGAGTTTCGCCACTCCCACAGTTAACAAGATCGACTTTAAAGTTCCTTTGTTCTAGTCGCCATTTTAACGCGAGCACATTGCCTGTGTCGCCGTATATATTCATCTCTTTATTGTATAAGTGGCAGATTTTTATGCTTTTATTCTTCACCACATATCCTCCACGTCATTAGTATAAGATCTTAAAACTTTCCTAAGCTCCAGCATAGCTGTGTATGTGGGAAAGACTGTAATATCCTCAGTGGTAGCACCAGCACTAAGCGCATGTTCAAATGCAACATTAATGTCTTGAGCTACCTCATCGACGTCGAGGCCCATGTACTGAAACCTTAATGCCATGTCGTACGCTCTAGTACCTCCAACTATTAGTGTTGGCTTATATTTTTTGAGTAAATCGAAGTTCACATCCCAAAGCCAGGACACATCGCGACTATCGGCGTAGTTGTCGTTCACTAGTACCAGCGCTACTTTAGTGTTTTCGTTGATAAAGGTTCGTATATTTTGGTTAAAACCGCCTGGGTTTTTCGCTAAAGCTATATGCACAGTCCTATCTTGTAATCGTATTCTCTCGCCTCTTCCAAATGCTGGGGTGATTTCGCTCAAGCTTGTCAGTACCCTTTTTAAATCAATCTTCTTTTGTAGCAAGTGCCAAACTGTGGCTACTGCTGCTGCTCCGTTAACACCGTTGTGAACCCCTTCAAATTGCAGTTGTGCTTCTTGGGTTTCTCCTGCTACGACTAGTGTTATTTTTTGCTTTGTTTGCTCTTTGAGCAACACATCTACCTGTCCGCTGAAATTCTTTTCTTTGTCATCTGTTGCACCTAATAGTTCCTCGTCAGACGGGAGCATATTTTTTATCTTGTCTGCCGCTCCGAAAAATGTCAACGTTGAGCCAGAAGGTAAACTAGTGCTTAGTCTTGCAATTGGCGGGTCATCAGCATTTAACACTGCACCTTTGGAGAATTTTAAAGCTTTAGAAATTAGTTGAGCTGTGTGGTCGATTTCGCCGTACCGATCTAGCTGATCTCTCATTACGTTTGTAACAGTCACAACCGTCGGTCGCAAGTCTTCTGCGAGATACCTCGAGTGCGCTTCGTCTACCTCAATGACTGCAACATCGAATTCAACCCTACCAGAAAACGAAACTACTCTTAATAATGCGGAGAGCACCCCTCTTGAGAAGTTGCTCCCTGATTTATTGGTGAATACACGGTAGTCCAGTTTCTCTAAAATCCCAACGATCATCTTCGTAGTGGTAGTTTTACCGTTAGTGCCTGTGACCAGAATAATTCCTTCCTCAAACTGAGGTGCGAAACTAGCCAATAACTTCGGTGCTATTTTTTCAGCCACTAAGCCAGGAAGCGCTGAACCGCTATTGCCGAGAAGCCTGCTAATAGCTAATGTGAACTTACCTAGAACGATTGCTGCGATTTTCCTCATAAAAGTATTATGCCCTATGATCTTAGAAACTTCTCTACTAATTGTTCTGCTTCAGTCATGGTCCTAACCCATTCTATTTGTCTATTCTTTTTGAACCAGGTTCTTTGCCTCTTAGCTAAAGCTAAGGTGTTTTTGATTATTTGCTGTTTTGTCTGTCGCATACTAAGTTCGCCGTCTTGCCATCGTTTAAACTCTTTATACCCAATTCCTTGCATACCCTCGCAATCCCAACCGTACTTAGCTGCAATATTCAATGCTTCACGTTTCAAGCCTTTTTTAAGCATTAATTCAACTCGTTGTTCTATGTTCTTCCTTAGTTTTGTTCGCTCAGTTTTTAGACCAATCACGAGCGTATTAGCACGTAATTTGCTGCGCTTGGGCACTTCACCTTTTGTTTCAAGTACCCTGATTAACCTCCTCTTGTTTCTCAAATCTACTCCCGTTAAATCGTAGTTACGTTCATTTATTTTAACAATCAGTTGTTTAAGTGACAACGAATTATAATATTCTCTTTCCTTTTTCACGCTCGTCTTCATGAAACTAAAATTAAAAATGACGCCGTCGATATATAGCCCCGTACCCCCTGTAATTATTGGAATGTTGCCGTGCGCATATATCTGACTCATCGCAACTCCTGCGTCTTTTTGGTATAGACCAGCTGTGTAATCTTGGTCGGGTTCAACAATATTTATTAGATGGTGTTTCACGAGCCGTTGCTCGTCTTTCGTTGGTTTGGCGGTACCTATGTCCATGCCTTTATATACGGCCCATGAATCAGCCGAAATTATTTCACCACCGTAAATTTGTGCCAGTTTCATCGCGATAGCCGACTTGCCGCTTGCGGTTTCACCAACAATAACTATTAACGGTCTACTCATCGGGATAGTGCAGGTGTTTTGTAATATCTATTCGAAAGTCTTCGGTAACTTTAAATCCTTCTGCCTCGAGATCTTTTTTATGCCCAATTTTACCCCCGAAATAACCAGAAGCCAGGCCGCCTGATTTGCTGACTACTCTGTGCCAGGGTAAATTAATTGGTCCATAGTGCGCTAAACCACCAACCTGCCTTGCGGCTCTGGGGCTACCGCAGATGGCTGCAATTTGCCCGTAGGTCATTACATGAAGCTCAGGGATAGCTGCTACTGTTTCGTACACTCTATCTTTGAAGAGATTTGATGTTTTGTTCATGAATCCACTCTACAAGTTCGCTTAAGGGCACACTGGCTTCACCGTCGCTAGTTCTTACACTGACCGTCTGGGCTTCGACGTCTCTTGGGCCAACTATTATTGTAATTGGAATCTTGAACTGTTGAGCGTCGCGAATTTTTTTGCCCAAGCTTTCGTTCCGCCAATCTACCGAATAACGTAATTCATTATATTTTAGCGGTTTCATCAACAACAAATCATCTAAATAATCTAGCTGCATTTTCTCAATATAAGCTTTTATCTCGCTACTGTCACCAATAGTAAGAACTCTTATTTGTTCTGGTGCTAGCCAAAGCGGGAAGTTGCCATTAACGTGCTCAATATAGACACTCAGAAAACGTTCAATTGTGCCTAGTAGCGCACAGTGAATCATTACTGGTGTTTTTTTACTACCGTCTTTTGCGACATATTCTAACCCAAATCTAACTGGTTGAATGAAATCCAGTTGTATTGTGGCCAGTTGCCATTCACGACCAATCGCATCAACCCCTACGAAATCAATTTTAGGTCCGTAAAAAGCTGCTTCACCTAAATCGATTTTGAAATCTAAATTATTTTCTTTTGCGATCGCCTCTAACGCTTCTTGAGCATGTTCCCAGACTTTTTCACTTCCTAGATACGCGTCTGAATCATCTCTAAATGACAAATAGAATTTCAGTTCCATGTCCAGCGTTGCATACATCTCCTGCGCTGCCTGTATTAGAGAGTCTATCGAGGCTTTTATCTGATCTTCCGTGCAAAAGACATGGCTATCGTCCTGTGTCAGAGCACGTACCCTACTTAGTCCATGCAATTCGCCTGATTTTTCATCCCTGTAGTCTGTGGTGTTCTCCATGTATCGTATTGGTAAGTTTTTATAGCTACGGGGTTGGGACGCGTAGATTCTAGTGTGATGAGGGCAGTTCATTGGTTTCATAACCAATTCATCTGAGGTCTCCTGGCTTTCAACTTTAAACAGTTCGTCGCCAAATTTTTCCCAGTGACCTGATTTTTTATATAAATCTGTCTTCGTGATATGGGGAGTCCACACTTTTTCAAAACCACGTTTCCGACGAAGTTCTTGTGAGTATCTTTCCAGAAGCTCTCTAAGTACGGTTCCCCTAGGGGTAAACATCGGCAGTCCAGATCCTACCAAAGCAGAGGAAGTGTAGAGCTCTAGCTCTTTGCTAAGTTTACGGTGGTCTCGTTTCTTAGCTTCATCTAACATTTCAAGGTGTTGCTTTAGCTCATCAGCATTCTCGAATGCCACACCATAAACTCGCTGCATTTGTGTTTTAGTCGCATCACCCCGCCAATAAGCACCGGCAACCCTCAGTAGTTTAAACACCCCGACCTTAGCCGTGCTAGACACATGCGGCCCCTTGCAAAGATCTGTAAAATCGCCATTTGTATAAAAAGACACCGAATCGACATTTTGGGTATTACTAGTTAACCCAAGTTGGGAGGGCTCAATGTCTTTTGCACTAGTTGTGCCATCGCGACTAAGGTCATTTAATAGTTCTGCCTTGAGTGATTGGTTTTCTTTTTTAGCCCACACAACGGCGTCCTCAATCTTCATGTTTGATTGGACAAAGTCCTGATCCTTGGCGATAATTGACTTCATTTCTTTTTCAATTGCTTCGAAATCAGCTGCCGATATATTGTGGCTCTCAATGTCGACGTCGTAATAGAATCCACTTTCTACTACTGGACCAATGCCTAATTTTACCTCTGGCCATATTTTTTTTATAGCTGCAGCCATTATATGAGCCAGGCTGTGCCTCATCGCGTATAGTTCGTCGGATTTATCAGACATGTAGCACCCTAAATTATTTTCTTACTTAACTACTATACCAGAAGTGATGGGCTCAAATAACTGAGAAAAAGAAACATTATGTCAAACTATCCATTTGATAATAGTATTCTATGGATAGTTTGGCATATCTTGCACTTGACCTCTGTCTGCTCTATCATTTAGCAGTATGCCGTTAGCTGTTCCTGGAATATGGGCCCGTAGCTCAGTTGGCTAGAGCGCTTCATTGACGTTGAAGAGGTCAGAGGTTCGAGTCCTCTCGGGCCCACCAGATACACAGTATTCTTGGATTTAACTACCGTTTTGGTATTCTTCACAAATCTTTTGCAAGTACCTAAGATTATGAATAGACAATAAGGTGCCACCCAGTGTTTCGCCAGTTTTTATTAGATGCCTAATGTAGCTTCTTTTATAGCCTGTTACACAGGTGTAGCAGTCGCAAGTTCGGTCAAGCGGTTCGTCGTTATTCGCAAATTTAGCGCTTCTTACGTTCATCTGTTCGTCGCCTTTTATCCAGATGGTGCCATGTCTACCGTTTCTAGTTGGCAGTACGCAGTCAAGCATGTCTATCCCGTGCTCGATAGCAAACCTCAGGTCAATGGGGTGGCCCACACCCATAAGATAGTGTGGCCTCTTGGGGTCGTACAGGGGTTGTAAAAACTCAAGCATGTCATGCATTTCTTTTCTTGGTTCTCCCACCGACAACCCTCCAACAGCCACGCCGTCAACTTGTTGTTCTTGTACAAAGTTTAAACTCTGCTTTCTTAGTTTCTTATCAAGGCCGCCCTGGATAATTCCGAAAAGTTTCGGGGACTTGGTTATATTTCTCGATAAACGCTTGTGCTCTGCCACTGAGCGTTCAAGCCATCTATGTGTCCTGTCCATTGCCTCTTTTTGCCTTCTCTTTTCGTTCGCAAGATCAACAACATCGTCAAAAGCCATTATAATATCAGCGCCAAGGTCGTGCTGAATGCGTATGGAATCCTCTGGACTTATAAATACGCGGTCGCCGTTCTTTGCATTGGTAAATTCAACACCTTCCTCTGTTATTTTCCGCATTTTACCTAATGAAAACACCTGGAAACCTCCGGAGTCGGTAAGCATTAACTTGTCCCAGTTGGTAAAAGCGTGCAAACCGCCATTATTCTTGATTACTTGTTCACCTGGTTTCAAATGTAGATGATAGGCATTCCCTAGAATTAACGAAGCTCCAGTGGCTTTCACCTGTTCGTTTGTTAGGCCTTTCACACTAGCAAACGTCCCTACCGGCATAAACACCGGGGTTAGAACAGAGTGGGAAGCTATGGTAATCTTCCCCTTTCGAATACCGCTAGCCTGATTGTTGACTTCGAAAAACATATCTAACTAGTATATAGTACCGCCAATATCCTCTCCACGGTATATTAGGATTGCAATGCTACCTTGACTTTAATGTGTTTTTCTGTTACTATAAATGTTATGAGTGAACACCGCTCGAACAAGAAAAGCAGGCTAGAGAACTTCCAGTTGTTCTATGAAGCTATACCTATACCTGAAATTAACTCTAATCGAGACATTCTTGAGCCCATAAAGCAAACATCTAGGACGTCTAGGGGTAAGAGAGTATCTAGGCCTAGAGGTTAGCTACTACTGTAAAACGAGCATTTTGCTTCGCAACCTAGCGAGGTTTTTTAGTTATCCACCATTTGAGGTGCTTATCCACTGGTGATTTCAACAGCTGTATGTCAATATGTTGACATGTATTGTGTGTTTTGTGATAACATAAAGACCTCGGTGAGTAATTCGAGAGTTACTCATCAAGGAAGCCGAGTGTGGAGACGGCGTTACTGCGAGAAATGCGGTCGCACTTTCACTACTCGAGAGAATGTTGAGTTGGGCTTCCTGGAGGTAACGAAATTAAACGGCTCTATTGAGCCGTTTAGTCGTTCTAAGCTTATTTACTCTGTTACAGAGGCATGTAGCCATATGCCTGATCAAATGGATTCCTCGGTATCTCTCGTCGAAACCATGGAGCGTGAGATCTTGCGTACGCTTGGGGTAGATTCAAATTCTGTGTCTTCGTCTACTATTGCAGATGTCGCTGCGACCATCTTAAAAAGGTATGATCCTTTAGCACACCTGAAATATGTTGGTTACCAAGCCCAGGCACCCACTAACAAACGCGAGTTAAAATCGTTAATAAAGGACAGTAACTAGAAGGATATCAAGGTTTCTTAACCACTTTCGCTGTTACATCAAATTTGTCTAGGTATATACCCAGAAGCAGGCGTGTCTGTGAATATAGAGCCGTAAATGAACCGTAAATGATACTGGAAATAGGTAAAATTAACCACTGTAGATACATCAATACCGTCTTATGCGCTTTGTAGTGGGCAGGTTTAGGTGGGAGTACCTTTATTGATAAGAATATTGTCAGTAGAATGCCGGCCGCAATAATTGTGTTAAGACGACTCGCAATACTCGGTAACTGATGTGCAACGATGCTGTCCTGACCCTCTGGGCTTAAGAGGATCGGTATCCAAGCTGCAAAAGCTAGAATTAGCGGAACTACAGCCCAGGACACGTGAGCTTCGAAAAGTCTTGCTAGTTTGAAGAAAAGATCGACTTTGTTAATACGATTTTTTGTAAAAAACCCCTTAGTAGCCAAATACGATATGTCGGAAGAACCCCACGCCCAACGTCTTAATTGTATGAACTGAGCTTTTAGTGTCTTGGCATACGTCTCATCAAGTACAGCGTCCTGGTACACGGGCACGTACAGCGGTATAACATCGTGACGACCATCATACGTAAAATATGTCCTCCAGAACTGATGCCCGTCTTCAACTATAGTTCTGACACTCCAGAAGTTGGTGTCTAGTAAGGCTTCTAAGCTCTGGGCATGTGCCGCAAAGTTTCGCATTAAGTGGGGCCGCATGGAGACAATAAGATTCCAAAAAGAATTTCCTGTTGCTAGCACTCGCATTGGTGCTGGAACATCCCAGATATTATTCATGAACATGGGGATTGGCTGGTACGATCGATATTTTCTGTCGGGATCTGTTGCGTAAGTGTAACTAAGATGAGCGAAATATTGGGGGTGTGGCCTATTGTCAGAGTCAAGCGTTGTAACAATCACATTGACTGGCTTTAACCCCTGTTCTTTGATGTATTTATACACGGTTTTACCAGCAAATGTGATATTACCGCCTTTCCCGATTACTTCATTTGGTAGTCCTTCGGGGTGCATTATAGCTACTGCGTGACCGAACTCGTTTCCGTAGCGTTTAATGAGTTTTAAGACAGTTTTTTTAATATCTGCACCGCCCCTTTGTTCGTATGCTAACACCAAGATCATCTTTTCCGGAGAGTAGGCTGATTTGAGCACAGAACGAATTGTTGGCTCAAGTACCTCAATGGACTCATTGACGGCAGCGATAATTACTAGATGATGAATGTTGTCGATCTTAATGTGCTGGTTTTCTCTTTGAGCTGCGTATAGGCAGAGGTTGTCGTAATGACGCTTATCTTCTTTGTTCAAATTACCGATACTTTTGTATTTTGCCAATGATTTGTCTACGTCTTTTAGCTCGCCGAGCTTGTTCGTCCAGTCAATTGAGGTGGCGTGTTTGAGTCTTTTATACCCCTGAGAAACACGGATAGACATCGACAGCGCTTTCACTAACCAGACAACCATAAAGGCTATGACAAAATAAGCTGCATATGTTGGATTTATTAGCGCTAGTAGTAATGGCGTGAAAATTACAGTCCAGCTGATAATACCTGGAAGCATTTCGAATATTCTATAAACACGTGTTTTTTCACTTTGGAGTGGAATCTCAATATCAGTCATTATTAAACCAGGTTAAGTAACGCTCTGGACACGAGTATTAAAAATACCATTATTACTATGTTTAACGCTAACAATGTGACTGACAACGACCGCCTTAGGCGGTACACCTTGATCGCTATGGCTGTATTGATGATGAATGTGGCCACGCCAAACACAATCAACACAAATAGAGACAGCCAATGCCCCTTGTCGCTGAGGCTTTCGTTATATCCTGAATATCGAATAGGCACCTTTATCTCCTGACTTCGTATATTTATTGCAAAGTCGATGTTGTGAATGACCAACAACAAGAAGCCAACTACCAGTAGTAGTGTCGCTTGAGAGTCTTTAAAAAATGGTTGTGCGAAAAATTTTTTTAGCATGTGCTGAATAAGTAACTTATGGTGCGGGTAGCGAGACTCGAACTCGCCTTTCCAGCTTGGGAAGCTGGCATACTACCCCTGTACTATACCCGCATGAAGTACGATAATAAAGTGTTATTCATGAATAAGATTACAGGTCACAGCATCTTTTGGAGCCGATAGGGGGAATCGAACCCTCGACTTCCACTTTACGAAAGTGGTGCTCTAGCCAGCTGAGCTATATCGGCTCAAAAGACACTATGCCTGTTGATGACACTTTACGAAAGTATTCTACCAAAAATAGTTCATTGCAAACAGAGATGAATGTTGCTAGTATTGTCCCGTCCAGCACTCGGAAGCAGTTTGCAGTTCTTAAACTTCCAACACGGGCTCGTGGTGTAGCTGGCCTAACACGCCTCCCTGTCACGGAGGAGATCGCCGGTTCGAATCCGGTCGGGCCCGCCAAACTAAGTACATCACCCCTTGGGTGGTGTTTTTAGTTTGTTGAGTTTGCTCAGATTAGAACCGGATAGGCGCGCAGCGCCCGGTTCGGTGCAGCAAATCCACACGCAGAAGCTTGCTTCCGAGTATGGAGCTTGCGGAAAAGGCAAAGCCGCTATCCGGTCGGGCCCGCCATTGAAACAGTCGCAACCTTCAGGTTGGGGCTTTTTCAATTACGAATTTACTCGTGGATTTGAACCGGATTGGTGCGTAGCACCCGGTTCGATCGCAAGAATCGAGCATAGAAGCTTGGTAAAACCATGACTTGCGGGGTCATTTTCACCACCAGGACACCTGTTGCGGAGAGAAAACTCTAAAAACTTATAAAACTCTTGACCTCTGTCTCTTCCTTATACCTATCAATAAATACTTGCGGATCTTCCCACTCAATGAGTATATGAGCAATTTTTATTTCGTTCTCGTTTACGGACTTAACTCTTTTGATAATGTGCAGCCCGAAACTTGACTCTACTATGCCAGACACTTCCCCGTCTATTAACTCAAAGGCCGCTTTTACTAGGGACTCGGGTAAATCTTTATTGTCTCTAGTGATCGTACCTAAGATACCGTCTTTTCCCTTGGTAAGATCGTCCTGCGAATATTTAGATACAGCTGCTTCAAAAGTCATATCGCCGTTCACCACTGCTGTATGTGCCGAATCTGCAAGCTCCACGGTACTAGTGTCGACAGCTACAACTATCTTCTGTTTCAAAAGTTGATATTTAAGCACCCGCTTCAAATCATTAAGATCCCAACCATAAAAATCTCGCAAGGTGTCTTCCAAAGTTTGGCTGTCTTCGCCAATTCCGCCTGCTTCACGAATAACACTTATTTGACGATCCACGTCTTCATCGGTAACAGTTACGCCGTTTTGAGCCGCAATTTGCCTTACTACTTCGTTTTCTTGGACTCTCAGGAGTGACGCTTCTTTAAGAGCCTTCATAGCCTCTAACCCTTCTGGGCTTTCAAAATCTACATTTTCTTGGTTGATAAGATAATGCGTGTTTTGCCGAACTTCGAAAAGATATTTTTCAAAACTCACCCACGAGCTCCCTACCCTGGACACCGGTACAGGTATGATCTTCGAGATGCGATAGGCAAAATCTCCAATGTTCTGTTGTTTATAAAGCAACGAATAGCTAAATGCACTAAATAACAGTAGTGAGATTATGACTAAAATTGAAGAAATTATAGCTATTTTATATTTTGAGTGCTTGAGTGGGTACTTAAATTTCTTTGCGCTTGCTAAAGCTTCTTCACGGTGTTTAGTCATAGAGTCGTTTGTAATACGTTTAGGGTTAGCTTCTACCATCTTATCTTCGCCACTTATGTAACCCTTGGCTTTAGCTTTGATGGCCTTTGTAGCTTGCTTCCCCTTCTTGTGGAGCGCGTTTTTCTTAGCCTTCAGTTTCTTCGGCTTCTTGATGTCCATGCTTTTTAATTACCTTGATTAGTCTTGTCTGAATCTCTTGAGGATGGTGTATCTTCTCTAGTACTAAATCACCCACGAAAGTTTGTATGATTATTGTACCAAAACCCAGCATAGTTTGCTGTAAACCGGCTATTTGGGAGTTAACATTTTGTATTTTATCTAAGCCCAGATCCACGATAGTCCGATTAAATAACCCCTTCTGGCCTACTTGAACGAACCTTTGGTCGGTAATAATGTAAATACTGTAGTACCAACTAATCCATTCATAGAACATATAGAGCGAGCCCAGTATTAACCCGCCCAACACTAACCAGAGTAAATCTAAATTTGTAGGCCAAATAGTTACCGGAATGAAGCCCAGTAGCATTAGCAATAATAGTCCTATGAGGCCGCGTCGCATAGTTATTGGGTGGCGCCGAAATACTTCAAGTATTTTTTCGTCGTCATGCTGACCTTCAAATGAATGTTTTTTATTCATGTACACTATTATAATTGGATATTAAGATAATTATTAGTTATTCTTTACAATCGTAACAAGACAGGTGCGCTCCGGTAGCTCAACTGGATAGAGCAGATCCGTCCTAAGGATAAGGTTGGGGGTTCGACTCCCTCCCGGAGTACCAAGTTAATTATTGACCCTCTGTGGTCAGTTTTAAATAGTATCTCTGTGCAGTCTAGCTTACGGCTTCTTCTTGCCTAACTCTCTGTAGTCATAAATATGAGCGTATTCAGTTTTGTCATAATCGAATAGTTCGTCATCATTAAAAAATCTAGCTATCTCTTCCTTCGCAGCTTTTTTACTATCAGATGTGTGTACCGTATTGCGACCCTTTGCCATGGCAAGATCTCCACGTATTGTGCCTGCACTGGCATCGCGACTTTGTGTCGGACCCGTTAAAAGTCTCACCGCATCAACACATTCGTAACCCTCCCAAGCCATTACTACAGTCGGTGAGCTTGACATGAATTTTTCTGTGTCAGCGTAAAATGGTTTATCAATAATGTGAGCGTAGTGAGCCTTAAGAATTACTTCATCAAGTTGAACCATCTTTACCCCTATCAGCTTGAGACCTTTTCTTTCGAATCTCCCGACTATTTCACCTATTAAACCCCTCTGTACTGCGTCGGGTTTAGCGATTACCAAAGTTCGTTCCATGAGTTTGCTCCTCGTTTACTTATACCAAGGTTAGCAGTAGAAGTAGGGCTAGTGCAATCCTGTAATACCCAAAAACGGCAAGACTATGTTTTCGTAGAAATTTTAACATCACTGCGATAGCGAAATAGCCAGTTATGAAAGCTGTTGTGATTCCTACAACTAACAATCCTCCACTACTGTTAATTAGCTCCTGCGCTTCTCCTTCGAGAAGTGTTTTTATAAGCGCTCCTGTTAGTGCAGGTATCGCAATTAGGAAGCTGTACTCAGCTGCCTTACCATTACTTAAACCAGCAAACCTGCCAGCGAGTATCGTTGCACCTGAACGTGAGGTGCCAGGTATTAAAGCTAACGCTTGCGCAAAACCTATGCCGACCGCCTTTTTAGTAGATATTCCCTCTAAGCCTATTTTTTTAACTCGGTTGAATCTTGGCTCCAAAACCATGACTAAACCTACTACAAGCAACATAAGCGCAACTGTGGCGGTGTTTCTGAAAGTATCTTTACCTAGTACACCAGAGAACAGGTACCCGAGAACTGCTATAGGAATTGTGCTGATCAAAATATTTCTTGCAAGTGTCCAGTCACGTTTTTTTGTCACGTTTATGTACATCAGCGTCAATTTCTTCCTAAAATAGATCAATAAGGCCAGTAAAGTTCCGAAATTCAATAAAACATCATACTCAAATGAGCTTTTAGCTGAAAAAAATTGATCCGTGAGTATGAGGTGACCTGAGCTTGAGATAGGAATAAACTCAGTAATGCCCTGAACGAAGCCTAGAATTACCGCGTCAATGAATGTCATAACAATTATTCTAGCAAGTAAGCCGGATAAGCAAAATACTATTCGACGAACAGTAAACTCATAAAAATATTGTTGTAATAAACACATGTACCGTTGTGCAAATTACTTCCATACTCTAAGGTGTTACATGACTTCTGTCTCTGCACTCCATATTGTGCGTCATTGGCTGATGACGCTGTTTTGGTATAAAATGACCTTATGTACACTTCTGACTTAATTATTGATTTTCTCGAACATTTGGAAATTGAACAAAATCGATCTCAAAAAACAATTGAGAACTACCATCACTATTTGAATCGGTTTGTCGAATTTGCCGGAGACTTAGAGATTGATAAAATCTCCAGCGAGACTGTTCGTAAATGGCGGCTTTGGCTAAATCGAATAAAGAATGAACAAGGTGAACAAATAAGTAGAACAACTCAAAATTACCATTTGATAGCATTGCGAAGTTTCTTGAAGTACTGCGCAAAAAGAGACATTAAAACGCTTTCAGCAGACAAAATTGAACTTGCACGTGTTGTTAGGAAACAGGTTACTTTCCTTAGTCCAGACGAACTAGAAAGAATTCTTGCACAGCCTAATACCGGTGAGGAGACTGGCTTAAGAGATAGAGCCATACTAGAATTACTCTTTTCAAGTGGTCTTCGTGTTTCTGAGTTAGTTGGGCTAGACCGCGAACACATTAATTTAAAACGAAGAGAATTTACTGTTCGTGGGAAGGGGCAAAAAGACAGACCAGTATTTATTAGCGATCAGGCGGCGTACTGGATAATGTCCTATATAAAACAGCGTAAAGACAATATGAAGCCTCTTTTCATCAGGTACTCGGGTGCACAGGAAAAAACGCATAGCGGCGATTTCATGCGCCTTACTGCTCGTAGCATTCAACGTGTAGTAAAGAAGTACGCTTTGATGGCCGGTGTTACAAAGAAAGTTTCACCGCATACACTTAGGCATTCTTTTGCTACAGATTTAATAATGAACGGCGCCGACATAAGGAGTGTTCAGTCTATGCTCGGCCACAGCAATATCGCTACGACCCAAATATACACCCATATTACCGATCCTCATCTAAAAGACGTCCATAAAAAACACCACCGCAAAAGCGCTGCTTAGTTTGTTCGTTGAGCACAGCTACTAAGAGTGTTCACTCACGAGAGTGAACTTAGTTTAGTCGACAGCTACCTTCAATACTTGGGTTCGCAAAATCGAAATCTGGGTCGGTTGCATGAACGACTTTATCTGTAATCACAAAATTCTTGCAGATATCTTCTGCGCTTAGAATCGCATAGTTTGGCCACAAACTATTTGGTGTCAGATCTACTCTTTCCTCTACTCTTCTGTACACGTCGCCTGCGCGACCCGTTACATCAATAACAGCTTGGACGTCTACTAGCTTTACTAAAGAACCGCCCGCAAATATTTCGATTTTAACGTGCGTCGTTCTGTACAGCGCCTGCACTCTTAAATAGTAGTCGTTGGCTGAATCGTTGAGTGAACCAATTGTTATGCTACAGACATAAGCACCGTCGGAAACACCGAAATTACACGCAGCGGAACTTACGCCTCCGTTCATGCCTGCGGGGGTGGTTACTGCTGCAGCATTATTTGTTGGATTTAAAAAACCGACATAATTATTTATTGAACTTCTGGTTACATTTACTTCTGGTACAGAAATAAGTTGCGTCCTCAACATAGCTGGGAAGCTGTTTCCAGAACCATCGCCCCAGTTACCAGACTGTGGCAGTATGGCTGAGTTGTGCGCCACTACATTCCTGCCGTCACTATCATTTGAATCACCTAAGATGTGCCAGCTAATTTTTAATGAGCTAATATTGTCCGCGCCTGAATCAAGTTTGAAAAATACAGCTTCACCTTCACTCAAAGAGGCTTGATAATCTACGGGTGCAAGTGCGATAGTCTGACAGGTGTAAGCCGTATCGAGTCCGTCAAAGTTCGACAGTACGCCGTCACCAGAATTTGGTCTGCACTCTGCAGCGCGCGCTGCGTCAACACTGTTGTTTTTTATTGCTGTTATTGCATCTTGAACCCCTGACTCAGCGGCATAGTAAGCGCGTGTGGTGAGGTCATCATCAATGGCTTCTCTCTGTTCGTTTATAGTCAATCGTATAAAGCTGGTTGTTAAGACGGATAATATCACCGAAACAAATATGACAGTAATCATTGAAACGGCACCGGTTTGTTGTTTCTGTAGGTTCTTATTCATAAGCATATACTAGCATATTGTTCTTGTGTTTATCTTGAATTAACCACTGTCGTTAGGGTGACGATATCACAGTATTGGTTACCCGAATTGGTTGTGCATGTCGCGTTTTCACCAGTAGTATCAACAAGATCTGTGTCTGCGGTAGACAAGACAACTTTAACGCTGTAGGTTGAAGTTGATGCTGCAACTCGGGTTACAGCCATGAACTGTACGCCGATTCTGGTATTTAGCACATCAACACCGCCCGGTGAAGCGATAACTATACTGTCAGCGCAGTTCTTACCCTCTTCCTTTAGTAAACGCCCTGGAGAATTCGCCGCACCAGACATTGGGATTGACCAATAATACCTGTAACCGTTAAGTGAAATGCAGTCCGGTTTACTAACAGTATCTATGCCTTCGGCGCTTGATACACGAATTTCTCTTGTTAACTCCTCGACAAGCTTTCTTCCTTCGTCTTGAACAAGTTTGACAGTCAGTCCTTTGTTGTATGCCCTGTTGATGATAATAAATCCAGTTGTAGCGAACAATAAAATAAAACTAAAAAGTGCCATAGCTAACAGTAGTTCAACTAGGGTGAACCCTTTTTCTTTTAGATTCACTTGGACAGCCTCAGTACTAAACCACTTCTTTGCATTCCTTCACCACCTATGCCTTCCCAACATGCGTAAACAAAGAAGTCGGCGTGAGTCACACCGCCGTCTACTGGTTCAACCCATATATCAAAAAAGTCGGTTTCGTTATAATCTTTCATATCGCCATCTCCAGAAAACGTAATTGGAACGTTAGTTAGCGAATCGTTCATATAAAAAGCGTTCATCCTCGAATTTGTACCAGAAGTAAGATCACAAAACGTGGTATTTTCGCCTATTTCGTAGCCGGCTACAGCGCCCCAGAAACTCGCTGGGTCTTGTTTATGACTTGCTCTTATAAATTCGACTTCTCTTTGCATGAGATTACTCACGTTAGTTCGTTCATTCGCATTTTGATTAATTCTCGTCGCCTTGTTGGTTATAGTGAACGCACCCGCTAACACTAGTGACAGCACGGCGGACGCAAGCATAACCTCAACCAAGGTGTCGCCTACTTGTGAACCATTTAGTCTTTGCTTCATAGACATTTCTCGTCGTCAAACAACAGTTCAATAGAAGAGCCTCCGAGGCCGTTTCCGAAAGTGATAGAGGCTACCTTGCTGTTGTCGTTACGAATGAAGCATAATCTCACATTCACTTCGTTACCCATACTTGATTCTGCTGCGCTTTGCCTGTAGTAGTCGCCGTCCAAGTCAAGTACACCCGCCTGGTAAGCAATAGGTATAATCCTGGTTGAACTCGGGCTCCTAAGCCAGCCTATGCGATCGTAATTGCCTGCCACACCTGCGTTAAAAGATTTTGTTAGAATAAAATCTGTACCCCAACTTATACTATAGCTTCCTGTAGTGGCGTCTGTTCGCGGTGTGGATTTGTTGATTAGCGTATCATCGTCTTCAGTCGACAGAGCTGAAGATGTCGGCTTGCTTCCGTACAGTACATTTATGGATACATCGGACAAGTTAGAAGCGTTTTTACCAAAGCTCACAACACGACCAATCAATATACATTCGTTAGATTCTCCTGTTGCACTGCCGGCGTTGCCGCAGCCACTTGGTGCTGTAGCGCTTGAGTTGACACCGTTTAGAACCTTATTCTGCTCGCTAACTAAAAAGCTCTGCAGGGAGCGCATAGAGTCTGTAAACTGTACATTTGCTGTCCTACCTCTTATCCCCACAAAGGCTACAGCCAAAAAGAGACTACTTAGCGCCAAAAACAAAATCACTTCTATAATAGTAAAACCTTTTTGGTTTGAAAATCTCATATATAACACGAATTATAGCATAAGCGTAACTATTTTAATCTGTTAGCGCTTAGGGTAAATCCTAAATCAGGCCGTAGAGAAACTTGTCACTGTACCACTGTAGAATTTCATACCCATAAAGAGCGCTGACAATGGTTGCGGATATCAAGAATGGACCAAAAGGTATCGGTGTTTTGCGCTTTACTGCACCCATGAACAACAAAGGCAGTACGACTACTGCTGCCATATTGAAAGCGAGAATAAATGTTAAAACACTCCTCGAAAACCCTAACGTAATGCCAATAAAGATACCTAGCTTAACATCCCCACCTCCAATCCATTTGCCATCTGAGACCATGAAAAGCAAGTAGAATATACCCCCAGCAAAAGCAAGACCAAGTACTCTGTCGCGCACCATCTCGGCACCGCCACCGAAGAAGATGCTCTGCACAATAACTAGTGTTGTAGTAGTAATTATTAACGGGTAGATTATCTTATTGGGTAGCAAAAGCCATTTAATGTCGTACAGAGCCAGAAAGATTAACGCGCTCAGTAAAATCAGCCAACCACCAAACGCCAAATAGTCTACGTTCTCGACAAATTCCCAGGTGTTTAATGATGCAACGAAAAGCAAACCTGTCGCTAGTTCGATTGCGGGATATTCCCAAGACAACTTTGCCCTGCAGTAACGACATCGCCCCTTTAAACTCACCCAGCTAAGTAGCGGCACTAAATCTTTAGCACCTAGGGTATGGCGACAATGTTCGCACATTGAATGTCCTTTGCTAATACTGAGCTTAGCGTTAGGCTTCTTTTTTGCCGCGCGAAGTTGGTCTTGTTCATATAACCGCCAAGCTGAAGCGCTAATAAAACTACCTACTGCTAGGCCTAAAATGAATACGAAGACTATCAACATATGTGTAAGAGCATAGCATTTATTTAAAAGGACCGCCCTTTTGCGGTCCTTTTAGCTGTTCTTTGGCGTTACTTAACGATTATCTTGACAATACTGGCCGTTTTCAAGCCCCATCACCACAGCTACATCTCTTACTTGACCGGCGACGAGCCCGTCAGCAACTGAGTTACATGCAACTCCTGTGGTGTAGTCTATTTCTCCAGCGCTCATACCTGCTGACCAAGCATCTATAAATACGTATACTGCCGCTGTGCTTGGGTCGTCGAATTCTCCGGCTATATTTGCCACCACCCAAGTTGGCCCGTTTGCTGCATTAAGCTCAGACTCAGCTGGGTAATTTCCCGAGTGATTACCGGCCCAGTTTTCTACTGCAGCTAGAAGACGCCCTGCGTCACTCTTTCGCTGTGTGTCTCTTCTAGAGGCTTGTAGTTGTGGTAGTGCTAAGAACACAACCAAGAAGATTAAACCGGCGATCGCTAGCACCAAAACAACTTCGATGATAGTGAACCCTTCTTCTTTTTTAAATAATTTTTTCATGTGTGACCCTTTCAGTTGAAAATTTAATTAGCATTAAGTGCATTTTAGTGTTAATACGCTTATGTTTGAATACTACCCCTTATGGGGTGCAGAAATCAAGTTAAATTAAAGAATTGCCCACGAGCCCATAGACAGGTATGAGTATGGCGCCAACCATCAACCCGGCTACTATAGCAAGCACCACCATTAATACAGGCTCGATTGTTGTAGAAATTGTCTTGACCTCATTGTCCAGTTCTTTCTCGTAAAAATCGGCTGCCTTGGCCATCATAGTGTCAATGGCGCCAGATTGTTCACCTATACTAATCATTTGAGGTACCAGTGGGGGAAAGTTTTCTTCGGCTTTCAAAGCTTCAGATAGCGTTATTCCACCCTTAACCTTCTCCGAAGCATGTAGCGTAGCTGCTTTGATATGCACGTTGTTTACGGAGTCTGCGGTAATACGAAGCATTTGTAGCATAGGTACACCTGTAGACATCAGGGTTGAGCCCGTTCTACAAAACCTAGCCATATACATTTTTATGAAAAGCTTACCGAAAACCGGCAGGCTTATTTTCAATCTATCGAACACTTGTCTACCGGCCTCTGTTTGAAGATATCTTTTAGCGAAAAATACCACACCTGCAGTTATTATGAAGATCAACCACCAAAAACTCGTAATAAATTTTGACATTGAAAGCATGACTGCGGTTATGAATGGTAACGATTGATTCAAATCGTCGTATAGCAGTTCAACCTGTGGTAACACCGTGGTTAACATGAAGACTATAACGCCCATGATCACTACTAAAACGATGATTGGATAAACTAATGCCCCGCGAACTTTGGAGACAATCTCGGCATCTTTTTCTTGTTGGACGGCTATGCGTTCCATAGCTACATCAAGCGTTCCGGATACCTCACCTGCCGCCACCAAACTCATAAATACAGTGTTAAACACTGTTGGGTGTGCCCTCAGAGCGTTGGCAAACGATTTGCCTCCTTCTATATCTGTAATCATCTGGTTAATCACAACCTGGAGCGGTTTTTTCTGTGTTTGGTCAGACACAGTTCTTAGCGATTGCGTGAGTGGTAGGCCTGCATTAATAAGAGTGGCTAGCTGTCTTGAAAATAAGACTTTGTCTTTCGAGCTAATCCGATTCTGTACAGATGAAAATATGCCACCTCTCTCGTTTTTTAGTTTAATTTCCAAAGGCGAGAGGCCTTCCTTCACTAACAGCTTCGCCGCTGCAGATTCTGATTCAGCTTGAATATCTGCCTTAACTTTTTTGCCGGAACTCGTGTCTGTGGCTATATATTCAAACGTAAGCATATTCTAACCTCGCATCATTCTATCTAGCTCTTCAATGTCAACTGCGTAGTTGCGAGCTTCGTCATAGGTAATTGTTCCGTTATGAATAAGATTCACTAGAGTTTTGTCCATAGATTGCATGCCATGTTCGGCGCCAGTTTGAATTATTGCTTCAAGCTGATGCGCTTTACCTTCACGAATAATATTTCGTACAGCTGGTGTGGCAATTAATATCTCCGCTGCAGCTACTCGCCCGCCACCAATGGCTGGAATTAGGCGTTGGGAAGCAATTGCCATCAGTATGTTAGCTAATTGCGCACGTATTTGCGGCTGCTGATGTGGAGGAAAAACGTCGATCATACGGTCGATAGATTGCGAAGCAGAGTTGGTGTGCAGAGTGGCAAAAACCAAGTGCCCTGTTTCGGCGATGGTAATAGCTGCGGAAATAGTTTCAAGGTCACGCATTTCACCTATTAGAACTACGTCAGGGTCTTGCCGAAGACTTGACCGAAGCGAAGCGGAGAAAGAGTAAGTGTCATAATGCACTTCTCGTTGTACCACTACCGATTTTTTTGATTTGTGGGTGAATTCTATAGGATCCTCTATCGTAATAATGTGTTCGGCTCTTTCGTTGTTGATTTTGTCGACCATTGCTGCCAACGTTGTTGATTTACCGGAGCCAGTTGGACCAGTTATTAACACTAAACCTCGAGGGTATTCGGTGAATTTGTTAACTATATTAGGGAGTCCCAGTTCTTCAATAGAAGTGATTGCGTTTGGTATAAGACGCAGTGCGGCTGCCAGGTTGCCTCTTTCATGGAAAGCATTTACTCGGAAACGGCCTAGATCTCCAAAGGCAAACGAAAAATCAAACTCTTTGTCTTTGAGCAAAATCTGTTTTTGGTCGTCATCAAGCATTGCAAAAATTAATTTTTCTATCGAGGCTTCGTCAAGTACCTGACTGCCTTGAACTGGAACTAATTTACCGTCAATCCTAAGTGTCGGTGACAAACCCACTTGAAGGTGAAGGTCCGAAGCCTTCTTCTTGACTACCTCTTCTAGCAATAATTCTATTCTCATTTCGCCTGTCGCCATGTTCCCACCTACTCCTTTTCGTTTATGAACTTCCTGCGGCTGCTACCCGGTTTACTTCGGCAAGTGTTGTCTGACCACCAAGAGCCTTGAAATAACCGTCTTGACGCATGGTGACCATCCCCTGTTTCACAGCTTCTCTTTGAATCTCGCTGCTCGGCACTTCTTTCAATATAAGTTCCTCTATGTGCTCGTTAACGTCCATGACTTCGTACAGTCCAACACGTCCTTTATATCCACTAGGAGTATCCTTGCTGTCTACACCCTTGTACAAAGTATAAGCGTTATCGCCAATTAAGGGCAAGTTTTCGTAGCCTAAATCTTCAGACATTTTTTTCACTTCTTCCTTTTTAGACGGTAAAAGATTCTCAAGTGTCTGATGTATAGTCTCTGTTTCCGTCTTATTCGCGTCGTAAGATTCTTTGCCTTCTTTGGCAATACGCCTGACCAGCCGCTGTCCTATAACTGTGTTTACTGTAGAGGCAATTAAGAACGGCTCAATACCCATGTCGAGTAACCTTGGCAAAACACCAGCAGCAGAGTTTGTGTGCAAAGTCGAGAACACAAGGTGTCCAGTAAGTGCAGCCTGCACGGCAAGTTGTGCTGTTTCTTTGTCACGTATCTCACCTACTAGAATAACGTCTGGGTCTTGGCGCAAAATAGAACGCAAGCCCGAAGCGAAGGTCAGCCCAACGTTTGTATTTACCTGTATTTGATTCACGCCTTCTATTTTGTATTCAACAGGATCTTCAAGAGTAACGATGTTAATTTCATCACTAAGAATCTCTTGTATTAAAGCATACATCGAAGTCGATTTTCCAGAGCCAGTTGGGCCACTTGTAAGCACCATGCCACTAGATTGCTTTATGCCTTTGCGTATTGCCCGAAGTGCCCGTCCATGGTAACCCATGTCTTCAAGTTTTAAGCTTGTGCCAGATTTGTCTAGCAGACGTATAACCACCTGCTCGCCCCAAATTACAGGGGAGATTGCTATACGCAAATCGACAGCTTTTTTTCCGACTTGAACGGTAAACTGCCCGTCTTGTGGCACTCGGTGTTCGTCAATTTTTAGGTTTGCTAGAATTTTCACTCTTGAAACAAGAGCAGGCTCGATAGATTTAGGTAATTGCATCACTTCTCTTAGGACACCGTCTATTCGTGCGCGTATCTTTACATTATCTTTCAAAGGCTCTATGTGAATGTCTGACGCACCGACTTTAGTTGCGTATTCGAGTATAGTGCTTAGCGCCCGGCTTATCGGTGAATCCTGGACAATGGTCTTTATGTCACCAGCTTCTGGAGCAGAACTTTCGGTGTCTTCACCTGCTTTGTCGCCTCCTTCTGCGCCACCAGTTGCGGCTATCACCTCTTCCAAATTCGCAGAATATTGATCCAGTATTTTTCTTATCCCAGTCTCGGAGGCCATGTACACCTTTAACGGTTTACCGATTTTATTAGATAAAAAGTCTACTGCTTGTACGTTGTTTGCGTCTAACATTGCCACGACAAGTCTGTTCTGCATTTGGCCAAGTGGCACCGCCATGAACCTTTGGGCTATGTCTTTTGGTAAAAGCTTTAAAACGTTTGGGTCACTCTTTGATTCACTGAGGTTTACATATGGTAAATTTGTCACCCCTGCCACAGCTTTAGTTAGATCTTCAGTGCCTAGGTGATCATTCTGAACCATGAAGCTTAGTAGTGGCTCTTTGGCTTTCACTGCTTCTTCACGGTGACTATTTAACTCGGCTTGAGTTATCACCTTATCTTCAACAAGTAAGTTTTCTACTTCTTTTTGAGTTTCTGTAGTGAGGACGCTCATAGTAAGTCCTCTACTTTAATTACCCTGAAATGGACTGCTCGAATTCTGGTCGCCAATTTTGATAAGTTCGGTGGGGTTAATAGAATTGTCGTTAAATATAGCGTCGTCTGGTTCTGGAAACTCAGAAATTATTGGAACGGCGATTTCCACTGGCGTGCTTCTGTGTTCGGGAGAATTAATAATAGCGCCGCCCAGCATGTACGCAGCTAATAAACTAATTGCAGTTACAAGAATTATCATGGCTACATCGCTTTGCTTAATCATTCTATAATCCTCGTTTCAACAGTTAAGCTAGTGGCTGGCTGATAGTAAGTTACAACTTCTATAGTTGTTGTCATAGAACCATCGTTGCCTTTGAGCTCAAGACTAGTTATTTTCATTGGTCTTATTGTGCGCTCAAGATTCGTTATTAGTTTCTGCACATTCTCGTAGCTGCCAGAAACAGTTAGAATGAACTCAATCTCAATAGGGACAGGTTGAACCTCCGATTGCACTGCTCCCTCTTCAAGGTCGTCACCCGTGAAAGCTTCAAGAGTTAACCCGCTTCTTTGGACGAGAGACTCCATGCTGGTTGCAAGTGCTGGGTAATCATATTTGCTTGGTAGAGCGTCTAGAATCGTGGCCGATTTCACATCGCCTGCTTCGAACACATTAAAGCTAGCCTGAAGTGCTGAAATATTGTTAACATTCTGCTTAAGAATGCTGCTTGCCTTGGACTTTTCTGAAATTACCCTGTTGTTGTGTTGGTTTAAATCCCAGAGAAAATTAACTACCACCAAAGAAAACGAAACAATTATTGCGGCTATTGCCATAGACAACACAACGGTAGTACCGGATTTTTTTATTAGCTGTCGCTTCGTCATACCAGCAATATTCAACTTCTTCATTTCTGCTCTTCCTCCGCATCAAATAACGACTTCGGTTTTTCTGTTTGCGACCGAGTACTTGTTATTTTCGGTACTGACAACTTCATGCCTTCAATATTTGGGTCGAATATCTCGGGAGTATAGTTTAATTCGACTCTAAAACTTGCAGTATCGTCGGCATTAATCGCGCCTAAAACTACGCTGCTAAAAGCGAGGGTCGAACCATTGCTGTCCTTGTAGGTAAAGCCAGCGTTTTTCAGAATATCTACAAAAGTATTTACTGCCCTAAAGTCCTCGCCAGTTCCTTTTATTTCAACAGAATATTCTACGTAATCTATTTGGACTGAATTTAGGCTTACTTCATTTGGAGTAATAACTTTAAGGTAGTTAAACAGCCTAGACGCGGCAGTTGTGCCCTCGTGCAGCGAAGGCAGAGCTTCAAGCTGGTTTTGAATGGTAACAACCTTGTCCAGGTCTTCTGTTTCAGTAAGAGTCTTAATACTTTGGTCAATAGAGCCTTGTGAATTCGAAATTTGTAGTTTCTGAACACCTAAGACATAGAGCGCCACAAGTATGACAACTGCTATCGCACCAGCCGACACGAAAAAAGCCACCATTACGAATATGCTCTTAGTTCTATTGGCTTTTAGGTAATCTTTTTTGATATCAGGGAGGAGGTTTAGTGTAATCATGCCCTATATACCTCTTTCAGCGAGCCCAACAGCTACTGCAAAATGATTAGACAGCGCTATTAGGTCATTGTGCTTCGCTCGTGGGTAAGAAACGTTCTGCCAGGCATTCCCTATTTCTACTTGTATACCTAGTTTATTGGCTAAATACAGCGGGAAGCCTGGTAGTGTAGAAGCTCCTCCTGAAACCACAATCTTGTCGATATTTACACCTGCATACCTAGTTGTGAAGAATTTAATAGATTTCTGGACTTCTGCAATTATTGAATCCACGGTAGATTCTATAGACCGAGCAACTTGCCCTTCCATTTTGTCTTTGTTCAAGCCGAATTTGTACACGAACTGCATGGCTTGTTTTTCGTCAATATTCAAGTTCTGTACGGCAGCTTTTACGAAGGCTTCTCCACCTGTTGGTATCGAACGTATTAGGCGCGGTGATTGGTTAAGCACGACCACTAAGTCGGTCGCTTGCGCACCAATGTCTAGCACTAAATTAGCTCCTTGAAGATCCTTGCCAAGCATCGAGCGAGACAACGCCAACGCGTCCGGCTCTATTGCCACTACATTTAAGCCCAGACTCTCCAGCATTTCTAGCCGGCCTTCAGCATATTTATTGGACACACTAGCAATTAACACTTCTGTTTTGTCTGCTCCTGAAGGCGAATCGCCTAAAATAGCCCAGTCAATCTTCGCCTCTGCTTTGCTCATTGGTACATGAGTGTCAGCCTGATATTCAATTGTTTTCTTCAGTTCGGCTGTGGGTAGTTTCGGAAAATCAATTACGGCTGCAAACATCTTATTTGAAGGAATACCCACTACTACGTCTTTAGTAGTTATTTTGGACTGCGACAAAAGTTTCGAAATAACATCTACTAGTTTTCGTTTGTCTTCGGCTGAGTCACTTTGGGAAATTTTAACATCTATCGGTATGCTACCGTATTTTGCTAAAGATTTTTGTGAGCCACCCCTTAACTGCACTGCCCTTACTGCAGTAGTTCCAATATCCAGGGCAAAAAAATCACTAGTGCCGAGCAAACCCGCTATTTTCATTACCTCTGTATTTTAGCATAAGCCCTTTGGTGAAAGAACTATGAATTAGAAATTGTTCGTCAGCAGTTGAATCTGAGTTAAATGTACGACGCTACAAATAAACAACATGGTTATATAATTAATTATATAACCACACGAATTTCCCTCTGTTATTCAAAAAACATTACAGTGAACATAGTTATATAACTAAGTGCTTAGTAAATAGGCGGTAAGTCTTTAACAAGTACTGTTCTGAGAACGTTTTCCGGTATGAGATCCGATTGAAAGATTGGGTTGGAAAGGTAAAATTCGGGACTAAAGTTGATGATCTCAGCAGGTCCAGAGTTTGCCTCGTGTACTCCTCCGAGGTTTCCACTACCCTCATGTGTTCTCATGAAGTTAACTCGGTTAGCAATTATCGCTCCGTTTATTACAAGCGGTTCGAAGCAAACACCCTCTGCTACCTTGGTTGTCGCGACTCCGCCTGAAGCACATGTCCAAATAGTTCCATGGCTAATCAATATTGCATCTACCCTGTTTACAGTTGTGTCTATGAAAATGTCGCCGCTAACTACAAATACCAATGACGGAACGTTCAAGCTACCTGCACTTCCGTAACTATCCCCAAACTCAACGTCGCCGATGATACTAAGGTTTCCGTCAACTACCACTGTTCGATTACCTGAAATGTTTGTTTCTCCCCTTAAGGTAAATGTGCCCAACGACGGTGTTACAAAGTTTTGTTTGCCACCGCTGAAACTACTAACATTCCCATTGTTGTTTGTTGACGCGTCGGGTGATATATAGGTATGCGCCGAGAGTAGTTCAAAGTAGTTAGGTATGCACTTTGGAGCCTTGGTAAATTCGCCATACGCTGGGCGATTGTCGTTGGCAAAAGTTAGTAAATAACCTGCTTTGTTCGGCGTATTGTTCGACCCAAAGCTTGAAATAGAACCTGTTGCAAAGGCAGCGTATTCTACGAACGAACCCTTCCACAGTCCTGAAATGTCAGAAGTAACCGACTTAATTTCAGAATCATTGTTGGTGGGGGCCCCACAAGACGGTGGCACTGGAAAACTCGCAGGCACTGTTGCGTCAAAGTTTGCACCAGCCCATATATCACCGTTGTCTACCTGGAGATACGGTGCAATACCGACTACGTAACATTCAGTGTCAGTAAAACTACCCCTAAGGTCTGTTCCATCGGAAAACCCATTCAGTGAAGTACCGGAAGCTGTCAAACACACTGTGTCGCCTATGTCAGCACCACCTGGTACAGACACTGAGACGTTCCCGCTGAATGCGTCGGCATTCCAAGCAGGTGAAGCAAAACAAGACGGACTGCCACTAACAGAACCCCCTGCTGTTCCAGACACACTGAAGCTACAGCTTATATTTCTAGCTCCGCCAGGAGCTGCAAAAGGGTATACATCCGGAGTACCACCTCTTGCTTTGTAGTCGCCGTTATTGGTTACAAAAACATTAAAGTTTGCTGTGCCACCAGGTTGTATCACCCCGCTCGTGGCAGGACTAACAGTCGACGTCATGGCGAAACGTTCATTCTTCAGCACCCTAAAACACCGCTCTGGACTAGTTATAGCTGGTGGCGCTTGGCCGGTAATTGTAGCTCCGTTACCTCTGTACGGTGTGACGCTACCTCGGAAACAGATACGTGTACCAGCTGGTGTGTTTGGCAATATCTCCCATCTACCCGTGTTAGGTCTGCTGTCGGCACCAGAGAATGGCAACCCTGCAAGCCCAGTCCACCGTGCATCGTTGTCTTGATTCCAAACACCTGTACTCGGCGGATTTGTACCTAAAAATCCCGCTGGCGGTGGCTTTAACCACGCTTCATTGTCCCAAGAATGAATTGTGTGTGTATATGGTTGACCATTTTCGCTTCCGTCATTATTGATTGTTCCCACAACATCAAATATCTCCCCGGGGTATCTGTCTGCAAGTGGCGCAATGGAAGGCGTGTAGTGCCATTCCGTAGACGGTGCGGCGGTGTTGAAGCACATCTCAGCAAAAAGCGGTGTACTTCCAGCTGCAGGAGGGTCTCCACCCCAATCTGTCACGGTACCTGACGGACCGCTCTTCGGACTGCCAATGGCTTTAAAGCAAATCCTCTGGTTGTAGGCGCCTGCGTTTACACTCCAGTTGCCCGTATGAGGTATGTTGTTATTTTTTGGTACGGGTCCAAAATTATTCCATCCTGCAGTATCGCCGGCCCTGTTTGCATTACCCCCAGTGTTTAACGAAACATAGCTTGCCCCCGTTGTAGGGCGAATAATGTGATTATGCCAGTCGGGTCGGGGAACACCATCTGTTCCTGTAGAGTTGATTAGCTTACTCGTGATATTAAAGTTATCTCCTGGATCCTGCGTCCCAGGATTCGAAATATCTATGCCGTATTCCCAGTTTTCAAGAGGGGGTAGTGCAACAGGTCCCATTGGATTCCCGCAATTCTGCTTTATGTATGCAATTATATTCACGCAGCCCGTTCTATAGTCTCTAAATATTATGCTCTGCTGAGTTTCAATTTTGGTTCTTCTGTAGAATTCATTCTCCGAATTCCTAGATATTGTTGGATGGTCAACTCCATTTCCACCAGATGAGTTTTTGTATGCGAACGCACTGTTCCAATAGTAACTTCCACCAGCATTCGTCAGCCCACTACCTCCATAAAGAACTGGTACCTTATACTCAATACAGTTTGGGGCATATGCGTCTAAACCCCTTACTGTTGACTCCCATTCAGCGAAATCACCCTGGGCATCAGAAATAATTCTGTTCCAGTCGCTTCTTCCGTATGTGCCTGGAGGGTTTCCAAGCATGGTGTTAATGATGAAGGCTCCCCCTAGTTGGTTTTGATCTCTTTGTGCGGTGGTACCTGCTTCTGTTCTGTACAGGCGTGATCTAATTATGCTGACTAGTTCATTTACGTTTCCAGCATTCAATCCGGCTGTCCCAGTAGATTGACCCTGCCAAAAGACTTCATCCTGCGTGTGTCCCGTTGAAGCACCTATCGCATTACCTGTGTTAAATCCGTGAAAATTGTAGCTTCCAAGTACATTGTAATTGGTTTGATGGATTGCATTAACTAGCTGTTCAGAGAAATACGGTAGCAAAAATACTGCTGCCACTAGAGACATGAATAGATAACTGAACACTCTTCTCATAATTCCTTAGCCTTGCTTAGCTGCGAGATAAAAGTTTCTATGTACGATTCGTACTCACTTTCTATTTCAAAGTTTTCCGGTCGAATGTTTTCGATTGTTAACTCAGTATACTTAACGGCATTAGGTCCATCTCCGGCTGCGATAGCGACGGATGAGGCTGTGCTATAGAGCTGGAATAAATCAATATTAGAACCCAGCCCTTCAATTGCAATTAATGAATTTAACGCTTCAGCAAAGTCTCCACCATTCCACTGACTTAAAGCCAGCTGGTATAGCGCGTCAGACTTTTCGTCTGGGTCAGTGGTGTTCTCTATTTTTTCCTGCCAAATTGCGTATGCGCTTTGGTTATCACCCTCACTTTGAAAACTAAGCGCTTCGTCTACGTCATCATCTAGCTGAGATGCCTCGACCGCCTCTTTTTCTTCAGGTGTATATAGTTGTTGGTCGGAAATGTTTGCGCCTTCATTACCATTAGTTACTAATATCAACGCTGTAGCAACCCCAACAACGATAACTAATGTAACTATGCCTAATACCATTACAGATACACCATGCCATGACCTATTTAAGAAAGAGTCATTGGACGTGCTCTTTGTTGATTTTGCCTTTTCCTCTTCTGTTTTCGACTTCTTAACCATGTCTCACTTCGATTACTATATAAAGATACCTCAGTACATAAGCTTAATCAATGCCCGCACAAACCATTTCCAGTGCTCACGATAGTACTGTTGTTAGCATCATCTAGTAGCGTAGCGTTCCTTTTGATGTTCTCAAGTTGAACATCTCAACCTGTTAGCGGTTTGACTTTTCAGTCGTTTATAGTAGAATAACTCTTAGTTAAGTAAGGACTGACCAGAAGCAAAATCTAACACCTTTTAGGTGGTGGGTTGTCGCGAATGCTTCACAGTTTTCGAAACAATGCTTTCTAGTGTCAGTATTTTTTAACTTAACAGGACTTACACGTTTGTACGCAGATTACAGCATGTACCAGATAGAGTCAGTTGGCTGTTTCTATTTTTGAGGAGTATCAGTAGATACTTTGAGAAGATAAAACATTCAACTGGCCTAACTGGTTCGGATTGGGGCTGGATATAAACGTGTAAGTCCTGTCATAAACTCTTACGTTGCTCACGCAATTGTAGGGGTAGAAACTTAACAAGTCAGATGGATAATACTTTACTTTCCTGATGTGTGGTTACGGTTTGGTACCGAGAGTCGGTGCTTCTCCGTAATCACACAGTGTGATTACTGGCCCCAAGGGGCTACCAAACCCCGAAGGGGGCCAGACATCACCGGGAGGTGATCAGATGAAATTGAAAATAATGCTGATCCTTGCTGTGCTCACTGTCTTTGCGACAGTGTTCGTCAGTAGTGCATTAGCAGCCCCAGAGGAGCCACCAGAAGGTGCTTCCATTACAGTCGTGTCTGAGGCGTGCGAGACCGTTACGGTCAGATACTCCTCGAACATTGGCTACGGAGTTCCTTACTTTGGTGAGGCAACCGTTGACGGCGTCTATCAAAACGTTGAAGGGTCTGACTGGCCACTGAGTAACGGTCTCGCCGAGATCGAATACTCAGGCGTCTCAAGCGGGTCTGTCGCATGGTCTGCAAGCATGATCTGGGACGACGCAGAGCCAACTCCTCTCGAGGAATCTGGAACTGTTGACGTCGAAGCATGTGGTGGTGGTGACAAGACGAACGATCCCGCGTATTGGGAAGACAAGTTCGTCCACCCTGCTACCTGTTACAAGTACGAAGGCAGCTCGGCACATGGTTCGATAACGAACGGCGGTACAGCGGTAACGCTGAACACGTTCAACCCGAACTGGCCTGGAGACCATTGGGAAGCGCTTATCGTCAAGAGCGGTAACGTCGATAATGGTCATGGACCCGGCAATGTAGTGTACGAACACCCCAACGCGGGAGTTCCGTACTTTGCGCCGTTGAACGCGGGCGGACAACAGTCCGATGTTTCGCATTGGATCGTCTGCAGCGGCGAGAGTCCACCGACCACGACGACAACTGTCCCAGAAACCACAACCACGGTTCCAGAGACAACGACAACTGTCCCAGAAACCACAACCACGGTTCCAGAGACAACGACAACAGAAGCGCCGACCACGACGGTCGACCCTTCAACAACAACTATGCCACCCAGCCAGGGTGACAT